>Ga0105249_10000900_pt1 | contig 26243 bp, 16 predicted proteins | sample KBSS44metaG_FD_81522 | JGI IMG/M metagenome (GOLD analysis project Ga0105249, IMG submission 81522) | Switchgrass rhizosphere microbial communities from Kellogg Biological Station, Michigan, USA - KBS S4-4 metaG | ecosystem: Host-associated > Plants > Roots > Rhizosphere > Soil | place...
CTGCATCGATGACCTTACGTCTCGTTGACTCCGCCTGTTCGGTCCGGGCGGGCGACGAGTAGCGCCGCGTGCGGGGTTTGCGGGTCGGGCTCATTTTCACTACAGTACCACTGTAGCGAATTACCGTCAAGCAGTTTGCGGACTCCCCTCGACAGTCCGTCAGCGCGGAGCGTCACGCTTCACGCAGAGCGGGACACGCTCCGGAGCCTCGATGGTGCAGTCGTACACACCGCCGGGTGTCGTCGCGATCCATCGTGCGGTTGTCACGCTGTGATGAAGATCGGAGATCCTGAACGCATCCGCCCCTTCCCGGTCGGCCATCGTGGGACAAACCGGAGCGCCGGCGGCCGTGAGTGACCTGAGCCAGTGGACTGGGGTTCTACAAGGATTCGACGTCGACCGGCAGAACCCTTCACCGTTGTGAGGCGAAGCCCAAATGCGCAACACCGATTCGTCCCTCCGAATCACCAGGCTCGCCCTGTCCTGTGCCGTCGCGGCGCTGCTCGTCGCGTGCGACCGCTCGGAACCGACGAGACCCGTCGACGCGCCCGACGTGCTTCAGCTCACCACCAAGCAGATCGGTTCACTCGATAGCATTGGGCAGGTGATCACCCAGGCAAATCCTGGCAACGGGACGCTCAAGTCACTGGTCGATTCGACCCTGCTGGTATTGACAGCCGGTGTCGAGGCGAAGCGACTGGACGTGACCACAAATCTCACCACGAAGCCCCTCTACTTCGTGGGCGTGCATCGCGCGGTGAGCCAAGGGAACAGCGCATTCTCTACCTGGACGCTCGTCGGGATGGATGACCCGTCGAAGCTCACGAGCCTCGTCGAGGTGAGCGGGTTTGCGCAGACCGCGAACGGCACTGCGCCCGCAACAGTGAGCGGGACGATCGGTGACGGCACAGGGCTAGTGAACGGACTATTGCTCGCGGTGGGCAATGGCGGATCGGTGACGGAGTGGCGCCCCACCAGCGGAACGGTGAGCTTCGCGTCCATCGCGAGCGGCACCGCGTGTCCGAACTTTCAACCCAGCGGGAACATCACCTGCACGCTGGAGACGATGCGGGTGCGCTTCACCATGAACGCGCCAAGCGGGACCGGCGGCGCGAGCGCTCGCTCGGCGGCGGTGTCTACGGACGTCGACGTACCGACAATGCGTTTGACGTACACGTTCTGACGCGAGAGGCGATACGGCGACGGCTTTCCGCAGCGAGTGAGGTCCCGATGTCCCGGACTCGCCTAGCTCACGATCCTCACCACCGCGCGCATGCTGCCGCGGTCCACCTCGACGGTCAACTCACGCGCCGCGGAGCACGCAGCGTACGCGTCGGTGGACAGCACGACTACCGGGATCTCGGTCGCGTACAACTCACTCGCCACCAGCGCACCTAACGCGAGAATCGAATCCGGCTCCGCCAGCACGATCGCAGCAGGTCCGACGCCATTGCGGAGGCACTCGGCCAGCACGCTCGAGCTCGAGCTGCTCCCCCGACCGCACCGCAGCACGAGAATCGACCCAGCCACCGACGCTCCCGACTGCGGATGATGGGTATCGATCACCCGCCCCGTATTCTCGTCGACCCCTCCCCAGAAGGAGATCGGCTCGTCGAGCACCAGGGTCGTTCCGCGGGCCTGGCCCGGTGTCAGCGCTTCACCCGCGATCGTCACGCCACAGCTCCCCATCGCGCCAACGTTCGCCCCGCACCGCCGATTCGACGCACTCTTCCAGACTCCCAAAGATCACCTTGATCCCGAGGTTGTTTGGCCCGTACCACGCCCACTTCGCGGAGTTCGTCATGACCGCCCCCGCGATCGGCGCCATGATGGGCGCCAGGTAGGTGCAGGTGTCCGTCACGATCGTCACCCCGGCCGCTGTGAGATCGTCGAGCCACCCACGCGCGCGAAGCTCTTCCTGCACGCCTCGGCCTGTGGACGCGTAGAACGCCACACGATCCGAGACGCGACGCCCGCCGAGCAGCGAACGCAGTCGCTCGAACTCAGCGAACGAGAAATGCGGGGTCCCCACGCTTACCGCCCCTAACGACGCATTGCCGGCGGACGTCAGCGCCGTCGCCGCGTCGGCCAGGTCGGCACGCGAGACCGGTATCACCTGCCTGGGCGTCCGATGTCCGCAGGCGACGGCAAGAGTGGACGCTTCGGGTGTGATACCAACCATATGGAACATGGCCACCGAACCCGACGACGCAGCCGCCGCGCCCAGCGCTTTGAGCTGGTCCTCGGTGGCGTGCTCGATGCCATCGATCACCGGAACGTTGCGCTCTGCCCGTCTCCCGATGAGATACCCGAGCGCCGCGAAGAGCACATCACTCGCCGCCAGCCGGGCTGGCATGCGCTCCACGCGGAAATGCAGCGTCGCCAGCCGCCCCTCATCGGTATGGAGTCCCACGTAGGGCGCGCGCCCGGTGAGAGCGGCCGCAATGTCGATGAAATCCCCATACCGTTCCGTGCGCGCCCCGAGAACCGAGTTGGCAAAGACGATGGCGTTCGACTCCGCCCAGGCAATCTGCTCGCCTAACGACGGCCGGTTAGCGAGCTGGTACGGAGCACACGTCCACGTCGGGCGGCAGCCTAACGCCGAGTAGAGGCGCATCAGCTCGCGCCCGGCGCTGCGGCGGGTCGGATCGCCGCGGTTGAGCTCCGGATGCAACAGGTCGACCGCCCCGACGTTGAGCGTCGTCGCGACCCGCACGGATCCGCCACCGGCAACCAACCGCTCCGCGAAGTCGATGCTGACCGGACCGTGATACAAGCACCCATCCACGTGCGCGCTCGCGATGGGGACCAGGCGCTCGGCTCCCATCAACTCCGCCATGCGCACGAGGAGCCGAGCGGCGAGCTGGGTGGCGACACCTCCATCGCCCGCCAGCATCGCCTGCTCGTCGCTCGTTAGGCTGATCGTCGACATGCGGTCAATCTCGCAGCGGTCACCACGCTTCACAAGTGCGCACCCGGACGCAACGAAACGCGCCGGCCCGTGCTGATCACGGACCGGCGCGTCTCGACTACCTGTACGCGTCGAGCGACGCACCACGCTTACGGATTGCGATCCGTGCACCCTTCCCAGTTCGCGTTGTTCCGCTCGGCGAACGATGGCGTGATGTTCTGGTCGGTGCCGTAGGTACCGCCCTTGAAGTACGCCCCCGTGGGCCACACTGAAGTCGCCGGACGCGTGTACTGCCGTACGAGTCGGCGCAGGTCGCCCACGCGGTGGGTGGTCAGGTACAACCAGAATGCCCGCTCGCGAAAGAGCAGATCGATGCGCCCAGCCTCGGTGCCCGGATCGACGAGTGGCGGAAGTGGGTCCGCGCCCGTCGTGACGATGGCCCATGCCGTTCGAGCACCGGCATCGGCACGAGCGGTGTTGAGCGCCGTCATCATGCCCGCGGCGTTACCGGCTTTCAACGCGGCCTCGGCTTCGATGAGACGCGCCTCGACACCGGTCGCCAAACGGGTCGGGGCGGAACCGTTCGGATACCCCAGAATGGTGTTGACGCGCGTTGAACCATCCTGTCCCAACCGAATCGTGGCGCTGATCGGCACACGCGGATCAGCCGCCGAAATGAAGTTGAGACCATTGCCTCCCTCGCGCTCCGACGGACCGAAGTTCGCGGTGCCGACCATCCAGTCGTAGATCGTGTTGACGAGAGTGGTGGCGGAATATTCGGCGTTCGCCACGAAGCTGGTCGGGACGGCCGCCGAGCCCGCACCGTCACCCCCGGCGCCGACAGCGGCCGCCGCGTCGGCGAACCGCGCCAGGTCTATCAGTGCGCGCGCCTTCGCGATGCGTGCAATGGTTCGGAATGGAACGTCGGCTGCTGTCGAGCCCAGGGTCGCGAGCGCGCTATCGCTCTGTGAAACCGCACGCGTGAACATCTCCGCGTTCGACACGGTCGTAAACTGCGGGGCCGTGTCGTCCGCATCGGACAATGGAACCCCATTGCAGAACAGCTCACCGGCAATGCTCAGCGAGAGACTGGACAGCGCGTGCAGCTGGCCGATCTGGGTCGATCGCGTTGCGCCCGCGGGCGCGTACTGCGCGAGCGACCTGCGTGCTCGAATGAGCTGCGTATAGGCCTGGCCGAAGTTGTTCCACGCCAGGTTCGGAAAGGTGTTCTCGTTGAAGGCGCGCTGGTCGATGTGATCCCCGCCGGGGCGCGCATTGATCAACTCGTCCGAGACGAGCCCACCATACAGGTTGGCCCCGACGTTGATGGTGCCGCCGTAGAAGTTGCTGAAGTTGCCGATCGCCGCTGCGCGCAGCGCCTGAGCACCGGCGGGATTGGCTGCATCACCGGGCCGGATCTGATCCGGCGTCTCGACCTCCAGCAACGTTTCCCTGCTGCACGCGGCGACCATGGTCAGCGCGAGCGCGGTGGCCGAACGGCGCAGCATCATCTGGGTGCGTCCCACATATGTATCGATCATGATCGTCCTCATCACAGGCCGAAGTTGAAACGCAGAAGCCAGTAGCGAACGGGTGGCGCCGCGAAAAAGTCGTTGTTGCCGCCACCGGTGTTGGCCACCGACGCGTTGATCTCCGGATCGATACCGGGATACTTGGTCCAGAGGACTCCGATGTTACGCCCGCTCAGCGTTATGTTCGCGTTGCGCCCGCGCGCGAATGCCACGTACCGGTCGGGAATGGAGAGCGTGAAGCTCAACTCGCGGAAGCGAATGAAGTCGTTCTCCACGAAGTAGCCCCAGACCGAGTTGCCTAACAACGCGCTCGTCGTCGTGACTGCCGCCGCCTGGTCGGCCAGCGAGGCGTTGGGGTCGCTCACCGCTCGGCAGTTACCCGAGACGCAGCGCTGGTTCTCGAAGCCCCATTGGTTGTAGAAGCCGCCGCGATAGTCGAACAGGGCGTTGATCTGCAGCTTGTCGCCGAACAAGCCGAAGGTGTTCGTCACGCCCCCCTCACGAGTGGGAAGGGTCGGGCCCTTGAAGGCTGGGTTGGCGCCGACGACGATCTCACTTTCGGTGAGGATGCCGTCGCCGTTCGCGTCGTTAAAGCTCGTGATCGGTCGCGCCCAGAGTCCGAACAACGGATACCCGACGACGTTGCGTGCCCCCTGCGTCACCGCGAGTTGCGCCGTGCCTGCGTCGACCAGTTCATTCTTCAGGGATGAGCCATTCACGCGCAGCGACCACTTGAACGGATCGGACTCGATCACCCTCGCCTGCACCGCCAGCTCCACACCACGGTTGCTGACCTTGGCCAGGTTCTGCCATTGCGACGGCGCACCGGTCTGACTGCTGCCGATCGATGGCGGGAGCGGGTTCAGAAAGAGTGCATCGCGGCTTTCCTTGTTGAAGTACGTGGCCTCGAGCGTCAGCCGGTTGTTCCAGAAGGCGACATCGGCCCCGAGCTCGATCTCGGCCGTGACTTCAGGCTTGAGGTCGGCGTTGCCCTGCGATTGCAGCCGGAGCGCCGCGGTTTCGGCGCCGCCGATTGGAACCGAGAAGGCACTCAGAAACTGCAACGCTGCTGTCGTGACCGTCGGGAATTGCCCCGCCTGACCGTACGCGCCGCGGAGTCGCAGATCGTTCATCCAATCGAACTTCGGGAACCAGTCTTCCTGCAAGAGGCTCCACGAGATCGCGGCGCGAGGATACACGGCATTGCCGGCGTTCGAGCCGAACGCGCTGTTCTGGTCGGTGCGCACGCCCAGCGTCAGGAAACGCTTCTCGCTCCATCCGAGGACTTCCTCGAGGAAGGCGCCATAGGTGGCGTTTTCGTTGGTCGTCTCGGAGGAAAGCTGCAACTGCGCGCCGTTAGGCGTCTGCGCGCCCGGCGGGAGCGAATAGCCGCGGGCATCTGTCTGGTACTGCGTGTCCTTGAACCACTGCAGACCGACCGAGGTACGCGTCGACCACTCGGCGGCCGCCTGCCACGTCGCGGTCGCGCCAACGTCCGCCGAGTAGCGCGAGAACGTGTTGCGCGTGGCGTCACGGCCGCCGGTCTGCCCCGGGGGGCCCCAGCCCGTGACTGTCCCCTCACCAAAACGAGCGAACCGGTAGCCGTAGCCCGCGTTCTGATCGATACCGACGGTGGCGCGGCCGGTCAGCCACGATTTGGGCTGCCAGTTGAGCGAGCTGCTCCCGGTCAGCCGCTGGTCGCGGAGCTTCTGCGTGACCGAGAAGATATCGCCGATGAACTGCGCCGACGTGCCGTTGGTCGGGGTGCGGAAGCCAGGGGCGAAGTACGTCTGGAACCACAGGCCGGCAAAGAAACCGCCCTCGAATGGCGTGTAGAGCGTTCGGTCCGAATACCCGGACGAAAAGCTGAGCTGGGCGTTGGAACCGATCGGCACGCCGAAGTTGGCGCGCAGGCTTGTCTGGCCGAGGCTATTGGGCTCGATCTGCTCGTCGCGAGGCTTCGCACCGCGCGCTGTCGTCAGGCGCGTGATCTCCGCATCCGGCATGCGATACGGCCCGGTTTCGTCCTCGTGCTCAGCAGACAGGAAGAATGTGAACGCGGAGTTGCCGCCCGATGCCTGAGCACCGAAGAGGTAGCGCGGTTGCGTCTTGAAGGGCGTCGTCTCCGAGTTCATGAGCGGGTTGAACGTCGTGAGCGAGTCGGCCACACACCGGTTGAGTGACTGGTCCGACAGACGGCAGGTGACTGGAGCGGCCTGCGGGACGCCACCGACCAGGTTGCGTCCCCAGGCGCGATAGTTGTCGACGAAGGTGGCAGGCTGGCTCACCTGTCCGGCTTCGCCGTAGAGGGTCCAGCGCGTTTTGCCCGAAGCTCCGCGTTTCGTCTTGATGACGAGCACGCCATTGGCCGCGGCGGTACCATACAGCGCGGCCGCGGACGGGCCCTTGATGATGTCGATGGACTCGATGTCGTCCGCATTGAAGGCGCCGAAGCGATTCACGCGTGTCGTAACGACCGACGCGCCCTGCACGGCTGCCGGTTGCGCGGAGTTGTCGACGCGCACCCCGTCCACGATGATGAGCGGCTCGTTGCTGAGGGAGAGCGAGCTCGTGCCGCGGATACGAATGGACGGCGACGCTCCCGTTAGGCCGGACCCCTGGATGATCTGCACACCGGGCGTCCGGGCTTGCAGAACCTCGGTGATGTTCGTGACGGGCGCGCGACCAGCGAGCGAGTCGACCGACACCGAGGCGATCACGTTGCCGATCTCCTTTCGCGATTGATCGCCGGTGGCCGTGGTCACGACGGCCTCGAGCTGTGTGGCGACCTTCGCGAGCGAGAAGTCCGCGGTCACCTCACCACTCGCCGGAACGACGACGCGGATGGTATCGGGTGCGTACCCGATGCGGATCGCACGCACGAGCACCTGCCCCGCCGGTACCGAGCGGACGACATAGGTGCCGTTGTTGCCGGTCAGTTCGCCCAACCGAGCGCCGCCAACGACAATGACGACAGAGGCACCAACAATGGGTTGCGACGTACCACTCTCCAGGACGCGGCCCCTCACGGATCCCGTGGCCTGCGCCGCGAGTGGTGAAGAGACACACACAGCGAGAACGGCTGTGGCCAGGACACGCAAGACTCTCATCTGCTCCTCCTTCGAAGGGGCTGTGTTAGACCAGTGCGGTTGAGGTCCGTGACGTCTTCCCTCATCCGCTCGGAACGTGCGTCGATTTCCTACGGCGGGAGCATGCGATAATCCGCTGGCGGCTCGGCGCCGAGCAGATTGCGCACGAAGTAGTCCCACGAGCGCTTGATCGCGTAGGTCGACCGCTGGTGTCCTCCGTCCGGCACGAGCAACATGTCGAAGTCCTTGCCCGCCTTCATGAGCGCGTCCACGACGCGCAGCGTTTCCGCTGGCGGATTGTTGCAGTCCATGTCGCCCGTCATCAGCAACAACTTGCCCTTGAGGTTCGCGGCGTACTTGTAGTTCGCTTCGGCCTCGTAGTTGTCGGAGTTGCCCATCTTCTGATACAAGCCCTGGTACTTCTCGCCCCAGTACCAGCCGTAGACGCGAAAGTCGTGGTTGCCCGACCCGCTGACCCCGACCTTGAAGAAGTCCGGGTAGTGCAGCATGGCGGCGGCGGCAGAATACCCTCCGCCTGAGTGACCAACGATGCCGACACGCGCCGTATCGACCCAAGGGTGCCTAACGGCCAACTGGCGGATCGCGGCGATCTGGTCTGGAAGCCCGTTGTCGCGTACTCGACCATAGAAAAAATCCTCGAACGCCTTGGACCGCTGGGGCGACGAGCCCATCGCGTCGAGCTGGATGACGATGAAGCCCAGCTCCGCCAGCGCGCGCCGCATGCCTTCCTCTCCCATGTTGCGCGTCGCCGTCCTGCTATCCTCGCGCGTCTCGACGGTCGTGCCGAGCGCCCAATCCGGTCCCTTGAAGACCCAGTCGCCGACGCTGCCGCGCTGCGGCCCGGGATAGACGTAGGTGACGATCGGGTAGCGTTTAGCAGGATCGAACGTGCTGGGCTTATGCAGGATGCCCCAGAGATCGGTCACGCCATCGCGCGCCTTTACCGTGAACACCTCCGCGGGAGTCCAGCCGATCGCGCGCAACGCCGTGTCGTCCCCACGCGCGAGCTCCATCACGACTGTGCCATCGACACCGCGCAGCACGGTTACGGGCGGCGTCGCGATCTGCGAGTACGTGTCGATGAAATACGGCGCGCGTGGGACCGGCCGAATCGTGTGGTTGCCGGGCTCGGGCGATAACAGCGTCATGCCACTGCCATCGAAGCTGACGCGATACAGGCGCGCATAGTGCGCGACGCCCGCTTCCTTGCCCCATGCGGTGAAGAAAACGTGTCTTCGCGCGCTGTCGACACGAACGATGTCGGCGACCTTGTACGATCCGCGCTCGACCTGATTCTTGAGGGTGCCATCGCTGCCGTAGCGATAGAGGTGGCCCCAGCCGTCGCGCTCGGAGACCCAGAAGATGTCCTCGCCGCCATTCGCGACCGCCCAGTCGCCGCCATTGAGGTCGACGAAGGTCGCCGCCGAATCACGGGCGATCGTGCGGGACATCCCGGATCGCAGATCGAGCGCGGCCAGCTGCACCACTTTTTGGCCGCGCGTCGCGGTGACCACGTACAACTCGTCCGAGCTCTTTCCCCATCGCGCTTCGCTCGGACTGCCCAGCGCGCCGATCGGCTCGCCCTCGACTTTCGTCGCCGAGCGGTTCGCGACGTCGAGCGTGTAGAAGTTGTACCGCATCACGGCGCTATCGCCCGGTGCGGCGTAGAAATAGCTATGGTCCACCGGCTGATTGCTGGTGGACGAGTACAGTGGATAGGTCCGCACGCCGCGAAGGTCGTCGCGTTGAACGAGCAGCTTCTTCGAGTCCGGGGACCAACGCAGGCCGCCGGTCGTTAGGCTGAAGCGGTCGAGCTCGACGCGCGCGACCTCGAGGCCGAATCGATAGAGGCCGAATCCCCACGACGTCGTGCCGTCGGTCGTGAGCGCGATCGAGCCTGCCGGGAGTGGAACGGAATCGCGAGGCGGAAGCGGACCCGGCATCGTCGGAGCGTCGCACCCATTTCGCACGGGTGCACGCGGCCGGGCACGCCACGCCTCGGGGTCGGCATCGCTGACGCGAGCGGGTCGCACGTAGACGTTGTAGTTCCAGACGAATGCGTCCCACTGCCCGTCGGGCGAGCGACTCGCCCACGTCGGTCCAGCCGCCTTGGTCTCCGCAATGACCTGCGCCGAGTCCGTGAGCACGCATTGCTCGGAGTCGAGCGGACACCAATACGACTTGCCGCGAACGCTGAATTGCATCGCACGCTCGCGGTTCACCAACTTCCCGGCCGGCAGCCTGTGCGAGTCGATCATCGTGTCGGCGACCGCGGACAGCGACGCCGCGACACGGGCATTGTCGAACAGCGGGCGCCTTGTCCGCGCGCGTGGATCGACGAGGTAAAGCGTTCCCCGGTCGGCGCCGGGACCGGTCATCTCGTAGTAGAATCGCACGCTGTCGCTCAGCCAGACCGGGTATGCTCGGCCGCCGACCAGGAGCGCGTCGAACGTGCGGATGCGGTCGGCCTTGGCGTAATCGACGCCCTGTGCCGGCAGGCCGGTGGCCGACGCGCCACCGGCAAGCACCGCGACGACCAATAGACGCCAGCGCATCAGCAACCGATCGATCGCGGCATGGGCAACCGTCATCGTCGCTGGCCTTCAGGCTTGCCGACCGGAGTGGTTTGTCGTACCATATGATCACCGGATGTACACAACGTTGTATACCTAGTTGAATACATCATGCCGATCGATGGAGCCGGACGCAAGGGGCAATCGCGCAGCCAGTCCGTGGCCGACTCGAGCGACGACACCCAACTAGACGAAACGATCGAGCCGGAGAGGCCATCCGGGACCGATCATTCCAGTCTGTCGGCAAAGCACGCCGAGCGAGGCGAACGTCCGCTCGTCGTCTACCTGCAGCTGCGCGATCTGATCGTGCGCGGCACGATCGCCCCGGGAACCCCGTTGATCGAGACCGAGCTCGCCGATCGGCTGAGCGTCAGCCGCACGCCGATTCGAGGTGCGCTGCAACGACTGCGGCAAGAGGGGCTCATCGCGGACGCGGCCGGGCGCCGTGTGTTCAAATTCGTGGTGGCGCCGCTCACGCGCGATGACGCACGGTCGCTCTTCCACATCATGGGCGAGCTCGAGGGTCTCGCCGCTCACGCTGCCGCCATGCTGCCGAACGTCGAGCGCACGGCACTCACCGAGGCGCTGACGCGCGTCAACGGTGAGCTACTCGCGCTCGCGAATACGACAGAACCGCACTCCGAGCAGTTCTTCGAGATGGATCGACAGTTTCATCGATTGACGACGGGCGCGGGCTCGAATCCGCGGCTAACCGCCTTGCGCGAAACGATCGAGCCCCAGGTCGAGCGATACTGGCGCGCGTATGCCGTGATGCGCGCCGACGCCGTCGGCAACTCCGCGGGCGAGCACGATGCTATCATCACCGCCCTCGCGCGAGGCGACGCCGATGCTGCTCAATGCGCTGTCCGAACGAACTGGCGCAACTCGGCCGATCGCCTGGCGCCCGCATTCGTACGCCTGGGCGAGCGCGGCCGATGGTGATGAGCCCTCAGCAATTCATCGGCGGGTGGTGACAGACGACACGAGCAGCGTGCACGCGCCTAACGCGCGTCGCGCTGCCCGTGTTGCCGTTCCCGCTCCTGTGCCTACCGCCCTCCGCGCGTTCCCCCGGCGGCCGGCTCAGGCGTCAGCGCGTCGTGCGTCATCCACCATTGCTTCGGCATGGGGCGCTGCCGCGGCCAGATCTCGTTCAGCGTGTTGCCCTCGTACACCCGCCCGTTCTTCATCACGTAACGGATCGTGTTCGTGTTCTTGATGTCGTCGAGCGGATTGGCGTCGAGCACCAGCAGGTCGGCCAGCTTCCCCGCCTCCACCGTGCCGATCTGCTTCCCCAGCCCGATCGACTCCGCACCGTAGATCGTACCGACGCGGAGCACATCCATCGGCTTCATGCCGCCGCTCGCGATGTTCCACAGCTCCCAGTGCACCCCGAGTCCCTGCAGCTGACCGTGGCCGCCTAACCCGACACGGCCGCCCGCCTCCACCAGCTTCTTCGCCTGCTCGGCGAACAGCTTGAACGAGTACTCGCTGTCGCGGAACCACTGCGGCCGCCTGAGCGCGCGGCGCTCGAGCTCGAGGAACGGCGTGAAGTGCGTCAGCTTCGGGTCGGCCAGGATGTCATAGTGCTCGTACCACCAGTTCTCGGCCCATGGGCCACCATACTGCACGAGCAGCGTCGGGGTCCACGTTGTGCCGCTCTTCGCGAACATCTCTATCGCATCCTTGTACATCGGCGCGATGGGCAGGGTGTGCTCGATGCCCGCGTAGCCGTCCATCGCCTCCGTCATGTTCTTCTTGAAATCGAGCCCGCCCTCGAGCGTCGGCGTGATGCGCTGCTCCTTCGCCGCCATCGCGATCCACTGACGCTGCCGTCGGTCGCCCGCCATGTACTGCTTGATCGTCTCGGTGAGGTAGAACTCCGAGTAGCGCTTCATCACTTCCTTCGCGTCGTCGGCACTTGTCACGTTGTCGTAAACGAAGATACCGGGACCCGTGGCGTAGACGCGCGGGCCGATCATCTGCCCGACATCCACCGCGTCGCCGTAGGAGACGACGTCCGCCTGCGACGTCTGCGGGTCGCGTGTCGTCGTCACGCCGTACGCGAGGTTCACGGTGTACATGTACGGCTGCGGCGAGTGGACGCCCCACTGCGGCCACATGTGCGCGTGCACGTCCACCAGGCCGGGCATGATTGTCTTGCCCGACGCGTCGATCGTCCGCGCGCCCGCCGGAACGGTCACGCTGCCTTCGGCGCCGACCGCCACGATGCGGTTGTTCGTGACGACGATGTCGCCGCGCGGAATCACCTCGTCGCCCTTCATCGTGATGATCCGCGCGCCACGCAGGACGACCGTGCCACTCGGGCGATCCTTCGGCACCGTGATCGCGACGTCAGTCCGCACCGGCTCGTAGACGGGCTTCCCGCGGGCGGGGGGAGCGGCGTTAGGCGTCGAATCGGTCCGTGGAGGACGCGCCGGCGCCTTGGCGGCGGAGTCCGCGGCGAGCGAATCGGCCCGCGCGAGGTCGTACTGGAAGAACGCTCGCCCCATCGAGTAGAACAGACCCTTCGAATCGGCATTCCAGCCCAGGAAGTCGCCTCCGATGCGGGAGAGACGTCGAAATGGGATGGCGCTGTTGTTCGGCTGCTCGACCGACACCGTCGGCGTCTGGCCGCCGGTGACCGGCAGCGGCACGACGTACAGCTTGTTGTCGACCTGCGCGAGCACGCGCATCCCGTCCGGCGACACCTGCAGCTGCGTCGCCCGTCGTGGTCGGGCATTCGGTCCCGCGCCCGGCGTCTGGAAGCCGGTCACGATCAGATGGGCTTTGCGATCAGTCCCGTCCCAGCGCATCGACACGAGGCCGTCCTCGTCGTCGTAGACCCACACCCGCGCCGAGTCGTTGCTGAAGTGCGGCCGCTCCGCGTTCGTGAGCGGCGAGATCAACGTGGCCTGGCCACCCGCGGCCGGGATCCAGACGAGGTCCGTGATGACGAGCTTCGGGTTGATCTCGTCGTTGATCTCCGCTCGCTGCTCGCGCGGTGCCCGCACCGCGACGATGCGCGCACCATTCGGCGAGTACGCGATCTCGTCGTAGAACGCCGACGCCTTCGTCAGCTTCTCGGCCTTGCCCCCAGCAGCGGGGATGCGCCAGATGTCACCACCGTCTTCCGTCCAGCTGACGTACGCGATGTACTTGCCATCGGGCGACCAGACAGGCGAGTGCTCGCCTTCGTCGCTCGTCGTCAGGCGCTTCGGCGCGCCCGACGGGAGGTCCATTGTCCACAGCCGATCGAGGGCCGAGAAGACGAGGCGCTTCCCGTTAGGTGACGGGTGGGCGCCGCGGATCTGACGGACCGTGAGTGTCGAATCGTTGACCGGATATTCGAACCGCACCAGGTCGGCGAGCATCTGGTCCACTTCGACCGTGAACGGGATCGGCGACTGCTGGCCGGTCGCGGCGTCGACGCGCCAGATCTTGCCGTGCCGCGTGAGCACGATCGCCTTCGAGTCCGGCGTCCACGAGTAGCCGGGCAGGAGATCGCGCGACCCACGCGACTCGATGTCGTCGCGCTGGATGTCGGCGGCGAGCCACTTCTCATCACCTGACGCGAGCTCGCGCAGCTTGAGGCCCGTCACCGCCATGCGACGCGAGCCGTACGCGAGCCACTTGCCATCGGGGCTTACGGCTGGACGAAAACCAGTCCCGAGGTTCAGGGTACGCCGCTCGAGCCGGCCGGTGTTGCGGTCGTACATGACGACCTGCGTCGAGCCGAGCATCTGGTTGTAGCCGGCGGGGCCCGTCCGGGCGCTCGCGTAGATGTAGCGGCCATCGGGCGCAACGGACGCGCCCATGAAGTTGTTAGGCTGGTTGCCGCCGCCGGGCCCGCCCTGCTGCTGCGGCTGCTGCGTCTGCCCCGTCAAGCGCAGGCCGCTGCCACCGTCCTTGTGATAGAGCCAGAGGTCGTTAGTCCTCGAGACCACGATGTACTGGCCGTCCGGCGTGAAGTCGGGCGAGACGTAGGCCTGATTCCGTCCGGTCGTCAGCGGTCGAACGCGCTGCCCCTCCGGATCGACGAGGTAGAGGTTTTCGCTTCCGGAGCGATCGCTGACGAACACGATCGATTTGCCGTCAGGCGAGAAGCGCGGCTGCCCATCGAAGCCCGAGCCGCTCGTGATCCGTTTGGCCGAGCCGCCGCCGATCGGGATCGTGTAGATGTCGCCGAGCAGATCGAAGACGATCGTCTTCCCGTCGGCCGAAACGTCGAGGGACATCCACGTGCCCTCGTCGGTCGTGAACTTGAGCGGTCGCGTCGGGACGAGCGGCAGGTCGGTCTGCGGCGCCGTGCGACGTGTGGTATCGGCGTTCTGTTGGGCGAGCGCCGGCGTGGCAATGCTCGCCAGGAGGACGGTGCTCAGGACGCGGCGAACGAGCTGGACGCTGCGCGACATCATGGGGGGCTCCGGAAGACGGTCGGTTGCTGAGTTATGCATCGCGCTCCAGACCCGCAAGAGCGGACGGCGTCATTCTCGCTCCGCTCGGACCCGGGTGGCTCGGTGATGACGCTCTCGTAAGACACTAACTAATAGTAGGGTGCTGGGTTCGCTTCGCTGGCGGTCTCGGCTCGGCGCCGTATTATCGACGAGCCCCCTTGAACGAATCTCCCCGATGACGACCGCCCGGTTCTCGAGCTCCCTGGCCGTCGTAAATCCGCATCGATGAACATGCGACGGTACGCGATCATCGCACTCCTCACCGGAACGGCCGCCACCCCCGGCGTTGCACAACCGGCGGCACGCGGCCCGTCCGTCGATTCGGTCCCGCCGTCCGACACGGCACTCCTCGCCCCGTACGTATGGCGCAACATTGGGCCGAACCGCGGCGGCCGGTCCATTGCCGTGGCTGGCTCGCCATCGCGGCCTAACGAGTATTTCTTCGGTGCGACCGGCGGCGGCCTCTGGAAGACGGCGGACGGCGGAACGACGTGGGCGCCAGTCACCGACGGCCAGCTGGGCTCATCGTCCGTCGGCGCGGTCGCCGTTGCCGCGTCCCGGCCCGACGTCGTCTACCTCGGCATGGGTGAGGCTCAGCTTCGCGGCAACGTCATGCAGGGCGACGGCGTGTACCGCTCCGACGACGGCGGGCGCACGTGGGTGCATCGCGGCCTGGGGGACGCGCAGGCGATTGCGCGCATCCGCGTTCACCCCACCGATCCCGACGTCGTCTACGTGGCCGCGCTCGGTCACCCGTTCGCGCCGAACGATGAGCGTGGTGTGTTTCGCTCCCGCGACGGTGGGCGAACGTGGGCTCGCGTGCTGTTCAAGAGTCCCCACGCGGGCGCGGTCGATCTGGTCATCGATCCGTCCAACCCGCGCGTGCTGTACGCGACGCTCTGGGAGGTGTATCGCCGGCCATGGCAGCTCTGGAGTGGCGGCGATGGATCGGGGCTGTACAAATCAACCGACGGCGGCGACACCTGGACCGAGCTGACGCGCAATCCGGGACTCCCTGCCGGTGTCTTCGGCAAGATGACAGTCGCTGTCTCGCCTGCGGACCCAAATCGAGTGTGGGCCAACATCGAGGCGACGGACGGTGGGCTGTATCGGTCGGACGATGGCGGTGCGACCTGGGCCCACATCAACGCCGACCGGAACCTCTGGCAGCGCGCGTTCTACTTCCTGCGCATCGTGGCCGACCCCAAGGATCGCGAGACCGTGTATGTGCTGAGCTTCCAGCTCGAGAAGTCCACGGATGGCGGGAAGACGTTCTCCACGGTCGCGACACCACACGCGGACCATCACGATCTCTGGATCGACCCTGGCGATCCACGCCGGATGGTGGAGGGCAACGATGGTGGCGCGATCGTCTCCGTAAACGGCGGCGAGACCTGGACGCGCCAACGCTATCCGACCGCGCAGATCTATCGCGTCGCGACTACGGACGAGTTTCCCTACCACGTCTGTGGCGCGCAGCAGGACAACACGACTGTCTGCGTTCCCAGCATCGAGAGTCATCTGGCCGAGCCGGACGCTCGCACGGGTGACTGGTACTATGCCGTCGGGGGCGGCGAAAGCGCCGACATCGCGCCCAAAGCCGGTGCGCCGGACATCTTCTTCGCGGGCTCCACGAATACGTTCACGCGTTATGACCGACGCACCGGCGCGTCGAACGACGTGCAGCCGCACCCGCGCATCGTGATGGGCGAGCCGGCGTCTGCGATGCCGGAACGATGGAACTGGACGTACCCGATCGCCATCTCGCGCGTCGATCCTCGCATGCTGTTCGTCGGATCGCAGCACGTCTGGAAGTCGGTGGACGAGGGTCGCGGCTGGCGAAAGATCAGCCCGGACCTGACACGCGCCGATCCCGCGACGATGGGGAACAGCGGCGGCCCGATCGTCTTCGACCAGGACGGGCCGGAGATCTACGCCACCATCTTCACCATCGCCCCATCGCGTCGCGATACGTCCACCATCTGGACCGGCTCGGACGACGGTCTGGTCCACGTCACACGCGATGGCGGACGCACGTGGCGCAACGTGACGCCGCCGGGCCTGCCGCCCAACACACGCGTGAGCCGCATCGATGCGTCGTGGCATCAGGCCGGCACAGCGTACGTCGCCGCCGAGCGGCATCAGATGGACGACAGGGCGCCGTACATCTGGCGGACGCGCGACTATGGCGCCAGCTGGACGAAGATCACGGACGGGATCGCGGACGGCGACTTCGTGCGCGCGGTGCGCGAAGACCGGAAGCGGCCAGGCCTCCTCTTCGCCGGAACGGAGCACGGCGTCCATGTTTCCTTCGACGACGGCGCGCGCTGGCGACCCCTGTCGCGGAATCTTCCCGACGTGCAGGTCTCGGATCTGGTCGTCGAGGAGCGCGATCTGGTGATCGCCACGCACGGGCGATCATTCTGGGTCCTGGATGACCTCTCGTCGCTGCGTCAGATGACGCCGGCCATGCTGGCGGGAGATGCCCGTACGCCGGCGCGGCTGATGCGTCCGGCCGATGCCGTGGGGCGCCTCGCGCGCGCGAACATCGACTACTACCTGCCGTCGGCCGCCGACAGCGTCGCTGTCGAGATCCTCGAAGCGTCGGCGAGTGGCGCCCGCGTACGCACGTTAGGCACGGCCCCGCGTCACGCGGGGCTGCACCGGCTGCGCTGGGACCTCCGCTACCCCGGCGCCACGTCGTTTCCGGGGATCGTCCTGGAGGGCGGCGATCCTGAGCGCGGCGTGTGGGCGCCGCCCGGCCGCTATCGCGTGCGCCTCACTGTTCACGTCGGCGGGTCCGTCGTCGTCGACACGCAGTCGCTGACCCTGAAGCGGGATCCCCGGTTCACGGAGATGAGCGACGCCGACCTGCGCAGCCAGTTCGATCTGGCGCGTCGGATCCGGGACAAGGAGAGCGACGCCAACGGGGCCGTCGTCGGCATTCGCGCTCTGCGCACCCAGATTCGCGAGCGTGAGGCGGCCGCGGCGCGAGAGCCGGCGAGCGACGCGTCGCGCCGCGTCAGGCAGGACATCGCCCGCCTCGAGACCGCAATGACCGCGGTGGAGTCCACGCTGTATCAGGTGAAGAACAGGAGCCCGAAGGACAAGATCGCCTTCCCGATTCGGGTCAACGACCGTCTCACGGCGCTGCGGTCGCAGGTCGACGACAGTTATGCGCGACCCACGACGGCGCAGCTCAGGACCTTTCGCGAGCTGGCGGCCGAGGTCGACCGCTCACTCGCGACGCTCTCGAGCGTGTACGCTCGGGAGCTCACCCGCGTGAACGAGGCGTTGCGTGAGGCGAAGCTCCCCGAGGTCGGGATGACGTTCGTGCGCTAATCGGCGTGCGCCGCCGCGTCACGCGTTCGTTCACCGCCTCACGAGCGCTCCACCCTCACCCACTTCGCTCGCGTCTCGCTGTTATCGCTCCCTGGGAAGGTGAACCACACCGAGTCAGCCTTGATCCTGAAGCGAGCCGTAATGGGCGTTCCCGCCATCACGCTCGGATTCTTGGCCACGCTCGGCGTGCAGGAGAGCGTGGAGTCTTTGATCTCGTAGGTCCCGGCGTTGGCCGTGAACGGTGTCCAGACCTTCGCCAATTCCTCGGGCGTGGGATTGCTATTGCTCCACTCTGGCCTGGCCGTGAAACCGTCCACGGACACCAGGGAATAATGCCGTTTTGTGAAGATCAGGAGACCGGGCTGTACGTCGGTCGTGTGGTGACCAGAGTTCGCTCCGCCGCTGATGACCACCTCGGACAGCTTCCACACACCCTGGACCGACTGTGACAGGGCGGGAGTCGCGGCGCCGAGCATGAGCGCCGTGAACGTGAGCGGTAGCCGCATGACACCCTCCGCGAAATGGATGCTGCGCAAAAAGGGCCGCGTCGCCGCTCAACTATTGGGGTCCTAAGCGGGCTCGTCAAGATCGGTCGACGGCCACCACGGAACGCGACACGCCGGCGGGTCGAGCGCCGCCTGCCTAACGTGATGGCCAATCCCGTCCTACCAGTCTCCCCTCGTGTTCAAGCGCTCGGCCGCGTACTGAATCGCGTAGGTGTGGGCGTCCTCGACCTCGTCCGGCACGTCGACCCACTCACCCAGGGCGTCGCTGTAGTCGTAGATGGCGTGCTCGCGCGCTTCGTCGGCGGAGACGTGCCAGGTGTCACCGCCGAATTCCCCGTGCGCCGTGTAACGGAATAACATGGCGCCCGGATCGTCGTCGGTGATGAGCAGGATGACATCTGGCGCGGGAAGCATCTTGGACGGATCGATCGGGAACCCGGCGGTCTGCGTCACCCGTCGCTGCTCGGCGAGCGGTCCGATGAGTGCCAGGGAACGAGTGCGGATGGGTGGTGTCATGGGAGAGTCTCCGTGCACGCGCTTCGGCTCGAACCCGGTGTGCCTGTGCCAGCAGGCGCCGTTCCCTGGTCCATCGAAGGCCCGGCGCCTCTCTATCCATAGAGCACGGCACGGCGGGAGTCCAGAGCCTGATGACGAGGTCGGCACATTCGCCGGCCCGGACTCCTGAATGCCGCCGACAACGACGGTGCCGTTGACGGTGCGGCGGACGCGGATGCGGGTCCCGCCTCGCCATGCTCGGCGAGCCGAGCCCGGGCCCGTACTTCGTTAGGCGGCGACGGCGAGGGTTGCCGTATCGTAGATGAAGCGCTCGTGCACGATCTTCCCGTTCCGCCACGTCTGCACCGCTATCTCATCCATGCGATACTGCTTGCCGTCAGCGGTCGTGTAGTCGAACACCCAGTTGATCACGGCGCGGTCACCTTCGACGACGACCGATACGAGGGTGAACTTCAGGGCGAGCAGGGAACCGTAGAACGAGGCCTCTCGCTCGTAGTTGGTGGCGAACCCCACGACGGGTGGCAGCGTGTTCTCCTGCATGGCGATGTTCTCGTCGTAGTACTTCGTGATGGCGTCGAGCATCTTGCTGTCTTCGACGAGGCGGATCAGGTCCAGCACGTGTGGCTTGATAGACATCTGCGGAATCCTCGAGAAGTGGATAAGGTTGGAGCAAGGGTGGAGTTAGGCGGCCTGGCGTGCGCCCGGCGTGACTGCCTGACGACGCGACGTGCCGACGCCGGGCGGGTTGGTTCGGCTGAAGCGATTCGTGAGGAATCCATCCAGCGAGAGTGCGCCGCTCCCGTTCACGACGACGACGCCGGCGAGCCCGATGACGACGAGATGGTACTCGAATCCCTCGGTGCCGGCGGGCAGGCCGCCGAACCAGTTCATGAAGAACCCGTTAGGCGCGTGTGTGCTCAGCGCCCCGGCCATGAGGCCGATGATGCCGAGCGCAGCGAGTCGTCCGCCGAGTCCGACGATGAGCGCGAACGGGGCGACGAGCTCGGTGACGATCGCGAGCGCGGCGAGTGGAGCAGGGAAGCCCAGTGTGTTCGTCATCCAGCCGAGCGTGCCGCTGAACCCGTAGCCACCGAAGAGCCCGAGGGCATGCTGGAATCCATGCGGAATGAGGAGGGCGCCGAGCATGACACGTCCCAGGAGAGCGCCGGCGTCGCGGTTGGTGGAGATCAGTGTGCGATACATGGGAGTTGGATGTTAGGGCAATGGTTGCTATAGCATGTATTGGCGAACAAACTCACTTCCTCGCGGCGGCCGCCGTCTTCGGCGCGCCGCGCTCGGCATTCGCGAGACGCACCGTGTCGAGCAGCTCGACGAACGTCTCGAGCTGCGACTCGTCCAACGACGCGACCACGTCTTCATCCATCGCATTTACCGGCGGATCCAGCGAATCGAGCAGCTTCCGACCGGCGTCGGTCACGAAGCACAGGACCTGTCGGCGATCCGGATAGCTTCGCTCGCGCCGAATGAGCCCTGCGTCGTCCAGCTTGTCGAGGAGCCGAGTGATCGTGGTCCCCTCGTCGATCATGCGTTCGCGGATCGAGAGCGTCGGGATCCCGCCGGTACCGGCGCCCCGGATGATGCGGAGCGCGTTGTACTGGGCGAGGCTCAACCCCGACGGCTCCACCACTCTCGCGACGGCTCGACTCACCACCGACGCCGTACGCAGCAGGGCGATCGTGGCCTCCTGCGCGATCGAACGAAACGGCTTGCTCTGCCGGAGCTCGGTCTGGATTGCGCTGGCGCGGACGCGGGCCCCGGGTTTGGCGGTGGGCATGTGATTGGAATCGTGCGAGAAATGGATGCCGTAACAATGCATGCTATGATAACTATTGTCTGAGCACTGTCAAGGCCTGTTTTCGGTTCCGTCCGCACTGAAATGCTTCTGGTCGAGTCTGACCCCAATCAAGCGAACCCGTTAGCGCTTCCGCGACCGCACATCATTAAAGGAGCCCAGGACAAGGACGCCGCATGATCACCGCCGAATCGCTCACGCACATCCCGTTGTTCGCGTTCCTGCCCGAGACCGAGCGCGCCTCCCTGGCCGCTCGCGCGGCGGACGTGCGACTGCAGCAGGGCGAATGGCTCATCGTCGAGGGACAGACCGCCGCGTTCTTCGCGCTGCTCGACGGCAAGCTCACGGTAGTCAAGTCGATCGCCGGTCACGACCACGACCTCACGACGTTCGTGCCGGGCGACTACTTCGGGGAGGTACCGCTCCTGCTTGGAACTCCCGCCGTCGCGAGCGTACGCGCCGTCGAGCCCGCGCGCGTCATGCGACTCGACCCGGCGGACTTCCACGATCTCATCTCGCACTGCCGGGTGTTGAACGGCGAGATCATGAAGACGATGGCGCTCCGGGTGGGCCGGATTCAGCAGGTCGTCGTGGAGAACACGGGTATCGCCGCGACGGTCGTAGGCCGCCGGGACGACGTCACGTGCTTCGCGGTTCGCGAATTCCTCTCACGCAATCGCGTGGTGTTTGCGTGGCGCGACCTCGACGATCCGGACACCTTCGACCGCCTCGCGTGCGACGGCATCATCGAGTCGGCTGCCGACGGCGCGTCCGCGTTCGCCGACGCGCGCCTTCCACTCGTGATTCTCGCCGACCGCAGTCGGCTCGAGGCGCCGACGCTCCCGGAACTGGCGCAGGCCGTGGGGTTGCAGACCATCCCGCGCCACGATGCGTACGACGTCGTCATCGTCGGCGGCGGACCTGCCGGCCTCGCGGCCGCCGTGTACGGCGCGTCCGAGGGACTCTCGACGCTGCTCGTCGAGCGCGTCGCGTGCGGCGGCCAGGCCGGCACGTCATCGCGCATCGAGAACTACCTTGGCTTCCCGAGCGGCCTCTCGGGTGACGAGCTCAGTGGGAAGGCGCGGCAGCAGGCCCTGCGCTTCAACGCCGAGCTGCTCGTCGCGCGGTCGGTCGACACGATCGAGCCGGGCACGCCGCTCTCACCCGACGCCGCGGTGCACCGGATCGTGCTCGACGACGGGACGCGCCTAACGACGAAGGCCGTCATCATGGCGAATGGCGTGCAGTGGCGTCGGCTGCGGACGCCCGGCATCGACCGCCTCACCGGGCACGGCGTCTACTACGGCGCGGCCGCCACGGAAGCGCTCGGCCTTCGCGGCCGGGCCATCCACCTGATCGGCGGCGGCAACTCGGCCGGCCAGGCGGCGATGATGTTCTCCAGCTACGCCGACTCGGTGACGATGCTCGTGCGCGGCAAGACGCTCGCAGCGAGCATGTCGCAGTACCTCGTCGACCAGCTGGCGACGAAAGCGAACGTGACGATCGAGACCGAGACCGAGGTCGTGGCGGTGGAGGGAAGCGACCGGCTCGAGGCGATCGAGGTGGTCACGGGCCCGGCGCGGCGGCGCGAGCGGCGCCCGAGCGATGCGCTGTTCGTGTTCATCGGCGCGCACGCGGAAACGTCGTGGCTGCCGCCGAACCTCATTCGCGACGAGTGGGGCTACGTGTGTGTGGGGCGCGACGTGATGGATCTGCTCGAGGAGCACGACGCGGGAACATGGCCTCTGGAGCGCGACCCGTATCTACTCGAGACGAGCGTGCCGGGCATCTTCGCGGCGGGCGACGTGAGGCACGGCTCGATCAAGCGGGTGGCGTCGAGCGTGGGTGAGGGCAGCATGGCGATCGCGTTCGTGCACCAGTACCTGGCCGAGCTGCGCGAGGCAGGCGCGCGCGCAGTCTGATCTGCCGGTGTCATTCCGAGCGGAGGCCCGCAGGGCCGGAGGCGAGGAATCGCCGTCGTCCCGGTAGAGGGGCCTCCCGTCCGGGACGAGTGCGATTCCTCGCCTGCGCAGCCTGCCGGCTGCTCCGCTCGGAATGACACGGTCCGCGTGCGCTCCGCGCGGGCTGCGCTCGGAATGACAGGGCTAGAACTTCGCTTTCACGCCGGCCGTGACGGTCCGCCCCGGAACGACCGTCGCGTTATCCGGTTCTCCGAACTGCTGACCGAGCAGGTTGTCGCCCGCGATCACGAGCGACAAGCCACGGAACAGATCGCGGCTTACGTTCGCGCGCAGGCGCGTCACGCCGTCGTACTGCCGCCAGTAGCCGCGCAGCCGCCCACCCACCAGGTCGCGCGGCGCGAGACCGCCACTCGTTAGGGCATCCGCGACCGCCAGGCGATCGTAGCCCGTCCAGTCTGCCGCGCGCGAGACCGTCAGCGACGTGAACCATCCTCTGCCCGTCCACGCGCCGCTTAGACTCGACGTGCGCGCAGGGACGTCGAGCATGCGGTCACCCGCACGCAAGTCTCCGCTGTACCCCGAGGCGAGCTGCTGCACCCGGCTATCCACCAGCGAGAGCGTGCCGGTGAGCGACAGTCGCCCGAAGTCGGCGGAGCTCTGCAGCTCCCAGCCGCGATTCGAGATCTCGCCGACGTTCTGCAGCTGATACGCGACGTACGTGTCGCCCATCCCGTCGAGGCGACCACCTCGCGATGGCGACCGCGACGGCATCGTGATCGCGACCGACTGGATGAGGCCCGTGGCCTGCTGATCGAAACGTGTCACATGCAAGCCGAGATGCCGGCCGACGAACAGGTCGGCCCCCGCCTCGATTCCGTCCTGCTGTTCGGGCGCGAGATCGTCTGCGACGAGCGTCGTACTGTAGCCCGACCAGGCCAGCTCGCGAATCGCGCCCTGCACAGGGCGGATGCCCTTGCCATACGCCGCGCGAACCTTGAGCGTGACGTCGCCGCGATCGCCGACGATAGCGCCGCCGATCATTGGCAGCAGCGTCGTGCGCGTCGATCCGACCAGCGCATCGTTGCGCTCGATGCGCAGCCCTGTCGTGAGGAACAGCCGGTTCCGAAACGCGGTGGTCGACCGTGCAACGAGGCCGGTGTTGCCCCGCCAGCCGATCAGCCGCGCGTCTATTTCCGTCTCGGCCTCTCCGAGATGCTCCGTGCTGCCGTCGCTCAGCGACCGGGATACCGTCGGGCTCACGATGCGGCTCTGCTCGCGCGCCGTCGTGTGCTCCGCCGAGAATGTCAGCTCCGTCGATGCGCGATCGGCCGACCCGAACGTCGCGGCGCTGCTCGCACGGGCGGTGATGCGGTCGCTGCCGCCGCGCGCGGCCGCGAGTGCGGAGTCGGTGGCGCTCGGGATCGGCCCCTGCTCGACGGCCGGGTTGGCGAGCCGATAGCCATCGATGCCGAGCACGAACGTATGCGTCCAGCGCTCGTTAGGCGTGTAGGCCAGCGTCCCGCCAACCGTGTACTGCCGAACCGACTGCGTGGCGCCCGTATCGTTCGGAAATGGAGCGCCGAACGGGGACGTCATCGGGGATGTCCGCTCGCCACCGCCGCCCGTGCGGGAGTACGCCGGCTTGTCCCCGTCCGCGTGACCGCCCTGTGGAAACATGCCACCGACCAGCGGGCCGACCGTTCGCGGAAGGAGCGGATTCGCAGGCGAACCGGCGCGTTCGCTCAACAGGCGCGCCATTCCCGTCAGCACGCTTCGCGCGCCCACGATGCGCATGTCGCCATTTGCGGCGAAGCTCCGGGCGAACGCCCCGGGCACGTACGCCCCTAACGTGCCGATACTCAGGCCCAGTCCGGCCGAGCGCTCGGTGGTGCCGGTGCGGAAGGCGAGTGCGTGCTGCTGCGTCATCACGCCCTGTGTCGCGAACTGGCTGCCCGACATGCCGGCGGTGCTCTCGAGCTCCAGCCGCTGGCCACCGGGGCCGGCTCCATCATGCCGCGTGATGATGTTGATGACGCCACTGTTCGCGTCCGCGCCGTACAGCGCGGAGCCCTGCGGACCGCGAATGACCTCCAGTCGTTCGATCGTCGACGGATCGACCTGCCTGACGAGCAGCGGGTTCGCGACCTCGATGCCGTCGATGTAGATCTTCGGATAGCTCAGTCCGAACGAGCTCGCGCCCCGTACGCTGCCGTAGCGCGCGAACATGGTTGTCGGCGACTGCTGCCACATCCATACGCCGGCTACCGAGCCGTCGATCAGGTGCTGCAACGAGCTCGTCTCCTGGCGCGCGAGATGCTGACCGCTCACCACGTCCATCGAGACCGGCGACGCTCGATCCTCGATGGCCGAGGAGGTGCCCATCACGACGACGCGCTCGAGCACGCTGGTACGGGACGCCGAGACGTCGCCCTCGGATGGCGCCGACGCCGTCCGTCGCGTCGGCGCGAGCACGACCTGATCGTCGCCCGCGACGACCGGCTCCACCGTCGTTCCGCGCAGCAGGTCAGAGAGCACCTCGCCGGCCGCGACCGACCGGTATGACAGACACAGCGACCGGTCCAGCGGCAGCAGCTCGGCCACGTACGAGAGCCTAACGCGAGCGGCGCTCGCCAGACGCGCGAGCCCGTCGCGCAGCGTGACGTTGTCGCCCTCGAGCGTGACCGGCCGGTCGAGGGGCGCGGGCCAGTGGCGCGTCGGCACGTGCACCGCGGGTGTCACGGCGGCCGCGCACGCCGACTGCGCCAGCGCGGGCGAGGCTGCGCCAGCGAGGGTGGCCAGCGCAGCCATTGAGATGACGAACGTTCGCGCGACGAGCATTCGCGTGACGCGCCGACGCGCGATGAGGGCCCCCCGCATGACGGGCGTTGTCTCGCGACGCGTCATCGGGCGCGAGCCGACCCTGGTTTGAGGGTCGCGGTGTTGCCCTGTCGCGAGACCTCGGCGCCGAGGCTCAGCGCGATGACCTCGAGGACACGGTCGGCGGACTCGCCATCGAACGTCATCGAGAGGTGGCTCGACGCGAACGACGAGTCGATCTGCAGGTCGATCCCGTACCAGCGGCGCAGCTCCGCGCGCACGGTCGTGACGGGCGCTTCGCGGAACACGAGGCGACCGCGGGTCCACGCCGTATCGGGCTCGGCGGCGCCACCGCGCTCGACGAGCGTGCGGCCATCGGTGCCGACCGTTCCGGCATCGCCGGGCTGCAGGACGACGGCGGAGCTCTGCGACGCCTGCGCCAGCGCGAGCGACACGGACCCTGAGGTCACGGCGACGCGCACACCCTGGCCGCTGGTTGCGCGAACCGTGAACGTCGTGCCGAGATCGCGAATGGCCGCGCCGTTCGCGCGCACGAGGAAGGGACGTGCGGCGTCGTGATGCACGTCGAAGTACGCTTCACCCTTCAGCTCCACTTCGCGCACGCTGTCTCCGTATCCTGCCGCCACGATAAGCTGACTCTCCGGAGCGAGAACCACGCGCGTTCCGTCCGTCAGGCGCACCGAATCCCGCTGGCCCACGGCGGTCGCGAACGTCTGCGCCGCAGCC
>Ga0105249_10000903_pt1 | contig 26221 bp, 24 predicted proteins | sample KBSS44metaG_FD_81522 | JGI IMG/M metagenome (GOLD analysis project Ga0105249, IMG submission 81522) | Switchgrass rhizosphere microbial communities from Kellogg Biological Station, Michigan, USA - KBS S4-4 metaG | ecosystem: Host-associated > Plants > Roots > Rhizosphere > Soil | place...
CCAGCCGAGATCGGCCGCGTGGCGGCGCGGGAAGTTCTGCCGCTGCGCGGGTCGGAACCAAACCGTCGCCGCAGATACAACACGAACGCAAATGCCGCCAGGAACGCCATCACGTGCAGGATCACGCGCGCCACGTTGTCCTGCGCGAATTGCCACGCGCTCGGAAGGGCATTGCCGATGAAGCGCGTCGACCCGGCGCCGGAGGCACCGATTTCGTCGAACGTCATCTGCCACAGCGGCGGCTGTTGCACGCGGATCAACGCACGCAACCGTTCGGCGGAGACCTCGGTCAGGTCTGTACGGGCCGTTCGTGCGCGGTCCTGCAGCACCAGAATCTTGTTCTGCACCTGCGCGGCGCGGTCGAGGCGCTGTTGCGCGATGCGCAGGAGGCGCTGCGCTTCGCCGATGATCGTATCGAGACGCGCGCGGATGGCCTCGGGTAACGGGGTATCGGACGATGCGCGCATCGATTGTGCGCGCTTGATCATTTCGCCGATCTCCCGGCTCAGCGCCTCCATCGCGGCGGAGCGTTGCGCGAGCACGTCGCTGATGCCCGCCGCGCCGCTCGTCACCGCATCGAGTTCCGAAGTTGCATCGCGAATCGCCGCTTCGGTCAAGACGTTTGCGGTCCCGGGATGCGCCACGAAGTCGCCGAGATTCTCGTCGAACCGCTTCTCGAGACCGGCCAGCGATTTTTCGAGCTTTTCGAGTTCCGACGGGCCGGACAGCCGCTCGCGGATCTCCGAGAGGCGCTGCGTCGCCTCGATCGACCATTCTCCGACGGCTTCGGTGGGGGGCGCCGCCGGGGCCGCAGTTGGTTTTTCAGCGGCGGCGGCAGCCGGTGGTTCGGCGCCTGCGGCGGCCGGCAGTTGCAGCGCGAACCATAGCGTTGCGAATGCCGCGAGCGCGCGGAATACGATGTTTCCGCTCAACGATGCTGCGCCAGAAAACCGCGCACGATGGCGTTGAATTCGAGAGGCTTCTCAAAGTACGTAGAGTGACCCGCGCCTTCGACCATCGTGATCGTTGCGCCGATCAGTTTGGCCGTTGCCTGCAGCAGCGCGGGTGGAAAGGTCACGTCGAGATCGCTGGCGATGACGTGCACCGGGACGGGAAACGGCCGGAGCCGGTCCGGGGCCACGAACGCGTCACTTGCCATCAGCGCGGCGATCGGCATCGGAGTGGTGTTGAACGCCGTGATTGCCGTGTACAGATATGAACCGTTCGGGTCTGCGTCGCGGAACGGCGCGCCGAGCGTCATCGCGGTGAGATCGCTGGTCGGCCGACGCGCGACCAGCGTGCGCATCTGGTCGCGCAACGAATCGCTGTAGATCGCACCTGGCGTGTTGCCGAGCACCAGCGCCCGCACGCGCTGCGGGTGGTTCACGGCCAGACGCACGCCGGTCCAACCGCCCATCGACTGGCAGACGACGGCCGCACGGTCGACTTTCTCTGCATCGAGGATCGCCAGCGCATCGGTGTCGAATGCGCTCGCGGAAAAGGCCGTCGGCGCGCACTTGGAACGGCCGAATCCGCGGTGATCGAACGTGATGACGCGATGATCGCGGCTGAACTCGGGCACCTGCTGCCACCAGCTGGCCGCGTTGCCGCCGGCGCCGTGTGCAAACAGCACGGCGGGACCCGTGCCGGTGGCTTCGTAGTAGATCTCTGCGTCCGCTGTCTGGACCGTCGGCATGATGCATCCTCGAAGAGGGGATGGCATTGTGCCATGGCCGGATCGAAGCGCCACACACGCGTCGGCGGGGAGGAAGTGATGCCGTACAACCGTTTTGTCGAGGTGCGCGCCGCGATCGTCGAGATCGCGGACGATTTCGCAGCGCACCGGACGGAACGGCTCGGCCGCAGAACACTCGGGCCGGACGACTTCGCGCGCCTCGAACGCGCAGGATATCTATTGACCGGTGTGCCGCTGCAGCAAGGCGGCTTGTGGCGAGGCCTCGCGGATTCGGTGCGTGACTACGCGGAACTGGTGCGGATATTGGCCGAGGGCGACGCCTGCGTCGCGCTCGTTGCGGCGATGCACCCGTCGGTGCTGTCGTTCTGGCTCGCGGCCACTGGTCCACAGACCGAAGCCGCCGCGTGGCGTGCGCAACGCGCGCGCTTCATCGACACCGCCAAAGAGGGGCATTGGTGGGGCACGATGATCTCGGAACCGGGCAGCGGCGGCGACATCCTGCAGACTCGCGCGAAGGCGGAGCCGGATGACACCGGTTTCGTGCTGACCGGCGACAAACATTTCGCTTCCGGCGCAGGTGTTGCGTCGTTCATGATCACCACGGCGCGCACGGCCGACGCGCCGCCGGACCTGTTCGTGGTCGACATGCGCGGCCGGGATTGGGACGGCAGCAGCGGCATCACGCTGCTGACGCCGTGGAACGGCCACGGCATGATCGCAACGCAGAGTCATGCTTTCACCCTGAATCGTTGCCGCGCCGAGCGCGCCGCCTCGCGTGAAGCGTTTGCCAGCGCGGTGCCGGCGGTGTCTCAACTGACGCCCATGCTCTTTGCGGCGGTCATCATCGGCATTCTGCGCAACGCGATCGGTATGGCGCGCGAGCGAGTGGCGGCGCGCGCCGCGAGCCTGAAGGCTTATGAGCAGGTGGCGTGGGTCGAAGTCACGAACGCCGTGTGGCTTGCAGAACAAGCCTACGAAGGGGCGCTTCGCGCGATCGAGAGCGAAACCGGCGGCCTGCTCGCGGCGTCGCGCGCGAAGGCCACCATCGCGATGCTGGCCGAACGCTGTCTAACCGATCTCGGCAAAGTGCTCGGCGGTGCCAGTTACGCGCGCGAGGCGCCGTTCGGCCAATGGGCCGAAGACGTGCGCGCCTTGGGATTCCTGCGTCCGCCGTGGGGTCTCGCCTTTGAACAACTGCTGAAGCTCGACCTCGCACAGAGCCCGGTTGCCGACTAGCGTTCGCGGAACTTCGGTTTGCGCTTTTCGACGTGCGAAGCCACGCCCTCGCGATGGTCTTCGGTGCGCCACAGTTCGTCGGACAGCATGCGGCCGTACTCTTCGAGTTCCTGCCAGTGCATGCCGAGGCCTTTCTGCACCGTACGCTTGATCGCGCGTTGTGCGAGCGGCGCGCCCCACGACAGCTTGTCGATCAGTTCATCGACGGCCTTGCCGAGCATTTCGTGCGGCACTACGCGCGACACGATACCGAGGCGAAGCGCTTCCTCGGCGCTCACCAGTTCGCCGGACAGTAACAACTCCATGGCGCGCGACACGCCGATGATCCGCGGCAGCAGATAGGTGCCCCCGACGCTGCCGACGACGCCGCGGCGCACGAAATACGAACCCAGCTTCGCGTGGTCCGACGCGATGCGGATGTCGCACAACAGCGCGAGATCCATGCCCATCCCGACGGCGGCGCCGTTGACCGCGGCGATGGTCGGCTTGGTGCAGTTCAGAATCGAACCTACGATCGGCGTGGCCGCGCCCAGGCTCGACCGATAGCGCGCCAGCATGCCGTCGCTGCGTTTGCTCGGATGATTCTTCTCGGAAAGAAAGATCTCGTTGAAATCGTCGCCGGCGCAGAATCCGCGACCCGCGCCGGTCAGTACGATGAAGCGCGTCGCGCGATCCGCATCGGCCTGTTCGAACGCGTCGGCGAGTTCGACGTAGGTCTGCGGGCGCACCGCGTTCATGCTTTCGGGGCGCGACAGCGTGATCCAGCTGGTTTCGTTGCGGTTCTCCAGTTTGACGTCTTCGAAGCTCACGATGGGGGTTCCTCCATTGAAGTGATCAAGTGCGCGTGCCGGTCACCAGGAACTGCGGCAGGCACGCCATGTAGGTGCCGTCGGCGATGCCGCGTTCGGCAGCCGCCAGCAGACCGTCGACCTCGGCGTCCGGCATCGTTGCGAACGCACGGATGTAGCTGCGCATGTTGCGCAGCACCGATAGCAGAGCGCCGGTGCGATCGACGATCGGCACCACGCGCACGTCGATGTCGTGCAGACCCACCTCGTGAAACGCGGCGGGCAGTTTGCGACCGATGTGCGGTTCGCGGAACGCGGGCGCGGCCGCCGCGAAGAATCGGTCGACCGTTGCCTTGCCCCACGGTTCGACGATCACGAAACCCCAGTCGCTGTCGATCGCATGCAGCTTGCCGCCGGGGGCGAGCACTCTGACGGCTTCGCTCAACGTCGCGGGCAGGTCGGGCACGTATTCGAGCACGTTCTTCGCGATCACCCGATCGACGGCACCGTTCTCGAGCGGCAACGTCGAGCCGTCGACGTGGTGGAAGTGCACGTTCGCCAGACCGCGCTGGCTCGCTCGGGCGCGCGCGTCGGCAACGAAGCGGGCGTTGATGTCGACGCCGTGCACGGCACCCGTGCGACCGACCATGTCGGCGAGCGCGAGGCTGAAGAATCCCGGACCGGATCCTAGATCGAGCACGCGCTGCCCCGGCGCGATGGCGGCCGGTTCGAGCAAGCGCGCCTGCTCGGGTCGCCACACGAACATCTGTTCATAGCGCGCGAGACGCTCTGATTCGATGACCTTCCAGTGGTCGGTATAGAACGTGGCCGTGGCGTGTGTCGCGGTGGGGCTTTTTGCCGTGTCGGTCATGTGATCAACCGAGTTCTTCGAGCACCTTCGCTGGATGGTCTTCTGCCTTCGGCACGCGCTTCCAATGCTTGCGCACTTTGCCGTCGGGTCCGATCAACACGGTGGAACGGATCACGCCGATCGTCTTTTTGCCGTACATCATCTTTTCGCCGTAGGCATCGTAGGCGGTCATCACGCTGCGGTCCGGATCCGACAACAACGTGAACGGCAGCTTGTACTTCGCGGCGAACTTCTTGTGCGATTCGCCATTGTCGGCCGAAACGCCGAGCACCACCGTGCCGCTTTTCTCAAGGTCTTTCCACAGGTCGCGGAAGCCGCAGGCTTCCTTCGTGCAGCCCGGCGTATCGTCCTTCGGGTAGAAGTACACGACCACGTTCTTTCCCTTGAAGTCCTTCAGCGACACTGTTTTGCCGTTAGCGTCCTTCAAACTGAACGCGGGTGCCGCTTTGCCTTCTTCGATTGCCACGAGTAGCTCCTTCGTTTCGGTGATGGTGTTTTCCGTGAACTCGATATTTAGCGGTAGCCTTCGGTGACCGGCCGACGCGGCAGCTGCCACCACAGTGCGTCGCAGCCTTTCACCAGTTCGTCGTCCCACGCCACTTCGAGTGCGGCGACGTTCGCATCGAGCTGACCGGCGCTGCTCACGCCGATGATCGCCGACGTGATTCCGGGCTGCCGCACGACCCAGCTCACCGCGACGCCGACCATCGGCAGATTTCTGTCGCGTACCAGCGCTTCGAGCGCATCGACCGCCGCGAAGTAGGGGTCCCGCCAATAGCGGTTCTGATACGTGTTTGCGGCAGAACCGAGCGTGAACCGGGTTTGCGGCTGCAGCCCCGCGTCGCGGCGGTATTTTCCCGACAACATGCCGCCGGCGAGCGGGTTGTACGTCAATACGCCGAGACCCTCGGAGCGCACCAGCGGCAACACTTCGGTTTCGATCTCGCGATACAGCAGATTGTAGCGCGGCTGCAGCGATGCATAGCGCGGCACGCCGAGTCGATCGGCCGCCGCAAGCGCCTGGCCGAGGCGCCAGGCCGGGTAGTTCGAGCAGCCGACGTAACGCACCTTGCCGGCCCTCACCAGATCGTCGAAGGCGCGCAGCGATTCCTCGATCGGCACCCGGGGGTCGAAGGCGTGCGCCTGATACAGATCGACGTAGTCGGTCTGCAGACGCGCAAGGCTCGCGTCGATCGATTCGACGATGTGTTGTCGCGACAGGCCGGAGGCGTTGGGGCCGCGTCGCATCGGCGCGAAACACTTCGTCGCCAGAATGATCCGATCGCGATTGCCGCGCGCTTTCATCCAGCGTCCGATGATCGCCTCGGTGGCACCGACCGTGTCGAGCGAACCGCCGAGCGGATACGCGTCGGCGGTGTCGAGGAACGTCAGGCCGCGCTCGAATGCCGCATCGAGAATTTCGACGCTGCGCGGTTCGTCCACCTGAAAGCCGAATGTCATGGTGCCGAGGCACAACGCCGGTACTTCGAGTCCGTTGCGACCCAGCCGCCGCATTTCCATCATCACGCTCCGAATTGCCGCTGCCGCGCGAGCTTGGGACGATCCTTTTGCTAAAGCAACGGGGGCTGTAGGGCGTCCGGGTGAAGCAGCTTGACTCGGCTTCGGTCGCTGCTGAATAGTCGGTCGTCTGCACATCGCAGAACCGCTACGAAGAGCATGAGAGGAGCGCCATGAGCTACCCGGTCATTTCCGCCGATTCGCACATCACCGAGCATCCCGATACCTACACCGCCCATATCGACCGTGCGTTCCGCGATCGGGCTCCGCGCATCGTGTCCACTTCCGATCGCGGCGACGTGTTCGTGATCGACGGGATGGACCGGCCCATCGCGCTGGGTCTCGTTGCGGCGGCCGGAAAAAAGCCGGAAGAGATCACCGAGGCCGGCGTGAAGTTCGAAGACCTGCACCGCGGCGGTTGGGATCCGGTAGCGCGGCTGCTGGACCAGGACCGCGACGGCGTTGCGGCCGAGATCATCTATCCGACGGTCGGGATGATGCTGTGCAACCATCCGGACTTCGACTACAAGAAAGCGTGTTTCGACGCTTACAACCGCTGGATCGCCGAGTATTGCGCGTCGAAACCCGATCGCCTGCTCGGCTGCGGCCAGACCGCGATGCGCACGGCGGCCGAAGGGGTTGAAGACATCAAGAACATCAAAGCGCTCGGCTTGCGCGGCGTGATGATGACGGGCGATCCGGCCCAGGAAGACTACGACAGCCCGATTTACGACCCGGTCTGGGAGACCGCGGTCGATCAGGGCTTGCCGCTTTCGTTTCACATCCTGACCAGCCGCGGTACCAGCAAGCATCGCGGCCCTCGCATCAACAGCTTCATGTCGATCATCCGCGGCAACCAGGACATTCTCGGCACGATGATTTTCGGCGGCGTGTTCGAACGGCACCCGCAGCTGAAGATCGTCTGCGTCGAAGCGGACGCCGGTTGGGTGCCGCACTACATGTACCGGATGGACCACGCCTACAACCGCCACCGCAACTGGCTCGGTAAGGGTGTGAATCTGTCAAAAGCGCCCTCTGAGTATTTCAGCGAACACATCTACACGACGTTCCAGGACGACTGGGTGGCGTTCCGCAGCGCCGACCAGATGAACTGGCGCCGGCTGATGTGGGCGAACGACTTCCCGCACAGCGATTCGACGTGGCCGTGGTCGCAAGAGATGCTGGCCGAGCAATCGAAGCATCTAACGGACGAGCAGCGTCGCGCGATTCTGTGCGACAACGTCGCCGATCTCTATCGCATCGATCTGTCGTCGCTGAAAGCGGCGGCATGAGCCGCACCGGCGCTGATCTCGTCGCGAGCGCGCTGAAAGCGCTCGGCGTTCGCCATGCGTTCGCGATCGTCAGCATCCACAACATGCCGATCCTGGACGCCATCAACAGGCTCGGCTTCACGAAGCTGATCGACGTACGCCACGAGCAGGCCGGCACCCACGCGGCGGACGGCTACGCGCGAGCCACCGGCGAGATCGGCGTGATGATCGCGAGCACCGGCCCCGGCACCACGAATACCGTGACCGGGCTGTACGAAGCCGCGTACGCGTCGAGCCGGGTGCTCGTGATCACCGGTCAGGCCGAAACCGGCTTCTACGGCCGCGGTCTCGGCTACGTGCACGAGGCCGACAAGCAGATGGCGATGCTGCGAAGCGTCGTCGCCGCCGCGGAAAGCCCTCGCGAGGCGCGCGACATCGCGCCGCTGTTGGCGCTCGTCGTCGCGCAGATGTCGAACGGGCGCCGCCAGCCTGGCGCGATCGAGATACCGATCGACCTTCAGTATGCGGATGTGGGCGATCAGCGGTTTGCCGTTCCGGACATCAAGCCGAGCCATCCGGAGCCTGCGGCGCTGACCGCGGCCGTGGATCTGCTGAAGCAGGCGCGGCGGCGCGTGATCATCGCGGGCGGCGGCGTCATTGCAGCGGGGGCTGGCGATGCGCTCGTCGAGTTGGCCGAGCGGCTCGGCGCGCCGATCGTCACCACCGTGAACGGACGCGGCGCCATTCAGGAGCGGCACCCGCTCGCTGTCGGCAATCTGTATCAGAGTCGCGCGATCGCCGGCGCGCTGGAACAGGCCGACGTAACGCTCGCGATCGGCACCCGCTTCCAGGCCGGTGTGGACGGCGCCAATCATCGGTTGAAGCCGCCCGGACGACTCGTTCACGTCGACGTCGATCCAGGCGTGATCGGGCGCGCGCATCCGGCGACGGTGTCCGTCGTCGGCGACGCCGGTCTTGCAATCGCCGCGCTGAACGATCGACTACGCGACGCCTCGCCCAACGACGCGCAGTTCAACGCGGCGCTGTTCGAAGTGCGCGACGGCGTGCGTGCTTCGCTGCGCGGCCGGATCGGCGCCGACTACGCCGCGATCATGGACCTGATGCGTGCGGGTCTTCCCGACGACGGTAATGTGGTGCGCGACACCACCGTGCCGGCGTACAACTTCGGCAACCAGCTGCTGCCCATTCTCTCGCCTCGAACGTCGATGAGTCCGACCTCAGGCGCGATCGGCCCCGGTCTGCCGATGGCGATCGGCGCCGCCATCGGCAGCGGCCGCCGCACGCTGGTGATCCATGGCGACGGTGGATTCATGTTCCACGCAACCGAACTCGCGACCGCCGCGCAGTATCGCGTGCCGCTGATCGTCTGTGTGTTCAACGATCGTGGTTATGGTGTGTTGCGGGGCCTGCAAGCCAATCGCTTCGAGGGGCGAATCAACGAGACCGATCTCGGCGTGGTCGATTTCGTTGCGATGGCGAAGAGCATGGGCGTGCCCGGGCGCGTGGTCCGGTCGGTTGGGGATTTCGATGCGGGATATCGCGATGCGCTCGCCACTAACGGACCCTATCTGCTCGAACTCGACATGCTGGCGCTCGAGCCGATGAAAGGCAGCATTCTGCCGCGCTGACGATTCGGCGCGAACAAGCCGGAGTAGAACCATGGATCTCGGACTGAAGGGGAAGGCCGTCGTCGTCACCGGCGCCAGCCGCGGCATCGGGCGCGCGATTGCGCTCGAGTTTGCGGCGGAAGGCGCGAACGTGTCGATTTGCGCGCGCGGGAAAGAGGCGCTCGATGCGACGCGCGCCGAACTCGATGCGTTGCGCATCAGAACGCACGCCCAGGTGTGCGACGTCGCGGATCCGAAAGCGCTGACCGACTTCCTCGATCAAAGCCGCGAGCGGCTCGGTGCGGTCGACGTGCTCGTGAACAATTCGTCCGGCTTTGGCACGTCGGACGACGAAGCCGGGTGGCGGATGAGCTACGACGTCGATGTGATGGCCAGCGTGCGTGCCACGTGGCAGGTGGTGCCGTGGATGGCTGCGCAGGGCAGCGGCGTGGTGATTCACATCGCGTCGACTTCCGGCCTCGAGGCCGGTTCTCCGCCGTCGTACGCGGCGGCGAAGGCGGCGTTGATCAGCCACTCGAAAACGCTCGCGGCTGCGCTGGCACCTCAGGGCATTCGCGTCAATTGCGTAGCGCCGGGTTCGATCGAATTCCCCGGCGGCATGTGGCAACAGATCAAGCAGGGCATCCCGGCGATGTACGAGCGGATCCGCGACAGCATTCCGTTCGGTCGTCTCGGTACGGCAGAGGAAGTGGCCGCTGCGGTGGTGTTCCTCGCGTCCAAACGCGCGTCATGGATTTCCGGCGTAACGCTGTCGGTGGACGGCGTGCAGCACAAGGGCAATCTGTAGTCGCGCTCAGCCGAGTGCGTTTCCGAGCAGCGATCCGAACTGCGATTGCACGCCGAACAGCGACGCCATCCACGAAATCAACCCGGTGACCGCGGCCAGAAGCGGTCGTTGAAGCTGCGGCGCGAACAGCAGCAGCGCGACGATGATCAGCAAGCCGAACTGTTCCAGGCGTCGATAAACGTCGAGCGCGCCCTGCGGAAGGAAATACTGAACGACGCGCGATCCGTCGAGCGGCGGAATGGGAATGAGGTTGAACACGGCGAGCAGCGCGTTGATGAAGATGCCGATTGCCAGGATCTGCAGCCAGTCCGACGTCGCCGGCGTGCCGGTGCCCCTGCTGATCGCGAAGATCGCCATCAAGCCGAGCGCGATCGCGATGTTCGCACCGGGTCCGGCGGCACCGACGAGCGCCGCATCGCGACGCGGCTGACGCAGCCGCCGCGTGTCGATCGGCACCGGTTTCGCGCCGCCGAAGATGAACGGTGCACCGGTCAGCAACAGCGTCAGCGGCAACAGAATCGTAAAGAACGGGTCGATGTGCGGAATCGGATTCAGCGTCAGCCGTCCGTGCTCGCGCGCGGTCGAGTCACCCAGTCGGTCCGCGGCGAATCCGTGCGCGGCTTCGTGGCTCGTGATCGAAAACACCGCGATTACGATCACGCCGATGAGCGTCGTGGTATCCATGAATCAGCCGCCGGCGGCCGATCGCGACCGGGGCGGCGGAGGCATCGGCAGGTCCTCCGGCAGCTGGTTGGCGACTTCCTCGCTGATGCCGACTTCGTCGACGAGGAAACGCTTGCGTGCCTCGCCGGCGAGCGGCGTGCCGGTCGCTTTGCCGCTCGCATCGACGACGATGCGGTTTCCCAGTCCTGCGCCGAGCCGGCCGTCGCCTCGTACGATGTTCAGATTCAGATTGAAATTGAACGGGCTCCACGCGCGTGTCGCTTCGTGAAGGCGGCTGAAATCGGGAGCGGTGAGGCCGTACAGGTCGAAACGACAATCCAGCGGATCGGGGCGCTGCAGCGCGTTCCAACGAATCGTGAAGGCGTCGTCCACCAATCGCGCGGTGACGCCCCAAGCCGGGTGCGGCACGCGCGCGCCTTCGCGCAGCGGCAACGGCTCCACGAACAGGATCGACGCGTCGGTCACGTATCGGGCATCGTCGAAATGCACGACGACGGACCCATGGTTCGGCGGGATGCCCGGCGCAACCATCATGGTCGCCGCGGCACGCCGGGCATCGAATCCGAGCGCGGTCAGTAATTCGCACAACGCGCCGTTACCGGCCCAGCACGTTGCACCGGTACCGTGAGCGAGCCACGCCTCGAAGAACTCGTTAGGTGTATCGCCCGGCAACGGCGCCGGGTTGCCCGCGCGCACGTGGATCAGCTTTCGAATGTTGTCGAATGGAACCTTGCGACACCACGCGCCGTACAGATCGGCCAGGCCCGCGAGCGACACTTCCGGTTTAGTAGACAGCCCCAGGCGATCGAGTACGCGTTCGACGAGGGCGCTGTCGAGTTTGCTGGTCACGTGCGATTCTCATGCTTCGAGGGAGCGGAAGCATAAACGCAAATCAACGACGAGGATCAACCCTCGACGGTCGGGAGTCGCGCGAGACGCTCGCGCAGGACTTCCGGCGAGGCGTGATCGTCCAGCCAGTCCTCATACGCGTCTACGACGGTCGAGAACTTCACGTGGCGCGTGCTGGTGGTTCCCGGCTGGCCGCGCGAACCCGGTTGACCGGTGGTGCCTTCGTTGCCGGCCGATTGCGCGGGCTGCGAGCCGCGCACGCCTTTGCAGCCGGCGCCACCGCGCCCACCCGGGCCGCCGCGTCCAGCGTTGCCGGGCAGTCCGGGTTCCGCAGTGAAATGCGGTGCGGCAACGCCGTACCACGTGGTGATCACACCGGCCGAGCCGCCGTGGCCGGCGTCGCCGCCGTTGCCGCCGCTCTTGCCGCGTTCCGCGAGTCCGAAGCCGCGTGGGCCGCAGAACCCATTGCGTCCGGCCGCGCCAGCGTAGCCGCGTTGGCCTTCGCCGCCGTCGCCGCCGTCGGCCGAGATGGCGACGTCGGTGAATTCGGCGGCCGCGATATAGGCCGACCCGCCGTTACCGCCGTCGTGACCTGCACCGCCCGGTGCGCGACCGTCGCTGCCGTCGGCGCCCGATACGTCGATCACGCCGTTTGAGATGTGCGGTGCGATCACGACGATTTCGCCGGACGGCACCCAGATGCGGCTGTCGGGCGCGAACACGATTTCGTTCGCCACCAGAACGGTAGGGCTGTTCAGCAATACGTGCCCGACCACTCGAATCCGCTTGGCGGTGATCACTCCGTCGGTCGGCAACTCGTCGTGCTTCGATGCATCGAGCACGCGTTCGTCGGCCGAGCCTTCGACGATTTGTTCGCCAACGAGATCGATCTGTGAGTCGGGTGTGCGCGACCACGGCATGAGGACCACCAGCCACAGCACGCTCAGCAGCGCGAGACCCACCGGCCACGGATGTGCCAGCGCCAGGTCGCGCAACTGTCCGAAGTGCGTCAGTCTGTCCTGATGGTCCATGCGGTCGGCGGATCGTGCGTGCTCGCCCCATTTGACCTGTTCGGTCACGCTGTTACCGCGAATGGGTGCACAGACGGACGGCCGACGCGGCCGCGTATCGCCGATGTGGCCGCTGCCTTATAGTCGGGCGGAGGGGTAAACATGCAGATCCGCTGTACCAAACCGTGGCTGACGATCGACGCCGCAGCGCTCGAGGCGCTACCCGGGCAGTTGGGCATTTTCGAACTCGCCGATGGAACCGGCCGCGTGGTCTACATCGGTCGTGCCGATGCGCGCAGTCTGTTTGGCCTGCGCAGCGAGGTGGCGCGCCAGGCGCGCGCGATCCCCGACGCGACCGCATTCCGTTTCGAGGTGACCACCGCGTATCACACGCGCCATCTCGAGCTGCTGATGGTGCATCAGGCCGACCACGCGGCACTGCCGAAGTACAACGAACCGATGCCGAGTCTCGGCAGACTTTCTCCGGGTTGACGGTGACGAGGACCGCAGCATGGATCTGACACTGACCGCGGAGCAGGACCTGATCGTATCGATGGTGCGGCGGTTCGTGCGCGAAGAAATCGTGCCGCTCGAACTCGGGCTCGATCCCGACGCCGACGAACTGCCGGCCGCCGATCGGACTCGCCTGGTCGCAAAAGTGAAGGAGATGGGGCTGTACGGCCTCGACATTCCGCCCGAGTACGGCGGCCCGGAGATCGACCTGCCCACGCGGACGCTGATCGCCATCGAAATGTCGCAGCATCGCGCAGGGCTCTATGCGCCGTGCTACGGCGTGTTCGGCGGCGCCGGCCTGGCGCAGCTGTTCGAAGCCAACGACGACCAGAAGAGCCGCTACCTGCAACCGATGCTGCGCGGCGAGAAGCGCGGCTTCTTCGGCCTAACGGAACCGTCGGGGGGCAGCGATCCGGCGCGCGCGATCCGCACTCGCGCCGTTCGCGACGGCGACGACTGGATCATCAACGGTTCGAAGATCTTCATCTCGGGCGCCGATCGCGCGCACTTCGGCCTCGTTTTTGCGCGCACCGATCCGGAGAAGGGGCGGGGCGGCGTGACCTGTTTCATCGTCGACACCGACACGCCCGGATTTCACGTCAGACGCGTGGTGCATACGCTGCGGGCCGCCCGGTACGCAACGGAACTGTCGTTCGTCGACATGCGCGTACCCAACGCCAACGTGCTCGGCAAGCTGAACGGCGGCTTTGCCATTGCGAACGATCGACTGTCGCGGCAGCGCATTCCGTATGCCGCCGGTTGCATCGGCGTGGCTGTGCTCGCGCACGAGATGGCGGTGGAATACGCCGGGCAGCGCGAAACGTTCGGCGCGACGCTGGCGAGCCGTCAGGCGATCCAGTGGATGCTGGTCGACAACGAAATCGACATCGAGACCGCACGCTGGCTGACGTTGGCAGCGGCCGATCGCGCCGAGCGCGGCGAAGACTTTCGCAAACAGGCGGCAATGGCGAAGCTCGTCGCCACGGAAGCCGGGGGCCGCGTCGTCGATCGCTGCATGCAGATCTACGGCGGCTACGGCGTGACGAAGGATTTCCCGTTCGAGCGCTGGTATCGCGAGATGCGGATACGCCGCATCGGTGAAGGCCCGAGCGAAGTGCAGCGTCACATCATCGCGAGGGACATCCTCGGCGCTTCTCTTCGTTGATTGTCCTCGATCATTCCGTGGCTTCGATTGATCGGTTGGGCGCGGCGGAGGTTCGGTGCGCAGGACACGCTCGAGCCATCCCTGGGCGCTCCTTCCGGCGCCATCCATGGCGCCGGAGGGTCCCGCGCACCGAACCTCCGCCACCCCCTACATGAATTCGAAGACACCAACCTCGTCGAGGGGACATCAAGGCGGCGGGCATTCGATAGAACGACAACCGACACCGGCGATCACGCTGAGTACATCGGTTCACGCGAAGTGGGCAGTGCACGCTCCGGCGAACGGTGGACTCGCGACATCAGGCGGAGGTGGAGGTTTGTTGTGGCGGGACCCTCCGGCGCCCACCACCGCCGGGATTCGAAGTGCCTAGTGAATCGGCTTGGCAAAGAAGTCGAAGAACAGCCAGAAGATCACCGTGGACGTCACGAGCGTGAGCAACATCGCCGGCGTTCCTTTGCGGATCCACATGCCGGGCGTGATCGCCAGGCTCGGATCGTTCTGCTCGCGCGCGAGCCGCTCCGAGATCGTGACGACATAAACGTTCGCGGTGGAGCCGATGTGGCTGCCGTTGCCGCCCAATCCGACGCCGACCGCGAGCGCCCAGTACAGCGGCGTCACGTTCAAGCCTTGCGACTCGAGACCCTGAATCACCGGAATCATCGCCGCGGTGAACGGAATGTTGTCGATCGCCGCGGACAGCATTGCGGCCACCCACATCAATACCAGCGTCGCGGTCAGCAGATCGTGTTGCACGAACGGGCCGATGAACTGGCCGAGATACTGCAGGAAATGGCTCTGCTGAACTCCGCCGACCACGATGAACAGCGAGATGAAGAACGTCAGCAGGCCGATCTCGACGTGTTCGAAGGTCGTGTCGAGCCGCACTTTCCTGACCAGAAACAGCAACAGCGTCAGGCCGAACGCGGCGACCATCCACGGTTCCCAGTGCAATGCGCCGTGCAACACGAACAGCACCAGCGTGATACCGAGCGCGATCAGCGCCGCGCGCCACGTTTGCGGGTCGGCGATTCTCCCTTCGCCTTCGAACGAAGCGGCGGCGGCGGTGCCGCTCAACTCGACGCGAAAAGCGACCCGCATCGCCAGCAGCGTGGCCAGCCATGCCACGAAGACGATGCCGCCCATTCGTATCGCGAACGTGTTGAAGTCGATTCCCGCGGCCGAGCCGATCATCAGGTTCGGCGGATCGCCGACCAGGGTGGCGACGCCGCCGGTGTTCGACAGCATCGCGGCCGCAATCAGATACGGCACCGGCGTCGTTTTCAGCGCACGCGTGATCAGGATGATCAGCGGACCGAAGATGACGACGGTGGTGACGTTGTCGAGCAGCAAAGACAGCACGGTCACGGCCGTGCCGAGGAAAACGAGCAGCAGAAACAAACGGCCGCGGCTCAATCGGGCGAGCCGGTAAGCGAGGTTCTCGAAGCCGCCGGTCGGCGCCATGATGGCGACGATCGTCATCATGCAGCCGAGCAGAAATACGACGTTCCAGTCGATGGCGTCCAGTGCGGCCGCCGGCCCGTAGAAGCCGAACAGCTGCCCGGCGATGATCATTGCGCCGGCGCCGGCCATGGCGATCCGAGCGCGGTCGAACAGATGTATCTGCTCGGTGAAGATGGCGAGAAACGTGAGGCCGAGAATGCTCGCCGAAACGAGCATCTGCGTGGTCCAGACGATCTGCGCCGGTTCTTCCATTACGATCGTATCCCGCAGTCGTTCCGCCAGCGGGCGAAGCGCCCCTCTGTTTCGTCGGTGGACCGCCTCGGCTCGAACGTACGGTCGATGCGACGCAGTACCGCGCCGTGATCGGGAGGCCACAGTCCCGCACCCACGCCCGCGCTGACGGCCGCGCCGAGCGCGCTTGCTTCCGCGGTGGCCAGGCGCTCGACCGGTGTCCCGAGCGCGTCGGCCTGAATCTGCATCAGCGTGTCGCTGTGCGATGCGCCGCCGTCCGCTCGCAGCGCACCGATCGGCGGCATCACGGTTGCGACCGCGTCGCGCACTTCGCGCAACCGGAACGCGATGCCTTCGAGCACCGCGCGCGCGATGTGCGCGCGCGTCGTGGCGCGCGTGAGACCTCCGATCGCAGCATGACGCGATGCATCGCCGTGTGGCGCTCCCAACCCCTGCAGCGCCGGCAGCACGAACGCGCCGCCGGTGTCCGGCACAGTGGCCGCGAGGCGCGACAACTCTGCGGCCGACGGCGCGATGCCGAGTTCCGTCACGGCCCAATCGATCATCGCCCCGGCGCTGTTCACCATGCCTTCGATGCAGAACGACCGCACACCGTCGCGCGTCCACAGCACCATCGGATAGGTTCCGTTCGCGAACATGAGTTCGGTGCCGGTATTGACCTCGAGCGCGGCGGCGGTGCCGAACGTTGTTTTCGATTCGCCCGGCAGGAGGCAGCCTTCCGCGATGGACGCGCTCTGTTGGTCTGCCACGAGCGCGGTGATCGGACATTTCGCGCCGAATACTCCGGCCGCGGTATCGCCGAAGTGCCGCGTCGTTTCGCTCAATGCCGGCAACGCCGAAGCGTCGAGCCCTTGCGCGTCGAGCAGCACCGAATTCCAGTCGCCCGTGAAGTAGTCGTAGTAACCGGTGGCGCACGCCTGGCCGTGATCCATCGCGTGTATCTCGCCGCCGGAAAGGCGCCAGGCCAGATACGTGTCGATGTTGCCCCACAGCAGCGCGCGCGATCGGACGCGTTCGCGGCCGCGGCCGAGTGCGTCGAGCACCGATTCGATTTTCGCCGCCGCCATCTGATGGCTGATGAGAAAGCCCTGCGCGATCAGCTCTACCGCGCGCGCGGTACCACGCGTGTCCTGCCAGCTCACCAGAGGGGCGACCGGATTGCCGGTCTTCGGGTCCCACACCACGATGTTGCCGCGCTGCGCCGCGATGCCGATCGCCGCGACCGCGTCGGGTGTGATGCCGGCATCCGACAACGCGCGGTCGATCACCGCTTCCGTGGCTGCCCAAAGCTGTATTGCGTCCTGTTCGACGCGTCCGGGAGCGGGGTAACTGACGACGGCGTGCACCTGCGCGCGCCCCAGCACTTCGAGATCTGCGCCTACGACGAGCGCGCGAACGCTGGTGGAGCCGGCGTCGATGGCGAGAACCGGGCCTGCCATCTCAGACGGATGCGCCGACGGCATCCGGCAGCAGCACCCCGGGATTCATGATGCCGGTCGGGTCGAGCGCGGCCTTTACCTTGCGCAGCGCGGCGATGCCGGAGCTGCCTAGATCGTGGTGCAGATACGGCGATCGCACGCGGCCGATACCGTGATGGTGTGCGATGCCGCCACCCAGCGCGGCCGTCGTCTCGACGATCCGCTGCCAGCACATCCGATAGCGCTCCGCCATCGCCGCGGCATCTTCGGGCCGCACCGCAAACGAGAAGTACAGATTCAGGCCAGAGCGATACGCATGCGAGCTGTGCGCAGACGCGTTCAGAATGTCCGGCACTCCGGACAGCGCCGCGATCACACCGGTGTAGATCGCTTCGATGCGATCCCACGGCGCCGATACTTCCACCGTGTCGACGACGATGCGTCTCGCGAGAAAGTCGCGCCAATGCGGCACGGTGTTGCGGTGGTCGAGCCATCCGGTGGTGGCAGTGGCCGCGACGTCGTGCAGACCCATCGACCGCGCCAGTTGATCGCTCGCTTCCAGTTCCGCCGCAACGCGTTCGGTCGGACCTTCGTGAACCATGATCAGTAAGCCGTGATCGGCACGCGCGTTCGCGGCGAACGAACGCTGCGCCTCGATCGGATCGTATTGCCGCATCACCGGCGGCTGCCAGCCGCGCTGGAGCAGTTCGCGCTGAAAATCGAAGCCCTGCTGCATCGAGGTGGTCAGCAAGGCGCGGTAGTCCTGCGCTTCCGGTTTGCGCCGCAGGCTCAGCGTCACGCCGCTGATCACGCCGAGCGTTCCCTCGCTGCCGAGCAGCAGGTGTCGCAGGTCCGGGCCGGCCGATGCGCGCGGCGCCTTTCCCGCATGAATCACGCTGCCGTCGGCCAGCACCGCTTCGATCGAGTAGACGATGTCTTCGATGTTGCCGTTGGCGGTGCTGAACTGGCCGGACGCGCGCGTGGCGACCCAACCGCCTACGCTGCTCACCGCGACGGATTGCGGCCAATGACCGATCGTCAAGCCTCGCGCAGCGACTTCGTCTTCCGCTTCGCTGCCGCGCTTGCCCGCGTCGAAACTCGCTAACAGATTCACTGGGTCGATGCGCCGCGTCTGATGCATCGACGACAGATCGAGCAATACGCGTTCCGGATGCGCGACGACGCCGCCACACACGCCGCTACCAAGCCCGAACGGAACGATCGCAATGCCGGCGTTGCGGCACGCGTTCACCGTTGCCACGACGTCATCGACCGTGTGCGGCCTAACGACGCAGAGAGGGCGCGGTGCGGCGCGCCCCTGCAGATCGTCGAGGTGACTCAATACCCAATAGTCGTGGCGGCGTTCGTCGAGCGTCGCTGCGTCGGTGAGCACTTTGTCGGCACCGAGTTGCCGCGATAGCGCCTCTACGAAATCGTCGCTCACGCCGCGTCACCGCTGCTCATTGCGGCTTCTCCGAGCACAGCGCGCTCCATGGCTCTGAGCGCCTTGCAGGCGTCGATCTGACGCTCGACTTCCGCCGGCGACCAGCGCAGCAGCGGCGCCATCGCGTCCGCGGCCGGGCGGAGCGAGGCGATGCCGCTGTCGAGATCGAAACGGGCGCGCGCGCTGCGTCGCACCCAGTAGTCTTCGAGCGTCATCGCGCCTTCTTTCAACACCGCATGGCGTGCTTCTGCCTGAATGCCGCCGTTCACCAGCGCCACCGCTTCGGTGCCGTAGAGCATCGTCAGCCGCTCGGCCTCTGGCATTTTCAGTCCCGCATCGACCAGTTGTCGCGCGAGCACCGCGGGCGAACCGGTCAATACCCCGCCGGGCAGTGCTTCGTCGGCGGTGTTGCTGCCGGGACCATTGCGGCCGAGGCGTTTCACGCACAGATCGACGATGCGTTCCGCCATCCGCCGATACGCGGTCAATTTGCCGCCCGCGATCGTGATGATGCCGGCCGGGCTCTCCATCACTTCGTCGCGGCGCGAGATTTCGGACGGCGACTTCTTTCCGGGTTCCGCGATCAACGGCCGTATGCCCGACCACAGCGCGAGGACGTCGCTGCGCTGCAGCGGGGCGACGCGGAACGCTCGATTCGCGGCTGCCAGCAGGTAATCGACGTCGTCGGTGGTGATGGTCGGCCAGTATTCGCTGTGTGCATAGAACGTATCGGTGGTGCCTAGATACGCGACCGTGTCGCGCGGCACCACGAACACGCCGCGTTTGTCGCCGGCAGTCATGGTGACGGTGTGCTTGATTGGCAGCCGCTCGCGCGACAGCACCAGATGCACGCCCTTACTGAGCGCCAGGCGGTCGCCGGCGTCTGCGCGTTCGAGCTTGCGGATGTGGTCGGCCCAAGGCCCCGCGGCGTTCACGATCACCTTTGCGCGCAACTGCGCGGAAAGGCCTTGGCCGAGCGCGTCAGAGATCGTCAGCGCCTTTGCGGTTCCGTTGGCGCACTCGATTGCCGTCACTTCGGCGTAGTTCGCCACCACGGCGCCGTGACGCGACGCGCTGCGAACATTCCCGAGCGTCAGGCGGCCGTCGTCGGTGACGTATTCCGGATACACGATCGCGCCGGACAGCTCGTCGGTGATGAGCGCCGGTTCTTCCTGCGCCAGCCGTTCCGGCGTCCACAGCTGATGGCGGTCGTCGGCTTCGACGCTGCCGAGTTTTTCGTAGGTCCACAGGCCAGTTCGAAACTTCGCCACGGCTGCGCGATTGCGCGCCGGCACGATGAACAACGTGCGCCGCGCGAGGTGCGGCGCGATGTTACGCACGGTCTTGCGCTCGAGCGCCGCTTCGCGCACCAGCGCCATGTCGCCCTGCGCCAGATAGCGGATGCCGCCGTGCACCAGCTTCGACGAGCGGCTCGACGTTCCGGCCGCGAAGTCGCGCGCTTCGACCAGCGCCACAGACAACCCGCGCATCGCTGCGTCGCGCGCGATACCGGCGCCGGTGATGCCGCCGCCGATTACCGCAACGTCGAAGTTCACCGCGCCGAGTTCCGCAAACAGCGCAGCGCGGTCGCGCAGATCGAGATCAGATGACTTCATTTGTGTTTCAGTCGACTCCCTTCGACGTAGTAGCGTTGATGCCAGATGCCGTCGCCGGGCTCGTCGCCCAACGGCATGCGCCAGCCGCGCACGGTGGCGCGCGCGAATGCCACGCGAAACAGCGCACGTGGTTGATCGATCGTCGTGTGGATGTAGGCCTCCGCTGCGTCTGCCGGTACGTAGCGCCGGGCAATTCGGCGATAACGGTCGCGCCAGAGATCGTCGGCGCCGAGATCGTGGATCAGCTCTGCCTCGCCTTCTACCGTCACCTTGCGATACGGCAGTGGTTGCTCGTCGATGCACAGGGCCGCGCGCGGATCGCGCTTCAGGCAGCCGTACCATTCGGAGTGTGCGCGCGGCGTGAAATAGATGGCGTCGTCTTCGTGGATGAACCACAACGGCGTCACCAATGGGCTGCCGTCCGCACGCACTACAGCGATACGCATCAGCACGCCGGGCTCGGCGAGAAAGGCGGCCCGTTCGGAGGTCGTCAGGCGGGGCATGGACATCGGGACAGCGTCGGAACCGCGATTATACCGACACGGCGGCGCTGCGCTTCAGGCGATTCTGTCTCGTTTCGAGCAAGCGCTGCAGCTTCTGGTGTTTGGAGCGGGTCAGCGGCCAGGTCCAACAGAGGTACAACCCGAACGTGAAGGCGATCGTTGGGACAATGGCGTACAGCACCGCAAGCCAATGGAGCGCGCTGGCGTCGTGTACGGCGCCTTTGCCGGTGTCGTAGCCGACCCACGACAGCGCGATGAGTGCGACGCCCCCCACCGACAACGCCAGCTTGCTCATGAAGCCCAAGATCGCAAAGTAGCCGCCGGTGCGTGCGTCGCCGGACTTCAGTGTGTCGAGATCGATGACGTCGGCCATCATCGCGCGCGGCAGATACGCGAACGACCCGAAGCAGAATCCCTTCAACGCGAACAACACGTAGAACGCCGAGAGCTGACCGTGTTCGAGATTGAAGATCGCGATGCTGACGGCACTGACGAAGACGATTGCGGCGGCCAGCGAGCGGTGCTTGCCGAATTCGCGCGCGAGATAGCTCCAGAACGGAATCGCGATGAGCCCCATCCCGAAATAGACGAGATACAGCTGCCCGGCGCGGGGTACGCCGATGTAGTCCTGCATGAAGAACAGCGACAACGCGTTGCGGAACGCCTCGCCGCCGGCGATACACAGCTCGATCGCGATCAGCCGCATGAACAGCTTGTTGCGATACATCAGTCCCAACGAGGCCGCGAAGGGCACGCGTCCTTCGCGCGCGCTTGGCGGCGGTTCCGGCACGCGCGTCACCACCAGAATCGTGAGCAGCGGCAACAGGATAACGACCGGCCAGGTGTACGCGTTCAACACCTGCACCGCTGTGGTGTCGGCGCCATGCACCCATTCGACCAGCGCCGGTACGAGCGCGGCCCCGATCAAACCCAGCAGCACGAATACTTCGCGCACCGAGACGATGCGGGTGCGCGTGTGGTATTCGCCGGACAGTTCTGCGCCCCACGCACCGTACGGCGTGCCGACCATGGTGGTGCCGATGCGCAGGAATACGAACCAGCCGCCGAGGTAGAACACGCCGTCGCCCACCGACGGGTTGAGCAGGTACACGAGCGCCGCCAGCAGAAACGGCGCGCCGATGAATACCCAGACACGGCGCCGTCCCCAGCGCGTGCGGAAGCGGTCCGACGCGAACCCCATCACCGGATCGGTGATCGCATCGAAAATCGACGCCAGGATCATGATGGTGCCGACGTTCTCGGTCGCGATGCCGATGTAGGTGGCATATGCCCGCGGCAGCCAGATACCGAGCGGATACCCGAGCAGGGCGAGCGGAAAACCGAGTGAACCGTAGATCCAGATGCTGCTCGTCGACAGCGCCGTTGCCGGGCGCGCCTCGGGATTCGCCAATTCCGTCTCTCCCCCGGATTTACGATATCGTGCGTCCCGATCGTTATACGGGCTGGCATGCTGTCCGGCAATCCGCGACGTCACCCAGGAAGGTTCAATGGCCGATACATTCGAACGGATCGATGCGCAGCTGCGCGGCTGGATCGAACGTCAGCACGTGTTCTTCGTCGCCACTGCACCGCGCACCGAGGACGGGCTGATCAACTGTTCACCAAAAGGGCTCGACTCGCTGCGTGTGCTCGATGAACGCACCATTGCGTATCTCGATCTCACCGGCAGCGGCGTCGAGACGATCGCGCACCTCAAGGAGAACGGCCGCATCATCCTGATGCTGTGCGCGTTCGACGGACCACCGCGCATCGTACGTCTGCACGGACGCGGCACCGTCGTGCATCCGGGCGAGCCGGAGTTCGATGCGTTGGTCGCCCGCTTTCCGCCGCAGCTCGGCGTGCGCAGCGTGATCAGGATCGATCTGATCCGGATGAGCGATTCCTGCGGTTATGCGGTGCCGCGGATGGACTTCATCGCCGAGCGCGAAGCGTTGACGAAGTGGGCCGACAAGAAGGGTCCGGACGGCGTCGTCGAATATCAGCGCAACACCAACGCACAGAGTCTCGATGGCCTGACCGGGGTCGACTGGCTCGCCCGCAATTGACTTGGTCGGGGGCCGCTCCAAGAATGCATCGCAACACATCGAGGTGAGTCCAGTGAAACTCGTGTACACCGAAGCCGAACTGATGAGCAATCACGACTACGCGAAGCCGCACGTCATCGATGGACGCCGCATGCACGGCGGCTTCGACGCGAACGGTACGTACATTCCGCCGCGCGCCAAGCTGCGCAACGAGGCGCTCGATGCATGGAGCGCGGCGTTGCGTCAGCGCGGGGGAGACTTGTTCGGCGCGGACGCGTCGTTGCTGACCGGCACGCGGATGCCGAATGTCGATCAGCAACGGCTGCTGATCCGCAACGGATTGCCGCAAACCTTCTGGAACGGCCTGACCACCACCGGAAAGATCGAGGGGCGCGGTCGCGCGATCGCCGACATCAAGTTCCCCGATCTGCAGAAGATCATCAAGGAAGACATCTCGCAGATGTCGATCGGCCATCTGAACAAGGGTTTGCTGACGGCCCACGGGCTCGACGAAGGCGGTGAGCCGGAGAAGTCGATAGGCGGACACGACGTGATGTGGTTCGTCGCGCGCGATCTGGTTTTCGAAACCGGCGCGTTTCCCGAGATCGAGCCGCCCGCCAGCATCAGCCGCCCGGAGGCGGGCAGGCGCTGGATGCCGGAACTCCCGCCGGAATACGAAGGCATGCTGTCGTTCCTTATGAATCTGCTGCTGATCGAGTTCCGCGCCGAGATCGGTTTCGCCATCACTCAAAAGGTGTTTCGAACCGCAGATCTGTTCCCCGATCGACGCGCCGCCGCGGAAGAGGCGGCCGAGATCATCGAGCGCATCCGCACCGACGAAGAAATTCACGTGCGGTCGCTGAGGCTCTATCTCGGCGAGCTTCGCGCGGTGACGTTCAAGATGGTCGATGGGGGCGAGGTGCGCGGCGCCCCGGTGATCGACCGGTTCTGGAGCGGCCTGATCAACTGGGCGACGGTCGAGCAACCGCGGTTGGCGGCGATGCAGCAGTACGAACAGATCAAGGCGCGGATACTGAATCATCCGCAGGCTGAGCGGATCCTCCGCGAGTTCGATGCGATTTCGGATTTGAACCCGGCGGTGGCGGCCGCCGGCTAACCGGAGGGCTGAGCGGCGCCACGGTTCACTCCGCGAGCAGCCGCCGATACACGTTCAGATCCGACGCGGAAAAACAGCAGAAGATCACCTCGGTTATGGACGTCGACTGCTGCGTCGCACGTCGCACGCTGGACACCGCGATTTCGGCGGCGCGATCGATCGGATAGCCATAAAGACCGGTGCTGATGCTCGGCAGCGCAACCGAATTCACGCCACGCGAAGCCGCGAGTTCGAGGGAACGCAGATAGCACGACGCCAACAGGTCGGGTTCTCCGTGCGTGCCGCCGCGCCACACCGGTCCCACCGTGTGAATGACGTACTTCGCCTGCAGACCGTAACCTTTGGTGAGCTTGGCGTCGCCGGTCCGGCATCCGCCGATCTGCAGGCATTCACGCAACAGCTCCGGTCCCGCGGCGCGATGAATCGCACCGTCCACGCCGCCTCCGCCGAGCAGCGACGCGTTCGCTGCATTGACGATTGCATCGACCGCCAGTGTGGTGATGTCAGCGTGCAGCGCGCTCAGAGACGCGACCATCGCCCAACGGCCTCGCTAAGGTGCGCTACGCCGAAGCCGGCTTCCGATCCGGATAGCTGACTCCCATACCGGCGCGCGCATCGCTGTTCACGCCGTACGGTGCGATCGGATAGCGCAGCCCGTTGCGCGACAGCGCGTCGAGCCCGGCGACCACCTTCGGCAGAAACTCAGGCGGCAATGCCATCAACAGCTCGTCTTCCATCACGCCGCCATAGCGTCGTTCGGCGAAACACGGAATGGACAGGCTCGGTTCGCCGGTGGCCAGCGCGCGTCCCCACGAGTCCGCACAGGCCGACTCGCCGACGCAACCCCAGTTCAGCTTCTTGTAACCAGTCCACTGTAAGCCATTGATAAACAGGATCATCTGTGCGGGCGTCGCATAGATCAAACAGATGTCCGGGGGGTTCAACCGCCCGGCTGCCAGCGGGCTCACCGCCATTGCTTCGTAGCGTCCGAACGGCACCACGTCCATCGCATGCTGATGCGCGCGCGACTCTTCGCGATTCGAAAACCATACGCCGGCCATGTTCTTGCCGGAAAGCCATTCATCGCTGCGCGGATGCAGGCCGATCACCGTCGAACACTGCGCGCCGACGAGATCCTCCGCGGTAATGCCGACGGTCCAGCCGTTACGCGCGGCCTGGCCGACGATCTGGTCGGTGGTGTGAATCGCCGAGGGACGGCGGATCTTCGGAATCGCTTCCATGTCTTCGCGGCGTTCGAACAACTTCATCCCGATCGGTGTGGTGCGCAAGCGCAACAGCCGGTTCAGATCGTCGACGAGATCGCTCCACGCGAAGTTCGTCTGATCGGTAGCGATGACGGATTGGCTCATGGTGGTTTCCGCGGAGGTGGTGCGTGGACTCTAGCGCAGACACGGCGTTCATTTCGAATGGCTGTATTGCGCGATGTCGTGCGCCGGCGCGGGATCGCGGCTACGCTCGCTCGCATGACGCTGCTCGAACGCCTGCAACGCAACTGCGCCGCCGTGCCGAACTTCGGTGCGATCGTGCTGCGCGGCGACGACGTTGCACTCGCGCATGCGCCGGACGTTCCGCTGTGCGCGTGTTCGACGATCAAAGTCGCCGTCGCGATGGCGGTCATGACGCTCGTGCAAGACGGCGCACTCGAGCTCGACGCGCGTGTAGTCGACCTCGATTCCGCGCTACCGTTCGCCGATCGTGCGCACGCGCAGCGGATCACGTTGCGGCATCTGCTGTCTCACACCGGGGGCCTCGACGACACGAACGAGGTCGAAGTCGATCCGCGCACTGCGCTCGCCCGATTGTCTGTCGTTGCCGAACCGGGACGCGCGTTTCGTTACTCGAATGTTGCGTTCGACATCGCGCACGAAGTGGCGGCGCGCGTCGCCGGCGTCGATGCGTTCACGCTGCTGCGGACGCGCGTGCTCGATCCGCTCGGCATGACGGCAACTCAACCCCGTGCGACGTTCCCACGCGGCGTACTCGAAACCACCGCGCGCGACCTAGCGCGGGTCGCGACGGAGCTACTCGGCGGCGGTCGGGTCGTGAACGCTACCTCGCGCGCCGAACTGACGCGCATCCACGCCGATAGCTACACCGCCGCAGCGTCGCGCTACTACGGGCTCGGCATCGGGATCGAGCGCTGGGATGACTTTACGTTGCTGCAGCACGGCGGCGGACTCGGCCGCTATGGCAGCGCATTCGTCGTCGACCCCACGGCGCGCGCTGCGGCGGTGTTCGTGTTCGATGATCCGGCCGGCTATGCGGTATCGCCGCACGCGTATTTCGATGCCGTGCTCGGCCGCGAAG
>Ga0105249_10000905_pt1 | contig 26200 bp, 25 predicted proteins | sample KBSS44metaG_FD_81522 | JGI IMG/M metagenome (GOLD analysis project Ga0105249, IMG submission 81522) | Switchgrass rhizosphere microbial communities from Kellogg Biological Station, Michigan, USA - KBS S4-4 metaG | ecosystem: Host-associated > Plants > Roots > Rhizosphere > Soil | place...
ATAAGGATAAACACTACAAGTGCGTAAGGTGGAAAGACAGTAACGCGCCAATCCTTGTGGTCACGGAAGCGCATCTCGTCGTCTGTGAAAAATTGATGATGGTTGAGCGTATGGCGCTCATAAACCGCACGAAGCCCTTTGATATTGACCGGCCTATGCATGATGTATTTGTGCACGCCCCATTCGAAGAGATTGGTGAATAAAAAAGTGACCGGAACAGTCAACCATTCAAGCCAAGTTACGTCGTGAACATGCTGAACATAAACATAGAACGCAGCAGCGCCCATCGCGTAAATGATGAGAACGTGAAAGTAACCGTCATACCATCCCATAATTCGGGATCGATATTCCTGCCGGAATGCGATTTGGCGCTCGCTGATCATGGGAGATCTCCACTGCATTACGTCGGTTCAGGGGGCGGGGCTCAGCATGAGCCGACGGGATTAGTTTAATCTGATATATCACAAATCTATCACAGTTCCGAAGCCCTTTCAATCAAGAATGCGTCGGAGGGGAAGACGGACTCGTGCCTTGGATTACTGCCGCCACAGACGCATTCTTCAGTGCATCGGCTGGCCTTCCCGAATAAATAATCTCCCCCCGTTCAATGACGTAAAGCCTGTCAGTGAATTCCGGTACATGATGGACGTTGGACTCGGCAATGAATACCGAATGGCCGAGCGCACGTATTGAGGCAATACCATTGACAATCGCGGGAACGATTGCAGGCGACAAACCTTCGGTGGGCTCATCGAGTAGTAGTAGTTTTGGATTGGCCGCGAGGGCTCGGGCGATCGACACCATTTTTCGTTCACCCCCTGACAATTCCTGGCCACCGCGATGCCGATACCTCTCAAGTTTGGGAAAGACTTTGTAGGCCAGAGAGATTCGCTCAGGTCTATTGTGGCCGCCGACCTCACGCCAGCTCGGCATGGCAATGTTCTCAGCAACCGTTAGCTCGCCAAACACTTCGCTTTCTTCGGGCGAAAATCCGATCCCTCGCCGCGCAATCTGAAATGGTCGTTGACCGAGTAGAGTTTTTTCCTCCAGCTTTATTGAGCCTGATATCGGCGTACGGAATCCCATAATCGTTCGGAATGTTGTTGTTTTGCCGGCACCATTCCGCCCAACCAGACACACGATCTCGCCGGCTCCTACTTCAAGCGAGACGCCTCGAAGGATTCGACTCCCCTGAATGTCGACGACAAGGTCGCGGATTGAAAGCATCATACCGCCCTCAGTTTCCCGACAACGGTTTCGATGACCTTTGGATCAGCGAAAAATTCCTTCGGCGGAAGATCAGCGAGCACTTTACCTTCAGCCAAAGCGATAATGCGGTCCGAATATGTGGCCACCAGATCCATGTCGTGCTCGACGAGAATCATCGCCTTAACGTTTGCCCGCTCAGCTGCGGCAATCAATGTCTTCATGATTCGATGTTTTTCGCTCGTGGAGATACCCGAAGTCGGCTCGTCGAGCAGGATTACTTCCGGATCAAGGGCGAAGGCGGACGCAACATCCAGCAACTTTTTTTCGCCCTGAGATAGTAATTGCGACTCGGTGTTGATACGGCTCTCCAGAGCGAAAATCTTCGCGATTTCTTCAATTCGCCGCGCGACAGCTGAGTCCCTAGCGAGACTGGAAAAAAGGTTCCAGCGTTTTCTCTGACGCGTCACTATGGCGGCAGCAATGGTTTCCCCAACAGTAAGTTTCGGAAAAATGTGCACCAGCTGAAATGCCCTTGCGAGCCCCCGTTCCGCAAGGTTGATAGGGTTGGCTCCGAGAATATCTTCGCCCTTAAAGTATACGGCTCCCTTTGAAGGTAAGTGCAGACCCGTCAACAGGTTTACCAATGTTGTTTTGCCGGCGCCATTAGGGCCCACGATCGCAGTACGTTCGTCGTTGCGAATTGCGATGCTTACATTGTCGAGCGCACAAAATGCGCCGTAGAATTTGCTGACACCGCGCGTTTCAAGAATGATGTTCATGTCGCGGCAACCCGACGCCAATTGTAATTTCTGATCAATCCAGCGATTCCAGTCGGGAAGCCGATAACCAATAGAGCGAGAATCGCGCCGAGAACGAAACGCCAATATTGAGTAAGTGATTGCAGTTGATCTTGCAGGAGCGTGAAGGCGAGCGCTCCAAGAATTGGACCAAAAAAATTAGTAAAGCCGCCGAGCACAGTCATGAAAACGAGTTGGCCAGAATGGGTCCAATAAACCAGCTCGGGATCGGCCAGACCGATACGCAGACCCAATATAGCCCCGCCAGCTGCCGCAAAAACGGACGAAATCACAAATGCAACCAATCGAAACTCGCGGACGCGAACGCCAAGATATTCCGCCTTTCGAGGGTTGTCGCGCAATGCGCGCAGATGCAGGCCAAATGGTGAGTGAACGATACGCCACATGATCAATCCAGCGATGACGAGCAGCGCTAGACAATAATAGTAAAAAGGGCCGGCCAAGAAACTGATCTTGTTGTACTGCGCTAATTCCAGACCAAGAATATTCATGCGCGGAATACGCATACCGCTGTCGCCACCGGTGACGTAGTAGAACTTAAACAGAAATGAATGAAACAGCATGCCGAACGCTAGCGTCAGCATACCGAAGAAAATTCCCGTGTAGCGCACGCATAACCAGCCGATTGGAGCAGCTGCAATTGCGGCCCCGATCACAACCGCGATTAGCGCGACTTCAAAGCTCTTGATGCCGAGCACTCCCGAAACGATCGCTGTGCCGTAAGCACCAAATCCAAGAAACATCGCGTGACCAAAAGAAAGTAACCCTCCGTAACCGAAGAGTAGGTTGAATCCGAGAAGTGCAATCGCATAGGCGAAAAATGAAATAAGCAAACTCGCGTAGAACGGAGGTGCAAGCCATGGCACGACCGCTAGCGCCAAAACTCCAAATATCGCCAGCAATACCGCAGCTCTGGAGCTCATGTGACCGGCCTTCCGAATAGTCCCGCCGGCCGCAGCAACAAGACGCCAATCACGATCAGATAAGTCGCAAGCAACTCAAGTTCAGGATAGATGGCAATCGACAATGCGTGAATCAATCCAACTACGACCGCGCCTGCCAGCGCACCCGGCATGGAGCCGAGTCCACCAATCACAACGACAGCGAACGCTTCGACGACTAGTTCAACCGCGATGTCGAGTGAGGCCGCCGCTGTTGGGACGACGAGGGCTCCCGCCACCGTGCCCAGCATCGTTCCGACGGTAAAGACAGTGGCGTAGACACCTCTGACATCGACACCAAGCGCTTCGGCCATAGACCGATTTTCCGCTGTTGCGCGCAATACGCGGCCGTAATTTGTTCGCTGTAAGAAAAGGCCGAGACCGGCGGCAATGATAATAGCCGCCGCGATAACGAGCAGGTTATAGACAGGGACACTGAAGTCGCTGAACACGACCTTTCCGTAAACGAGATAGTTCAGATCGATCGATCTTGGATTCGCGCCCCAAATGAAGCGCAAAATATCCTGGAACATCAGCAGCAAAGAAAACGTGAGGAGGAGTTGAAAACTTTCGTCTCGATCATAGACGGTTCTTAGGAGGCGCTCGATCACGGGTCCGATTGCGCCAAGAATCACCCCTGCAAACACGAGTGCCGGCAGGAGCATCCAGACGGGCATTCCGTACTTCGCGGCGAAAGAGGTGAATGTAATACCGAAATACGCACCAAGTGCGTAAAACGAACCGCATGCTAGGTTCAGGATTTTTTGAACGCCGAAAACGAGTTGAAGCCCAGCGGCCACCAAAAACAGCACGGCGGCGTGAAACACGCCGCCGAGCAGGATGTTGGCAAACGCTGACATGACAGGCGTTCGCTCGGTAGTCGATCAGACTTTGAACGGCGCGGTCTTGATCCACTCCCAGAAATTCGCACCCGCCGGCTTCTGCAAGTCTGTCGAATACATGCTGTCGAACTTATCCAGCGTCACAAAATCATACTTGTTTTTGTGCGTCGTGAATCCCTGAATGAAAGTTTGATCAGCGATGTGGTCTTTGCGCCAGCCGCCCTTTCCACCGAGGCTTTCCACACTCGAACCTTCCATTGCTGCAATGATGTCATCCACGGCCGGCCACCCGCCTTTGGCCTTTGCTGCTTGCTCGACTGCGTTCTTGTAGGAGACAAGGGAGAAATAGGCGCGATCGGCCTCCCAGTTCGGGTAATCCTTGTGCTTGTCGGCGTACCAGCCGACAAATTCCTTGGCGATCGGATTTGCCTGCGGGTTATCGAAGTAAAGCGTGTTATGGCCGAAGAGCATGCCTTCTGGCGTGAATTCTTTTTTCATCGCCGTGTGCTGCCAACCAGCTGCCGGGAATACGAGCTTTGCGCTCTTGGTAAGCCCCGCAGCGTCAGCCTGCTTCATGAAGACTGGGAGGTCTGCAAACAATAGCGATGAGAAGATCAGATCCGGCTTGGCTGCTTGAAGTGCTGCGACATGGCTCGTGAGATCCATGGTGCCGACTTTCGGCCACTGCTCGGTCACCACTTCATGCTCGATATTGAAGCGCTTGAGGAGCGCGATAAAGGCAGCTTGATTATTGCGACCGTAAGAGTAGTCGGGGTTGATGCCGGCGATCTTCTTGAACTGACCTTTCCAGTATTTGATCGCTAACAGCGAGGCCATCACGGCTTCGCACTCGTTGTCGGTGCTCTTGAACAGGTACTTTGGGTTAGGCAATTTCTCTTCGACGCCGTCCTGTGTCGTGCCGTCCCAGAAGATTGTCAGTACGCGAGATTCTTCTACAACCGGTCCGAGCGCCAATGCTACGCCCGTCGAAACAATGCCCTGAACATGGTCGACCTGTTCCTGCTGCACAAGTTTGCTAAAGCGCTCAATCGTGTCCTTCGGCGAGGTTTCTTCCTCGACTACAATTTCAACTTTGCGGCCGGCAATGCCGCCGCCGGCATTGAATTTTTCTACCGCCCACTCAGTGGCGCGAAGTGCACTGATACCTGGGCTCGCGGCAAGACCCGTACGCGGAGTAAGGACGCCGATCTTGAGCGGCTTGTTTTGAGCGATTGCCGGTGAAAACACGGTGGCCGGTGAAGCAAGAGCGCTCGCTGCGGCCATCGACTTCAATAAAGTGCGGCGTGAAAGTTTCATCTGACTCCCCCGTTTTTCCTGGGTTAGCCCAGGTGGCGTTTGTTTTATGATATATCAGCGGCATGTTACAGAACAAGCCATTTTGCTAGCCTCTGTACGGAGGCGGATCATTCATTGCTTCTCGAAGGCATCGATCGCCTTGTCGATTTCGGCACCAGTTAGCGTCCAGTCATTGTCGAGATTGGCGATTACCGACTTCATGAACGCCTCGGAAAGACCTAGCGCGCGTCCGCCATCGCCGAGGTAATCAACGAGTATTGCCAGCGCGAGTTGCTGCGGACTATCGCCTTCATATGTCCACTCAAATCCGTATTTGGTGAAACGCTTCACTTCATAATGCTCATCCAGACGCTTCCCATCAGAAGTCACTACAAGACCATCGATCGTCCGTTTACCTTCATATGTCTTCATCAACTTCTCCGTGTGAAGGCTAAACGGTCGCGCGGGTGAAACTTTCCACGTAGTCGAGAAGATTGTCGGCGGCTTTTGCCGCTCGAACAGGATCGCCCTTTGCAATCGCTCTTGCTTGCTCGGCATGCAATCGGGCACAGAGTGGCAAATCGGCAGCTTCACGGTAGTGCATATACCAAAAACGCCGAGACAGGCCCTGCAGGAGCTTCATTGCTCGGGCCGCATAGTCGTTGTGAGCGGTCTCGATCATAAGATGATTGAGGTTGCGGTCGAGGCGCATGAAAGCAATATCGTCGTTGGACTTCCCTGCCCGGTCCATGGCTCGAGCCGTTTCGACGAGGATTTCTCGCTGTTCTTTTGTGGCGCGCTCTGCGCCGGCCCGGCTTAGCAACCTTTCCAGCTCGCGCCGAACTTCAAGCACGAGTAGTTGCTCGCGTGGGTTGATGTCGGATACGAGAATTCCTTTGCGCGGTAAAACCCGGACTAATCCCTCGAGTGCCAGGCGCTGGAGTGCCTCGCGAATTGGTGTGCGCCCGATCTTGAGAGAAGTCGACAACGCCTGTTCCGAAAGTACCTCACCAGGCTTTAGCCGAAGAGTGACAATCCTTTCCTCGATTTGCCGATAAGCCTGCTCGGTTAGGGTCTCGATCGGGTTGATAAAACGCACCGGCTGAACGCGCTTGGGCGGGGTCATATGCTTTGTCATGAGTTTTTGGCCTTCTGCCGGATCAAATCTGACGGCGCTTGGCTACCATAGATGCAAATTTTTCGAATTCAGCGTCGTTCACACTGTATGAGTGATCATCATCGGGAAACGACCCATTCTTTACTTCCTTCACGTATTGTCGGATTCCGGCAACCGCAACCTCAGTCAGTTTCGCGAAACGCTTCGTGAATTTCGGTTTGAAATCAGTGAAAACACCGAGAAGATCGTAACAGAGTAGTATTTGGCCGTCGGTTCCCGCGCCTGCGCCAATTCCAATCGTAGGAATCGTTAGCTGCTCGGAGATCAGTTTGGCGATCTTTGCCGGCACCGCCTCGAATTCAAGCATGAAACAACCAGCGTCCTCGATCGCGAGAGCATCTTCTAGAATCTTCATCGCTGTTTCTGCTGTGCGTCCCTGAATCTTGAACCCGCCGAACATGGCAACGGTGTGCGGTGTGAGACCGATATGGGACGCAGTTGGTATGCCCGCATCGACAAGTGCCCGAAGAATGTGCGCCTGCGATTTTCCGCCCTGGGGTTTCACCGCATCGGAAAGCGCCTCTTGCATGAAGCGGGGCGCGTTTACCAGCGCCCGGTCGATGCTGTTGTAGCTTTGATAAGGCATGCAACCGAGGATGAACGTATTTGGCGCACCGCGGCGAACTGCCTGCGCATGCATGATCATCATGTCCATCGTGGCGGGAATGGTATTGGCGTGTCCATGTGCGATCATGGCTAGGCTGTCGCCGACAACTGCAACGTCGACGCCAGCTTTCTCGGCCCACTGGGCTGAGGTGTAGTCGGGGACTGACATGTAAACCATCTTCTCCCCGGTTTTTTTCGACTCTCGAATTTCGGTGATCGTTCGCTTCTCGCGCTTGGCGTCAACAATGTCCGGGGCCACGGCGTCTTTAGAAGCTGCCGCCGGTGATTTGTGTTTTGCTTCGCTAAGTTTCGACATCTGCTTCCCCCGCACCGCTTGTCAGTACAAGTGATATATGTCTCGTATGTTACGAGGCCTACATCTAGCCTTCAAGACTATCCAAAGGGACGACAAACATGTCTCTGCAAATCTGGCTCGGAACGCTATGGTTCGCCGCGCTCATTCTAGTAATTGCTCTATATGCGCTTTCGGCCAGTGGGCAGTTTCCTAAGGAGCATCGCGCATTTTCTCTGGCATCCGGTCTTGGAAAGTTCATGCTTTTTGGCTCGATCTTACTGACGCTTTTGTGCTTTGCCGGCGCTGTCAGCATTGCCTGGATGAAATTGCCTTGGTACGCGGCAGTAATCGGCGGGGGAATTTCGTTGCTAATAGCTCCGCTCATACTCCAAGCTTTTCCAGATAGTTTCGTTGACGGTCGCTCATCACTTCTCACGTTTTCCGGCGTTGCGATACTGTTGTTGCTCGCCAAGTGGGTAGGCGATTAACCGCGAGTCGACACAGTCATCACCGATCGATCGCCAACGAGTAGGCGTTTAATTGGCAGAGATTTTAGTATTGCTGATTCTGCGAATGCCGGAGAGTCGAGTGTAGTTTTATGCCCTTGCAGAACCGGATTACCCCGTTCGGCGAATTGATTTCAGACCCTGCACGCGGGTTGCTGATGGGCAACCGCGGCGGGCGGATTCATCGTGACAACCGCACGCTATCTTCGCGACGGTTTACATCACGCCAATGGATCTGCTGTGTCTTGGCTTTCAAGGGACGTCGGCGCAGCGTCTGGGGCAGATTTTACTCCGAACTATTTTTCCTCGATGAACCCACGGCATTCGCTGCCGGTCATCGCCCATGCTTCGAGTGCCGCCGCCGAGACGCTATTGCTTTCGCCGAGATGTTCGCTGGAGGAGACCGGCGCGCCAGCGCGCCGACGATCGACGAGTTACTACATTCCGAACGACTCGATGGTAAAATCAAGCGTATTTGGCGAAGCGCGCTCGACGAACTGCCGGACGGCGCATTCGTTACATTATCGGGCGCGGACGCATTTGCCGTGCGAGGCGACAGCCTGCTGCCCTGGACGCCTTCGCGATATCTTGAGCCCCGCTCCCGGCCGCAGGGCACCTTCGTCGACGTGCTCACGCCACCTTCGATACTGCGCGTACTTTCGCGAGGTTACCCACCTCTATGGCATGGCAGCGCTCTTTATCGCCCCCGCGTGGTGAGAGCGAACTCTTGAAATGACAACGGATGAGCGATTATCCAGATGTAAGGCCATAAACGTTGGCGGCATCGTATTCCTTGCGCCGAGCTTCGGCTTCGACCCCTTATCCGGAGATGGGGCTGGCTGGCTGGGGGACTAGGATTCGAACCGGTCTCTATTCAGCAATTCTTGAATTCGGAGACATTGTTTGCGGATACTTCCGCTTCTTCGCTAGCATTTCAGAGCTTGCTGCGAACACATTGCATTTGGAAATTATATGAGCGAATTAGCAAGTATGGATAACAATGCGGCTATCAATCAATCGTGACGCCCTACAATGAAAAAAACTTTCCTGTATTTTGTCGTGGTGGCTTTGCTGGTTGTAATTTCCCACCAGCTATTGGCGCAGCAAGTCGTTCCTCGAGCCCAAAACACTGAAACAAAACCTGCACTATCAGATACCGCTCAGGCGAACTACCAGAGAAAACTGTCGCAATACGTTCTGGAGCGGCGAAAGTATGATGACCTCTCGAAAACCTACTGGGATTCAATCACCGTAAAGCGGCGGATTAGAAGCCAAAAAAGAATAACTAACCAGGCAATTCTGCTTGAAGACTATGTTTTGACTCAACCACCCATCTATTCAGGGCCGGAAAAGCCTATTGATCCGTCCGCTTCAACACCAGAGGCGCCGCAACTAAAGAAATATATTCCGGTTGTCGCTGATTTCCTGAAAGCGGCGCTTGAACAGTTTCAATTTATACCGCTGAGGCCGCGAAATGAGATGGAATACAAACGAGTCTATGCAAGGACCGCTGCCGAGGCCGGCCTTACAAAGGAGCAAGTGGTTCGAGTCTACGCGTTCGAGTCCGGTGGCAATGGCAAATATGACGTACAGGCGGGTTTGGAATACGATAGACCTGGTGTGCAGGCGGTATCGTCAGCGCTTGGTTACAATCAACTGCTGGGCGCACGGACAGTCGGATTATTAGCCGAGCAAGGAAATCAATTTATTTCGAGATTAGAAAAACAATCTGAATCCCTCAGCGGCGTACAGAAGAACCAGCTTATAGATCGACTTTTCGCATTTCGACGCATGATCGAATTTAGCAAATCGGTGCCAAACAAATGGAGTGAACACGTGAGCATTGCTCAGACAACGAGGGGGCTGGCGGTCCACGCCGTACTGCTTGACGTTGATATTGGACCACTGCTGCAGACTCACAATTTGTTGTATTTAGTCGACTACGCAAAGAGCAAGGGGCGTAAAGAAACACTGACCGCTGCCGAGCTTGAGATGATGAATTTGACGGGCGCCGGCAATGGATTCGATATGATTACGATGACGGCAGACATGCAAGCCGTCGTGCCTACCTCTAATTTCTTTGAGCAATCCGGATATGTGGCAAATCCGATCGCGGTTGAGAACAATGTTGTGGCAAAACTGATCGCCGCCACCAATTCGAAAATGGACGAAGAATCAAAATTGCAGGGCGCCGTGGATTTGACTGCCGCATTTAAAGAATAAAAGTACTGATTTAATTTTGAATACTAACCGCCAGCAATCCTTCAAAAAACGATTGTATTGCCGAAGTCGCGCAGAGATTTTCGTATCAGCGGGCCGATTACTTATCAATTTTGGGATGCGGAGACTGTTTGCCCGAGACAAGAAGCCAGCGAACTGCGGGCTTCCTCGCGACACGAAAACGAAAATCTCTAGAGACGGGACTGGCTGGCTGGGGGACTAGGATTCGAACCTAGATTGGCGGAGTCAGAGTCCGCAGTCCTACCGTTGGACGATCCCCCAAAACCGGGTGCTTCGGTCGTGGTGCGATAGCATTTGAAGGCCGGATTTTCAATTCGCTGAGTGCTGCAAGGTTCCGAATTTGCGAATCGCAACAGCTGTTTAGCGGTCGATCTAAATTTTGAGAATTCGATAGAGCTCCTTCAGGCCATGATTCAAGCAGCGTTCAGCCCTTCCCCATGGCCTTGGCGCGGATGGCGCTAATCGTGGTCGACGGGGTGATCGCTTCGGGATCGAGCTTCACATGAATGACAGCAGCCTTCTTCGAAGCAAATGCAGCTTCAAGTGTGGGCAGCGTGTCGATGTCGCTGGCAATCGTGAACCCGTCGGCGCTAAAGGCGCGCGCATAGGCGGCAAAATCCGGATTACGCAAATCAGTACCAAAAACGCGGCCTGGATACTCGCGTTCCTGGTGCATTCGGATCGTGCCGTAGGTGCCATTGTCGATGACGAATATCTTGGGTGCGAGGCCGTATTGCACGGCGGTGGCCAACTCCTGCCCAGTCATCAGAAAATCGCCGTCGCCCGAAAATGCAACCACGGTTCGATCGGGAAACATTCGCTTCGCCGCAACCGCGGCGGGAACTCCATAGCCCATCGAGCCGGAGAGAGGGGCGAGTTGCGTGTTGAATTTCGGATAGCGATAGAAACGATGCAGCCAGACCGAAAAATTTCCTGCGCCGTTGCATAGGATCGAGTTGGCGGGTAAATGCTCGCGCAGCCAGCGCACGATCGGGCCCATTTGCACTGCACCGGGATGGTTCGGAATTTCTTCCGACCAGGCGATATAATCGGTGCGCGCGGATGTGCGCCATTCGCGCCAGCGGATTTCTTTTGGTGACTCGACGCCCTCAAGCGCGGCTGCGAATGCAACAGGTGTCGCGTTGATCGCTAGCGCCGGCTGATAGATACGGCCCAGTTCCTCGATGCCTCCATGTACATGCACCAGCGGCTTTCCCGGATCGGGCGCAGCCAGCAGCGTGTAACCCTGGCTTGGCCATTCGGAAAAACGCGCGCCGAACACGAGCACGAGATCGGAATCTTTTACGCGTTCCGCAAGTTTCGGATTGGGTCCGGTGCCGAGATCACCCGCGTAGCAATCGTGCTGGTTGGGGAAAAGCATTTGGCGGCGAAAACTTGCCGCCACCGGAATATCAAAACGCTCGGCGAAGCGAACGAGCGAGGCAACAGCATTCTCGTTCCAGCGCGATCCGCCAGCGATCACAATCGGCCTTTCCGCAGCCCACAATAATTTTTGCAGCCGTGCCATATCGGCAGGCGAAGGTGCGATTTCGACGGGTTCGAAGGCCGGCACGTCTTCCGCGACAACTTGCTCGACAAGCATGTCCTCGGGCAGCGTAATGACGACCGGGCCGGGACGGCCCTGTGTGGCGATGCGCACCGCACGCGCAATAAATTCCGGCGTGCGCGCAGGATTATCGATTTCGACGACCCATTTTGCCATGGTACCGAACACCGCGCGCGCGTCGATTTCTTGAAATGCCTCCCTGTGGCGGAAATTCCGTGGGATCATACCGACGAGCAAAATCATCGGCGTTGAATCTTGAAGCGCGACGTGTAGTCCAGCGCTTGCATTGGTAACGCCCGGCCCGCGCGTTACGAAACAGAGGCCGGGCTTACCCGTGAGTTTGCCAGCCGCTTCCGCCATCATGGAGGCACCACCTTCTTGGCGGCAAGTCACGAAATCGATTTTCGAATCCATCAACGCATCGAGGACCGCGAGATAACTCTCGCCCGGCACACCAAAGCCATGAATGAGGCCATGGCCTTGTAGCGCGTCGACTAGAATTTTCGCGCCAGTACGGGCGCGGTTGGTTGCAGGCTTGTGCATCACGCTAACCTACAGTGCGGAAAGCGGGACGGCCAGAGCGAACGGCGTCGCGGATTTCGTCGCCATCCGCGCCAAGCCGCGGCGACGGGTGATCGTAACGGAGCGGCGTTTCCGACAGCACGATTGGTGTGCGCACACCCGGAATCGTGGTTCCGCCCTCGACCTTTTCGGCAAGGTCGATCCGCATCTTGCGATGCTGAACCTGCGGGTCAGCGAACGTATCGGCGATATCGTTGATTGGACCGACAGGTATCCCCGCTTTTTCGAGCGATGCAAAAAGCTCGGCACGTGTGTGCTTGCGCGTTTCCGCGTGCAGCAATTCGATCAGTTTCGGACGATTCTTCACACGATCTGAATTTGCGCGAAAGCGTGCATCGTCGGCGTATTGCGGCACACCCAAGACTTTGCAAAGCGAGCGGTACTGACCGTCATTGCCGACCGCGATGATGATGTGGCCGTCGCTCGTGGGAAATACACCATAGGGAACGACCGTTGCATGCGAATTACCAAGACGCCGGGGCGGTTTGCCGGACACGAGATAATAAAGTGCCTGATTAGCAAGGACGCTTGTTTGCACATCAAGTAACGCCATGTCGATGTGCTGGCCTTTGCCAGTACGGTGACGCGCAAGCAATGCGGCCTCGACCGCGAGCGCAGAATAAACACCGGTGAACACGTCGGCATAGGCGACACCCGGCTTTTGCGGTTCGCCATCGATCTCGCCGGTGATGTCCATGATGCCGCCCATACCTTGAATGACGAAATCGTAACCCGGACGGTGTGCATAAGGCCCGCTTTGCCCGAACCCTGTGATCGAACAATAGACGAGACGCGGATTGATTTTTTTTAAGGTATCGTAATCGAGACCGAATTTCTTGAGATCACCCACTTTATAGTTTTCGAGCAACACGTCGGCCTCGCGCACTAGCGCAAGCACAAGCGCACGATCTTCTTCCTTGGTGAAATCCGCAGTAACGGACCGTTTGTTGCGATTGACCGCGTGATAATAGGCGGAAGATAGATTTTCTCCTTTGGTGCTTTCGACAAATGGCGGTCCCCAGGCACGCGTTTCATCGCCGGAACCTGGGCGTTCGATTTTGATAACGTCAGCTCCGAAATCCGCAAGTAATTGGCCGCACCACGGACCCGCGAGCACGCGCGCGAGTTCGAGCACCTTGATGCCTTCGAGCGGACCGGACATATAATTCTTCTTCGATTATTCCGACATTGGCCGCATGCCGAGCTTGTCAAGCAGCTTCAAATCGCGGCCCTGATCCGGGTTCGGGGTTGTCAGCAGTTTTGGCCCGTAGAAAATCGAATTCGCACCTGCAAGAAAACAGAGTGCCTGCGTCTCTTCGCTCATATAGTCGCGGCCGGCGGAAAGGCGCACGACTGAAGCGGGCATGGTGATGCGTGCGACTGCGATCATGCGCACGATATCGAATGGGTCGGTCTTTTGCCCGAGCGAAACTGGAGTTCCTTCGACCTGCATCAATAGATTGATCGGCACGCTCTCGGGGTGCTGAGGCAGGCTGGCAAGAACAGAGATCATCCCTACCCTGTCCTCGATTGTCTCGCCCATCCCCATAATGCCGCCGCAGCAAACATGAATGCCAGCCGCACGTACGGCATCGAGTGTATCGAGACGATCCTGATAGGTTCGGGTCGTGATGATCTTTTCGTAGTATTCAGGCGAAGTGTCGAGGTTGTGGTTGTAATAATCGAGCCCCGCCTCTTTGAGTCGCGCAGCTTGCGTTTCGGTCAACATTCCAAGTGTAACGCAGGTCTCCATTCCAATCGCTTTTACACCCTCGACCATTTTGCAGACCTGGTCGAGATCGCGGTCCTTCGGCGAGCGCCAAGCAGCGCCCATGCAAAAGCGCTGTGCACCGGCGGCCTTGGCGGCGCGCGCCTCGGTGAGCACCGCCTCGAGGCGCATCAGTTTTTCCGCCTTCACGCCAGTTTCGTAATAGGCGCTTTGTGCACAATAGGCGCAGTCCTCGGGGCAACCTCCGGTCTTGATCGAAAGCAGCGTAGAGATTTGCACTTCGTGCGGATCGAAATGGAGGCGGTGAATGCGCTGTGCCTCGAAGATCAAATCCGAAAAAGGCAGATTGAACAACGAGCGCACTTGCGCACGTGTCCAGTCATGGCGGATGCGGCCGGACAGATCGGCAGTGGGTTTCTCGTCAAAAACGGGGGCAAGCGACATGAATACTCCTGTTCGGCCATTATCCACGAAGATGCGACCGTATCAAATCGCGGCGACCGCTTGGATTTCGAGCAGATATTTTTCGTTCACGAGCCGATTTATAACAACAAGAGTGTTCGGCGGATAAAGACTACCCGGAAACATTTTCGGAAATTCACGCAGGCGGTAGTCGTATAAGCCCTTGATATCCGACGCACGCACGATGAAGGTCATGCATTGCACGACATTCGCCCATGTGCCGCCGACGGATTTTAAAGCCATTTCAAGGTTTCCGAACACCTGCGCGCATTGCTTTTCGAAATTGCCATCACCCACGAGCGTGCCGGTTTTATCGACGGATACCTGGCCCGCAATGAAGACGAGCTTTGCATTGCTCGCGACTGCCACATGATTATAGGGGCCGACAGGTTTTGCGAGTTCCGGCGGACTGTAGATCTTGATCTCGGCCATGCTACTCCCCAAGGAACCGACTATGCTTTTCCTGTGTTTTCGAACAGATTCTCGCTAAGAGCAAACCCTCCCTTGACGAGCGCGGTATTATGAGCCTGGAACGGACTTCCGCAACCTGCTGTATCGCCGGTGGCGGTCCGGCGGGCATCGTAACCGCCGTCTTGCTCGCTCGCGCCGGGATCGATGTTCTTGTACTCGAAAAGCACGCGGATTTCTTCCGAGATTTTCGCGGGGATACGATTCATCCGTCCACGCTTCAATTGATGCATGAACTCGGCTTTGCGGAAGACTTATTGCGCCAGCCGCATCAGAAAGTGCGGGATCTCGCGTTTCATCTCGGCGACGCGACATTCAAAATTGTAGATTTCTCACATTTGAAAATCTCCTATCCGTTTATCGCTATGATGCCCCAATGGGATTTTTTGAACTTTCTAGCAAAGAAGGGCGAAAAATATTCTGGTTTCCGGCTGCGTAAAAATGCGGAAGTAACCGGTCTCATCGAGCGATCCGGGCTGATCACCGGTGTGCGCGCCACAACACCCGCCGGTGAGTTGGAGGTGAGCGCCGATCTCGTGATCGGCGCTGATGGACGGCATTCGGTCGTGCGCGAAAAGGCCGGGTTAAATGTCCTCGACATTGGCGCTCCGATCGACGTGTTATGGTTTCGGTTATCGCGTCCGCAGGATGATCCTGAAGAGACAATGGCCCGCCTTGGCGCCGGACAACTCCTCGTCATGATCAACCGCAACGACTACTGGCAGTGCGGATTCGTAATTCCAAAAGGAGCGAATGAAATAGTTCGCACGCAAGGTCTGTTTGCCTTCCAGGAGAAAATCGCGAACCTTGCGCCGTTCGCGCGCGGGCGCGTCGCGGAGCTAAATGACTGGAACGAAATCAAACTGCTTACAGTCGCCATTGACCGCCTGGAAGAATGGTCGCGTCCCGGTCTGATTTGCATCGGCGATGCGGCGCACGCCATGTCTCCTGTCGGCGGCGTCGGGATCAATCTTGCCGCTCAGGACGCGGTTGCGACCGCGAATATCCTGGCCAAACCTTTAGCGGAGAAGCGTCTAACGCTTGAGGACCTACGTAACGTGCAAAAACGGCGCGAATTTCCGACACGATTCACTCAATGGATTCAAGTGCTGGTCCAAAATCGAATACTGCAACCACTCTTGAGCAGCCGTAAGCTTCCAAAGCCACCGCTGTTCCTGCGTATGCTTGACCGTTTCCCATTGCTACGCCGCATTCCTGCTTATGTTGTTGGCATCGGAGTGCGGCCCGAACATATTCAAACGCCTGAAATCTAGAAGAACGCCTGAATGCCTGTGATCGCGCGACCCAATATGAGCGCGTGAACGTCGTGTGTTCCTTCATAAGTGTTCACGGTCTCCAAATTCGAGACGTGGCGCATGACGTGATATTCACCCGAAATTCCGTTGGCGCCCAACATGTCACGGGCCGTGCGCGCGATGTCGAGTGCCTTACCGCAATTGTTACGCTTTACGATCGAAATCATTTCGGGCGGACACTTGCCTTCATCCATAAGCCGCGTCGCGCGCAAGCTCGCTTGCAGGCCGAGCGAAATTTCTGTCGCCATATCGGCAAGTTTTTTTTGTACGAGCTGGTTTGCCGCCAGTGGCCGATTGAATTGCTTACGATCAAGCACGTAGTTGCGTGCGATCTGATAGCAGGCTTCAGCGGCGCCCATCGCGCCCCACGAAATTCCGAGCCGCGCGCGGTTGAGACAACCGAACGGGCCTTTGAGACCGGAGACGTTTGGCAACAGCGCATCGTCTTTGACTTCAACACTGCTCATGGAGATTTCGCCAGTAACGGATGCGCGAAGCGAGAGCTTGCCTTCGATTTTGTTAGCGGAGAGGCCCTTGGCACCCTTTTCCAGTATAAAACCGCGGATTTCGTCGTTGTGCGCGGAAGATTTCGCCCATATCACGAATACGTCCGCGATTGGTGCGTTGGTGATCCAAAGTTTCGAACCGGAAATTTTGTATCCACCGGTAATTTTCTCAGCACGCGTTCGCATACCGCCCGGGTCAGAACCGTAGTCGGGTTCAGTGAGACCAAAGCAACCGACCCATTCGCCAGATGCAAGCTTCGGCAAGTATTTCTTGCGCTGCGACTCGTCGCCATAGGCGTAGATCGGATACATCACCAGCGAGGTTTGAACGCTCATTGCAGAACGCATACCGGAATCGACGCGCTCGATTTCACGTGCAGCGAGGCCGTAGCAAACATAAGAAAGTCCGGCACCGCCATATTCTTCCGGGATCGTTGAACCCAGCAGCCCGAGCTTACCCATATCGTTCATAATGGCGCGGTCGAATTTCTCCTCGCGGTACATTTCGACGATCCGCGGCAACAGTTTTTCCTGTGCATAGTCACGCGCAGTATCACGTACTGCCCGTTCTTCCTCTGAGAGCTGGCTCTCGAGATCAAGCGGATCGGTCCAATTGAATACCGCCTTCGCAGCCGCAGCGGGTTTTGTTGCGTGCGCTTTGCTCATCGACCGAATCCTCCGGAAAATTGTTCCGCCTTGCAGAACGGCGGATTTCGTACTTTATCAAGCTGGAGAGTGCAGCGCCAATCGCACAATCGAAGTAAAATGGGCTTATAGGGAGCCGATATGAACCTCGCCCGCATGTTGAAGGCTCGAGCCGCCGAGGGCCGCCCGGTGCGCGTTGGGGTGATCGGTGCCGGAAAATTCAGCTCCATGTTTCTGGCGCAGATTCGAACCACGCCCGGAATGCATCTTGTCGGACTCGCTGACCTTTCTGGTGAGCGCGCGAGGAAAGCATTGGAGTCCACCGGCTGGGACCTTTCAGCGCAAGTGGTCAAGGATTTCAGAACGGCGCTCAAAACGGGCGGAACGGCCATCACCGAAGATGCCATCGCGCTGATCGACTCGAATGTCGATGTAGTCGTCGACATTACCGGAAGCCCGGCTGCTGCGATCAGGCACACTTTGAATGCGATCGAACGCGGCAAGCACGTAGTGAATGTGACGGTCGAAGCAGATGTGCTTGCGGGGCCGCTGCTTGCGGAACGTGCAAAAAAAGCGGGTGTCATCTACGCCCTCGCGTATGGCGATCAGCCCGCACTCGTTTGTGAAATGGTCGATTGGGCGGAGGCCTCGGGCTTTCACGTCGTGAGCGCTGGCAAAGGCACAAAATACCTTCCCGACTACGTGCTCTCGACGCCTGACACCGTATGGAACCATTACGGGCTCTCGGCCGAGCAGGCGGCAGCAGCCGGGATGAATTCACAGATGTTCAATTCGTTTCTCGACGGCACGAAGTCGTCAATTGAGATGGCGGCGATCTCGAATGCGACAGGACTCAAGGCGCCGCGCGATGGACTCTCGTTCCCACCATGCGGCGTTGAAGAGTTGCCGCAGCTTCTGATCCCACGCTCCGCTGGAGGCGTGCTGGAAGAATCCGGAATGGTCGAGGTTGTTTCCAGTCTTCATCGCGATGGCTCGAACGTAACACGTGATTTGCGCTGGGGCGTCTATGTCGTGTTTGAAGCCGGCAGCAACGACGCCCGCGCGGCATACACGCGGCGTTCCTTCCGCGAATACGGCATGGCGACAGATAAATCCGGCCGCTACTGCGCGCTTTATCGGCCCTACCACATGATTGGACTCGAGCTTGGGGTTTCCGTCGCCGCAGCAGCGCTACGAAACGAAGCCACCGGCACGCCTGACGCGTTTCGCTCCGATGTCGTTGCAGTCGCGAAGAAGGCGCTTCAGCCCGGCGATATGCTGGATGGCGAAGGTGGTTACACCGTTTGGGGGAAAATTCTGCGCGCTGAAGATTCGCTCTCGCGCCGTGCCCTGCCTATCGGGCTTGCGCATAAGGTCAAGCTCACCAAGCCGGTTGCGAGGGGAGCGATTGTCAGCTGGGACGATGCCGCAATTCCGGACGACGAGACGGTGCGGTTTCGCCGTGAAATGGAACGTACCTTCGCGCCGAAAAATGCAGCAGCGGCTTAGCCTACTCCGCCGCGACAGGCCGCTGGCCGGTATCTTTCGGGCCGAGTTCGGGCTCGTCCTCGCCGACTGCTTTCGCAATTCTGCGGTCATATTTGTCGAGGTAGAGATAGATCACCGGTGTGATGTAGAGCGTCAGAAGCTGCGACAGTAGAAGGCCGCCGACCACAGCCACGCCGAGCGGCTGGCGCAACTCGGCGCCCTCACCCGAGCCGAGCGCAATCGGTAACGAACCGAAAATTGCGGCAAGTGTCGTCATCATGATTGGGCGGAAACGAAGCAACGCGGCCTCGCGGATCGCTTCCTGCGCTTCCATGCCGTGCCTGCGGCGTTCGATCGCGAAGTCGATCATCATGATGGCGTTCTTCTTCACGATACCAACGAGCATAACGATGCCGATTATGGCGATAACCGAAAGATCCATTCGGAACAGCAGTAATGTCAGCAACGCGCCGATACCTGCGGAAGGCAGTCCAGACAAAATTGTGATCGGGTGAATGAAGCTCTCATACAAGACGCCGAGCACGATATAGATGACGAGAATTGCCGCCAGGATCAGGAGTGGCTGGTTCGAAAGAGAATCCTTGAACACCGCCGCCGTGCCCTGAAAGCCGGTCGAGACGCTGACCGGAACGCTGGACTGGCGTTCAATGTTCTGAATCGCTTCGACCGCCTGCCCCAGTGCAACGCCCGGCGCCAAGTTGAAGGAGATCGTGACGGAGGGCTGCTGTTGCTGGTGGTTGATCTGCAGCGGGCCGATCGAACGCCGGATTGTCGCAACCGACTCGATCGGGATCAGCCGGCCCGTATTGCCGGCGCGAACATACACTTGAGCCAGATTTGAAGCGTCCTTTTGGTAGCTCGCCTCGTTCTCAACAATGATCTGGTACTGGTTCGTTGGCGTATAGAGTGTCGCGATCTGACGCGTACCGAATTGGCTGTAAAGCGCGCTGCGGATTTGCTCTTCGGTGAGGCCCAGAGCTGCGACTTTGTCGCGGTCGATGTCGACGGAAAGCTGCGGATTGGTGATCTGCAAATCGGATGTCACGTCTCGCAGAATATCGAGCTGAGAAATTTTTTCGGTGAGTTCGGGCGCCAGTTGATACAGTGTGTTGGTATCAGCGCTTTGCAATGTGTATTGATACTGACTTTTTGAAGCAGTCGTGCCGACAGCGATATTCTGCACAGGCTGAAGGAAAACCTTGACGCCGGGCACAGCCATTAAGGTGATGCGCAATCTTTGCACGATATCGTTAGCGCTGAGCGAACGTTGGGAGCGCGGTTTCAGGCCGATGAATACACGACCTGTATTGCTCGTAGGGCTGATTCCCGTCGCACCTGCGGCATAGACGACGTAGGCGACGTCCGGATCCTTCCGGACAATAGCGGCCACTTCTCGAATGTGTTCCGCCATCGAGGGGAAGCCGACATCAGTGCGTGCTTCGACCGTAGTTGCAATGAAGCCGGTATCTTCGACAGGGAAAAATCCTTTGGGAACCCAAGCATAGAGCACCACCGACAAAAAGATTGTGAAGATCGTAATGCCGAGTGTTACCGGACGATGGTGCAGTACGAAGTCGAGGCTGCGGCGATAGCCGGCCAACATAGCGTCGAACGTACGCTCCGACCAGACCAGTAGGGCAATCGGCTTCTTCTTGTGATCGACCTGCTTCAGCACGCGCGCACAAAGCATGGGCGTGAGCGTGAGCGACACGAAGCCGGACACGAGAATGGCGACCGAGATCGTAACCGCAAATTCGCGAAAGACGCGACCCACAACGCCGCCCATGAAAAGCACCGGGATGAACACCGCTACCAGTGACAATGTCATCGAGACAATGGTGAAGCTTATTTCCTTAGCGCCCTGCAGCGCGGCTTTGTATGGCGGCATGCCGCGCTCGACATAACGGTAGATATTTTCCAGCACCACGATGGCATCGTCGACCACGAAGCCGACACACAGCGTGAGCGCCAGCAGCGTCATATTGTTGATCGAAAAACCGAACAACCACATAGCGGCGAAAGTGGCGACGATCGATAGCGGTAGCGCCAAAGAAGGAATGATCGTAGCGCGTGCACTGCGCAAGAAAAGAAAAATCACAAAAACAACAAGACAGATCGCAAGGCCGAGTGTGAATTGAACATCCACTACCGAATTGCGGATCGATATCGAGCGGTCCATCAGAACTTCGATATTCACGGCTCCCGGTACCTGCGCGCGATATTCGGGCAGATGCCGTTTCACGAGATCGACGACCTCAACGGTGTTGGCGTCTGGCTGGCGATAGATCGCGAGATTGATTGCGCGCGTATCGTTGAACCAGCCGGCGATGCGTTCGTTCTCGACGCCGTTTTCAACGCTTGCGATTTCCTTCAGCCGGACCGGCGCGCCATTGCGGTAAGCTACAATGACGTCCTGGAATTTAGCCGCGTCGCGCGGCGACAATCCGATATCGACGGTCAGATTTTGGTTCCTGCCGCCGATAATACCTGTCGGCGTAATGGAAGAGACGCCCTGAACAGCCGTTTGCACTTCCTGCAACGAAATGCCGCGCGCGGCGATTGCGTCGGGTTTTATCCGAATGCGTACAGCGTATTTCTGCCCGCCGAATATATTGACCTGTGCGACACCCGGTAGCTGCGAAATCTGCTGACCGATGATCGTGTCGGCGTATTCGTTGACAGCCGACAGCGGCAATGTATCTGACATTACCGAGAGGAATAGAACCGGCGAATCTGCCGGATTTACCTTGCGGAAGCTCGGTGGCACCGTCATTTCTACGGGTAATTGGCGTTGCGCGACCGAAAGGGCCGATTGCACGTCGAGAGCAGCGTTATCGATGCTACGGCCGAGATCGAACTGGATCACAATCGAGGTCGTGCCGGTTGTACTGGATGATGACATCGAGGTGATGCCGGCGATCGTCGCAAGCTGGCGCTCGATTGGCGTCGCGACAGAAGCCGCCATCGTCTCAGGGCTCGCTCCCGGAAGCTGTGCTGAAATCTGGATCGTGGGAAAATCAACGCGCGGCAGCGCAGACACCGCGAGCAGCCGGTAGCCGAAGATTCCGCCGATGATCAGAGAGACCATCAACAGCGTGGTCATCACTGGCCGGCGAATGCAGAGTTCCGAAAGATTCATCCCTCAGGCCCCGGTTTCGCGCTTGATATCAACCCGCGCCCCCTCGCGCAACGCGAGTTGCCCATCGGTCACTACTGTTTCCGTACCTGCAAGACCGTCGGCAATCACGGCTTGGCCATCAATTGTGCGTGCGACCGTTACTTGGCGCACCTTCGCTACACCGTTTTCAACGACGAAAACGAAACTACCGCGCTGGCCATTTTGCACCGCCTCGCTCGGTACCGCGACAACGTTCTTATCTGTGCGCAGAGAAACACGGACGCTGGCGAGTGTACCGGGCCAAAGCATTTCGTCCTTATTCTCGAATATCGCGCGCACGAGGATCGTCCCCGTCTGCGGATCCACAGCATTCTCGACGAAGGCGACATTGCCACCGGAAATCGTACTGCCGTTCTGCAGCGTCGCCTGCACGCCCGCGTTACCGCTTGCTGCGCGCAGATCCTGGATGTAGCGCTCGGGCACACCGAAGGTGACGTAAATCGGCGACATCTGGTTCACGATCGCGAGTGGCGTGCCGGTGTCGGCCGCACGGACCACCGTGCCGGGCCGCACACCCGATATGCCGATGCGGCCGGTAGCTGGTGACAAAATATCGTAATAGCTTCGCTGGGCGCGGAGATTGTCGAGATTGGCTTCGTCCTGTTTCACGGTCGCGCTCAACATATCAACGCTGGTACGCGCGTCGTCGAGAGTCACTTTCGAAGTCGTACCTTTTGCGACAAGGCCGGTCATGCGTTCAACATCGCGATTAGCTTTAACAAGCGAAGCCTGATCCCGCGCTAGCGTCGCCTCCGCCTGTCCAACCATTGCATCGATCGCCCGCGAATCCAGCTTGAACAGCAGATCGCCGGCTTTCACCGCAGCACCGTCTTCGAACAAAACCTTCTCGACCTGGCTGTCGATGCGAGCGCGGATGGCGACGCTGACGACAGGCTGCACTGAACCGGGCGCTTCGACGCGATAGGGTAGATCCTTGATCGAGGCCTTGCTGACCGCGACAGCGATTGCACGATCGCGGACATTGGTCTGTACGGCTGCGCCTGCACCGCCCGCGACCATCCACCAGCCGAGCCCGCCAACGAGCGCGAGCAAGCCGACGCCGACCGCGATCGTGGTGCGGTCAAGCTTCTTTAGCGACTTCAAATTTAACGACTTAAGCGATTTCATGAGATGCTTAGATCCACTCAAGAGAAACACCGAAATGCCCTGGTGTTTCCCGGCGCCAATCTAACATTGCCGCCCTTCCGGCCGGTTTAACACGCGCTTGGCGTCCACTTTTGTTAAACATGCTGCACATTTGCGCGAGCGCTCCGGGCCATAGCGGAATGCCCAAAAACGACCCCAAATACATGGGGTTTTAACCCGCGAGTAACGTGAATCCTGCGGATTTTGCGGCGAGAACATCAAAAGTGACCGTCGTGTCACAGCCCGCCGCCAGGTTGAGTTCCGCAAGAAAGCAATCCGAAAAAGAGGCCGATCCCTTGCGAAAATGTTCAGTGGCCCTGGCAGCTTCATCGGCCATTGGAATCGTGAACTCAGGGGCTCTCAAGATACGGTCAAGATAGTCCGCGACGGCGCTGCGAGGCAGCTTGTATTGGCCCTCCAGTGTTCGAGCAAACTGGGCAAGAACCAGCGGATGGATGAAGCACTCGCCATCCCGCCCTGCATGCTGAATCAGCCTTTCCGCTGCGTTGAAAAGATCTGATTCCGTACGATCAAATAGGCTGGAGAGAACTCCTTCGTCGATTCCGATCATGGCTTATCGCCTTTGCGACGCGGCTGACCGCCTACCAGGGGCGGCAGATCGTCCCGCGCTTCCAGGATCGACCGGCGAAACCATCTCCGCAGAACGACTCTGCCGTCATCCTCGAGGGTGAAATCGACCCGGTCTCCGGGCTTTAGACCCCACCGCCGACGCAGTTCCGCTGGCAGAGTGATTTGGCCTTTGCTCGTAAGCGTAGATTGAGACTTGTAAGGCATATTTTAATTCCTTACTCTTAGTAAGGGCCTTACGTATACCCGAAACCGGCTTGAATCTCAACTAGGGCCTCTGGACAACTAGAGCCTACGGCCGAACCGGCCCTAGGCCTTCACGTCAAGCGTCAGCGTGATGTCCTTCACACCAGCAAGCGCCTTCGACACCGGGCAACCGTTCTTGGAGCCCTCGGCGATTTCACGCACTTTGGCAGCGTCGGCACCCGGTACCTCCACCTTACACGTCAGGGCGCTCTTCGTGATGTTGGCCCCGGCTGGTCCCATAACCACTTCGACCTCGCAGCCGGTTTCAATCGATCTCGCCGGCATCTCAGCGCGCGTCAATGCGAAACCGAATGCCATCGTGAAACAACTCGCATGAGCGGCGGCGATCAACTCTTCCGGGGTCGTTTCCTTCACGCCGCCCTCAAAGCGGCCCTTTGAGCTATAGGGGGCATCCTTGAACAGGCCGCTCGCTACCGAGATCTTCCCGGCCCCTTCCTTCATCGAACCGGACCAACTTGCCTTGGCTGTGCTTTTCACATGACCCTCCTCATTGCTGTGGCCATTCATCATCACTCGAAACGATCCTAGCACCCTGGACGAACTCAATCACTTGAGCCTGCGATGAACGTTCAGTGATGCTTGTGTCCTCTGCCCTCACCTTTCTCGCCCATGGCTTCGACCACAAATTCGATATCCACTTTTCCCGCTTTCTCAAACACAAGCGTGCCCTTGAAGTCTTTCCCCTCGACGGGGGGCTGTTTGATATCGATGAACATTAGATGATAGCCGCCCGGCTCGAACTTCACGCTTTTTCCCGGAGCAATCTCGATGCCCTTCTCCATCGGGCGCATCTTCATTACGCCGTCCTGCACCTTCATTTCGTGAATCTCAAAACGGCCGGCGATCTCGGAAGAGCCGCCAATCAGGCGGTCGGGCGCGGCGCCCTTATTCTCGATCACGACGTAGCCGCCGGCGACGTTTGCACCCTTTGGCGTTGCGCGCGACCAAGGGTGAATAACGCGGATCGAACCAACATTGTAATCGTGAGCAAACGATATCGACGTGAGCACGCAAAGGGCAGCGCTCATGATGATGCTTTTCAGACGCATTTATTCCTCCATGAATTGCTAAGCGCAACGCGTTCGGCCGCTTCTAACTGATCGGAAGAGTTGGCCAGTGATCAGCTACGCGCTGGAGGACCACGCGCAGAAAGCGCGCCGAAAATACTCGATTGTGGGTGGACGGCACTCGTCGCCCTTACACGGCTGGAGGAAGATGCAAGTTGGACTGCGACGACGGTTATCTCAGGAACGAATCCTGCCGCCACCGCACCGCACCCTGACAAACAAGTGAGATCGTGATTCCTCGGTGCTTCCGGCGCCGGGGCTTGTCCGTCTGTGCTCGCCGACGAGAGGCACAGCACGGTAGACGTAGCAGCCGCGTGGCCTCCCGCGACCGAAGCTAGCAGCGACGCAAGCACAAGGCCGTAGGCGGCAACCAGCGCGATTAGGGGCTTTGCAATTCGGCGCATAGGCGTGAATTCGCTATATTTCCGCAATGTCTTTAGCCGATTGCGATTACGGGCGCGAGGCTTTACTTGATGCGCGTACCCGCCCCTAAATCCGTGAGCGAGTCGTCATGGCCGATCCCGAACAAAACAAGAAGAATGCCATCGCTTTCTACGACATGATGTTCAATCAGTCGAAGCCGATGGAAGCCGTGCGGCATTATGTCGGCAAGGACTACATCCAGCACAATCCCGGAGTTGCGGACGGCAAGGACGGCTTCATCCAGTATTTCACCAAAATGGCAAAGGAATATCCGGGCAAGAGCGTGCAGATCCGGCAAGCCATTGCGGAAGGAAATTTCGTCGTTCTGCATTGCTATCAGAAATGGCCGGGCGGCAAGGATTACGCTGGTATGGATATTTTCCGCTTCGACGACGACGGAAAGATCGCCGAGCATTGGGACGTGCTGCAGGTGATCCCGAAGAAATCGGCGAACTCGAATACGATGTTCTGATTATTTACGTGCGCTGCCTGTACGCGAGGCGGCATCGATCAGCGCGACCAAACCCTTCAGGATTTCGATCGGGCGCGGCGGGCAGCCGGGAATGTGCAGATCTACCGGCACAACGTTTTCGACGGCGCCGATACAGGCATAGCTGCCCTTGAACAGCCCACCCGTGCACGCGCAATCGCCAATAGCGACAACCCATTTCGGGTCAGGTGTTGCCGTATATGTGCGCTCAAGCGCTAGTTTCATGTTCGCTGTGACCGGGCCGGTGACAAGCAGCACGTCGGCGTGGCGGGGCGAGGCGACGAATTTCAGGCCAAAGCGTTCGAGATCGTAGATTGGATTGCTCA
>Ga0105249_10000907_pt1 | contig 26174 bp, 28 predicted proteins | sample KBSS44metaG_FD_81522 | JGI IMG/M metagenome (GOLD analysis project Ga0105249, IMG submission 81522) | Switchgrass rhizosphere microbial communities from Kellogg Biological Station, Michigan, USA - KBS S4-4 metaG | ecosystem: Host-associated > Plants > Roots > Rhizosphere > Soil | place...
CGCTGCCCCCAAAAGCAGAAAGGATAAAACCACCACTTGACCCACCCCGCAACGCGGGACACAGCATCCACCCGGGTCACTTCTCGATGAAAATCCCGGGTCAACTCTCAGCAGAAATCAACACCCGTTCGCCGGTCACATGCTCGAACGCCGCGCGCTGCTCGCCAGACAACACCAACCCGCGCTGCCTGGCCTGAGCCAATGCCGCGTCCCGGTCGCGTGTCTCGACCTGATGCCGTTCGCGCTCGGTCATCAATTCCGATGCGCGCTGCAATCGCTGCTCGGTCTCAATCATCTCGCGACTGGTAAACCAATCTTCGCCGCGCCCGTCTTTGCCCAGCGCCACCAAATAGGGCGATGCCTGCACCGCGCCCATTGCAAGATCGTATTGCTCCTTGCCGTCGCTGTGACAGTGGATGAACATCGCGAGGTCGCGGCGCGTGAATGTCGCCTGCTGGTGGGTGATGGCGTCGAGCGCGATCGCGGGATTGGCGATGATGCGCTCGCCGTTCTCGCGCGCAATGGCGTGATGCTCGGTGAGGCGGTCGGGATCCAGTCCGGCCCGCTCCATACGCTGCGCGGGCGCGCCGATCTTGCTTTGCGGCTCAAGGTCGATGCCTTGTGCGTCCAGGCTGCGGTGATCGACACGCGCGTCAATATCGAGTGATGCCAGCCGTTCATTGACATGCTCGGCCCAGCGTTCGCGCCATTGTTCGACCAGTTCGGTCCTGTTCCAGTCGCGGACCTTCGCGCCGAACCCATCTTCGTCCACCTCCCGCATAGTGAGCATTACATGGGCGTGGGGTTTAGCGAGGCCGTCCGAGTCAATATCCCAATGCACATTGAGGTCGGCGATCATGCCGCTATCGACGAATTCGGACTGGGCAAAGTCCCGCGCCAATTCGACGCCTTGTGCGTGCGTCAACTCGCGCGGGATCGCGAACTCGACCTCGCGGGCAAGCTGCGCGTCACGCCGCTTCTCGACGGCCTCGACTTCGTTCCAGAGTTTTTGGCGGTCACCAAGATGCTCGGGGGCGTTCTCCGGCAGCATCACTTCCGAGTGGACGACGCCCGGCTTGTTGGTGAAGTCATGATCGCGATCGAGCCGGTCATCGTGCAGCCGCCCGGCCGAACGATAGGCGGCCGACGCCAGCGCGCTCGACCCGTTGGCGCGGCTGATGACTTTGACCGAGAGATGGAAGATTGCCATGATGGCAATCCATCTAAACTACAACGAGCACGTCGGAACGACGTATAAGCGCGCCCTCCCATGATAAAATCCTGCGAGGGACCGGGCCGTGTCAGCTCGTATCGGCGACATTACAGCATTACGCCATGGTCTGCACTATCATTGGCGCATCATCTTACCCACGGAGACTGTGATGCGCAAACCTATCGACCTTGATTCCGAACTAAAGGTGCTTGCCGACAAGGCAAAACAACTCAAGGAAAGGCAAGTACGCCAGCTTGGCGAGCTGGTGGTCGCGACCAGCGCCGATACAGTTGATGCCGAAGTGCTCGCCGGCGCGTTGCTCGCGGTCAAGGGCAACAGCGACATGATCCGACAGGAGGAGTGGCGCGCTTCGGGCGCAGCGTTCTTTCAGGCGCGGACGCGCGTCGCTCGCCGCCGCGCTCGCGCGGAGCCAAAAGGCGGTGCGGAGCGCGAGGGCGGCGGCGCATCGGCTTGAGGCACGAAAGGCGCGAACCGACATGCGCGAATGGGTTGTCAAGCTCCGCGAACGCACCCGGCAGTTGATCGAACTGGGTGGCCTGGTCGTGAAAGCCGGACTGGTTGATTTGACCAACGACGATCATGCTACGCTCTACGGCGCGTTTCTCACCCTCGTGGACAAGCTGCAAGGTGAGGAACGCGACAATGCACTCGGGCTATGGAAGCGGCGCGGCAAGCGGGCGTTCGAGGCAAAAGCGGAAGGAGAGGGCAGTGCCGATCAGACGTGAATATCGCCGACCCCGGTCAGGTGCAGGACACCCTTACCCGGCAGCTCGACGCGAAGCTCCAGTGTGCCACCTGCAGCTTCGACAAATCGGCGCAGCGTCGAAAGATACAGATCGGTCTGCCGCTCGATCTTATGCACGGAAGGCTGCTTGACGCCCAAGGCCTCGGCCATCTGTTCCTGGCTGCGCTCGGTGAGCTGACGCAGCGCCTTCAGACCCTCGACCTCGGCGACAAGTTCCTGCGCGCGCGCTTCGACCCGGCGGCGGCGTGCTGCCGGCAGGGCGGCCATAATCTGCTCACGCGAACGTCCCATTGTCATGTCTCCTTCGCGGCCAGCGCCGCCAGATGCTCGTCAAACCTTTTGTCGGCCTTGGCGATCAGCGTCTTATAGAATCGCTTCTGCGCCACACCCGCTTTGTCCCCTGCCATAAGCAGGATCGCCTCCCGCCCAGGATCGAACGCGAAAGCAACGCGCCAAACACCACCATCGGCATTGAAGCGCAGCTCCTTCATATTCTTGTGCCGCGATGCGCTGAGAGTATCAGCATGCGGCCGTCCGAGTTGAGGGCCATAGACCGCAAGCAGACCCGCGATGGCCAACAACTCATCCTGCACCGCTTCAGGCATCGCATCATATTCGGAATCGAAAGCATCATGATGGCGAACCGTCCACGGCATACTTTTATATATCCTCTGGGCTATAATATGTCCATAGCCTGGAGGCTATAAAATATCAATGCGAGTCACGACGACTGGCATTCGTAGCACTGCCTCAAGCGCGCACCCGAACATCGGCGCGTTTCGTGGGACGCACCGGGACAAAAAGTGCTGAGATCACGGTGCAACCCCTTGCGTCCGCCTGGGTTCGACAGAGTTCGCCTGCGTATTCCGTCGTTTGCCAGTATTCGCCGCCATTCCTTCGCTGGCATCGAGTTGCGGTGAAAAGACACTTGCGCAAAGGGCTCGGCCGCCCAATTCTGTTCCCAGGGAGCGTTATTCTTTGTCAGAGAATGGAAGACTGTCCCGTGTCCAATGTTGAAAGAATCATCCGCCTCAAGACCGTGCTCAACCGTACCGGTCTGTCCCGATCCACCCTCTATCGCAAGATCGCCGAAGGCAGTTTCCCCCGCCAGGTGCCGATCAGCGTCCACGGCGCGGGCTGGCACGAATCCGCCGTCAACCGCTGGATCGCAGACCCTGCCGGTTTCCGTGAGGGTCGGGTCGAATAACCTGACAAGGGCGGATTACTCCACAGCCTTCGCCTTGCCGAACTTGCCGTTGAGCACCTTCGCACCGTCGCGGAGGAAGTCGAGATGGTCCGACCAGTGCTGCATCATCCTGACGCGCTCGTCCCAATATTCGCCGCGCGTGTAGGCGCGGCGCACGGCATTGTTATCGCAATGGGCAAGCTGCCGCTCTATCGCATCAGGATGCCATAGGCCCATTTCGTTGAGCAATGTCGCCGCCATTGCCCGGAAGCCGTGCCCGGTCATTTCCTCTTGGGCATAGCCCATACGCCGTAGCGCCGCGTTGATCGTGTTCTCCGACATGGGCCGATCGACCGAACGCAGCGATGGAAACAGGAAGCGACTGTAGTCGGCATCATGGTCAATGGTTTCGAGAATGGCGAGCGCCTGCCGGGAGAGCGGGATGACATGCGGACGCCGCATCTTAGTCTTATGCGGCGGGATCGTCCACAGCGCCTTGTCGAAATCGAAGTCGCTCCATTCGGCATACCGCAACTCACCGGGACGCACGAAAACATGCGGCAAGAGTCGAAGCGCGGTTTTGGTGTTAGGGTGGCCCTCGAATGCTTCGATGGCGCGGAGCAAACCGCCCGCTTCACTGGGGCTAGTGATCGCGGCGCGGTGGACAGCTTTGGGCGCAATGAGCGCGCCGCGCAGGTCTGCGGCGACATCGCGCTCCGCCCGCGCCGTGGCGATGGCGTAGCGGAATATTTGCGAGCAAGTGCTGCGCAGCCGCTTGGCCGTCTCGTAGCGGCTCTTGCTTTCCATCTTGCGGAGCATCACCAGCAACTCCTGAGCGGAGATAGAGGCTATGGGACGCTTGCCGATCGATGCGTTGATGAAATCCAGCAGCCAGCGCAGCTTCTTCATCGTGACGCCCGAACGGCCCTCACGCTCGACCTTGACCAGCCATTCGTCGGCCACCGCCTTGAAGCTGTTGGACGCCGCCACGGTGGCGGCAATCCGCTCAAGCTTGATCCGCTCGCCAGGATCGTCGCCCCGCGCCAGCACCTTGCGCGCCGCGTCGCGATGTTCGCGGGCTTCGGCAAGGCTGGTGCGGGCCATACACCAAAGGCCAATGTCTTCTGCTTGCCCAAGTGGCGATAATTCATTCGCCAGTAGCGCGCACCAGTGGGCAAAACGAGAAGATAGAGCCCGTCACTGTCAGCGAGCTTGTAGGGTTTGTCGTGCCCTTTGGCGTTCTTGATGGCAACGGCGGTCAAAGCCATGATGGTATCTCCCGATGCGGTATCGGCGCGCTACCATCAAATCTACCATCAGATTGCTGGTATGTCGTGGTATCAAGCCGCTCCGTATGGGATGCTTATACCACGAAAACTCCTAGAAAACAGCCATTTATAAGACAAAATGGCACCCGCTGGGAGCAGATTTTGGTGACCCCAACGGGACTCGAACCCGTGTTTTCGCCGTGAAAGGGCGACGTCCTAGACCGCTAGACGATGGGGCCATCTGGCGTTGCGGGCGGGGCTTAGGCGAGGGAGCGGCGGCGGTCAAGGCACGGCGGACGTTTATGTAATCAATCCGCCCAGGCAGCATCCTCAACATGCATTTCCGCCGTCCTGCTGCCGGACCACACGTCGATCCGCGCCCTCCCGGCGAGGTAGAGCCGGCGGGTCGTCCCCGCGCCGAGCAACGCCTGGCCCAGCGCGCTTTCCGCCTGACGGAAAGCAATCGTTTTGATCGAGCGTCCGTCCGCACCGGACACGACCGCACGAACATGCCCCTGCCCGACCACGTCCGCCTTGACGATCCGAACCGGCCCGGCGGCAACGCGCGGGGCCGGCCAGCCTGCGCCATAGGGGCCGCCCGCATCCAGGGCCTCGACCAGCGCTGGTGAGACGCCGCCGGGCGCCACGACGGCATCCAGCAGCAAAGCGCGATCTTCGCGGGCGCGGGCGACATCCTCGGCCAGGCGCGCGTCGATCCAGTCGGTGAAGGCCGCGATCTGATCCGCCCCTATGGTGAGACCAGCCGCCATCGCATGCCCGCCGCCCGCCACGAGCAATCCCATGTCCTTGGCCGCCAACACGGCCGATCCCAGATCAACCCCGCCGATCGAGCGGCCCGATCCCTTGCCTACCCCCGCCTCATCCAGCGCGATCACGATCGCGGGCTTGCCCAGCCGCTCCTTCAACCGGCCGGCGACGATACCGATCACGCCGGGGTGCCATCCCGATCCCGCGATGACGGCCACCGAGCGGTTGTCCTGGTGCCGCGCCTCGATCTCGGCTGCTTCAGTCACGCCCGCCTCGATGCCGCGGCGTTCCTCATTGAGCCGATCGAGTTCGGCTGCGATTTCGCGGGCCTCGTCGGGATCCTCCGTGGTCAGCAACCGCACGCCGAGATCCGATTTTCCGACGCGCCCGCCCGCATTGATGCGTGGGCCGAGCGCAAAACCAAGATCGGTGCATGTCGGTGCATTGTGGAGCCGGGATGCCTCGATCAGCGCGTTGAGGCCGACATTGCCGCGCGATGCCATCACCTTCAGGCCCTGCGTGACAAAGGCCCGGTTCAGGCCGCGAAGCGCCGCGACATCGGCAACCGTCCCCAATGCCACGAGATCGAGCAAGGAGATCAGATTCGGCTCGGGGCGACTGGCGAAGCAGCCGCGCGCCCGCAACGTCCGCACCAGCGCGGCGGCCAGCAGAAACGCGACGCCGACGGCTGCGAGATGGCCATGCGTCGCTCCTTCCGCACCTTCATCAAGACGGTTCGGATTGACCAGCGCATGAGCGAGCGGAAGCGCGGCGGCGCATTTATGGTGATCGACCACGATCACGTCGACCCCCGCATCCCGCGCCATCGCCAATGCCTCGAACGCCTGTGCGCCGCAGTCGACGGTAACGATCAACGATGCCCCAGCTTCAGCGATCCGAACCAGCGCCTCGCCGGAAGGACCGTAGCCTTCCATCAGGCGATCCGGGATATAGGCCTGCGGTGCGCTACCCAGCGCACGCAACAAGCGGACCAGCAGCGCGGCGGACGTCGCCCCATCGACGTCATAGTCGCCGAAGATCGTGACATGCTCGCGCGCCAGCACCGCATCCGCCAGGCGATCGGCGGCGCGTTGCATATCCATGAAGATCGAGGGATCGGGCATGAAACCGCGAATGGTGGGAATACGATGGTTTTCGATCGCCTCGCGCACCACGCCACGCGCCATCAGCAATTGGGTGACCAGATCGTCCGGTTCGAAGCCGCCGTCCCGCCCGTCTGCCGCTGTCCCGCGCCACCGCCATGGCTGTCCCAGGATAGAGCGCGAAATGCCGAGGACGGGTGAAAAAGTCATGACCTCGTGTATCGAATGGAAAGTATCAGGGGAATCGATTTGATCGCAATTTCCACGGATTCACATCGGCGGGCCACCGCAGGTCATCTCATCTTCCACCAGCAGCAGGCAATGCTTCCGGTTGCGCAGGAGGAACTCCAGCACGGGCAGCACCTCGATCGCGTTCGATACGTCCTGCGGGCTCGCCTTTGGGTTCTGCAACGTCATGCGCTGCTGAAAGACCTCCACCTCCGTGTGCGACACGAAGGCGCGCGCCATTTCCAGCGTTCGGCTATCGGTCAAAAGCCCGAGACGCATTTTCTCGAGGAGGAGGCGCGGTTCAATATCGATGACTTTTCCCATGCCCCTTTGAAACCGAAAACGCTGGTTAAGGTTATATGAAAAAGATATTAAGTAATGGTTTACTATAAATAGGTTTTAATATTAATTATTGCAGATAATTTAACCATATTTTCTCCATGGTATTAATCTTGTTAAATGGTTAAACCGCTTGATAATCCAATGATCCGAGACAATTCTGAACGGTTTTCAGAAGAGTCCTCCTCAAGATCGGCACGATATTTACCATGTTCGCGAATCAGTCGGGCAGAATCATCCGCCCCTGACCGCCCGGCCGGCAGCCCTTACCGTCAAATACGGGGCGATATCGTCCGCCAGTCTGAGCATTAACGATACAGTCAGGACATCAGCGCATGGCGCGTTTCGTTAACGCGCCGACTTCGACCAGATACGACGCAGCGGTCAGTCATATGATTGGATGCGATGGCGGCATCAAAAAGCGTCGGCGTTCCCGCCGATGGACACCGCGGACAGGATACCGAATCCGCTTTCCTAATAGGATTTCATCTGATCCACCTTTGGGATGACAGAGCTACCCATTCACTTCCCAACGCTGCGTGCTCCAGCTCTACACCCACCCCTGGCCCCTCCCTTTTCAGGCAGGGGAAAAGTTGAATGTGGATACGCTCTGGCGACGCATCGGCTGGCCTGACTGTCCGGCGCGGGCAGATCGGCGCGGCAAAATCAGCTACATATCCACGCTTTGCTGGCGGCGGCCCTTGAAACCGGGCTGAACGCGACCCGCACATGCCCGGCTGCGGCAGATCGCGAAGAGAACCCCGCCAAGCGCGCCGATGAATGCCGACACGTTGGCCGGATCGGGAATGGGACAGCAAAATCCAATGATCGACATAAGCGCTCCGTAGTTCGCCGTTCCAAAATAGGATCAAACACGCGAAATGCAAAACTGACGGGTAAACGCGGGCAGCCGACAGATCGCCTCAGCTCGACCGCGTTGGATCGGTCAGCGGCTCTGCCATTTCACGCGGACCGGGCAGACGACCACCCGGCAGCGATCCGGTCTGCCGTTCGATCATCCGGTGGACCCGCGGCGGCGCGTCTCCGCGGTGCAGCGCCCGGATACGCTGGCTGTTCTGGGCATCGGCCTTGGTCACGCGCTGGTTATGGCGAATATAATCGAGCCAGGTCGGCGTATGGTAGCGCTCAATCCAGAGTTCGGCATCTTGAAGATCGCGCAACAACGTCCAGTGTCGTGCGCCATCGCGGCGGCGGATGCGGCGGCGCTCCGACATGACGGTCAGGAATTCCAGCACGTCGGTCTGCGTGATCCGATATTCGATCGTAACGACAACCGGCCCGCTGCGTGGCTCGATCGCCACGCTGATCTCCGGCTCCGTAAACGTCCGCAGCGGCGCAAGGTTGAGATCCTCGGTATCCGGCAAGGCGAACCAGATGCGTGCCACGACGCAGGCCAGCATGGCCCCGGCAGCAGCCAGCAACGCGATGGCCACGCCGTGCGCCTCTGCGACCAGACCCCAGATCCACGCGCCGAACGTCATGCCGCCAAACGTCGCCATCTGGTACAATGCCAGGGACCGCGCGACGACCCAGCGCGGCGCCGCCATCTGGACCGAGACGTTGAAAGTCGAAAGGGCGATCACCCAGCCCATACCGCCGATCAGCAAGGCAAGCATCGTGACGATCAGCGTACCGCTCTGGCTGGCCGCCGCCATGGCCGCAGCGAAGCACAGGGCGGACCAGCTGGTCATCGTCTCGATCGAAAATTTGCGGCGCAGGCGTCCGCTGAGGAATGCGCCGCCGACCGCGCCGCCGCCGAATGCGCCGAGCAGCAGGCCATAGGTCAATGGCCCACCCGCGATCAGATCACGCGCAATCAGCGGCATCAAAGCGGGAAGCGCAGCCGCGGCCAGGCCAAACAAGGCGCCTCGTACAAGCACAACGCGGATATTGGGCGACATCGCGACGTAGCGAAGGCCCGCCTCCATCGCCATGCCGAGCCGTTCCCGCGGCAGCAGTCGGGCCGGCCGCTCCGGTTGCCAGCGCGCCAGCACGAAGATCAGGCCGAGATAGCTTACAGCATTCACAGCGAACGCCGTTGCCGCGCCCGCAGCAGCCACGATGATGCCTCCGATCGCCGGCCCGGTGCTGCGCGCAATATTGAAACCCATGGAATTGAGCGCGACCGCGCCCGGCAGTTCGCTGCGCGGGACCATCTCGCCCACCGAAGCCTGCCACGCCGGGCCATTGAACGCCGTTCCAATGCCGATGAGAAAGGTGAAGCCGAGCAACAGCCCCGGCGTAATCCACCCTATCCACGCAAAGCAGGCAAGTGCTGTCGATACCGCGAGCATGAATGCCTGCGACCAGAGCATCACAACCCGCTGGTCCAGATTGTCGGCTATCGCGCCTGCCGGGAGCGACAACAGCATGATCGGCAGCGTCGTCGATGCCTGCACGAGCGCCACCATGTCGGCAGAACCGGCAATGGACGTCATCATCCAGGACGCACCGACCGACTGGATCAACCCACCGAAGTTTGACGCAAGACTTGCGATCCAGACGTCGCGAAAAATCGGGTGGCGCAGCGGAGCAAGCGAAGACATGCGGGCGGGATCGGCTTCGCTCATCCCTGCCGGGCGCCTTCGCCAGTCACCGGCGCAAAGCCGCCGCGTCCCGCGCCAGCGTCTCGATGACAGCTTTGTCAGGCACGCCGGCGGGCAAGACCCAACTTCCGCCGACGCAAAGCACGGATTCCAGCGCCAGCCATTCAGCGGCGCTCGCCTGACTTATCCCGCCGGTAGGGCAGAACCGGACCTTGTGGAAGGGAGCAGCGAGCGCCTTGAGCGCCTTGATCCCGCCGCTCGCTTCGGCGGGGAAAAACTTGAAGCGATCCAGCCCCAGATCAAGGCCGCGCATGATGTCGCCGGCATTGGTGACACCCGGCAGATACGCGATGCGGCGCTTGAGGGCTGCTCTGGCCAAAGGCTCCGTAAGGCCGGGCGAAACGATGAATTGCGCGCCGGCGGCGATGCTGGTGTCCAGATCCGCTTCATTGAGGACCGTACCCGCCCCGACGACTGCGCCTTCCACTTTTGTCATTTCCCTGATCACGTCGAGCGCGGCAGGGGTGCGCAATGTCACCTCGAGCGCCTTCAATCCGCCTGCGACGAGGCTTTCAGCGATCACACGAGCGTGGCTCGCATCCTCGATCACCAGCACGGGAATGACCGGAGCGAGCAACATCACTTCTTCAACATTCATCGGGCATGCTCCTCGGCAAAGGCGGCTGCGGCACCATACAGACCCGGCTCGGGATGGGTTATCAACTTCACCGGCAGAGCCGCCATCATTCGTTCGAACCGGCCCTTCGCAACAAATCGTTCGCTGAATCCGGACCGCGGAAGAATACCGGCGATCCGCGAGCCGACGCCCCCGGCTATGACGACCGCCCCTGCGCCTTGCGCAAGCGCGATATCGCCGGCCACCGAACCCAGCGACATGCAGAAACGGTCCAGCGCCGCGGCGGCAAGAGGATCGCTGCCCTCGATCGCATCGGCCCAGAGCGTTTTGTCGTCGCCGAGTTTCGCGGCCTTGCTTTCAATCGCGGCGAGCGCTTCGTAGATGTTGGCAAGGCCAGGGCCCGACACCAGCCGTTCCGTGGAAACGCGCCGGTATCGTTGGCGCAATCGTATCAGGATCGCGTCCTCGATCGTGTCCAGGGGCGCGAAATCGATGTGGCCACCTTCGGTCTCGTTGACAAAATACCGGCCGTCGCGACGCAAAATATGCGCGACGCCGAGACCTGTTCCGGGCCCGACGACGCTGATCACCCCTATCTCCGGCAGGGGGACGTCAGGCCCGCAGATATGGCTGAATGACGCCTCCTCCGCATGCGCGACCGCATGACCGACGGCGCCAAAATCATTCACCAGGGTCAGGCGATCCAGATGAAGTTGCGTGGTCAACGTAGCGGGACGAATGACCCAGGGACTATTGGTAAGCTTGATCACTTCATTGTGGACGGGCGCGGCAATGGCGATGCCTGCGGCGCGCGGCACTTGTTCATCAAGCCCGGCCGCGAACGCCTGCCATGCCATTTCAAAGCTGGTGTAGTCCGCCGTTTTGAACGTCACCGCTTCGCCCAGATACACAACCTTGCCTGCTGAAACCTCGGCGATCGCGAAACGCGCGTTCGTCCCTCCGATATCTGCGGCAACAATCTGCATGTATTAGATTCCGGCGCTCGCCAACATTGCAGAAGCCCCCTGCTCCGCGCCATCCGAACCATGCCGCATGAACGCGAAAAGCTCCCGGCCAGTGCCAAATGGCGGCGGGGGCGCGACGGCGTGTTCGCGGGCTGACCATTCGTCGTCGTCCACAAGCGCCGCGATCTCGCCCCGTACCGCGCAAAGCCTGATCATGTCGCCGTCGCGTACTTTACCGAGAGGACCGCCGCCCAACGCTTCGGGACTGATATGGATTGCCGCCGGGACCTTCCCGGAAGCACCTGACATCCGTCCATCGGTCAACAATGCAACACGAAACCCCTTGTCCTGCAAAACCCCCAGCGAGGGCGTCAGCTTGTGCAGTTCCGGCATACCGTTGGCGCGTGGCCCCTGGAAACGGACCACGACGATGACGTCGCGATTCAGTTCGCCGGCCTTGAAAGCGGTCAGTACGTCGTCCTGGTCCGAAAAGACGCGTGCGGGCGCCTCTATTGTCCAGCGGGAGGGTTCCACTGCGCTCGTCTTTATGATGCCTCGACCCAGATTGCCGGTCAACAGGCGCATGCCACCGTCGGGCTGGAAGGGCGCCGAAGCAGGACGCAACATGGCTTCGTCGTGCGAGACAGCCACATCATGCCAGCCAAGGTCTTCGCCAAGAAGCCGGGGCTCACGCGCATAAGCGTCGAAGCCTTCGCTCCATATGGTCAATATATCGCGGTGAAGCAGTCCTGCCTCCAGCAACGTCCCAATGAGGAAGGCCATTCCACCCGCAGCCTGGAAATGGTTCACATCGCCTGATCCATTGGGATAGACCCGCGCGACCAATGGCACGGCCGCCGACAGGCGATCCAGATCCTCCCAATCGATTATTATTCCGGCGGCGCGCGCTATCGCCGGCAGATGAATGGCGTGATTGGTTGAGCCTCCGGTTGCGAGCAGTCCCACCGCTGCGTTCACGATCGCCTTTTCATCGATTACGCGACCCACCGGCCGATAGTCGGCGCCTTCCCAGCCGATTGCGGCAAGCCGATGAACAGCGGCGCGCGTCAATTCCTGACGCAGCTTGGTTCCGGGATTCACGAAAGCAGCGCCCGGCACGTGCAGGCCCATTACCTCCATCATCATCTGATTTGAGTTGGCGGTGCCGTAAAAGGTGCAGGTACCAGCGCCATGATAGGAAGCTGCTTCGGCCTCCAGCAATTCCGCGCGACCAACCTTGCCTTCCGCATAGAGTTGGCGGATGCGTTGCTTCTCCTTGTTGGCAAGGCCGGATGGCATGGGGCCGGCCGGAACAAGGATCGCGGGCAAATGCCCAAATCGAAGCGCACCGATGAGCAGGCCGGGCACGATCTTGTCGCAGATGCCAAGCAGTGCCGTCGCTTCGAACATGCCATGGCTCAGCGCGACCGCCGTCGAAAGCGCGATGGTGTCGCGACTGAACAACGATAGCTCCATCCCGCGCTGGCCTTGCGTTACGCCATCGCACATTGCCGGTACACCACCCGCCACCTGCGCCGTGGCACCCGCTTCACGCGCGAACATCTTCATTTGCTCGGGGTAACGGCCGTAGGGCTGATGCGCGGAAAGCATATCGTTATAGGCCGTGACGATACCGATGTTGATCGCCTTGCCATCGCGGATCAGCGGCTTGTCTTCGCCGGAGGCAGCAAACCCGTGTGCCAGATTTCCACATGACAGGTTGGGCCGATCGACCCCGCTATCCCGCTCGCGATCGATGAGGTCGAGATAAGCCTGTCGGGTGGACCGGGATCGCTCGATGATCCGGTCAGTGACGGCGGCTATGGCTGGATCAATCTTGTTCATGGGGCTCTCGTCGTTCCAGCAGACACTGGAACCTCATTGTTCATAAAGAGACGAAGGGCAATTACGATCCCTGCTTTCGTTGGAATGAAAACAAGATAGGCACCCTAGGGTGCAGACCCATTATTTACGAGGATCGAGACAGGGTGATCCGGGATGCCGTGGCAGGAGGAGCGCGAAAAACGGGGTTTATGCCCCGTTCGAACGCTTCGACGCACCACGGCGCCCGGATCACCCTGCTCTTCGGGTGGGACGGGAAAGGACACTGGCGCGGTCGGTCGATTGCCGGATACTGCCCAGTATCCGGCTGCACGCCCTCCCTCCCAGCGTCCTTTCCCGTCTCCATCGCGACCTCGTAAATAATGGGTCTGCACCCTAGTCATGCCAACTCACCCCATCCCGCTCTGTCAACGCAATGGCGGCGGACGGCCCCCATGTTCCGGCAGCATAAGGTTTGGGCGCCATCGCACTGGCCGCCCAGCCGTCGCGAATCCGGTCGATCCACTCCCACTGCGCCTCCACCTCGTCGCGGCGCACGAAAAGGGTTGGCTCCCCTTCCACGAGATCGAGCAAAAGCCGCTCATAGGCGATGCGCCGGCGCGTATCGGCAAACACGTTACCATCGCCCAGGTCGAGCGGCACTTCGCGAAGCCTGATGCCCTCACGATCCAGTCCGGGTTGTTTCGCCATCATCAGCAGCCGGATATTCTCCTCCGGCTGCAACCGGATGACCAGCTTGTTGGGTTGGACCACAGCGCCTCGGCTGGCGAAGATCGAGTGCGGGATTGTCTTGAACTGGATGAATATCTCCGATTGCCGGCTAGGCAGTCGCTTTCCGGTGCGCATGTAGAACGGAACACCTTTCCAGCGCCAATTGTCGACGTGCGCCTTGAGCGCAACGAAAGTTTCCGTAGCCGAAGGTGAACCCAGTTCATCCACATAACCCGGGACCGGTTCTCCGGCGACCGCACCCTTGCTGTACTGGCCGATTACGCTGTGCGCATGCACATCGGTCCGGTCAATCGGCCGTAGCGACCGCAAAACCTTCACCTTCTCATCGCGGACGGCGGCCGCGTTGAATTGGCTGGGTGGTTCCATGGCGACCAGAGCAAGTAGCTGGAGCATGTGGTTCTGCACCATATCCCGCAGCGAGCCCATGCCATCGAAATAGTCGACCCTGCCTTCCAGGCCGACCGTCTCCGAAACCGTGATCTGCACATGATCGATTCCGCCTGCATTCCAGAGCGGTTCGAACAACGCATTGCCGAACCGCAGCGCCAGCAGATTCTGCACGGTTTCCTTGCCGAGATAATGATCGATCCGGAAAATGCGCTCCTCCGGAAAGACTGTCGCGACGGCATCATTGATCGCCCGCGATGAAGCCAGATCCTGGCCCAGCGGTTTTTCAAGCGCGAGACGGACATGCGGACCGGCGAGCCCCGATGCTTCGAGGCCCGCGATGGTCGCACTGAACAGCGAGGGCGCAGTTGAAAGAAAAATGGCCAACCCACCATCACCCGGTCCGACCACTTCGCCGAGCGCCGCAAACTGAGCCGAATTCGTCGCATCCACCGCGACATAGTTCAAGCGGTCGAGAAAATGCGCTTTCTGCTCCGGCTTCAGGCGCTCCGCTTCGACAAATCGATCGAGCGCCTTGCCCGCTCCTTCACGAAATTCGGCTACACTAAGCTTGCTTCGTGCAGTGCCGATGATCCGCAGGTCTGGTGGAAGCAATCCATCCGCGTCCAGACCAAATAGCGACGGCAGCAACATCCGCTGCGAAAGATCGCCAGTAGCACCAAACAAAAGGATAGTCCGCGCGGTTGCCGTCATGGTCGCCCTTGTTCGATCTGCTGCCCGATCATAGCCGTTAGCATCGCGATCGATCTACGCCAACGATGGTAATCCGAAGCTGGCCAAAGTTGTGCCGTCCCCCGCTGAAACATAAGTGTCATGGAGCACGCCTAGCTAGGGGTAGTCGTCCGGAGACTCGCCCAGCCATGAACGCTACCGCTGCAACCTTGCCGTCGGGTCCCACCTGGGGCAAGATTGCCTTCGCGCTCGGCCTTGGCACGATGGCGGCTAATGGTTCGGGTCTCCAGATGAGCACGATCCGCAACATGCTGATGGCCTGGGTGCTTACCCTGCCAGTGTCGATCATGCTGTCCGGTGGGCTCTACGCCCTGTTCTCCCAGATATTTTGAGGCACGGATTACGGTTTCTAACGAGACATTGCCAACCAACCCCGCTGCGACGCTTGGCCAGCCGGGTCTGATCTGGGGACTCGATTTTGCCGAAAGCGGCGCCGAGGCTGTCGAGATTTGCGACAGTCCGCACGATGGCAAGTTTCGCTGGCTGCACCTGAACCTGGCGGACCAGAGCACACAAAACTGGATCGCGCGACAAGGGGCGTTACCGCCAACTGTGCGCGATCTGCTTCTCGCCCAAGACACCCATCAGCGGACGCTGGTCGATGGTGACGTGGTCGGCTGCGTCATCCATGATTTCGAGCGGGATTTCGACACGGTGGACAATTCGCGCACTGGAGCGTTGCGCTTTGCCCTGACGGAAACGCTGATGATCACGACGCGGCTTCACCCGCTGCGTTCGGCTGACATCGTGAAGCAACGCTTCGCGCGTGGGGCGGGAATTTCCGGACCGGCAGCCGCGCTGGAATTGTTGATCAGCTCGGTAGCCGAGGTCGTGGCCGAAATCAGCCGTGCCTCAAGCGTCGATGTGCAAAAGGCCGAAGATGATTTCCTCGATGGTCATCATCCGCCGGATCCGCGCAAGTTGATCGGTATCCGGCGGCGGCTGTCCCAACTCCACCGCCTGCTCGACGGCATGCGGGCCATATTCCACCGGCTTGAAGAAGACGAGGAACTGCCTGAACGCCTGCGCGCCACGGTCGAGAAGCTCTATCAGCGATTGCAGTCGCTGGACGGAGATATCGTTGCAGCTCTGGGCCAGCTTCGCTTGCTTCGCGATGAAGTGGATCTGCAGGCCACGCAGCGCACCAACCAAAACCTCTACATTCTTTCCATCATGACCGCGCTGGTACTACCGGCGACGCTCGTCACGGGCATCTTCGGGATGAATACCGGCGGCATGCCCTGGGTCGACACGCCGCTCGGCACAGCCATCGCAACCGCATTGGCCATTGGCACGGCTGCGACGACCTATGTTTTGCTACGCCTGCTAGGCTTTATGAAAAACTGACCCGGCCGGTCGTTGCTCGCGTGTGCTTCCCGTTCTCTAATAGCGCTCCGGAACGTACATTTCCTCGGGAACAGGATGCCGCTCATAATCTGCGTGCCTCACCCGATCCGGCAGGATGACCGGCGCTTTTGGCACGTCCTCGTAAGGGATCTGCTCCAGCAGGTGCGCAATGCAGTTCAATCGGGCTTTCTTTTTGTCCACTGCCTCGACAACCCACCACGGCGCTTCCGGAATATGTGTGCGTTCCAGCATCGCTTCCTTGGCACGGGTATAATCTTCCCACCGGCGACGGGATTCCACGTCCATGGGTGACAGCTTCCACTGCTTCAGCGGATCGTGGATACGCATATTAAAGCGGAACTGCTGTTCTTCGTCCGTGATGGAAAACCAGTATTTCAGCAGAACGATACCGGATCGCACTAGCATTCTCTCGAATTCCGGCACCGAGCGAAAAAACTCCTCCCGCTCGTCATCCGTGCAAAAGCCCATGACGCTTTCTACACCCGCGCGATTGTACCAGCTCCGATCAAACAATACGATCTCGCCCGCGGCAGGCAAATGCGCGGCATAGCGCTGGAAATACCATTGGGTCCGTTCCCGCTCATTGGGCGCGGGAAGCGCCGCCACGCGACAGACACGCGGGTTGAGCCGCTGGGTAATGCGCTTGATTGCACCGCCCTTGCCCGCGGAGTCCCGGCCCTCGAAGATCACGACGACCTTCAGCTTCGTGTGTTGAACCCAGTCCTGGAGACGAATCAGTTCATGCTGAAGCCGAAATAATTCCCGGAAATAGATACGGCGATCGATCTGCTCGCGCTCGGGATGATCTGCAAGATCGGACAACATCGTCTCGAGACGACTTTCTTCAATCTCCATCTCCAGTTCCTCGTCGAAGGTATCGGCGATTTCCTGCTTGATCCGTTCCATTTCGCTCAGCGCGCCAGCATCGTGAAGAGACATCGGAATATCCTGTTTCGAAAGCCAAAGCCTGCCGCTATCGTGTTACGCTTCCATGACAGGCCGGAGCGGAAGGCGGGACAAACTATCAACCAGCCAAGAAAGCCTCTCTTTTCCAGCCGCACTCTGGACGCCAAATTCTGCCGGTGAAAAGGGCACTCATCATTCGCCATGTTCCCCACGAAGGTGTAGCGGGCTTTCGTGCGCCCATCGAGCAGGCCGGCTATCAAGTGGACCGGATCGACGTCAGCGATCCTGGGTTCTCGCGTGCTGACCTGACCGCACCGGATCTCCTGATCATGATGGGCGGACCGATGGGCGTATACGAGCAGGATCAATATCCGTGGATCGCGTGCCAGCTTGCACGCCTGTCACGCCGGCTCGATGCGGGCAGGCCAACGCTTGGCGTTTGCTTTGGCGCTCAAATGATCGCAGCCGCGATGGGCGCGAAAGTTTATCCCGGACCGTCAAAGGAAGTGGGATTTCATCCGGTGCGTATTCTCCCGGGAGGGCGAAATTCGCCACTCCGCCATATTGCTGAAACACCGCTGCTGCACTGGCATGGCGACACGTTCGACCTTCCGAATGAAGTAGAGCTTCTGGCGTCGTCCCATGTTTATGACCATCAGGCTTTCCGACGAGGCAATAATATCCTCGCGCTGCAGTTCCACGCCGAAATGGGGGAAGATCCTCGCTTCCACGCCTGGGTGGAGGAATGGCCGGAGTCGGTGGTCGAGGCGGGGCGGGACTTGCCTGGCCTTTTTGCCGACCATCAACAATTTGGGGCTGATGCGGTCGCGGCAGGCCGGCGCATGATCACTGACTGGCTGGAAAATCTGGACGATTGATTGCTCGGGGCATGGACTTTCCGGTCCACCACGTCCAATGGAGGCACCAATCGCAAAATTTGTCCGCAGATAACGGTCGACGCTTGATGGTAAGGCGTTCCAGTCTGTCCGGCATATCCTTGGAAGACTGATGACATTTGAAAAACTCCCGCCGGTTCTCGGCGAAGCGCTCGCCGCGCGCGGCTATGCCCAGCCGACACCCGTTCAGGCGGCGGTGTTGGAAGCAGAAGCGGCCGATCGTGATCTGATTGTCTCGGCGCAGACGGGCTCCGGCAAAACCGTGGCCTTTGGTCTCACGATGGCGGAACAACTGCTTGAAGACGGCCGAATCGCTGTCAGCCGATCGCCGCTGGCGTTGATCGTCGCACCGACCCGTGAACTTGCCCTTCAGGTAAGCCGCGAGCTGATCTGGCTTTTCAATAACGCCGGCGCGCGTATCGCCACTTGTGTCGGCGGCATGGACGCGTCGAAGGAACGCCGCGCTCTTTCCCAAGGTGCGCATATCGTCGTCGGTACGCCTGGCCGTCTGCGCGATCACCTCGAACGCGGCGCTCTCGACCTGTCGGCAATTCGCGTCGCTGTGCTCGATGAAGCAGACGAGATGCTGGACATGGGCTTCCGCGAGGAGCTGGAGTCGATCCTTGATGCCACGCCATCGGAACGCCGCACGCTCCTGTTCTCCGCGACGATGCCCAAACCTATCGTCGCGCTTGCACGGCGCTATCAGCGCAATGCGCTGCGTATCGAGACAGCCGGCGAGAACCGGGGTCATGGTGACATCAGCTATCAGGCAGTGGCGGTTTCTCCGCCTGACATCGAGCACGCGGTGGTCAATCTCCTGCGCCTTCACGACGCCGAGTCGGCGATGTTGTTCTGCGCTACCCGCGACAATGTGCGCCACCTGCACGCCAGTCTGGTGGAGCGCGGGTTCAGCGCCGTAGCGCTGTCTGGCGAGCACAGCCAGAACGAGCGCAACCAGGCGCTACAGGCTTTGCGGGATCAACGCGCACGCGTTTGCGTTGCCACCGACGTTGCCGCACGGGGCATCGACCTGCCGACTCTGTCGCTGGTCGTTCACGTCGAATTGCCGCGTGATGCCGAAACGCTCAAGCATCGCTCGGGCCGCACTGGGCGCGCTGGCAAGAAGGGTACGGCGATTCTCGTCGTTCCCTACCCTCGCCGCCGCCGCGTGGAAGGCATGTTGCGCGGGGCGCAAATTCAGGCCGAATGGATCAAGGTGCCGAGCGCCGAGGACATACGGCAAGGAGACCGCGAGCGACTGATCGAAACGCTTCTTAGCCCCGTTGAAGTCGACGAGGAGGATCGCATGATTGCGCAGCGTCTTCTCGCTGAGAGAAGCCCGGAGGATATCGCCGCCGCGTTGGTGCGTGCACATCGCGCCAAACTGCCGGCAGCAGAGGACCTGCTTGATCAGGGGCCCAGCGAACGTCCACAAGGACCGCGCCCGGGCTTCGAGGACACCATCTGGTTCCGCATCGACATCGGCCGGCGGCAAAATGCCGATCCACGCTGGATTCTGCCCCTGCTCTGCCGTCGCGGCCATATTACGAAGGGCGAAATCGGCGCAATCCGGATTGCGGCGGACGAGACCCTCTTCGAAGTGCCACGTGCCGCGGCTGAACGCTTCGCAGTGGCGGTCCGCAAAACCGCACAGGATGAGCCAGACGGCGAAAGGGATCTTCGGATCGAGCGGATCGAAGGCAAGCCCCGCGATGCCGCAAAACAGAATGTGCGGAATGCCCCCCCACCCCGTGCCAAACTCGCTCCGAAGAAGCCGTATAGCCCCAAGCCATACCGGAAGCGGCAGGATAGCGAGCATCGCCGCTAGCTTGGTTTTGTCTGATACGCAGCAACCTTTTAGGGTGCAGATATCTGAATTAGCGCTATTGCCTAATCGTTCGTGTAGCGCTGCTCCAGCCAGGGATCACCGCGGTTGTGATAACCATTGGCTTCCCAAAAACCAGCTTCGTCCCTGGTCATAAAGGCGATGTGCTTGAGCCACTTGGCACTTTTCCAGAAATAAAGATGCGGGACGACGAAGCGCACCGGTCCGCCATGCTCGCGGGCCAAGGGGGCGCCCTGCCAGCTATGTGCCAATAAGGCCTGCTCGTCCGCGAAATCATCAAGCGTCAGGTTAGTGGTATAGCCGTCATGGCCGTGCAGCATGACGAACTGGGCATCGGCGCGCGGGCGAACTATCTCAAGCAAGTCACGGGCGGATACCCCCTCCCAGCTATTGTCGTAGCGCGACCAGCTTGTCACACAGTGGATATCGGAAAGCCGCGTACTCTGCGGCTGGTGCATGAAATTCTGCCAGCCCCACGCGATGGGGTTTTCGATAGCGCCGCCAACCGTTAACCGCCAGTCCGCCTGCGATATCGTCGGATGGACGCCAAGATCGAGCACTGGCCAGTCGCGGACCAGATGCTGGCCCGGCGGAAGACGATCTGTTGCAGGATCGCCATGCCGGCCTGTCAGAAATCGGCCCAGCTTGGCCCAGTTCCGCTTGGTGCGGGTGAGCTTGCTCGCTTCAGGCGGAGGTTCGTCCTGTTCCAAGATCAGGCGACTTCGGAGACGGGCACCGACGCGGCCAGACCGCCCGCCTCGGCAATGATCTCGATCGAGCGCAAACGCGCGGGGTGATCGTAGACGTCGGAAACGATCATCAGTTCGTCTGCCCCCGTCTCTGCAACCAGCGCCTCGATGCCGGCAGCCACTGTTTCCTTTGATCCGACGATCGAGCGGGCAAGCATGTGCATCACCTGCGCCTTTTCCATCGGGGACCAATAGGTCTCGATATCGTCGATGGGGGGCTTGCCCAGGCTGCGAGCACCGCGGAACAGATTGACGAAGGACATTTTTTGCGTCGTCGCCAGCCGCATCGCCTCAGCATCGGTATCGGCACCGATGATGTTCACCCCTACCATGGCGTAGGGCTGGGCCAGCTTTTCCGAAGGCTTGAAGCGGCTGCGGTAAATCTGGAGCGCGGGAATAAGCTGGTCCGGGGCAAAATGCGATGCAAAGGCATAGGGAAGCCCGAATTCCGCCGCCAGTTGCGCGCCATATGTGCTCGACCCGAGGATCCAGATCGGAACCTGCGTACCTTGCGCCGGCACGGCCTTCACGCGTTGGCCGGGCTGCGTTCGCTCGAAATAACGCTGCAACTCCAGCACATCTTCCGGGAAATTGTCCGAACCGCCAAGCGATCTTCGAAGAGCGTGCATCGTGGCATGGTCGGTACCCGGCGCCCGGCCGAGGCCGAGATCGACGCGATCGGGATAAAGCCGTGCGAGTGTGCCAAATTGTTCTGCGATGACGATCGGAGCATGGTTAGGCAGCATGACCCCGCCAGCGCCAATGCGAATGCTGTTCGTCCCGGAACCGATATGGGCAAGCACGACCGAGGTCGCTGCGCTCGCAATCCCGGACATGTTATGGTGTTCGGCAACCCAGAAGCGCTTGTAACCCAGCGATTCTGCGTGTGCCGCGAGATCACGGGCGTTATCCAGCGCGCCGCGGGCATCGGTCGATTCAGTAACGCGGACGAGGTCGAGAATTGAAAGCGCGGTCATTGGCGAACTCCTGATGACCGCTCATCTAGGATGTCGTCGGGCGCAATTCCAGCATTCGCCGCCGGATGATTATCCGGCCTTCGTATCGGCGATATAGGCATCCAGCATGGAGATCTGGCTATTGGTGTATCCACCGAACAGCAGGCGCTCCTTCCAACGTTGCGAAATTGCTGGCCGGCCATGCCACATCGCGATAGCCGCGCGGCGCAGGACTTCGAGCCGCGGATCAGCAAGCGCATTGGCGGGTACAATTCCCAACATCAGCCCGAGCGCTCTTCCAAGGCGCGAAGGGCTTTTCAGATTGGCGAGCTTTTCGTTCCTGGCCAGCGCGATAACCCGCCATTCAACAGCGGTGAACGAGTCGAGCGACGCCTCGCTGGTTTCAGGAGATGTCCACTGTTCCCCCCTGTGACGGGATGACATGAAATCATACGCTGCATATGCCATTACTCGAACCTTCCACCAGGCGTCAGGGCGCCGGTTATCAGCCAGTTACGCAGCTGACCATTAACGAGAGCTTTCTCTAGCTGATCTCCCGACACCGGCGCGTAATGACCATGAAGCTGGCGCTTGCGATAATCCGCCGCGAGGGCAAGGGCCGACGTCCGGGACAAGGTGTTCAGCTGATTGCAGCGACCATTGCCCCAAAGCAGCGCGCATTGCTCGAGTTCTGACTGCAGTGCGGCCAATCCATAACGCGATGGATCGAAGCCTCGCCGCTCCGATTCCTCGATCAAGCCGATCAGTTCACGTACCTGCGATGGAGACCAGGAAAAACTTTGCGCGCTGCGATGGGCAAGCGCCGGCGAGCCGCCATCGGCGCGCAACAAGGATCCGCTCGCAGCGGCAAGCAACATCGCGAAGATCATCGCAAGGGTTGCACCTCCGGACCAGTTTGAAGGCTGGTGTGTGCGATGGGTTGACGACAACACTGGCTTGCTCCGCATCGAGTGAATTGATCGATGCGCGCCGATAGACTGCGGACATGGTCCTGTATTTGGGGATTCTACGCAGGCGTCGAAAGCTGCGACGAGGGCAGAGGCTACATTTTCGTCGCTCCAGAATGCATATTCGTCTTTTCACTGGTGTTAATAGTGATTGCTTACCTACCTAGATCGGCAAGGGGGCAAGAAGGTGAGGTTCGCTGAATTTCGTATGATGATTGAAAAGACGAAATGATGCTGGCGCATGACGAAAATTTAAGCAAAACAGCGCTTCAGCAACTGCTACGCGAAAGCGCGGCTCGAATGGGGAGCATCCGGCCCTTGTCGTTCGCAAGATCAGAAGTGCGATGGCGGGAAGCGCTGGTGCTGACCGTGGCCTTGTGGCTATTTGTTTTGCTGATCTATCTGCCGCAACTTGTCGACAAGCATGCCGGGGATCACTGGAGCAGCATCGCGCTCGATGCGGCCTCCATTCCCATATCGATGCTGTTGGGTTTGGGCGTGTTCGCCGTGTTCAAACACACCATGGATTGGTCGCTCAACCGCCGCGTTTCTGTGCTGGTATTGACAGTGGTGGCTGTGTCCATCGGCCAGCGCGCGCTCGATCTGCTTTATACTGGCTGGATCGCGCAAAATGTGCAGGCTTCCTGGCACGCGCTGCCCAAAACGATGGCAAGCAGCTACACGTCGGTTTTCAACTATATCTGTGTGTTCGGCGTGAATCTGGTGCTGTTCCAGCTGACCTTTTCCCGCCGGCGCGAGATGAGCCGAGAACGGCAGTTGGCGGACGCGCGCTGGGCGGCGCAACAAGCCCAGCTGACGGCGCTGAGATATCAGCTCAATCCGCATTTTCTGTTCAATACGCTCAATGCAATTTCCTCGATGATCGTTACCGGCCGTAACGCCGAGGCTGAACAGATGACCGAGAAGCTCTCGACTTTCCTGCGCGCTTCGCTCGCTTCGGACCCTACGGAACTCGTGCCGCTTGAAACCGAATTGACCCTGATCGAGGATTATCTTGAAATTGAATCGATCCGGTTCGGTGAGCGCCTAACGGTCGAAATTCCTTCTACGGGAGCTGCGGGCTCCGTACTCATCCCCAGCTTCCTGCTTCAGCCACTGGTTGAGAATGCCATCAAATACGGGGTCGGTCCGTCTCCACGGCCTGTAACCATCTGTATCGCGGCCGAGATCGCGGGCGAAAGCCTCATTCTCAAAGTGAATGACGACGGGACATTCCCGAGCGATCATCCCAAGCCCGTGGGAACGGGCGTCGGACTGGAAAATGTACGACGCAGGCTAGGCGCGATTTATGGCAAGGCGGCCAGCCTTGATGCCGGCCCGCGCGAGCCGGGCTATGGCGTCACAATCCGCCTGCCTACGACCGCCCCCCAACGGCCCGAGCGTGAGTTATTGGACAACGCTGCATAATACACTTGAGCCGGAGCCCTTCGTCGTTGATATCATGCGACGTGGGAGGGGGGACGGATCATGCGCGTACTGTTGGTGGATGACGAGCAGTTGGCGCTGGATCGTCTGTGTACTTTGTTTGCAGATATTGAAGATGTCGAGCTGGTCGGCCAGGCGCGCGACGGTGACGCCGCGCTTGCTTCGATCGCAGAACTAAGGCCCGATCTCGTGATCATGGATGTCCAGATGCCCGGCCGCAGCGGGCTGCGAGCTGCCGCCGAACTGGATATCGAGCCCCGTCCGGAGATCATCTTCGTGACGGCACATGAGCAATATGGTCCCGATGCCTTTGATGTGGATGCCGCAGATTATCTCCTGAAACCCGTGCGGTTCGACCGCTTGCGCCAGGCCGTCAATCGCGCCAGGCGGCGTCAGGAGATGAAGGATCAGGCAGTCCGGGCGGGACAGCTCGCGGAGGAAGTCGAAGCCCTGCGCGCCAGCGGCTCGGCGGCGACCGAGGTTGGATTTTGGGTGCCCGAAAGACACGGTCAGCGTCGGGTGCCGCTGGATTCTATAGCCTGGATAGAGGCGGCGCGGGACTATGTCCTGTTGCACACTGACATGCGCAGCCACATGTTGCGCACCACGATGTCAGCGCTGGAGGAAAAGCTGGCCGGCACGGCTCTGGTGCGGGTCCATCGGTCCGCGTTCGTCAGGCCCGAAAAAGTGTCAGAAATTCGCAGGGCCAATCGATCCGTCGTGCTGGTGTTGACGGACGGTGCGAATGTGCAGGTCGGCCCCAGCTATATCGATACGTTGTCCGACGTGCTGGGGCTTCCCTGAACGGCAGCCAATTACAGGATGCCGAGCGTGGATGTGGCCGCGGTCACAAACATGCTGCTGACGAACACCGCAGCCAGCCACGTCGCGCTGGTGCGAATGAAATGCGCATCCATCGTTTTCTCCTTTTGATTATGCCCCGAAGAGCGATGGCGGCCCTCTAGGCACGGTTAACGGATCTGTATTGTCTGCTGCGACGACGGCGCTCGGCAGGGCGATGGAAAATGCGCTCGGCGACGAAAATGACCGCTACTGCGATGGAATTGTCGATCCGACCTAATGCACAAGCTTGTCCAGCGGTATTTCCATCCTAACCGAGAGCCCTTCCGCATCCCAGTCATGCACAACCCTGGCGCCGAGTTGGCGCGTGGCTGCGCGTTGCGAAAGGACCGTTCCAAAACCCTGCTGAACGGGCGGACCGTCGATGATCGGGCCGCCCCGCTCTTCCCAGTCAAGGATCAGCATCCCGTTTTCTTTACGACACGTGATCGCGATACGGCCCTGGGGCGAGGAAAGGCCGCCATATTTCACCGCATTGGTAGCCAGTTCGTGAAGCATCAACGCAAAGGTCGTTACCGCCTGGGAGCCGATCGGCGTGTCTGCGCCGCTGATGCTGACCCGCGATTCCAAGCCCCCGCTATAGGGCGCCATCAGGGCGCTGATCAGGCCCAATAAGGTATGCCCCGCAAACTCAGCAACCGGCCTTGAGCGATCGGGTTGCACGTAATCATGCGCTCTGGCCAGCGCCTCAATGCGCGCGCCGACGGTGCCCGCGAATTGCGCCGCCTCCGGATGACCGCGCGCGGAAAGCGATACCAGGCTTGAGACCACTGTGAATATATTTTTGATCCTGTGCGACAGTTCCCTGGCCACCAGCGAGGCCTTCTCCTCTGCTACCCACCGGCGTTGAATTTCAGCACGCAATCCGATTTCGCGTTCGACCAAGGCGGCGTAGTCGGTGAGAAGTGTGATGTCGGCATCCGTCCACGCATGCACCTCCGTGTCGATTGCGCAAAGCGACCCAAGTACATGCCCATAGGGATCATGGATCGGAATACCGAGATACGCGATCACCCCCAAATCCTTGATCGCACGATTGTGGGCCACCAGGGGATGATTTCGCGCGTCTTCGACCGCAAGGGGGGCATCTGCTTCCACTACATGCTGGCAAAAGGAATGTGAAAGGGGTGTTTCCCGGCGCGTCGCCCAGGGCTCTGGCAAGCCCTGCGCGCTCTTGAAAAATTGGCGGCGTTCATCGACCAGCGACATCAGGACGACGGGAACGGACAAGGCTTGCGACACCAATCGGGTCAAGCGATCAAAACTTTCCTCTTTGCCGCTATCCATAAGATCAGTTTGAAGCAATGCTTCGAGCTTCATGCGCGGCGGCAAATCGGCGGATTGATCTAGCGGTTCACCTTCCACCCGGTCCTGCGCCTCTGCTTCACGATCACCGCCGGCGGCAGCTTGTGTGTGCGGTA
>Ga0105249_10000908_pt1 | contig 26162 bp, 46 predicted proteins | sample KBSS44metaG_FD_81522 | JGI IMG/M metagenome (GOLD analysis project Ga0105249, IMG submission 81522) | Switchgrass rhizosphere microbial communities from Kellogg Biological Station, Michigan, USA - KBS S4-4 metaG | ecosystem: Host-associated > Plants > Roots > Rhizosphere > Soil | place...
ATCGCGGGGTGCGCAAATGATCGTCGCACGGATTCTGGGTTGCCCCGAGTGCGGGCAGCTTCGTCAATGTCACGGCGAGCTCGGCGCGAGCTGGGCGCTGCAGTGCGTGAGCTGCGATCATCGGTGGAACGAGCCGCCGGCGCTCGACGCGATCGAAACGATTCGCCAGGTTCGTGCGCTGCTCGAGCGCGATTGCGACGCGACTCGGCGCAGCTTCTACAACGCGGCCGCGACGCTGTTCCAGATCGCGCGTTTGATCGATGGGTTCCCCACGGTGGTCCCGCCCTGCGAACCGCAAGGCGTGCTGCTCGTGGGGCGTCCTGGTGACGAGCTCGCGCCGTGCCCTTTCTGCGGGGAGCCGGTTGCCTTCAATGACGGCGTTCAACGCATCTCGCACGAGTTGCCAGTGTGCGAGCGCTTCCACGTCGAGACGCGCAAACAGCGCAACTACTTCGAGGCGGTTCAAATGCTCAAAGCGATCACGGTGTCAGCGTGAGCTGCGTGTGCGTTGGGTGCGGCTACTCGGGCCCGGGTGCCGCGTGCACGATCTGCAAGGGCGCAAATCGCTCTTCGGCCGCGTGCACCGAGAACTATTGCCCGCTGTGCGGGCAACCGATGCGAGCTCGTTTCGATTGGCTCCGCTTCGTGTCCGTTCTGCTGTGCGCCTTCGGTGCCGGCATTCTCGCGCTTTTGGTTTGTTCGTTCCTCGGCGGCTGCGGCCCGAAGTTCACTTCCCATGCTGATTTACTCAAAGCTGACGCTTCTACGGATGCCGCTGGCGCGGCTGGTGCAGCTGGTGCAGAGGCGGACGCTGGGGGAGCTGGTGTGGACACTTCTATTCCCGGAGCTCCACAGGGAGGCGCGGCGGGTGCTTCCGCTGGCGCGGCGGGCTCGCCATCGACGGGCGGCGCGGGCGCTTCATCAGTGGGCGTCGGAGGTGCGGGAGGCGCAACGCCTTGCGGCTTTGCAGGGGCCAAGGCCAGCGCGTTCGCCTCTTTCGATCCCCCGGTCGGTGGCCCGCCGAGTAGTGCACTAGACGGCGACCTGACGACGCGATGGGCGAGCGGCGAGCCGCAGGCGGTCGGACAGTGGTTCCGGCTCGAGCTCCCGCCGGGCACCGTGATCGAGCAGCTCGAGCTCGACGCGGCCGCGGCGGACACTCCCGCCGAGCTCGAGCTCGAGCTTGACGGCGCGTCGGTCGCGTCGACGCAGTCCAAGCGCGGTGACGTGCTCGGCCTGGTGCTCGCCAAGCCGACGCCGGCGCGCGTGCTGCGCCTGCTGATCGTGACTCCAACCGCGGGCCAATGGTGGTCGATTCGCGAACTGCGGGCGGTGTGCCCATGAGCGCGAGAATTCCGCCGGAGTCCCCAGAGAAGGCCGCGGCGCTCGACCGCATGCCTTACGTGTACGAGCTCGCCGCGAACGTCCCCAAGCTGATCAACGTGCGCTCGCGCTACCGGCGGGCGTTCGTGCTCGGCATCGACTTCGCCGCTGCGCACATCGACGGCGTGTTTGTGCAGGGGATTCAAATGGAGCACTTCGAGCAGCTGGTCGTTTCGCCGGTGCCGGCGAAAGTGTTCAACAACCTGCGCTCGATCGTGCTGCCGATTGCCCACGCCTCGCTTGGTGTTGACGTGACGCTGCTGAGCACGATCCAGCAGGCGGTGACGATTCGAATCCACTTCAGCGAGTGCAAGCGCGGGGAGCCGAGAGCGTGAGGGCCAGGGCGAAGCGACCCGCGCCGGTGGCGTGGGCGTGGATGCGCTTGACCGACCTGCGCAACGCGCTGCGCTGGCCGTGGGACCACACGACCGGCAAGGGCTCTGCCGGCAATGACAACGGCTGGTTGTTGCTCGGCAGCTGCTGGACGCATCAGTCCGAGGTTGAGAGCACCCGAGCCTATTGGCGCCGCAACGGCTGGGGGGAACCCTCATGACCTGGAACGCTTACGGCGTGGCGGTGCACCAACAGCGCGCGATCTGGCGCGTCCCGATCGCGGTGAATATCTGGTCTCTGGTCCCCGTGCACTTCCAGATCTTCGGCACGCTCGCGAACGACAACGCACACCCCGACTTTTCGCAGCGCGCGGAGGTGAAGCCGTGGAGCTGAGTCGCCCCGATCGAAAGCAACGCGATTGCACGTGCGGCATGCAACGCAGCGACGAGGATCGCGAGCTCGTGACCACGTGCGGTGGCCGCTTCACTCTCCGGCCGCTGCCGGCGGCGGGCAGGCCACAAATCCCATGGGATGAGGTGACCGTGCGCGTGTGCCGCGGTTGCTGGCAGGTCTACGCCGTGAGGCCTGCCCAATGAGCGCGCGCTCAGACCTTCGCGACACGTGCGGCGTGTGCTTCTCTCCGCCCGGCGTCGAGTGCAATCGCTCGGTGGGCTGGCTCGGCGGCGTGAACGCGGGCCCGCACGCGCGCGCCGCGATCGCCGACTTTTGCACGGTGTGCCGCGGCACCGGGCAAATGGTCGACGTGTCGAAGCTGCACGGCTTCAAGCAGTGCGCCGACTGCAAGGGCACGCGCCGGAGGGCTGCCGGATGAACTATCAGCAATTGCTCGAAAGCCTGACGCGGCAGCTCGAGCAGCTCACCGACGCGCGGGCGCAGACGATCCGCGAGCTGCACTCGGCGAAGCGCGTGCGCGAAGGGGACCCCGGGTTCGGCGCTCAGCAGTCCCGCTTGCAAGTCGTCGACATGAAGCTGAAGCGAATTCACACACAGATTGCCGAGGTCGGCTCAGCACTGTCAGCCGTTGCTCGAGCAGCCGAATCACAGGGAGCGAATCCGCATGAATGCCGATCGTAAGAAGCTGCAGCGCGAGCTCGCCGAGCACTTGCGCGCAAAGGACCGGGCCGCGCTGGGATTGCTGCGCGCCCAAATCAAGCACGCGCGCGTCGAACGGATCGGCATGCTCCGAATCGCTCGCCAGTCGTGCCGCACGGCGCGCGAGCAGCTCAAAGAGCGCCAAGCGGTGCAGCGCGCCGAGTTCGTGCAGACGCAGCGAGCCGAGCGCGTGCTCGAGCGGAGCCTATGCTCGAGCGGGAAGGAGCACGCGAAAGCGAAGGGGCTCGAGCTCGAGCTCGGCGCGCGCCGCACCCTCAAGGACGAGCGCGCCTTACAGCGCCAAGTCGCGCGAGCAGGCAAAGCGCCGAAGGTGCGCGCTACGGCCCGCGAGCGCTCGCAGGAGGACGACGACGCGGTCCGCGCGAACCTGCCGCCCGAGCTCGTGCCGGTGTTCGACAAGATGGCGCGCAAAATCAAGGGCACGCCAAAGCGCACGCGCACGGAGGCCTTTCTTGATTGGGCCGAGGAGAACCCCGACGAGATCCTTTCGGTGCAGCAGGCCGTCGCGGACAAGGCGCTGCGCGAGATGCTGAAGCAGCAACGCGAGCTCGGCCGCACCGTGCGCAGCACCACGCGCTACAAGCAGACCCCCGAGCAGCTCGCCGAGCTTCTTGCCGCGGTGCCGTTCTGATGTTCGTCGTAGTCGTGATCGCGATTCTGGTGGGCGGCTTCTCAGTCGTCGGGCTCGCAACCGCTTTCGCTCTCGGCGCGTGCGGCGTGCACGTGCCGTGGTGGGCGGCTGCGATCCTGCTGGCCGTGACTGTCGGAGTGCTGCAGGCCGGCAACTCGAAGAACCCGGGGGCGACCTGATGCGCCGCTCTCGAGCGTGGCTCTTCGCGTTGCCCGTGCTCGGCGGCTTGCTCGTGTTGCTCACGGGCAAGCGACGCACCGACGCCGGCGGCGTGGTGACGCGCCCCAACACCTCGACGCCGGCGCCGGCGCTGTTTGGTCGCGCTGCAGTGGTCGCGGCCGCGGTTAGCCAGCTCGGCAACGACGATCCGCAGCCGTATTGGGACGACGTCTTGCCCGGCAAAGACCCGACCGGCATGGACTGGTGCGGAGCGTTTGCGCTCTGGTGCCTGCATCAAGCCGGGCTCGCGCTCGATTGGATGTGGGAGATCGGCGAAGGCTTCGCGCTTTCGGACGACCACAAGTCACTGCCGGTCACCACGTCGCCTCTCCCCGGCGACATGGCCTATTTCGAACACAATCAACACATGGGCGTTGTCGAGCTCGTGACGCCTACGGCGGTGCAGCTCGTGAACGGAAACGGCACCGGCGGCGCGGTGACGCGCTCGACGGCGCTGCGCTCTGACGTGACCGCGTTCTATTCGATCGCGCCGCTGCTCGCTGAAAAAGGGCTCCCCAACTCGTAAGGATCCAAATGAAGAACCCCGAAGAGATTCTAGAGCACCCGTTCAGCCGAAGCGAAGTCGCGGCCGCGACTGAGTTCGTGCAGCGCTTCGAGTACAAGACCACGGCGTTATTGCTCTTCGCCGAGCAGGTGCGCCGCGACGGTGACGACGCTGGCGCCGATCTGATTGACGAGCTCGTGAAGGCCTACGCAGAGCACGAGGCCGCCGGCACGTGAGAGCTGCGCTGATTCGCCTCTTGCTGAAGTGGCTTGGCGCGCCGGTGCCGGTGGTGCCCGACTTCTATTTCTATGCGCTGGTCCGGCCAGGGCAGCGCATTGCCGAGGTCACCACGAATCGCTACCGAGCTCGAGCGATCGCACTCGAGCTGCAGGCGCTCGGCGAGCCGATCTCTCTGTGGAAGTGCGCGCCGGTCAAGAAAGTGTCTTTGGTCCGATGAACGCGCGCGTCTTCGAAACTGAGCGGCCCGCGCCCGTGCGCGCGGTGCCCGCGGTCTGCCAGGTCTGCGGAACGGCGCGAAGCCGTCTCGATCCGCACCTCGTTTTTGCAACTGCAATTGTCGCGACAGTCGACGGCGCAACGGGCGCGCGCGTCGGCCTTCGCTCGTGTGCTGAGTGCCGAACCGTTTTCACCGAGGAGCTACCAGAATGAACAGCCAGCGATCCGAACGTTGCCCAAGCTGCCAGCGCGTGAAGGGCGATCCAGGTTCGAAGAAGCGACCGACGCGCTATTGCTGGCTCGAGCATGACGAGGCCTGCCGCGCTGCTGAGCTCTGGACGCTCCGCAACGTGCCGGCGCTGCTCGACGCCGGCCGCAAGCTGATCAGCACGCCACGCGGCACGCCTGAGCACCTCGCCGCCGAGCTCGAGCTCGTGCAGGCCTTCGCGGTGCTCGACACGCAGCAGCCGCCCGCTCCCGCTCCCGTCGAAGCCGCTACCGCGTAGCCAGCGACGCTCGCCGAACTTCACCCCGTTGGATTGCCGCGCCCTGGTCGGAAGCCAGGGCGCGGCGTGCATGCCGAGCCTTCACACCTGGAATGCAGAAGCAAGTAGGACATATCCGCACATCGACCGCAACGCCGGCCGGTGGGCGGCGCAACGGGAAGCACGTGCACGTGCGGTGGTGCACGTGCGAAAGCTGCTTAAATCCCGCTGATTTACACCGCGAAATCAAACCCGCGGATTTGTTTCCACCCGTCAAGGGGCATTCGGGAAATCCCGAAAGCTCCCGAGCAATTACCCGCGGCGCATTTTTCCCACCCAGGGCGCGGCGCCGGTGAAACACCAGCTCGACCTATTTCACGGCCCGCACCGTGATCGGCGCTGGGTGCGTCTGCAGCCCGGCGCCGTGTGCACGCGCTGCGATCGCGGCGCGGTGGCGCTGATTCGCTCGGGCGCTGGCTACGCGCCGCGCTGCTCGTGGCACTCCAGCGACCGACTACCCGGCGATTTGCTGCGCGCGGCGCGTAGGCGGTCGCGATGAGACGCTGTCCATGGCGCTGGCGTTGGAATGGGGTCGCCCGCTGGCAATGCGCCTTTGGGTGGTTCTTTGGCCCCGATTCGCCGCCTAGCGAGGTCGCCAACCGCCGCACCCTTGTGGGCGTCCGTTTCGCCGGCGCGCGCGTTCTACGCGCCCTGAGCCCGGCAAACGACGTTCGACCGTGGGGGCGCAGCTGAGCTCGGCGGGCTCATATGTCCCCACCCGATCGAAATCCCTCGCACGCTCGAAAGTTCGGCCGCCGGGCCACCACAAGAAGCGCGAAAACGTTGCCTTTGCGCTCTCGTCCGGCGCCGAAGGCGCAGCTTTCCTAGATACCGAGGTCCTAACCCAACGGGTTAGGACTGAGGATCGGCATAACTCAACGGCGAAGCGATTACGCATACTTACACCTCGTACTGAGTGGCTGGCCGAGGTCAAACAGTGCACTGCGGTTGTACGCGAGCAGTCAGCGCGGAAACTTGACGCACGCGGGCAGGCTCTCGCTCGAGACCGTCTCTTGTTCGGCGGTGGTGTCGAGCGTGAAGACGGGAGCGGCCGACCGGTGGGAGGTACGGAAAGCGACTCAGACTCGGAGCAACGCGCGCGCCGTTGGGCGTCAATGGGCCGCGCGCTGCCGCCGATCGGAGAGGTTGACGACGTGGGCCGCTTCGTGCCGGCCGAGGGGGAAACGGCGTGGACTACGCAGAGCAAGAAGCCTGAACGCGTGCGGCCGCTGATGAATATTCGCCGCTCGGTAAAGTGGCACTCTTCGCGCGCGGCAAACAAGCGAGCTCTCTTCGAGCGTGTCGCGGATTGCGGCAAGGTGGACGCGACTCGGATCACGCTCGTTTGCCGCGGATGCAAAGACTCGATCTCGATCGAGGTTGGTTGCGGCTCGAGCTGGTTTTGTCCGGAGTGTCGCCGGCGCTCGGTGATGAAATTTCGAAAAAATTTCGAGAGGTCGCGACTGGGCATCGTGACGATCGCTGCACGCGCTGGCTTGATGAAGCGAAAGCAGGCTAAGGGTGATCGCTGGGGCGAGCGTCTGCTAACGGTGACGCTTCCGCACCGCGGCACTCCGGCGCAACGCATCGAGACTCTGCAAGCCACGTGGGCGCGCTTCTGGCGCACACTGCGCGATCGGTTGCGCCCCGAATTGGATGGCCCGAGCGGCATCCGAATTGACGATGTGCCCCGCGGTTTTCCGAAGAGCTTCGAGAAACGCGCGGACCCGAACGAGCTCCAGTTTTTTGATTTGCTTTCGTATCTGCACGTCTTCGAGTGGACGCCGGGCGACGATGGCAAGGGCCACCCGCACATGCACGTCTGGCTCTTCTCGCGTTTCCTTGAACAGAAGATGGTCAAGCGACTTTGGGAGGCTGCCTATCAGCACGTGCTGCGTGCGCAGCGCGAGGCCGGCGGCTGGTCGGGCCCGATTCAGGAAACGGATCTCATTGTCGACATTCGCGCAGCTGGCGGCGACGTCGCTAACGAGCTCGTGAAGTACTTGACCAAGGATTGGGAGATCAACGAGTCCGGCGCGCGCCGTGCGACTCCGGAAGTCTTCGCCGAGGTCTACGCCACACTCGACGGCAAGCGCCGGCGACAATCGAGTGCAGCGTTTTCGATGTGGGCAGTTGCGAAACACAACGTGTGCCCCTGCTGTGGTTTTGAACGCGAGCGCGGGCACTGGGCCCGCGTCGACATCGAGCACGCGCTCGAAGAAAGCAAGGTGAAGGAGGCACTAGGTATCCCGCATCCGATCGGGATGATTTGGGACCCTGAGAAGGGTTCGTACACCCTGGCGCCCCTGGTCGGGGCGGCAGATTACAAACTGCGAGCAGAACACGACGCGAAAAAGGATCTCGAATGGCTCGAGAGCTTCGAGCGTCGGATTGTGCGCGCAACCATGCAAAAGCGTCTGGAGAGCTGATGGCGAACGGTTTGAACAAAGTGTTTCTGCTCGGCAACCTCGGGGCCGATCCCGAGGTCAAAATGACCCAAGGCGGTCAAGCGGTCATGAGTCTGCGGCTGGCGACGTCGCGCACCTACCTCGACCGAAACAAGGTCAAGCAGGAGGACGTGCAGTGGCACACCGTCATCATCTGGGGCAAGCGAGCCGAGGGCCTCGCAAAGTTCCTAGAGAAGGGCATGCGGCTCCACATCGAGGGCGAGCTCCGTCACCGTCAATGGGAAAAGGACGACGGGACGAAAGGCTACGCAACCGAGGTCCGCGCGTTCGAAGTCACGCTGTGCGAGAAGGCGCCCAACTCCGGGAACCGTCCGCCGCCACCCGATGAACCCGACTACGGCCGCGGCGGCGGGGACGATGACATCCCATTCTGACCGCGACACGATCCCCGCTCCGCCGTGGCACTTGCTCTGCAGTGAGTGCCGCGGCGTGGTGGAGTACGTCGAGCTCGGGCCACATCAGCCCGACGTGGTTGGTTACAAGCACGCCGCGCCGGCGTGCGCAGCCTGGCGCGAACACCGCGCCGTTGTAGTCGAGCGCTCAGCGTTCGAGGAGCGGGCGATTTGTGGAGTGCTTCGGGCCGACGGTGCACCGTGCACGCTCGACCCGCGGCACCTCGGAAAGCGGCACTCGTATTGCGGTAGCGAATTCGATTCGCAGAAGGAGACCAGTGGAAAAACAGCCTAGCCCATTTGTGACAGTGAACGAGGCCGGCTTGTGGGTGCACGTGCCTCAGCGCGACGGCGGAACCAAAGCCGTCAACGTCTCGGCGGACTCCGGCCACGTGTTGATCGCAGAGATTGTGGAAAAGGCCGAGCTGCTGAAGGACCCCGAGATTCAGAAGAAGATCGCGTCCAAGGGCGTCGGGCTCTTGGTCGACTGGATTCAAAAGAGGATGAGCAGAGCCAAATGAGTCAACGCAAGTCGAAGAATTACCGAGCATGGCAGATTCGAACTGTGGGCCGAGCTCGGCGCGCGAGACTGCTAAAGGCGCACCGCGTGCGAATCGCACTCCAGAAGAAAGACCGAGACCAATGAAAAGCACACTGATAGTTACCTCGTCCAATCGTCACATGGAACAACCGACGCTCGACGCAATCGACGCGATGAAGCGCCACGGCGCCTACCACGTGCGTCAGACGGCGACGGCCGACGTTGCTTTCGCGCGCTGCCACGCGCTCACCATGGCGTGCAACGCGATCAGAGAAGTTGCCAAAAATCACGTTTTGGACGTGGTCCTCATGGTGGACGATGATATGGAGTTCACGCTTGAGTCGGCTTCCGCACTCGTGCAGTTCGCGCGTGAGAAAAAGCGGCCGGCGTCGGCGCTCTACGTGGGGATCAATCGGCGCGCGTGCGCGTGCCGGTGGAAACTCGATGGCGAGGGAAAGCAGCTCTACCTGGTCGGGCTGGGCTTGCTCGCAATCCCGGTGCCGCTGCTTTTCGACGTCGAGCAGGTCTCGCCGCGTTTCAAGTTCGGGACCGCGGAAGGTGAGAAGATGGGCGAGCTCGTCGAGTTCTGCACATCCGGCAACCGCGAGGGGCTCTGGCTGTCCGAAGACTTTTCACTGTGCGAACGGCTCGGCGGTGTGTACCTGCCGGGCGTCGAAGCGGGGCACCGAAAGACGTTCAGCATTTGGCCGAGTGCGACCACGTTGGAGGAGCTCCGCAATGTCGGCTGATCGCGTGATTCAATTCGCGTGCCCAGGCTGCAAGCGCACGTGTCTCTTCAATATGTACACGAAGGCACTTCAGCACCAGTTGCCCACGTGCAAGGTGTACGAGGCGACCAAGAACGATGGGCAAGAGTTCTTGCTGCTCGCGAAGGTCACCACGATGAGCCAGCCGGAAGGCGCTGGTAGAATCGAGCGCACGGAGTGAACCCGGATAGCCGTCCCTACGTGCTCACCTCGGCGGGCCGCGAGGCGCTCGAGCAATACGAGGGAGAGAAGGAAACGCGGGTGCTTGGTCTCGAGCTCGGTCCGCCCGTTACGCTCGAGCAGGCCAGAGCGTTGCACGTGCAAAGGGTCGTCGCCGAGTGCGGCGGCAATCTGAGCAAGGCAGCGGACGCCCTGGCAATCAGTCGTCGCACGCTGCAGCGTTCGATCGAGCGCTGGGGCATCGAGCGCGCGGCGGCGCCGGCGGAGCAGTCCGCCGAGCCGCCGGCGACGTTTAAGCAAGCGAACCGCGCGCACGTGAGTGAAGTGCTCGAGGCGCTCGGCTGGCAAATGACGGAGGCGTCGCGAGTGCTCGGCGTTCACCGGCGAACGCTTTACCGCATGCTCGAGCGCTGGGGGGTCTCTCGCCCTGAGGCCGCGTCGTGAACCGCAAACCCTACGAGGCGCCGGCGATCATCACGATCGAACCGGGGCCGCTGAATGCCGAGCTACTCGACCGGCTCGAAAAGAGCGGCATGCGGCGGCTGAACTGCGAGGCGTGCGGCTGCGACATGCTCACGCGCGGAACTTCGAACAAGTGCCCACCATGCCGGGGCATCGTGCCGCCGGCGGAGCCTGCCACGTGAAGCCGACGCAGCAAGGTCAACGCCTGCTCGCCTACGTGCGCGGCTTCGCTCGAGCGTGCACGGGCGCAAACCCGGGCGAGATTGTCGCGGTGTTCTTTAGCCTGGCCTTGGAGCAGGCGCGGCACGAGCTCGGCGCCGAGCTCGACCGCGAAAAGTGGATGTGGATGGCCGAGACCGCCTGGAAACGAATGGGCAGCTCGTGAACCCCGCGATCGTGCACCGGCTGTGCTTCGAAGTACTTCGGCGTCTAGCGCTCGAGCGCTTCGAGCAGCTCGAGCTCGAGCGCCGTCGCGAGAGGCTCTGGTTCGTTTGATGCGCCGGCATTTGACCGTGCTGCGCTGGTGCACGATGTGTCACAAGCCCGGCAACCTGACCCCGGTGACGCTCGACGTTGCCGGGGAAGGGCCGGCGCGGCACGAGCTCTGCCTCGCCTGCCTGGAAGGTCTGAAGATCTATTGGTACGCCGCGCGCACGCGCCGACACCGTGACACGCGACACTGTTTTCACGTGCAACGTAACAGGTGAGACAGTTTTCTTGGCCCGAGCTCCGCGCGCGCGGCATCACGCGTGACATGCGAAAGACTTACGCGAAACAGCCCGTAGCCTGCACCGACTGCCCGCGTGTGACTGACTCTCCGAGACTGGGCAAGTGCTTCGCTTGCTACCAGCGTTTCCGCCGCGGCTCGGCGCTGCCCGCTGATGCGTGCTGCGTTCGATGCAAAATCAGTGACCCGATCGTGCTTCGCGTGACTCCGTTCGGCGTGCTCTGCGCGAACGACCACGCACGGGCGCGCGCCGTCGCTTAGGCCGAACGAGCGCCTCAAGGCAGGCCCGTCTTTCTCACACGCTCGAATTGCACGCTGGCGAACAACGGAAAATCCGCAAGCGTGTAGCCAGAGCCGCCAAATTCCTCCAGGTAGAGGCGCGCCGCTTCGGCAAGTGCGGCATACATGGGCCCTCGTTGCTTCAGCAGCTCGAGCACCTGGTCGTCTGTGAGTCGCTTCATCGCTTAGCCGAAAACTTGACATGCGGCGCAACGTCATTAGCGACGCGCCGCGGTCGAACTGAAGCCGCAGACGGCGCGCGTCTCGAGCCTTCGGTAGCTGCGCGCGGCAACGTCTCTTGAATCCACTTCCAACCGGCGCGGGTTAGAGCTTCGGTCATGTTGAGGTGTGCGTGCTCGCCGGCCCGTCGGAGGTAGTGCTTGAACTGCGGTTCAACCCAGAGCAGCACTTGCACGCGCTTCTGTCCTTGCTGCTGCCGCGGCGCGCGGTGAGCGTCTTTCTTCTTGGGTCGAAGGCGTCGAAGTGTTTGCGCAACGTCGACCGGGTTCGTGCCGCAGAGCTTCGCGAGCTCGAGCACTCGATCGGTTTCGGCGAGTGCGATCGCACGCTCCGGGTGCAGCAACCAAAGCGCCGCGCAAGCTTCCTCGCGAGTGGCGAGCCGTCGCTGCGGGAAAACGATCCCGAGGTCCGAGCAGATGGCATCGCGCCGATCGCCATCGATCACCCGTCCCGAGTAGATCAACTGGGGGAGGAGTGGCCCCACAGATTGCAGGCTTGCCCTTAATTCCCGGTCTTTCATGGAAGTGCGTATATATAGCGCGTTTTTTTGTGTGGCGGGAATCCTCTTGTCGTTCTCTCTTGACAGGATGAGTACTTCCCACCTCGCAAAGCTCTCTCAGGCGTTGAAGGCCAAGGTAGAAGCCGGCAAACGCATCAGAGAGGCCCACAAGCAGGAAGAAGCGATCTTGTTCACGGGACTCGGCCAGGTGGGCGGCGCTGTCGGCGCTGGTCTTCTGGACGCGAAATTCGGCAAGGACGGCAAGCCCCACGAAGTCATGGGTATTCCGACCAACGCCGTTGTGGGGCTCGCTGTCGCGATTCCCGCCCTGTTGATCAAGAAGTTTCCTGCACGGGCACCGGTGGCAGCTGCCGGGCTTTCTCAAGCCTCCGCCGCTGCTTACCGTTACATCATCGACAACGTGAAGCCGAGCGCCGCAGCCTAATTAGGCTCCGGCGTTCTGCTTTGTCGGGTCGGTGATTTCTCCGCAGTGCGCGAAAGCGCGCGCGGCATTCGCACGTCCGAGCCTTCAACCCGTTTTTTTATTTCGAGGTCCACATGAGTGAAGCCAGTCTCGCAGATCAGCTCTTGAACGATTCCGGAGGCGTCGGCGACGTCGCGATCCGGCCGCGCTACGTCGGCGACGTTGCGATCCGCCCGCGCTACGTTGGCGCGCCTGTTTCGCAGGTCCAAGGCGCTGCCGGTGGTCAGCAAGCCGTCGAGTTCTCGCCCGAGAACTACATCGCCGGCGACGTGACCTGGTTCGGCATCGGCGAAAACATCGTCCCCGCGTCGAGCCCCGGCACGACGTTCAAGATCAAGCCCGAGCGTCCGATGACTCCGCAGTCGTTCCGCTCGCCTTCCACGGTGCAGCGCCTTTACCTGAAGGCGATCAGCATCGCGGGCACCAACATCTTCGCGAGCGAAGACGGCGTGCCGATCGAGTTCTTCAGCGAGGTTTCGACCGCGCCGCAGATCTTGTTTCCCACCATCAACCCGTCCACGGGTGTGGCTCTCACCGTCTCGAACCCCGCGCTGGTCGACAAGATTTTCTCTGGTGCCTTCTACGGCACCGCGATGCGTTCTTGATCATCAGCACCGAGCTCACGGGACCAATCACGGGCGGCCAGCTCGCTTACTTCGCAGGAAGAGCGATCGAAGGCTTCGCCCGGGGTTGTGTTCCGCTTGCTCGGGAGTGGAAGCTCCCCCCGCTCTACGAGAGCGGGGTGCGCTTCCGCCGGGACCCGTACCAAGGGATGGGCTCCGAAAACTTCAAGCTGCCCAACCAAACGTACGCGGACCAATGGGGCGACTGTGACCGCCTCTGCATCTATCGGATTTGGGAGCTGCTCGTAGGCGGTGAAAAAGCCACGTGCAGATCCGAATGGGTTGGCAACGGCGTGCACGTCCTTGTGCGACGCGGAAACGGCCAGCTCGAAGACCCCTCAATTATTCTCGGAGCCTGACCATGACCCCCGCCGGAAAAACCGCTATCGGACTGCTCGCCGCCGCCGGCGTGGTGACGTTGATCATTGCTGGCAGCTCGAAGAACGCCAACGCGAAACCGAGCTCTGCGCCCGAAGTCAAGCCCCCGCTGCTGCCGCCGTTGCAAGGCAACCTGCCGATCCCGCCCTCCGGTGGCGTGGTGATGGTTCCGCCCGACGCCGGCGACCACCCCGACGCGCCCCCGATCGTTGCCCCTCCGGCGAACGGTCCGATCGCGCTGCCTGGTGGTGCCACGTTCGACCCCACCACGGGTCAAGGAACGCTGCCGAACGGTCAACCCGTTCAGCTGCCGCCCCTCGGTCCACTCGGCGCAAATCCGGCCGGTGGAGCTCCGCCGGCGGGCACTCCAAACCAACCGCTCCCGGGCGTGATGCCCACGGCACCACTCCCCGCGATTCCGGGGCTGCCCCCGCTGCCGCCCCAAGTGGCAAACCTGCCTGATCTGATCGTGCCGGCGCCGAGCACGAGCACGCCGGCGCTCCCTGGAAACCCCTCGCAGGTCACGAGCGCGCCGGCTGACACGATCGCCGCGGTGACGGCGATGCTCGCTCAGGAAGCTAGCCCCAAGTGGCGCAAGATGCCCGAGCCGACGCTGATCACGTGGCAGAAGAACCGCAAGCGCACGCAGGACGGCAAGTTCGGCACCGGTGACGCGCTGGTGATGGCGCAAGAGATCGGAACGCTGCCAATCATTCGCGCTTGGCCGAAAGGCTCGTTCCCCGAGGGCAAGTGGTTGCCCGAGTACCGCGCCGCGCTGCAAAGCATCGCCGCAACCGCTCCCGAGCCTCGCAAGTCGCAACTGCTCGCCGCTGTCGAGCGCGAGCAGGGCCAAGGCTGGGGCACTCCCGAAAAACCGATCCTCTCCCAAATTCATTTGGCGGAGGCCTGATCGTCAATGCGTTACGACCCGCACAGCGGCGCGTACATCGGCGCTCCTGCCGATGACCCGCGCACTGACGCCCAGAAGGCTGCCGACGCGCCGCTCGAGCAAACGGTCAGCGGTGCGGGTGGCTTCCTCGTTGGTGCAATCGTGGGACTGATGGCGGGCGCGATCTTCTTTTCTCCAAAGAGAGGCACGTTCAATTATGACTGACGTACTGCACACGCTGAACTCCCTCGGTTGGGAGTGGCGCGAGAACGGCGCGATCGTGACGGTCGGCGTCGACAACCGGAAGATCGCGGTGTTCGTCCCGTTGCAAAAACTCTGGGAGGTTTTCAACCGCTGCATGGTCGAGCACGTCGGGTGCCCGCTGGCGCTCGGCGTCGGCGACCCGTTCACGGTCGGCGGTTTCTTCAGCTCGATTGCGAAAGCGGTCTCGAGCGTGGTCAAGCCCATTGCAAAAGCGACTGGCATCACTGCGATCACGAAGGCCGCAACGAAGGTGACGAGCGTCGCCACGAACTTCGCAAAGGGCGCGGTCAATGCAACGCTCGGAAAAATCCCGGTGATCGGTCCGCTCGCAAAGTCGGCGGTTTCGATCATGGCGGCGCCGAGCAATCTCGTCACCGCGATCGCGAACGGCGAGCGAATCGACAAAGCCGTGCTGAACAACCTGAAGCAAGGGCTGAAGGACGTGAAGCAGATCGCGCCGTACGCGCAGATGGTCGTTTCGCTGGTGCCTGGTGTCGGTACCGGGCTAAGCGCTGCACTCGGCGCAAGCCTCGCGCTTGCGTCCGGTCAGAACATCACCGACGCGCTCAAAGCCGGCGTGCTCGGCGCAATCCCCGGCGGCCCCATGGTGCAAGCCGCGGCGGGCTTCGCGGCGGACGCGCTGCAGGGCAAGAACATCGCGGCATCGGTTTTGAACAACCTGCCGATCTCGCCGGCGGCGCGCACTGCACTCGTGCAGGGCCTCGACGCGGCGAAGAAGATCGCCAAGGGGCAGAACGTCGGAACCGCTGTGCTCGATGCTGCGGTGAAGCAACTGCCGCCGGCGTACCAGAAGGCAGTGCAGATCGGCGTTTCGCTCGGCCACGCGAAGAGCCTGCAGGACGCAGCAACGGGCGCGGTGAATGCCGCGGTCGAGCTCTCCGGCAATTTCAAGGCAGGCCAAGCCGCGGCCGCTGCGTTGAAGGCGCTGCCGCCCGGCGTGCGCGCTCCGGCTCAGCTGATCTCGGCGGTCAAGCAAGCGGACGCGGCGCGCGCGAGCATGACGCGCGTCGTCTCGGCGGCGAAGCAAGGGAACCTCGCAGCGACGCAGATCGTTGCGGCGCTGAAGAACCCGCTGCCAAAGCCGAGCCTTGCGCGCGTCGGCGCTCCCGTGCAGTTCGTGCCGCTCTACATCGGCGCGCCGCTCGCTCACCATCGCCGCGGCCGCGGCAACGTGCGGATCACTCCGTACAACACTGGCGCAAACCCGTTCTACAGCGCGCCGGCTCAAATGCATCCGTCCTACCGCGCGCCGCTGCCGAACTTCCGGCACTTCGCTCGCGTAGCAGCGTGAGCCAATGAGCAAGGACGGCAACCGCAACCCCGACAGTCCGCCGCCGGCGCTACCGCCTCCGGTGGGGTCGCGGCGTGACGGATCGGAGCCTTACGAGGGGACGCAAAACGAGCAGCTGTGGAGCTCCACCGAGACCGACTCGCGCGGCATCATCGACGGCACGCGCAAGCCGGGGCTGTACCGCCTGACGCTGGTCGGGAAAAACGTCGAGTGCTCGATTCGCTACGGCACGAACGCGACGCTTCAAATCACCGGCGTGCGGCCGCCGTGCATCATCACCGTTCCAGGTCAGATCGGCGTTTCGGCAAAGCCCCTCGGCGCCGGCGGCGCTGAGGTCTCGGCAACGCTCGTTCGCGTCACGGCTTCGAGCGCTCAGAGCTGCCGACGCCGGCGCTCGACCGCCGGCGCGTTCGATCCGGGCGTCGCGTTCTTCTACACGCTCGAGGCCTGCTCACTCATCATCGACGGCCAGGCTTACCCGGCCGTGCCCGCCTTCACTCGCATCCCGTTGATCCAGCCGTCTTCGCTCGTGTCGGGCAGCGGCTTCGAGGAGTTCGATCCATGAGCCAATCAGTCGCGCAACTACTCGCCACGTCCGAACGCATGTTGAAGCGCAAGAAGTCGGGCAAAAAGAAGGCGAAGAAAAAGGCGTCGAAGAAAAGAGCGTCGAAAAAGCGCTCGAGCTCCAAGCGCTCGAGCTCGAGCTCGGACAGCTCGCACGAGCTCGCGCGTCTTGCTCTGCAAGCTGCGCTCTTCGGTCGCCCCGTGCGTAAGGCGTCGAAGCCTCGCAAAAAGGCAGCCAAAAAGAAGGCCGCACCGAAGCGCAAAAAGGCGAAGGCGAAAGCCAAGAAGCCGAAAGCAGCATCGGCGCGCGTGAAGCCGAACAGCCGCGGCACCAAGGCGGAGCGCGAAGCCTGGGGCCGCATGATGAAGCGCAAGCGAAAGGCGGCGAGCAAATGACGATCCCGAGACTCTCACCCAACGGCCCTGACATCGTTCTGACGAGCTCGGCGAAGCTGCTCAACCTCGGCGACTCGGGCGCGTCCAAAAACGTCGACTGGTCGAAGAGCATGGTTCAGCAAGTCACGCTCACGCAGAACGGCGCGATCATCAACGCCGTTTCGAGCTTGCCGCCTGGCGAGTCGTGCCGCGTGACGCTGCTGATTCAGCAGGACGCAGTCGGCAACCGCACGCCCTCGCTTCCGCTGCTGCAGCAGCCAAGCGGCGGGATTACGTGGAGCACCGGCGCGCTCGCGATCGATGTGCTGGACATCCTGTGGGACGGCTCCGCCGCCCGCTGCTCGCTCTTCGGCGGAGGCTACTGAAAATGCCGGCTTGGCTGCGCGCCTCGATCGGTCTCGTGCTGGGCGTGTTCGTGCTCGGCGTGCCGCTCTGGGCGATGGTCTCGAGCTCGGGCTGCTCGACGCCCCCGACGCCGGCGAAGGTAGCGAAGGCCGCTCAGGACTTGTGCACGCTGCGCGCAATCGAGCGCGCGGTGCTCGAGTTCGATCCACGGCTTCAGCCTCCGGCCGATTCGGTGCGCGCCAAGGTGCAGCAGACGGAAGACGAGTTTTGCGCGGGCCTCGCGGACGCTGCGACGCCGGCGCCGCTCGTCGCGCCGTCGAGTACTCCGGAGCACGCGCCCTCGACGGCGCCACCACTGCCCGACGCCGGCGCCGGCTGAGGGCACACCCTCCCGCGGCGTAGCCGCGTCCCCGCCGGAGGCTGTGAGCTTTGGGCGGCCAACACTTTGCAGGTCCGAAGGCGTCGGAAGCGCCTCGGATCGCACTTCAAAAGCGCAGTCGAAACCTTCGTTTTAGTTAGCCTCTCCGGAGCCTTCACAGTGGAATTCCCCGCAACTGCAACGCCCGTAACACCTAGCGCGATGGCTCAGGCCGTTCCGCTGGCTTACGCACGGCGTTTCGGTCAAGCGCCCGATCGCGAGACTGCCGAGCTCTTGCTCGCGTTGTTGTTCTTGGAGAACGATCACGGCCGCGCCGTCATTCAGCACAACTGGGGCAATATCTCGGTGTTCGCTGGCCCCAACGTCGATTACTGGCGCCCACCGTGGTTCGATCTCGCGGAGGTCGAAGCGCGACCCGACACGGACACGAAGAAAGCGCGCTACCTGCAGCTGCATCAGCAGATGCTCGAGCATCGCGCGCCGAGTGCATTTCGCGCGTTCCCTGACGACGAGTCGGGGATCGTGGTGTGGCTCGCGAACGTCAAACCGTCGATGTACGACGCGGCCGTGACGGGTGATCCGCTCGAGTTCGCGCACGCCTATTGGTCGAGCGGCTACTGCCCCGATCAGGCGTGCAAGGATTCCGGGCCGACGTTCCGCGCGCTGCAGGCCGAGATCCGAAACGCGGGCTACTTCGCCGAGCTCGAGCCTTCGAAAAAAAAAACGGGCCCATCCCCGGCGGCAGCGGTCAACCCCGGAGGCCTCGAGGCGGCGGAAGCGCTCCGCTCGTCGCTTTCGCAAGCGTCGCAGTCGTCGGATACCTCTTTCTCCGGACTCTTCGACTCAAGGGGCGCCGTTAGACCCATGACGCGCGCGGCCGTCGTGCTGTGCGCTACGCGCGAGCTCGAGCTCGTGCTTGCGGGCTATTTCACGTCCACGCGTGTGGACGAGTATTGGGCCGACGTGCTGCACCAGAGCGTGCGCCAGCTGCATCCGCCGCACTGGTGCGGAGCCCTGGCGCTCTTCTGCTTGCATGGCGCGCTGCTCGGTACTGAGCTCACTTGGCGCTTTAGCTCCAAGAGTGACAAGCGCTCTGGCTTCCTCTGGGCGCTCAAGCGCACAGAGATGCCGGAGCCGGGAGACATCGGCTATATCGACCAGCCGAATCAACACCACTTCATCGTGGAGACCGCGGACGCGGTCGCCGGCGTCGTAGAGTGCATCGACGGCAACGCCGGCGACGCCGACGGCGCCGCGCCGATTAAGCGCGTCGAGCGCAAGTGGGGCGCGCCCGGCATCGCATACTTTTCGATCGCTCCTTTGCTGAAAGAGGTGGCGTGATGCGTGCGATTTCGAACAGCAAAGACCGCTGGATCTTGGTGGGCATTCTGCTTAGCGGCGCGCTCGCGTTGTTCGCCAAAAGTGGCGAGTCGAGAGGCGGACAATGAACCCGCCGCGCGAAGACACGCCGGTCACGAGACCGAGCATTCCGAAGCTGCGGGCGCTGCAGCAGTCGAATAGCGGCATCGCGCCGGCGGGCAGCGCGAACGACCAAGGCGCGCCGAAGTCGATCGAGGAGGTCGTAGGCGAGCTCATGGCCGCCACCGTGCAAAACACGGCGGTTATTGAAGCGCTCGCGGTGCAGATCGGCTCGCTCGATGGCAAGTGGAAGGCGCACGCCGAAGCTAGTGAGGAGCGGAAGAAAGAGATCAAAGAGGCGACGGTAAAGGCCGCGACGCACGGATCGAACCGTCTCGCGCTGCTGCTCGGCGCCCTGGTGACGCTCTACGAGATTGCGGCGCCGGTGCTGCACGACTTGGCGAAGTGGGTGCACCAGTGACCGACGCGGCGCCCCTGAACTTCACTCCGATCCCCGGCATGGCGCCGGTGTTTCCGGGCTGGAACGTCTGGGGCGTCTGGCAAAAGAACGATCTCGACGTCGAGATTTCGATGATCGGCGTAGGGCGCGATCGTCGCTTGCGCATTTGGGTGGAGAACGAGGTTGACGACAACGCGCCCGGCGCCGAGGTCGGCGACCCGCTCAGCCCGAACCCGAAGAAGTTCAAAGGGGAGATGGTCCAAATCATCCCCAACGATGCGGGCTTGTCGCGTCTCGTCGGCAAAGAGCTCGGCTCGGCGGGCGTCGTGCTCGACGGTCCGCCCGAGCTGCGTTTCGTGCGCTTCTTCAACCGCGGGCCGCTAACCGCGCTGCCGTGGCCGCACGACTCGAACTATTTGCTGGACGCGGTCTACCTGCCGAGTCCGACCAACCCCGTCACGAACGCACCAGAGCCGCCGAGTGCGGCCGCGGACATCGACAAGGCGGGAGAGGCGGCCGCGGCGGCGGCGAGTTCGATTGGCTCGGGCGTCGTGGTGGCGCTCGGCATTGGTTTAGGGCTCGCCGTCGTGGTCGCGATGGCTCGCAAGCATTGAAAGGTCGGAAACGATGAGCAACGCAGCGAAGGTTTTGTTAGTCGGTGGTCTCGTGGTGGGTGTCGGCGCGCTGGTGCTGAGCTCGAAGAACGCGCACGCGGAGCCGTCGAGCCGCCTGCCGCGCGGCTGGACGCCTCCGGACGGCTCCGAGCACACTTCGCTCCCCGCGGGCACCATGGGCCTCGGCTTCCCCGTCGAGCGCTACCAGTGGCACCAAGACGCGGCCGGCGGCGCAACGCCCGGCCTGTTTACGATGCTCAGCGCCGGCCCTGACGACTGGATCGCGCTCTTCACTCCTGACGGCACGAGCCAGGTCAACCCGATCCAGCTCGGCGCCGGATCGCGCAGTCATGCGATCGGCACGGCGGCGGGAGTGGCGGGCCTCTGATGGCCAACGTTGAAGTGGTTCGCACGTGGCTCGAGCGCCTGCTCGGGCCGAACCCGGCAGAGTCGCCGGTCAAGACGATCCAGCTCACGACCGAGGCGCAAACGTGGATGACGTGGGACGCGCCGTTCACGCTCGACCAATTCTCGGCCGATGCCGAGGTGATGTTGCTGCAGCTCGCCGAGGAGCTGCCCGTGCGTCTCGTGCCGTGCACGTTCACGGCGCAGACCATCGACGGCCAAATCCGCGGCACGCAGATCGTCAAGGTGCAGGGCAAGAACAAGAGCGCCGGCGAGCTGTCGATGGGCGCAACGGGCCAGGCTTCGAAGTCGTTCGCCGAGGCCATGGAAACCATGGTTCGCGTCGTGAACGTGGTGCTCAAGTCGGCAGAGATCCAAGTCTCCTCGCTCACCAAGACGTGCGAGAGCCAGGCGAATCAGCTGCACGAAATGCACGAATACAACCGCCTGCAGCGCGAGCTCGAGCTCGTGAACGGCGCAACCGATAAACCGGACCTTACCGCGCAGCTCGGCGCGCAGCTGACCGAAGCCGCGCCGGTGCTGATCGAGGCGTTGAAAGTCTCGCTCGCGAACAAGTCCGAAGAGTTGGCGAAGGCTGCCGCGGCGCGAGCCGCTGCAACCGCCGCCGGCACGACACCACCAACCAACAACGCAGGAGCCCACTAAATGACCGAGCCTCAAGTTTTGCGACAATCCCCCTCCGGCCCCCTCGTAGAAAACGAAGGCGGCGGAGGTCTCACGTTTGGCCCCGGTGCTCGCCTCCGCATGACCGAATTCGGTTCGGTGATCGGTGACGGCTCCGAGCCGCTGCCGACGCTCGCCGCGGCGGTCACGCTCATCGGCTTCATCGGTGATCCGCTCGTGCTCGCGTTCACCAACCCGAAGCCGAATTTGTACTATCGCGCCGAGACGCACTGCGAGCTCATTTGCTCCACCACGCTCGCGTTGGCGGATGCGACCTTGTTGCTCGACACGTCGATCGATGGTGGCGTGACCTGGACGAACCGCGCGAGCAACGTGCACAAGATCCTCAACAACATCCCGGGCGGCCAAGTGCATTGCGAGCTGGAATTCACCAAGCTTGCGGGCTCTGCGCTCGGCGTGACCGTGACGACCGAGGAGCTGTTGCTCCGCGTGCGCATGGCTTCGACGCTAAATCCTCAGGTCGAGCTCTACGGCCCCACGACGCCGGTCCCCAACGCTGCCAACTCGAAGGGCAGTTTCTACTTCCGGCTCGAAGAGCTGTTCTGATGCCGGTGGGTGGCGCGCGCGGCGGGTAACACCGCTGCGCGCACTGCGTTCCAAATTTCGAAAGGGTCCCCGAAAATGAGCAAAGCGTTCCAACTGCGCGCCGGTCAAAGCGGTCCCGTCTACGACGGCAACGCCGGCGACGTGCTTACGATGCAGGCCGACGGGACTTCGAAGTTCCTGCCGGGCGGCGGCGGCGGCGACATCGAGCCCCTGACGCTAGATTTTTGGGTCGATAGCGGCCGCGTCGGCTCCACTCAGGACGGCTCGATCGCGCAGCCCTACCTTACAATTCAGGCAGCCATTGACGCGATCGTGGCATCGGGCGCGGGCCGCGGCGCGCTGCTGATCGCCTCCGGCGACTACAGCGGCGAAGAGCTGTCGTGCCCGATCTCGCTGTCATTCATTGCGACCGGCGCGCCCGTCACCGTGACGCTCATTGGCTCCGAAGCCGAGCCCGCCGCCGGCGGATGCTGGTTCTACAACGTGACCGTTTCCGCCGAGTCGTGGTTTGACGGCGGCTCTCGACCAACGCGCGTCGAAGGTGGCGGCTTGCTCGGCACGGTCAGCATCACCGGCGAGCCGGTGCTCGAGGGCATTGATGCCGAGTTCGGGTCGGTCACGTGCCTTGACGTGCTCGGCTCGATCAAGTTCCGCGGCTGCACTGTCGCGGACGTGCTCGGCGGTGAGGGCGGTTTTCACGCGGCGACTGTCGAAGCCTGGGACACGTCGTTTTCGGGTCGCATCGACGGCGAGGAAATCGATCTCCACGTGTGCACGGTGGACGGCTCGATCAACGGCACGCGCGCCAAGCTCGAACAGTCGACGGTGCAAGAGGCGCACATCACCAACACGCTGACGGTCGACACCTTCAGTTTGATGGCGCTTCGCGTCGGTGCTTCTAGCTCTGAACCGCTGCAAGTGACCATCACGGATCACCCGACGACGCTGGCCGTAATCGCAGTTCCCGCCATCGAGCAGGGCTCATTTGCAGAGGTCAACATCAACGGCGCGGGCCTCTTCGCGAAAGAGGGCGACACCGTTGCGGTCAGTCTGGCAAACGACGTTGCGATCCCGCGGCTCGACAACATCGGAGTTGCGAGCGCATGGGTCAAAGCAGACGGGGATATTACGGTTCGTTTCTTCGGAACGACCGCCGGCGGAAATCAGCTGCTGAACCTGGGACTCCTCCCCGCGAAGCCCTGACCGAATGTCGAACCCCTCGCTAGACTTGCGCGGCGGTGCGAGCGGCCCGAGCTTCGAGGGCAGCACGCCCGGCTTTGTTCTGACCGTTGACGCGGACGGTAAGAAGGTTTCGCCGCAACCGGTGCCCGTCGCGCCGGGCGGGCTGGTGAGCTTCAACGGCCGCACGGCGCCGGCGGCGCTTCCAACCGCCGGCGACTACGGCACCGACGAGGTAACGAACACTTCGACGGTGCCGGGGCTGACTGACGAAGACGCACTAGAGTTCTTGCAAGGCGAGACCGAAGCGCTCGAGCTCGAGGTCGACGCCGCTGCGGCTGCCGCCGCTGCGGCACAGTCGACAGCGAACGGCGCGCAGACGACGGCGAACGCAGCCGGCGCGGCCGCGGCCGTAGCGGATGCGAAAGCGGTTGCAGCACAGCAAACGTTTCGAGGGACGTACCACGTCGATCCGTCGTTCGCCGGCACGCAGCTCGGTTCCGAGTCGAACCCCTTCACGACGATCGCGGCCGCATTCGCCGCCGGCGCGCTGCTCGCTCTGACGGCGGGAGTCATCATCATCGCGCCCGGTGCCATCTGCACCGAAAACGTGACTTTCCCAACGACGGGCGAATGGGACCTAGCGGGAGAGCTGTGTCTAGGTGCTGTGTCCGGCGTCCAGATCACGGGCAACATCGACGTTAGTTCGACGGCATCCTGCAGGCGCTCAATCAGAGGCGTTCGAATTAACGGCAACGTCAGCGGCAACGCGAGCGCCGGCACGCATCGAATCCTCTTCATGTCGTCGACGGTGACGGGCACAGTCACGCTCACCACGACGGGCGCCGGTATCCAGCGCCTCGGCTCCGGCAGCTACGGCGCAGAGGCATTCTCTGGCATCGGGATCGGTGCATGCAACTTCGCCGGCGCTGTTGCGGTGAATGGCACTGTCGACTGCACCTCGGCGATCTTCGGTGTCTCGCTGTCTTTCGCGAATACCAGCCTTCTTTCGAATTGCTTGCTGCCGCCGCTCACGATTCTGACCGGCACGGGCAGCGCGCTTTTGTACCTGTTCAATTCCGCGAACGCGCTGGGCGGCTCGCTCGGTTTCCAAGCGACCGGCGGCGGGTTTTTGCAGCTGCAGCCCGACGACGTGACGAACGAGGAGCTAATGCGCGTCGGCGCCACTCCGCGCACTGGCGACGTGCGGATCTTCTCGAACATCTCGCGCGGCTTCACCGGTGCGCAGGTCACAAACGTTGGAGTGACTCCCATCGTTGCCAGCATGCCGAAAGGGATGATGGTGATCGAGTGCTGCCTGACGTTGCTGACCACCTCCGGCACGGCTGCGGGCAATGCGGTGTTGAACGTCGTCTATACGGACATGACGGGAACGCTGGTGACCGAGCAGGTCACGACTGCCGCGCTCAACGTCGCCGGCGCCGTCGGCTCGAAGGCTCGCGGCGTGCTGCCGATTTCTCAGAACGGCGCGACTCAAGTTTCGTTTTCGGTAACTGGCATCACCAACGCAACAGGGCTCAGCTACCAGTGCGATGTTCGCGTGCGGCAAGCGAGCTAGAAAAAGGACCCATGGCAAACCTCACACGTGAAGCGCTTCAACACCGGCTCGGAGTACTCGAGACCGCGCGTCGTCGAGCCGATGAGCGTTACGAGCTGATGATCGATCGCGCAAAGACACAGCTAGCGATCCTCGACGCGCCCGAGCGCGAGCCAGCGCCGGCTCCGGCGCCGACACTCACGCGCGCCGAGGCTGTCGAGCTGCCGTCACCATCGACGCCCCCGGATGCGCCGAGCCTCGAAGGAGCGCCGGAGCTCCAGCGCTACGTGCCGACGCCCGAGGTTTTGGCGCTCACTGAGCCGGCGGACGTGCTCACCGCGCTCGGCAAGCTCGAGACGCCACGCGAGGAGCACGAGCTCCTCAGCGCGTGGACCGTTGCCGGCAACCGCGCCGCGCTGAACGCCGTCGCGGTGCACGTGGGTGGCCCCCTGGGTGAACGCGCGGCACGGTCGCTGAAGCGCCTGGGGCCGTCCGAGCCGACTGACACGAACGCAAACCGCGGCGAAGCCTGAGTTTCTGCGCCGGCAGATGGCACCGTCGGTTTCCGCCACCCGTCAGGAACTGGGGCGCGTTTGCGCAGTGGGCGGAGATCTGCTTTTGTCTTGCAGTGCCGGGGTTTCTAGGAAGGCGCCGGCAACACCGAACGTACGAACGAAAAGAGGCCCCGCGTCGCTGCTACACGACCGGGGCCAGGTCCGAACTGTTGAGGAGTCCAGACATGGGTTTATTAGTCGATCTGAAGCGCGAGCGCGAGCAGCGCCGCTGGGGGGCGGAGTTATTGAAGGTATCGGTGCCGAAAGGCACCGAACACGAACGCGCGGCATCTTTCCGCGCTACCGCGTGGCGCTTCAGAAAGTTGCTCCGGAGCGTTGCGAAATGAGCACGCGGCAACCCGTGCTCACGCGGCGTCAACGGCGCCGAGTGCAGGCATTCGTCCGAGTTGGCGTCGATCGGCTATCAACGCGCTGGGGGCAGATCATGGCAGCAGCGGCCGAATCGCTTCAGCTGACGCCGCTCGACGCTGCTAAGGCGATCGGTGTCTTGGACGACTGCCCACCGAGCAACCGGCGCGAGCTTCGGTTGGCTGCGATGGTTCACGCGCGCTCGCTCGACATGCTCGAGCGCAACGGCGTGGAGTACTACGGTGACGTGCCGATCGCGGCCGAGCGCGCGGCGTTGGTCGAGTCGTTCGGCGAATCGTTTCTTATAGAAGTGCGGGAAACCGGTGAGCACCCGGACGTCGCGGCGGTTCGCATAAGATACAGTGAGGTTAACTTGTACCGCCTTCGCGCGGTGCTGCACGATGCCACACAATGGTGTGGGAAGAGCGACGTTTGGCGGCGGCGCTATTTGGGTGGGCATCGCCACCGTTCAAGCTCTGGGCGTCGGTTCGTGCGTACGAGCTCGCGAAGGCCGGGGAAAGCGCGACCGTCGTCATCTGGTTCAATAAGCAGGGCTTCGACGCCGTCGAGCTCGAAAGCATCGGCGAGCCCGAATACGCAGTCCGACGAGCCAGCGGCGCCATCGAGCGCTCACCCGTCGTTGCCCCGCCGCCGCCACTCCGCCTCGTCCGTCGCCGCGCGTAGCGGTCTCGGGGGGCGGCTGTGAGCCGCTTGCGTCGTTCGAGCTACGCCCGCGTTCGCGAAGCGGAGCTTGAGACCTGGGAAGAACGCATCATGCGGAACACGCCGCAGGTGTTGGCTTGTAACTACGGGGCCGCGTGGTGCGAGGGGTCGAGTCCCTCTCAACGCGACGGGACGATCGCGCCTCCCGTTCGTTGTTCGAAGTGCACGCGCGATCGCGGGGTGCGCAAATGATCGTCGCACGGATTCTGGGTTGCCCCGAGTGCGGGCAGCTTCGTCAATGTCACGGCGAGCTCGGCGCGAGCTGGGCGCTGCAGTGCGTGAGCTGCGATCATCG
>Ga0105249_10000910_pt1 | contig 26144 bp, 20 predicted proteins | sample KBSS44metaG_FD_81522 | JGI IMG/M metagenome (GOLD analysis project Ga0105249, IMG submission 81522) | Switchgrass rhizosphere microbial communities from Kellogg Biological Station, Michigan, USA - KBS S4-4 metaG | ecosystem: Host-associated > Plants > Roots > Rhizosphere > Soil | place...
AACGGCGCCAGCCCGAACGGCGCCAGCCCGAACGGCGCAACGGCGCAAGGCCCAAACTACAAAGGCGCCGTCCGGGTCCTGCGCACTTGCGCCGTTCGGGCTTGCGCTCTTCGGGTCCCGCGCCGTGTGGGTCAGCGCCGTTCGGGTTGGCGCCGTTCGGGTTGGCGCCGTTCGGGCCGTGGGATGACAGCGAGTGCTAGATCGCGAAGCAGTAGAACAGCCCCGCCCCACCCGTCGCGACGAGATCCGCCTGGCTGCAGCTTCGGCTCGCGTGTGCCGCGTTCCACGAGGAGTTGCCGCCCCCCGACCGATCGTGATGGCCGACGATCGTCATGCCGGCCGAGTTGCTCGTCCAGTTGTTGCACGTCGTGTTGGCGGCCGCGCCTAACAACGACCGGCCGTGCGAGTCCGACCCCGTCAGGATGTCGTGCTGGTTCGGCGTGTCGCCTCGACCATTCACCGGCAGACCCTTCTCGTTCAGCGCGAACTCCTTGTTGATGGAGTTGCGATCGCGCTGGATGTCGCCGTGCAGGTCCGCGACGTTCCAGGCGATGAGCGCGCCCTTCGCGTTGTACCACGGCCCGTTGCCGATGCGGTCGCGCGCGTTGATCGCGGGCTGCCCGGCGGCGGACGCGGTGCTGAGGTAGGCGTGCCACGTCCGGCTCCCCCCACCCGCCGCGCGCGCGAGCGTCTGGCAGTGCTCGTCCGCGCCGGCGAGTCCGCCGAGGTTGGCGCCGTCGCCCTTGCCAGCGCTCGTGATGAAGAAACCCATCGGCTGCTGCGGCTGCTGCGGTTGAGCCGGCGTGGCCTGCGCGCCGACGGTGGAGGCGGCGAGCAACGAGAAGGCGGTCACTGCGCGCATCAGCGGAGTGCGCATTGGAATTCTCCGTCGAGAGGGTGCGATAGATTCGTGCGGCGGGGCCGAGGCCGGAACTGGGCTCGTGCTAGATAATTGTCAGGTCCACCGGCGTGCCGCCCGAGGATAACCTGGCCCGATCCGCACGGTGCACGATCATGTATGTGCACGGAGGACACTGGCGCGATGACCATCCAGGCGGCAGCCTATCCCTGTCATTCCGAGCGAGTATCAGCGAGTCGAGGAATCGCCATCCTCCCGGTAGAGGGACCCAACGCCCCTCGGTCGGGACGACGGCGATTCCTCGCCTCCGCACCTTCGGTGCTCCGCTCGGAATGACAGCCGGTTCCCACAACCAGGTTCTCGACACCCAAACATGCTCGCACACGTCATCCTCGCCGCGTCGCTCGTCGCGCAACAGCCGAACCAGGCTGTGCGCCAGTTCGTGTCGGTGTCGGACTCCGTCGTCGCGCTCACGAACGTCAGAGTGATCGACGGCACCGGCGCCGCCGCGCGCGACAGCCAGACCATCGTCATGAAGGGCGGCGTGATTCACGCCGTCGGCAACGCCGGACAGGTCACCGTGCCCGCCGGTGCGCGCACGATGGACCTCGCCGGCCGCACGGTCATGCCCGGCTACGTGATGCTGCACGAGCATCTCTTCTACCCCTCCGGCGGCGGAGCCGTCTACAACGAGCAGGGGTACAGCTTCCCGCGACTCTATCTCGCCGGCGGCGTCACGACGATGCGCACCGGCGGCAACATGGCCGGGTATGCCGACCTCAACATCAAGAAGGCCATCGACGACGGCACGATGCTCGGTCCCACAATCGACGTCACCGCGCCGTACCTCGAGGGTCCGGGACTCCCCATCCCGCAGGTGAAGGCGCTGCGCGATGCCGCCGATGCGCGCAAGATGGTGAACTACTGGGCTGACGAGGGCGCGACGTCGTTCAAGGCGTACATGCACATCACTCGCGCGGAGCTCGGCGCGGCGATCGCCGAGGCCCACAAGCGTGGACTCAAGGTCACCGGCCACCTCTGCTCCGTCACGTTCCGGGAGGCCGCGGCGTTAGGCATCGACAATCTCGAGCACGGGTTCCTCACCGCGAGCGACTTCGTGCGGGACAAGAAACCCGACGAATGCCCTCCCGGGAACGGCGTGCAGCAGGCCTTCGCCGCGTTGAGCGTAACGAGTGCATCCGCCCGTGGGCTGATCGACGAGCTCGTGCGGCGACGCGTGGCGATCACGTCGACGCTCACGGTCTTCGAGACGTTCTCCGCCACACAGCCGTCCGCGCCGGCAAAGGTCCTCGATGCAATGCTGCCGGAAGCGCGCCGGCAATACGAGCAGCGGCGCGCCGCGATCCAGCAGAACGCCGACACGACGAACAACGCTCTCCGCAAGGAGATGCAGCTCGAGAAGATGTTCGCCGATGCCGGCGGCCTGCTCGTCGTCGGGACCGATCCGACCGGGTTCGGCGGCGTCGTCGCCGGGTACTCGAACCAGCGGGCGCTCGAGCTGCTCGTCCAGGCCGGCTTTTCTCCGCTCGAGGCGATCAGGATCGCGACGTCGAATGGCGCGAAGTACCTCGGCCGGGAGGCGAAGATCGGGACGATCGCGGCCGGCAAGCAGGCCGACCTCATCGTCGTAGGCGGCAATCCGGCGTTACGCATCGAGGACGTCGAGAACGTCGAGATCGTGTTCAAGCGCGGCATCGGTTACGACTCGGCGAAGATCTTCGAGTCGGTGAAGGGGCGGGTCGGGCTTCACTGACGACAGACCCGTGAAACCGGGGTCGGAGCCCGCCGTACTCCCCGGAGAACCACCCAGCCGAGAGCCCTTGTGATCCCACGCCTCTTTCGACGGGCGAGCGCCGCTTTCAGCGCTGCCGTCCTCATCTCGTCCACCCTTGGCGCTCAAAACGAGCGTGAACGCGACCGCGACGATCGACGCAGCCTCGACATCGGCGTCAACGGCGCAGGGCTCAGCATCGGCGACTCGCGTCGATGGACCGGGCTGCGCATGAACTACCGCGACTCCCGGCTCGACGAAGTAACGGGGGTCAACCTGACGCTCTGGTACCCGTACGAAAACGGCGCCGGCGACGTCGGGGGGCTGGCCATCGGCCTGCCCGCGACCGGAGCGCGCGATCTGTCCGGTGTCGGCGTGGGAGTATTCGGCTTCGGTGTCGAGCGCCGGTTCACCGGCATCGGCGTCGGCGGGATCGGGATGGGCGGCGGCGGTGAGATGAAGGGCATCATGCTCGCCGGTCTCGGCATGGGCAGCGGTGGCGACATCAGTGGCATCGCGATCGCCGGTCTCGGTATGGGGGGCGGCGGCGATCTCCAGGGCGTTGCGATCGGCGGCCTCGGTGCCGGCATGGGCGGGAACCTGACGGGACTGTTCGTCGGCGGGCTCGGTGCCGGTGGCGGCGGCGACGTCAAGGGCATCGGCGCCGGCGGCCTCGGGCTCGGCGCGGGCGGCAGCCTCACGGGCATCGCGGTCGGCGGGCTCGGCGTCGGTGCGGGTGGCAACGCGAGTGGATTGCTCGTCGGCGGACTTGGCGCGGGCGTCGGCGGTGACATGACCGGCATCGGCGTCGGCGGCCTGGGCGTCGGCGCCGGTGGTGACATCACCGGGCTCGTGATCGGCGGACTCGGCGCGGGATTCGGTGGGACGCTCACGGGCGTCGGCATCGGCGGTATCGGGGTTGGCGGGCGGCGCATTCGCGGCGTCGCCATCGGCGGCATCGGTGTTGGCGGTCAGGACATCAAGGGCGGCGTCGCCACGCTCGGGATCTTCCGCGTCGAGCGTGGCGGCCGCTTTCAGGGGGTCGGCGTTGCCGGATACAGCCAGATCAAGGGCCGGCAGGACGGATGGACGATCGGCGTCGTCAATTATGCCCGGGATCTGGGTGGCGCGCAGATCGGGCTGATCAACATCGCGCGGAGTAATCCGAAGGCGACGCAGGTGCTGCCGCTGTTCAACAAGAACTTTCGACGTTAGGCGCCCTGACGCGGCGCGACACCCGCGTCACCGCGCGTTCCACCCATTCACCGGGCCGCCGTTGAAGAACGCGCCCGGCGTCATGACGCCGTCCTTCTTGAACACCATCCCGTTCTTGAGCACGAACCGGACGTCGCGTAAGGCATCGATGCTCTGCAGCGGGTTGCCCGGCACCGCGATGAGATCCGCGAACATCCCGACCTTGATCGGCCCGCGCGTCGTCTCGGTCTGACTGACCTTGTAGCCGCCAATTGTCATCGCCCGCAGGATGTCGACGGCGGGAATGCCCGCCGCCTTCCACGTCTCGATGAACTCGATGGCCACCTCGCCGCGCGTTTTCCCCGGCACGTAATAGTCCGCGTCGGTCGAGTACGTCAGCGGCACCTTGTTCTCCCACGCGTTCTTGAGCATCGCGAGCGTGTTCGTGTAGCGCGGCTGCGTCGTGTGGCCCGTGAGGGAGATCGGCGTTTCCGTGCCCGCGCGCCACACGCCCTTCCTTGCCATCGCCTTGTGGTTCTCGTCGGTCATGCCGCGGTCGTGCGCGATCGACCAGATGCCCGCTTCGACGGCGCGACGGACGCCATCGACGGTCTGGCAGTGCCCTTCCACCTTGAGGCTGGCCTTCGCCGCCTCGGCGATCACGAGCTTGATCTCGTCCGTCGTATAGCCCCACGGCTTGCAGTCCACGCAGATCTTGATCACGCGGGCGCCGAAGAGCGCGTTCTGCCTAACGGCCTTGACGATCTCGTCGGGTGTGTCGGCCTCGAGGTACTCGGGGTAGACGATCTTCTTTTCCATCGCCATCTCGGGTGTCGGGCTGAACTGTCCGCCCATGCCCCCGATGATCAACCCCGACGGAATGATCGTCGGTCCCGGCAGCCAGCCCTGCTCGATGGCCTGGCGGAGCGCGACGTCGGCATAGTTCGCGTTGTTGCCCATGTCGCGCACGATCGTGAAGCCCGACGCGAGCATCTGGATCCCGTTCGATGCCGCCTGGATCGCGCGAAGCGGCGTCGGGTCGAGCACGTAGGTGAGATAGTAGATGTTTCGCTCGGGCTCTTCCTTGTACGTGAGCGCCAGGTGGTTGTGCGCGTCGACGAGGCCAGGCAGCACGGTGAGACCGGAGAGGTCGATGACCTGCGCACCTGCCGGGACCGCCACGTTCGACCCGACCGCCGTGAACCGGCCGTTCTGGACGAGAATGACCTGGTTGGTCGCGATCGTCCCCGCCTCGGGATCGACGAGTCGGCCCGCGCGAATGGCCGTCACGGGGCCGGTCTGCACCGCACGGGCAGACGTCGGCGCGGCAATGGCGAACGCGAGGATGCCGCAGGCCGCGGCGCGGGCTACGCGTGGGGATTGCATTGGTGACCTCGAGGGACGGCGAGTGACGGGCGGTGGCGTGCCGGGGAAGCGTGCGTGCCTAAGTTCGCGCGCCGGCGGTCTGCGGCAAGCATCCCCCACTGGCATCTTGTCGGGGAGCGTCCCTCGACGTGAATATGTCGGACCGCCAGTCCGTTCGGCTTCCCCGCCCTCACCGGCAGGCATCGTGACCACACGCATTCTCGCGGCACTGGCCGCGCTTCTCCTCGCCACCGCGACGCTGCCGGCGCAGCAGCCTAACGACTCCATCCGTGCCCAACTGGACGGGGTGTTCAGCACATTCAGCGCCAAGGACGGGCCGGGGTGCGCGGCCGCCGCGAGCCGTGACGGCTCGACCGTCTACGAGGCCGGATACGGTTCGGCGAATCTCGAGGCCGACGTACCGATCACGCCGGCGTCCATCTTCCACGCGGCGTCGGTGTCCAAGCAGTTCACCGCGACGGCTGTGATGCTGCTCGTGCGCGAAGGCAAGCTGTCGCTCGACGCCGACGTGCGGACGTATCTGCCCGAGCTGCCGGACTATGGCCACCGCATCACCCTGCGCCACCTGCTGAACCACACGAGCGGCATCCGCGATCAGTGGGACCTGCTCGGGCTCGCGCGCGGACGCTTCGAGGAGAATCGCATTACCGAGGGGGACGTCCTCGACATCGTGACCCGGCAGAAGGCGCTCAATTTCGTTCCCGGCACCGAATACCTGTACAGCAACAGCGGCTACACCCTGGCGGCGATCATCGTCGGGCGCGTCGCCGGCAAGGCGCTCCGCCAGTTCGCCGACGAGCGGATCTTCAAGCCGTTAGGCATGACGCGCACACACTTCCACGACGACTACACGATGATCGTCCAGGGGCGGGCGTCGGCGTACGCCCGCCGCCCGGACGGCCAGTGGCGCGTGAGCATCCCGAACTTCGACACGTATGGCGCGACGAGTCTCTTCACCACCGTCGGTGACCTGCTCAAGTGGCAGGAGAACTTCCGGCACCCGGTCGTCGGCGACGCCGCGATGCTCCGTGACATGCAGACGAGCGCCGTCCTCGCCAACGGTGACACGACCGGCTACGGGCTCGGGCTCAGCCTGGAACAGCAGCGCGGGATGCGCCTCGTCGGTCACTCAGGCGCCGATGCCGGGTATCGGGCGTACACCGGTCGGTTTCCCGACCAGGGGCTCGCGGTTGCGGTGCTCTGCAATGCATCGACGTCGAATCCGGCGGAGCTTGCCGCACGCATGGCCGCGGTCTACCTGAAGGACTCGGTACCATCGACTGCGCCGGTCGCGGCGACGACGAAGCCGACCGTCGAGGAGCTGTCGCGTATCGCAGGCCTCTTCGTGAACCGGACGACCGGGAACGTGACCTACGTGTCGGTAAAAGGCGCGGATCTCATTGTCGGTCGAACGGACGGCCCCGTACTGACCCCACTCGGCCCGCGACGGTTCTGGCTGGACCCCCAGCGCACCGAGTGGACGTTCGCGCCTAACGGGGACGTCACGGTTGCGTTCCGTGGCTCCCCACCTCGGAAGCCCGTGACGCTCGTGAGGCGCGAGGCGTCGCGTCCATCACCAACGGCGCTGGCCGCCTACGCCGGCCGGTATGTCAGCCAGGAGCTCGGAGTGACCTACGCGGTGTCGGCGGCCGACACGGCACTGCGCTTCCGGACGGGGGTCACCGAGCCGTTCACGGCGCTCCCCGCGTACGGCGACACGTTCCTCGGCCGGGCGATGGTGGAGTTCACGCGCGACTCGAGCAACCGCATCACGGGGCTGCTCATGAGCACCGGTCGCGTCCGGAGGATCCGGTTCACACGACTACCATGAGCGAGCGGGCGACGTCGCTGCGCGGCGGCGCCGAGCAGCGCGCGGCCCTGAAGGAGCGGTTCCTTCTCCCATTAACCGGCCGCTGATGCGAGCTTCCGGCAGTTGCCATCCGAACGGATCTTTCCCGACATGACCGCTACAGCAGCGCCGTGGTACCCTGCGCTCGCGCCGTACGTCGAGCGCGACGACCTCGTCGTGCGCCTCGCCAACCCGTTTCTGCGGCCGACAGGGGAGCGTGTGGAGGCCCTGCCAGGCGTATCCATGCGATTCCCAATGTGGCGGGGCGGCCCGTTCGTCGACGACCTGGGGAAGAAAACCGCCGCGATGGTCGATCTCGAGGGCGAGCACCTGTTCGCGGAGCTCGCGATTCTGCGCTTGCTCGAGCGTGAGGGCTGGGATGGCCGGTGGATTCACACGACCGCCAGCGGCGAGATCACGCGCTATCTGACCGAGTGGCGCGACGTGTCGAGGCAGGAGCAGAAGAGCCGCCCCATTCAACATGATGGCGCGCGAGCGTTGCTGTACGCGATCGCCGACCGTTCGGGCAACCGATACGGCGGATGTTGGAGCCTGTTCGCGTGGCGCGAGAACAGCTACGCCTTCTTCGAAGGAAAGCGTCAGGCCGCGAAGGACGGCGAGCAGCTCAAACCGGCGCAGGCGGCGTGGGTACGAGCCGCGCTCTCGCTCCGGGAGCAGACCATGTCACCCCAGGATTTCGCGCTCGTCCAGTGGGAGTATCGGGCGGACCGTGCCGGCTGACGTGCCGCGGAACATGCGGAGTGCGCAGAGCGAGGGCTTGGAGCCCACATTCAGAGGCAGTTCGAGCGACATGATTGAGCAGAATTCGCTGGTACAGACCGACGACTCCCCGCGGGATTTCTTCGCCGCGCAACTCTACGAAGCCATCGCGCATGCGTTCGTCGCGCTCGACAACGACTGGCGCTTCGTGTACGTCAACGGCCGAGCTGGCGCGATTCTCGGTCGCGAGCCGGCGTCGCTCATCGGCCGAAACGTCTGGGACGAGTTTCCGGACACGGTCAGGCGACCATTCTACCAGGCCTGCGAGCGCGCGACGGCACTGCAACAGCCGGTCGTGGTCGACGGCTGCTTCGCGCCGTGGGATTGTCGCTGCACCAGCCGCATGTATCCGAGCCCGCACGGCCTCCTCATCGTGTTCGCGGAGGCCATCAGCGTGGACCAGCGCAAGACGCACGGGGTCGAGCAGTCGCGCTACCTGCGCACTGTGCTCGACACCGCGCCCGAGTGCATCCACATGCTCGGGCGTGATGGGTCACTGCTCGACATGAACCTGGCCGGCCTCGCAATGATAGACGCGCCCTCGCTCGACGCCGTGCGCGGTCAATGCGTCTATCCGATCGTCGTGGAGCGCGACCGGGGCGCGTTCCGTCGCGCAACCGAAGCGGCCTGCGAGGGCGTGAGCGCGCGACTCGAGTTCGAGATCGTGACGCTTGGTGGACGCCACTGCCACATGGAATCGCGTATCGAGCCGCTGCGCGACGAGAGCGGCGCCATCGTCGCGGCGCTCGGCATCACCCGCGATGTCACCGACCGGCGAGCGAGTGAGGAGCGGCTCCGTGAAAGCGAAGCGCGATTCCGTCGCCTCGTCGAGCGTGCGCCGCTCGGCAGCTTTCTCAATGACGCCGCCGGAACGACGATCTACTGTAACCCGCGGCTGGCACTGATCTTCGGCCAGCCCGTCGAGGAGATTCTCGCAGGTGGCTGGCGTACGGCCGTTCACCCGGCCGACCAGGAGCGGACGTTCGCGGGGTGCGAGGCGCTGATCCGAGGCGAGGATGACGAGGCGCGCTACGAGTATCGCATCGTGCGGCCTGACGGCGTCGTCCGGGATCTCGTCGTCGAGCAGCTCCGGCTGCGAACGCCCGATGGCACGACAGAGGGGTTCATTGGCGTCATCGACGACGTCACCGAACGACGCGCGCTCGAGGAGCAGCTTCGCCAATCGCAGAAGCTCGAGGCGGTGGGTCAGCTCGCCGGTGGCGTGGCTCACGACTTCAACAACCTGTTGACGGTCATCGCGAACTACGGACAGTTCCTCACGGCGGAGCTACCGACGGGCAGTCGCGGCCGCGCCGACCTGGAGGAGCTGATGAACGCGACGAGGCGTGCATCGACGCTGACCCGGCAGCTCCTCACGTTCGGCCGGAAGCAGCTGTCGACGCCGCGGGTGCTCGATCCTAACGACGTGATTCGCGGCGTGGAGGACATGGTCCGTCGGCTGATCGGCACGCACATCTCGCTCGTCGCCGACCTCGACCCGGATGCCGGCCGCGTGCTCGCGGATCCGGGACAACTCGAGCAGGTGCTGGTCAACCTGGCCCTGAATGCGCGCGACGCCATGCCGGCGGGTGGCCTTCTGACCGTCGAGACGGCTGCAGTTCGGCTCACCGCCCGTGACCTCCTGCGCCATACGGTCGATCGCCCGATCGCAGCGCTCGTGGGATCGCCGGGCAACCATGTCGTCATCCGCGTGACGGATACCGGGCTTGGCATGGACGAGGCTACGCAGCGCCGAGTCTTCGAGCCGTTCTTCACGACGAAGGAGCACGGCCTGGGAACCGGTCTCGGACTCGCGACGGTCTACGGCATCGTCGCGCAGTCGGGCGGGCGGCTGTGCCTGCGGAGCGCGCCGGGTCGCGGAACGACCGTCGAGGTGTACCTGCCCGTGCATGCCGGTACCGGCGCAGAAAGCGAGGCACCCGAGATACCCGAAGCGCTCACGGCGGCGATCGCGCGCGGGAGCGAGACGGTGCTCATTGCCGAAGACGAAGCCGCGGTCCGCGAGTCGGTGCGGCGAATACTCGAGCGGGCGGGATACACCGTCATCGAAGCGCGTCACGGCGCGGACGCCCTGATGCTGTGGCGCGAGCGGCGCGACGAGGTGGCACTCGTGCTCACCGACCTCGTGATGCCCGAGATGCGCGGCGGCGAGCTCGCCGCCGCCATCCGGGCGGAGGCTCCGGCGACGAAGATCGTCTACATGTCCGGCTACGCGTCCGACGACGTGCTGTCGACGGTGTCGCCGGACGACGTGCTTCTGCAGAAGCCGTTCGATGCGAGCGTCCTGCTTCGCGTGGTGCGCGAGGTGTTGGATGCCGCGCCGCTTCGTGCGTAGAGCAGCCGCCCGATCAACGAGTCATAGGCGGTTCATCAGCTCGCGCGGCGGCGCTTCGGCAGCTCCGTCATCGGAGTCGGGGCGACGATAGCGTCGGACATCCGCAGCTGCTCGTGCAGCAGGCAGATGCTGCTCATCCACATGAGCATCGGGTCCACGCGATTCCGCATCGACGCGTCCATGGCCGGCATGGCATCGAGCAGTCGAACGACCTTCTGCCGATCGTAGATGCCCGGTCCGTCGAGCGCCGCGCCGCGCAGCGTGTCCTGCAGCATCGTGAACAGCTTGCCATCCTGCTGCACCGTCGCGGGCGGTGACATGAACGGATGCTTCTGCCGCTTGTAGACCGTGTCCGTGATGACCGGGCGCACCGCCTCGCGCAGCACCCACTTCTCCGTCATGCCGTTGATCTTCATCGACACCGGCATCGTCGCCACCGCTTCGACCAGATGATGGTCGAGGAACGGCAGCCGCCCTTCCACCGAGTGCGCCATCTCCATCCGGTCGCCGAGGTTGCTGAGGATGTAGTTCGGAAGCATGGTCTTCGCCCACACGTACAGCGACTGGTTCACGACATCGCGTCCCGCGAGCTGCCGCTCGACGTCCAGGACGTTGAACAGAACCCGGTACGTGTCGCGATCGGTGAACATGCTCGTGAACTCGTCGCTGACGACGTTGAGCAGTCCCGCCCCGATCTGCGCCCACGTTTCCAGCTGTGACGGCACGAAGCCGAGCACGCGCCTGACGCTCTCGATCCGCGTCCCGGCCTGGGGCATGAGCAGTCCCGACGACACGCGATTCGCCTTTTCGAGCTCCGCCAGCAGGGCGTTCTTCGTGTCCGGGTCGAGACCGTCACTTCCGTACAGCACCGCGTCGCGGCGGAAGTGCGGATACCCCGCGAGAATCTCGTCGCTTCCCTCGCCCGTCAGAACGACCTTGATGCCCGACTCCCGCACGGCCTTGCTCAACAGATACTTCGCCACCACGTGCGCGTTCGCGAACGGACGCTCCGCATGATACAGCGCGTCGGCGAAGTGATCGGCCATGTGCTCGGACCGGATGTCGATGCGGCAGAACTCCGCACCCGACAGCTTCGCCTGCGCCTCGGCGATGGCGCCTTCGTCGTAATCGGCGTGGTCGAAGGACAGCGTGTACGCGCGGAGCGGCCGCGATGACAGCCTGGACGCGACGCCAAGCACGGCACACGAGTCGATCCCGCCGCTCAGGTAGCACGCGACCGGGACGTCGGCGCGCAGACGCAGCTTCACTGCCTCTTCGAACAGCTGCGTGAAGCGCTCGATGTGCTCGCGCGGGTCGCGCGGGTCGCGCGGGTCGCGCGGGTCGCGCGACGCGGGGATGTCATCCTTTGCGGGGTAATCCCAGTCCCAGTACTGCACGACGCGCACGTACTCGCCGTCCGTCATCAGGTAGCTCCCCGGCGGAAGCTGATAGATCCCTGCGAACAGCGTGCGGTCGGGGGCGTGCGTGACGAAGTGCATGTCGTAGAGCGTCTCGCGATCCCAACGAAGGGGAACGCCGAGCTCGATGAACGCCTTCACCTCGGAGGCGAGATAGAAGGTTCCGTCGTGGACCGTGTAGTAGAGCGGCTTGATGCCGAAGCGGTCGCGCGCCGCGAACAGCACGCCGTCGCGGTCATCCCAGATGGCATACGCGAACTCACCGCGCAGCGAATGCAGCGACCGCGCGCCCTGCGCTTCATAGAGATGCAGCGCGATCTCGCTGTCGGAGCGCGTTCGGAAGGCGTGGCCCTCTCGCTCGAGCTGCGCGCGGATGCGCTCGAAGTCGTAGAACTCGCCGTTGTGAACCAGATGGAGCCGGCTGTCCTCGCTCGCGATCGGCTGGTCGCCCGTCGTCAGGTCGATGATGCTGAGACGGGCGTGCCCGAGCCCGACGCGACCGCTCGGCTCGACCCAGACGTGCTGCGCGTCGGGACCACGGTGGGTGAGGCGACGAGTCGCGCGATGAATGGCCTCGGCGGACACTCCCCCGCGACGCGAAACGGCTGCAACGATGCCGCACATAGGATCTCCCCCTGGTCGGCGACACGGTCGGCCGGCCCAGCATGATTAGTAGTTCCTGAGGATCAGGAAGATCGAACGGCCGGCTTTTGGAGCAACCCGACAGAGGACGGGTTCCCGCCCTGTCATTGGTCGGGGGCCCGGTCCGGCAGCATGCATCCGCCGTGGCGGCCTCTGGCGGGTACAACAGTAACGACAAACGGAGAACAGGAGGGACAAGTAGTGACAGCATTGGCGGGCCAACTACCTTCCCTGACCATGCCCGACGGCCCCGTTCTCCTGTACGATGGACTCTGCGGCTTCTGTGACGGCACCGTGCAATTCATCCTGCGTCACGACCGGCGGAAGACGCTGCGCTTCGCGACGTTACAGGGAGACTTCGCTCGCGGCGTGATCGCTCGGCACCCCGAGCTCGTTGGCGTCGACTCGCTCGTGCTGGTCGAGCGCGATGCGTCCGGAGCCGAGCGCGTTTACGTTCGCTCGGAGGGCGCGCTGGGCGTCGCCCGGTACCTCGGCGGCGCCTGGCACCTCGCCCGCGCCACGGCCATCGTCCCGCGGTTTCTCCGGGACCTGGCGTACAACGCGTTTGCGCGCATCCGCTACCGCGTGTTCGGCCGCTACGACAGCTGCCCGATCCCCACGGCCGAACAGCGCGCGCGATTCATCGACTGACGCGCCGTCAGCGGACTGCGCTTCGACGTTCTCGGGTAACGGTCTGAGCCCCTCGCTGTGAAGCAGGACCACTCCGTGTGCGCTCGAACGGTGCCGTCTAAGCCGGAAAGTGGCTGTGATTTACCGCGGAGCGCGCGGAGAGCGCGGAGGAACTGCGCGGTGACAAACCATGAAAATCAACGACATCACGGGCCACGTCGTGGACGCCGCTATCACCGTGCACTCGACGCTGGGTCCAGGATTGCTCGAGAGCGCGTACAAGGCGTGCCTTGTCCACGAGCTTCGAAAGCGCGGCCTCACGGTTCTCACTGAGGTTGCCGTACCAATCGTCTACGACGGGGTAGTGGTCGACGTAGGCTATAGAATGGACCTCCTGGTCGAAGGCGCCGTGATTGTGGAGGTGAAGGCGATCAGTAGACTCTCCCCGGTCCATGACGCGCAACTGCTCTCACATCTGGTCCTGACCGGCCACAAGGTCGGCCTGTTGATCAATTTTCACGTTCGTTTTCTCAAACACGGCATTCGCCGGATGGTGAATGGCCTCTGACAAAACTCATTGTCGGTTCTCTGCGCCCTCCGCGTCCTCTGCGGTTGAAATAACACCACTTGACGCCAGCTCGATCTCGAGTGGCCACCTGATGCCTGACGTACGATGCAGTTCACGTTAGGCCTGCTCGCGCCTGGAACCAAAGAACCGACCCGGATATCATTCCGACCCCCCATCGAGGCCCCCAATGAGCTTCGCCGCCACTGTACTCCCCGAGTTCGACCAGGAAATGGCCTCGACCCGGAAAGCGCTCGAGCGCGTCCCCTCCGACAAGGCCACCTGGAAACCCCACCCGAAATCCTTCGCTCTGGGCCACCTCGCCCAGCTCATTGCCAGCATGCCCGGGTGGATCGTCAACATGGCCACGAAGACCGAGCTCGATCTGGCCGCCTCGCCCGGCTACAGCTTCGAGAGCACGAACACCCTCGTCCAGCGCTTCGACCGAAATGTGCAGGACGCTCGAGCCGCCCTTTCGGCGGCGAAGGACTCGGACTTCGACGTGCGCTGGTCCCTCAAGCACGGCGACCGCGTGCTCTTCACGTCACCGCGCGGCGCGACCATCCGGTCGACGATCAATCATCTGATCCACCACCGCGGGCAGCTCACCGTCTACTTCCGGCTCATCGACGTGCCGGTGCCGTCGCTGTACGGGCCCACCGCGGACGAGCCGTGGTGACCGTCAGGGCACGACGCGACGCGGGTCGATGCGAACGACCCAGAGTCCCGTGACCATGTCGTTGACGTAGGCGAGTCCGTTCTTCACCACCACGCCCCACGTCATCGTCTTGTTAGGCACCACACCAGTCGTGTCCGCCGGCAGCATTTCCACGATCGTGCGGCCCTGCGCCTTGAGATCGCCGCGCAGCTCGCCGCTCACGTCGAACGCGTGGAACCCGCCGTTGTACGCGCCGACGTAGAGCGTGTCGCCCGCGGCCCACACGTTATGCACGCCGCCGAACTCCGGCTCGTACCAGGCCACGGACTTCGGGCGCTCGATGTCGCTGACGTCGATCACCTGCAGGCGGCCGTACGCGCGAATCGACGCGACGTCCCACGTGCCCGTCGGTGCGAACGGCGGGAACACCTCGTCCGAGATGAACACGTAGTTCTTGTGCCGCCATGCCGTGTGCGTCCCGCTGATGAACCCCGGCCCGTAATCCGCCGTCGCCCCGGGATAGAGCGCCTCCGCATTGTATCGATAGTTGCTGATCAGCTTCGGGCTCGACGGCGTGCCGCCCTTCATCCCGTTACCGACGTCCAGGATGACCAGGCCGTCGCTCCAGTAGCTCACGTACGCGATGCCGTCCTTCACGTCGATGTCGTGCAGCGCCCGTCCCGCCCGCGTCTCCTTCGTCCGCCACTCGGCCACGCGCTTCGGGGACATCGGGTCGTTGATGTCGATGATGTTCAGCGACCCGGTCCCGCTGTTCGTGAGGTACACGTGCGTGCCGTACTTCGGCTGCGTGTAGACGAACGCGGAGTGCACGCCGGCCGTGACGCCGTCGGTGAACTCGGAGACGGCTTTCGGGTGCGCCGGATCCGCCGTGGACGCGATGACGATCCCGTTCTTCCGGTCCGCGGCGCCCTCGCGCGTGAACACCATCCACTTGCCATCCTCGGTCGTCATGAGGTCGTTCATCGACCGCGAGTTCGCCATGATCGAGTCGGTGATCACGGGCTTCGCCGGGTCACTGACGTCGATCGCATAGATGCGATCCCCGCCTAACGTGGTGCCGAGGTAGACGTGCCTGCCGTCGGGGTGGGCCCAGACCTCGCTGGTGTAGAACGCACTGCGCGGCAGCCGCCCCACCACGGTCGCCGTGCGGCGGGCATCGCGGGGTCCCAGCGTGACCGTGGCATCCACGGTCTGCGCGCCGAGCGCCGCGGTGACGACGTACGTGCCGGGGACGTTCCCGACGAACACGCCGTCCGGGTCGATGGAGCCCTGTCCCGGGGAGAACGTCCACGACGGCGTCAGGCCCTGAATGGTCTGGCCGCCGGGATCCTTCACGGTGAGCGCGAATCGAATGACGTCGCCCTGGCGGGCGCGGGCGCGGTCGGGGCTGATGCTGGCCGTCACGCCCGTCGCGGAGACGACCTGCAGGTTCAGCGTCGTGCGGGCGCTGGCGTTGCTGCCGGCGGCAGCCGTGACCGTGGCCGAGCCGGGGCCGACGGCGGTGACGACCCCGTCGCTCACGCGCAGAACGCGCGGGTTCGAGCTCGTCCAGGTGATGACGTCCTCGCGGGCGTCGCCCGGTGCCGAAAGCGCGGTCGCTTCAAGCCGGAGCCGCTGGCCCGCGAGCATCTTCGACACGGGCGGGGTGACGACCACGCGCGCAGCCGGCCCCGGCGTGATGCGGACCTCGATCTTCTCGACGATCGGCCGCCCACCCGGTACCATCGCCGTCACGGCGATCGGGACCGTACCCGGCGCTCCGGCGCGCACCCATCCTAACGAGTCGACCGCCCCCTGGAATCGGCCACCCTGCGCGTTGAACCGCACGATCGCGCCGGGAATGGCGTGCCCGCGCGAATCGACGGCCTGCACGGTCAGGAGCAGCGAGTCACCAACGGCGATCGTGCGCGCGGCCGGCGTGATGCGCAGACGCTCGACGGCCTGGGGCGTCGCCTGAGCCGAGAGCGGGCGCGGGAGAGATGGCAGCGCCAATGACATGGCGGCGAGCCCGATCGCGATCCGCAGCGTAAAACTTGGGGTGTGCATGGCGTCCTGGGCCTGTAGGAGTTGCGATCAGCGGCGCGGCTTCATGGCGACCGTGATGACCGTCGGCTGCTTCGTCAGGGTGACCGTCACGCTCGCGTCGGTCATTCCTTTCGCGCGTACGTCGACCACGACGGTCTCGCCGCGCTGCAAGTGACAGAATTGAGAGATGCCGTCCGAGCCGACTTCGGCGTTCTCGAAGATGCGACGCTCGCCCAGAAAGTCACGGTAGCCGAGGCTCCACGTGGCGCCGTCGATCGGCTCGCCGTCGGCGGCGTTGGTGACGCGGCCGAGCAGCCAGGCGCTGCCGCGAATCGGCTCGTCGGCGCGCGCCGGGCTGGACGCGCCGACGCGGCATCGGTCGCCAACGTACCTCATGGCGCCCTTGACCGAGAGCTGCCTGGTGATCGCGGAGTCGCGAAGCGCCGTGAACTCGACCGGTGTCGCAACCATGACGTCGAGCGCAGCGAGGTCGGGATCGACGACGGTCAGCTTGTAGGGCCCCGGAATGAGGTCGGCGATCTCGGCGCGGCCGGTCGAGTCCGCAACGCCCTGGTAATCGGTGTCCTCGAGCCGCACGATCGTTCCGGTCGCCGGCGTGCCGTCGTCGTACGTGAGCTGTACCTGCAGGCTGCCTAACGTCCCTTCCCACTGGGTCCCGTCGGGCCAGCTCGCGCGGGCGAGCTCACCCCAGACTTCCGCCCCATAGAATCGGTGAAGGGCCGTTTCCTCGATGCCGACGATGCGAATCGACCATCGGTCGATGACGACGACACCGTTCGGCATCGCCCGGAAGAAGATCCGACCGCCCGGACGGAACGGCTTCATCCGCTCGTCGATGCCGACGTACTGGTAGTCGATGTCGACCAGCGCCCGCGCGATGGTGTCCACCCACAGTGCGCCGTCGACGTCGACGCGGCCGCGACGACGATCCGCCGGTCTGAAGCCGAGTCCCACCTGATGCGGCCGGGTGCGATCGCGCCCCCTGACGTGAAAGCAGTACCCGTTCGCGAACCCGTCATCGAGCAGCACCTCGGCGTCGGGGCCGAAGTAGAGGCTCGCGCCGTTGCTGTCGGCCGTGAACCCGCGGGTGACGAAGTCGGCTGCTGTGCGCGCGGCACCGAACGGGCCGAGCGTCATCCCGGCGGAATCGATGCGAACGCGCTGGTGGACGATACGAGTGGAGTTCCCCGCCATCGTGCGCGTGGCCCGCAGCCGCATCATGCGCGCGGGCTTGTCCGAGCGCCCGACGACCGTGGCGAGCAGCCCCGCGCGCGCCTGCTCGAGCAGCGCGAGCGCGAGCGCGTGATCGCCGCGGCGCGCGCAGCGAGGACTCGCCGTAACCTGCACCGGCTGCAGCGCCACCGGGATCGCGACGAGCACGATGTCGAGCTGGATGACGCCGTCTCGAGCAGCGGGCACGGCGACGTCCATGGGTCGGAAGCCGAGGCGGACGACCCGGAGCCGCCGCACACCGTCGCGTAACAGGGTAGCGCGGAACTCGCCGCGCTCGTTCGTGATCGTCCGGCCGGCGGGTGCGGAAGCCGAGTCCAGCATCGTGACGACCGCACCGGCGACTGGCCGCTGACCTACGCTGTCGCGAACGACGCCGCGGAGCTGCTGCCCTTCAGCGCGACGACCGGCACTGGCCAGGGCGACGGCCAGGACCAGACCCGCGGCACCCGAGCGCACCGCGTGCATCCCGGGCGCGCCTAACGATTACCGCTGCCCGTCCCATCGACGGGGCGTCCCGCCGCCTTCCGTCCGATGTCCACCGCCTTGAACCCCTGCTCACCCCAGCCGATGATGAACACGCTGAAGCCCTGCTGCATTCGCATCTCGATGTCGCCCGCGGTGGCAGGGTATCCGCACGCCACCTTGAATTCCTTGCACGCCGCGAGCACCTGCTGGATGGCCGCCTCCCATCCCTTCTCGTCGAAGATGCGCTGGCCGTTCGCGTCGGTGGTCGTGAACACACCACGAAGCGTCCCGGCGCCGGGGAACAACACGCCGATGCCCTTCACCGCGGCGATCTCGCGCACCCGAGCAAGCCCCGCCTTGCTCTCGACGATCGTGAAGTTGATGAGCTCCCCGTTCGGATTGAGCGGCCAGATGTCGGCCTTCTCCTTGTACGCCTTCTCACTCATGCCCCAGAACGCGGGCGCGCTGCCCACGTCTTCGGACCGCGTGCCCCCTCGGGACTTGAAGCGCATCGCCGCGAGCCCGGTGCGGACCTCGTCAGGGCTCTCGACCCCGACGAACACGACGGCGCTGACGCCGAAGTCGAGCTGTTTGCCGATGTGGTCGGCCGCCTTGGCGGGATCGGGCGCGATCTCGTGCATCTTCACGACGAGGGGATGGTGGAACCGCGCGTTCGATCCCGTCCCGACCATTCCGCCCTCGGCCATCCCCTTCGCGAACTCGGCAAACGGCGGGTACGCCCGGTCGTAGTCCCCTTCCATGCTGCCGTCGAAGATGAAGTCAGCGTCGGTGTAGCCTAACGCCTCCTTCGCCAGCTCGGCCGGCGTCTTCTGGCGGGTGGTATCGGCGGGTGCGGGAGCGCCGGGCCGGGCGCGTGGGTTGCGTGGGGCATACACGCCGAAGACGGCTTTCTTCTGGGCAAGCAGATCGACGACGGGGTTGAGGTGGCGAGTACCTTGCACGAGCGACACGCTGCCGAGCAGCGCACCTATGGCGACGGTAAGCAGCGGCCGGTGAGGCATCTCGGACGTCCTCCGGGGTTCTCGACGGAGCTCACGTGAGCTCGGGTATTGGCGCGTGCAGCAAGTATCTCGGCAGGTGCGGGAGTCGGCCAGAGGCTCTCGGCGGCGGTGCGTGGCGTTACCCATACGCGTCCGGCTCGTAGAACAGATGCGTCCCAGCCGAGCATGCGCGCTATCGGCCGACCGGGCGCGCACCCGTGCCCGAGACACCGTGTTTCGCATTCGTTTCTTCACGCCATCGGTTCCTGACGACCGCGGCTGGCCACACGCCGGCGGCGAGCTGCAGCTCGGGCCGCATCATTTGCGCTTTCTCGTCGACCTCCGCTATTGGTCGATGGCCGAGTATGAGGCACAGTGGCGCGCCGGTGTAGCCCGTCTCGTCGTAGAGCGCCAGCCCACCGCCCTGTTGACGGGATACCGCGGCGCGACGCAGGACCCCCACGTCATGTGGGCGCTGTGGCCGGAAGGAGACTCCGTGTACGTCCAGGAGCTGACCGTACTTCCCGCCGAGATCGACGACACGTTCGATCCGCGCCAGGCGCACCGGTACGTCGGCGAGCGGATTCCGGCGAGCGAGCAGGGATTACCCATCCCGGAGTACCGGTTAGATCTGCTGCCGCTGCTCGCGGCGCACTATCTCCCGAACTTTCCGTGGAGATGGATGGCGGCTTGAAGGGGCGCGTGTAAACGCCCCTCGTACGTCTCCATCGCTCTCCTCCTACGGGTGCCTCGCGCCGACTAAGGGCCTCTCGTCACTCCGAGCCCTGGCGCGCATCAGGCGTTTCCAGGGCCCATGAGCCCCAAGGTCCAATCGCTCAACTGCCATCGCTCGGCTACACTCGCCGAGGCCCGGCGCGGCGCGCCCGGAAAAACAGCAAGGAGAGATGGTATGGCAACCAAGGAATCGAGAAAGCCGCCGAACATTCTCGCGATCATGGCCGACGATATCGGCATGTTCAACGTGGGAGCCTACCACCGCGGCCTGATGGGGGAGCGCACCCCCAACATCGATCGCATTGCCCGCGAGGGCGTATTGTTTACCGACGCGTACGGCCAAGCCAGCTGCACCGCCGGGCGCGCCGCCTTCATCACCGGGCAAATCCCGATGCGCACGGGTCTGACGGCGGTGGGACTGCCGGGTGCGCCGCAAGGCCTCAAGTTCGAAGATCCCACCCTTGCCGAACTGCTCAAGCCGCTGGGGTACATGACGGCCCAGATCGGGAAGAATCATCTGGGCGACCGCAACGAATTCCTGCCGACGGTGCACGGCTTCGATGAGTTCTACGGCAACCTCTATCATCTCAATGCCGAGGAAGAGCCGGAACAGGTGGACTACCCGAAAGACAACCCGGAATTCATGGAGCGGTTCGGGCCGCGCGGCGTTCTGGAGTGTAAGGCCACGGAGAAGGACGATACGACCGTGGACCCGCGCTTTGGCCGCGTCGGAAAACAAACCATCAAGGACAGCGGGCCCCTGACGAGCAAGCGGATGGAAACAGTCGAAGACGACCTCCTCGCGCGCTCACTCGACTTCATAGGGCGCGCGAAAGCCGCCAACAAGCCCTTCTTCCTCTGGCACAACACGACGCGAATGCACGTGTTCACGCATTTGTCGGAGCGCTGGAGAAACAAGACCAAGTACGGCCTTTACGCGGACGGGATGGCGGAGCTCGACTGGGTGGTTGGTGAGCTCCTGAACAAGCTCGACGAGCTGGGGATCGCCGACAACACGATTGTCCTCTTCACCACCGACAACGGCGCGGAGAAGTTCAGCTGGCCGGACGGCGGGACCACCCCGTTCCGCGGCGAGAAGGGGCTAGGCTGGGAGGGTGGCTTCCGCATTCCCTTCGTGATGCGCTGGCCCGGGACGATTCCCGCAGGCCAGGTGCTCAACGGGACCTTCTCGCTCGAGGATGTGGTGCCGACGATGATGGCGGCGGCGGGCGTGCCCGACGTAAAGGAGAAGCTGCTCACGGGGTACAAGGCCGGCGACAAAACCTACAAGGTGCATCTGGACGGTTATAACCAGCTGCCCTACCTCTCTGGCCAGAGCGAAAAATCCGCTCGCCGCGAGTTCTTCTACTACGGCGAGTCCAATCTTTACGCCATTCGCGTCGACGACTGGAAGATCCACTTCCAGACCAAGAACAACTGGTTCCAGGGGCAGGCCGTCACGCCGACCACGCCACAGCCGGTGAATCTCCGGGTGGACCCATTCGAACAGCACATGGAGTCGCCATACTACCCGTTCTACGCGGGCTACAAGCTATGGACGGTCGTCCCGGCGCAGACGTTCGTGCATAAGCACCTGGAGTCGTTCAAGGCGTTCCCCCAACGCCAGAACCCCGCCGGCTTCAATCTGGGCGACGCGGTGGGCCAAGCGCTCCAAGCCACGAGCTCCGGACGAGGGTAGCGCAAAGATTGGCTGCGCCCGTCCTCGCGCCGGCGGGCGCAGCGCCGACACGGTCTTACCCGGTTGTCCGGCGCTGCGCCTGCAGCGTGCGTATGACGGCAGTGCTGTTCCCTTCCACGAGCGGCGTCGTGCACGGACGATTCGCTTCACACGCATTTCGCCTGGCGACGTGTACAGCGTTGCTCGCAGCGATCCCGGCAGGAGCCCAGGATCCGCTCCCCTCTTGGAACGACGGCGCCAGCAAGAGAGCGATCGTCGACTTCGTCCGCCGCGTAACGCGCACCGGCTCGCCCGACTTCGTCACGCGCCCCGACCGCATTGCCGTGTTCGACAACGATGGCACGCTGTGGTCGGAGCAGCCCATCTACTTCCAGTTCGCGTTCGCGCTCGACCGCGTGAAAGCACTGGCGCCGCAGCACGCGGAGTGGAAGACCACCCAGCCGTTCAAGGCCGTCCTCGACGGCGATCTCGCGGCACTCGCCGCGTCTGGAGAAAAGGGGCTCGCCGAGCTGGTCATGGCGACGCACACGGGCATGACGACCGACGAGTTCGCGAAGTTGGTCAGCGACTGGCTAGCGACCGCGCGGCATCCGCGGTTCAAGCGGCCGTACACGGACCTCGTGTATCAGCCGATGCTCGAGGTGCTCGCGTACCTGCGCGCGAACGGATTCAAGACCTACATCGTCTCCGGCGGAACCGTGGACTTCATGCGCGTGTTCGCCGAGCGCGTGTATGGCATTCCGCCCGAGCAGGTCGTCGGCACCACGTTCCTCACGAAGTTCGCGACAGGACCTGACGGGACACCGGCGCTCACGATCGAGCCCAAGGTCGCCATGATCGACGACGGCGCCGGCAAGCCGGTGGGGATCAACACGTTCATTGGCCGCCGCCCCATTCTCGCCTTCGGGAACTCCGACGGCGACCACCAGATGCTCCAATGGACCGCGGCCGGCACCGGCGCGCGCTTCATGGGCCTCGTCCACCACACGGACTCCACGCGCGAATGGCGCTACGACCGGCAGTCCCACATCGGGAAGCTGGACAAGGCGCTCGACGAAGCGACGACGAAGCGGTGGAGCGTGGTCGACATGAGGTCGGACTGGAAGGTCGTGTATCCGTTTCAGCGGCAACGGTGATCGAAAGTCCACCTGGTGCGGGCGCCGCCGAGCGGGGTGACACCATCGTGAGGCCGCCGCTAAACCTTGGTCCCGTTGCTCAGCACCGTGAGCCCGCCCAACGTTTTTCGGCTCACCGGCGGATCCGTCACGCCGCCAACGCGCCCCCAACGAGCCCCGCACCACGCTCGACGAGGAGGAGGCAGCTGTCGGCATGACGTCTCGGGATCAGGAGAAGCCGATGACCCACATCGCCGCCCGCGAGCTCACGCCCCGCGAGCCCGCTCCGCAACCGACGCTCGACCTAACGAGCTTTCCTCCGGGGGCGGCACCCTTCCCTGCGATGGTCGCTGTACTTGGCGGCACGTATCGCATGGGTTCCGATCACCACTATCCGGAAGAGGCGCCAGCTCACCGCGTCACGGTCGACGGCTTCTGGATGGATCAGTACCCGGTCACGAACGAGGAATTCGCGCGCTTCGTGGAGGAAACGGGCCATGTGACGTTCGCGGAGATCCCGCCGGACCCAGCCGACTATCCTGGAGCGCGCCCCGAGATGCTGTACGCCGGCTCGCTGGTGTTCCGCAAGCCAGCGGTGCACGTCGATCTGCGCGATGCATCGCGATGGTGGACGTTCATGCGCGGAGCGCAGTGGCGGCATCCGTATGGACCGCAGACCACCATCCGCGGGCTCGAGCGGTACCCCGTGGTGCACGTCGCCTACCGGGACGCCGAAGCGTTCGCGACGTGGGCGGGCAAGGAGCTGCCGACAGAAGCGGAGTGGGAGCGCGCGGCACGCGGCGGGCTCGACGGCGCGGAGTACGCCTGGGGTGAGGAGCTCACACCGCACGGCCGGCACATGGCGAACACGTGGCAGGGCGAGTTCCCGTTCAAGAACGCGCGCGCCGATGGGTTCGACGTCACGTCGCCCGTGGATGCATTCCCGCCTAACGGGTACGGGCTGTCCGACATGATCGGCAACGTGTGGGAGTGGACCACCGACTGGTATCAGCCGCGCCACCCCGCCGAGCGGGAGAAGGCGTGCTGCATCCCGCGCAACCCGCGAGGCGCGCGCGCGGAGCGCAGCTACGACCCCGGCCAACCGGAGGTTCGTATTCCACGCAAGGTGCTCAAGGGCGGCTCGCACCTCTGTGCGCCGAACTACTGCCGCCGCTACCGCCCGGCGGCGCGCTTCCCCGAGCCGGTCGACACGTCGACGTGCCATGTGGGGTTTCGCTGTATCGTGCGCGTGACCACGGGCACGACGCCACCGAAGGGCCCGTGACTGCCCGGAGTGGCGCTCCCAGCCCGGGCTCGTTCGAGCCATCGCGGCTCCGCCACCCGAGGGAGCGGCCGATCTTCATCGCCTCGGTGTTGCTCAACCTCGCGGTCCTGGTTGCCGGGGTGGTCCTGCTGGTCATGGGCGACGAGTGGCTCGCCAGCCATCCGCGCGTCGCGAAGTACGCCGACGAGATCAAAGGCGCGGCGATCGCGGCGCTCGTGGCGCCGTTCGTTCTCACGTTCTCGCGCAACCGTGAGCATGCCGCCGTGCGCGCGAACTCCGTACGCCTGTCCCACGCACAGCTCCCCGAGATCTACGACGACTTCGAGCGCATGAGCACGACGCTCGGCATGTCGCGCGTCCCGGAGCTCTATGTGTCGGAGAGCGCGGGCGATCCGCCTGCCACATCTCGCTCGGCGTGGCACGTCGATTACGTCGTTCTCGACGATCAGTACCTGCAGGCGAATCTCGATGCGGTGCGCGACGTGTACCGGTTCCTCCTCGCGCGTGAGCTCGGCCGCATCCACCTGGACCACACGACCTGGCTGGACGACATCCTGCTCGCGTACATCATCCGCCTGCCGTTCCTCCGCAACCCGCTCATGCACGTGCGGACGTACTCGCACGACCGCTACGCGGCGTACCTGGCGCCGGACTCGATCCGTGGACTCGTCGCACTGGCCACCGGACGCCGCGTGCTCGAGCGCGTCGACGTGGACACCTTCGTTCGTCAGGCGCTCGAGGTGCGCGGCTGGTGGGCGCGCGTAGCGAGTCTGATGACCGGGCTGCCGCGCGTGGCGTACCGAATCCAGGAGCTCGAGCACGCGGGCCTCCTGCGCATGACGCCGGGTTCGCCGCACGATCGAAGCTCGACCCCGATCGGCTGACGGCACGTCGGACTTCCATTAAGATGATTGCAACGCTCCACCCGCGTTGGCCGGACGACGCCTGGTGCTGCGCGGTCGGCCGGTGATGCGTCGTTGGTCATCAGTCGACCCGGGAGACTGCACATGCAATGGGACGCAGCTCCATGCACGCATACGATGCCACCGGCCTCGAAGCAGAGTTGCAGCATGGCGGATGCAGGACTTCCGTCAGCTCCTCGTCTGGCAGCGCGCCCACGAGCTCACGCTCGCGATCAAGCAGGTCGTTCGAACGTTTCCCAAGTCGGGTTACGGCGATCTGAAATCCCAGCTCCTCCGGGCAACTGACTCGATCGTGAGTAACATCGTCGAGGGCTGCGGGGCTGCCACGCGAAAGGAGTTCGCCCGCTACCTCGACATCAGCATCAAATCCGCGTCCGAGGTCGACTATCGACTGCAGCTGGCTCGGGACGATGGCTGTCTCGCCTACCGAGCGTGGCTACCGCTTTCGGAACAGATCGTCGAGATCCGGAAGAAGCTGTTCGCGCTCCGCCGAGCCGTGATCGCCGCGGACCGCGATGACGAGCGGCGCCGGGCGACCAAAAGGCGCTGCGGACCGATGACGGATGACCAACGACCGATGACCGATGACCGGGAACTGACGACTGGCGAGAACGAGCCGCGATGCAGGTACCACCAGGCCCCGGCGCCCGTGGCCGCCGGGCGCGAACGGCAATCGCGACCGCGCCGCGCCGGTCGTGAGTTCGCGGTGATGCGTCGTTGGTCATCCGTCATCGGTCCCATGGGTCGTCCGTCATCAGCTCCCGCCATCGCTCGAAGCGGCTGCGATCACGGCTGCAACCTTGCTGGTCCAACAGGTTGGCCGCACTATACGTAGTTGGGCAGTCCCCCAGTCCGGCTTTACTCCGGAGACCCGGCATGAAGTCATTGATTGCCGCGGCTTCGAGCGTAGCGCTCGTTGCCGCCGGTTCTGCCGCTTACGTCTACCCTGCCCCCAGACATAACGCACAAGTCCCACTCGTCGGAGCGGTCACGCCGCCTCCGCCGAGCACTCCGCGTCCCGCGCACCCGCACGCCCTCGTCACCCGGCGTGCACCGGCCGTCTCCAACGAGGCCCTGACCGCGGTCGTCAAGACAACCTGCGCCACCTGCCACAGCGAACGGCAGAAATCGGGCAATCTCGTTCTCGCCAACTTCGACGTCGGCAACGCCGCGTCCACGCCCGAGACGGCCGAGAAGATGATCGCGAAGCTGCGAGCCGGGATGATGCCGCCGCCCGGTCGGAAACGACCCGGCGGAGACACCCTCGTCGCCCTCGCCGAGACCCTCGAGCGAATCGTTGATCGCGCCGCCGCGGCGAAGCCCGAGCCAGGCACGCGCTCCTTCCAACGACTCAATCGCGCCGAGTACGAGCGGTCCATCCGCGACCTCCTGACGCTGGAAGTCGATGCCGGCAAATGGCTTCCGCTCGACACCAAGAGCGCGAACTTCGACAACATCGCCGACGCGCAGACCCCATCGGCCACGGCGCTCG
>Ga0105249_10000911_pt1 | contig 26124 bp, 24 predicted proteins | sample KBSS44metaG_FD_81522 | JGI IMG/M metagenome (GOLD analysis project Ga0105249, IMG submission 81522) | Switchgrass rhizosphere microbial communities from Kellogg Biological Station, Michigan, USA - KBS S4-4 metaG | ecosystem: Host-associated > Plants > Roots > Rhizosphere > Soil | place...
ATATTGTTGTGATAGCCGTACCGGGCCACATGGGATACAAAACGCTGGAAGCTGTAATAAATGCAGGTAAAAATGTAGTAGATATTTCTTTTTTTCCTGAAGACGGATTACAGTTAGACAAACTTGCAAAGCAAAAACAAGTAACTGCAATCATAGATTGTGGCGTAGCTCCTGGTATCAGCAATTTGATACTTGGAAGAGAGAATGAAGAAATGAGAATAACGTCGTTCATGTGCTATGTTGGAGGATTGCCTGTTGAGCGAAAAAAACCATTTGAATATAAAGCGGCATTTTCCCCGATTGATGTAATACAGGAGTATATACGCCCGGTTCATTTGATGGAAGATGGAGTGATCGTGACAAAACCTCCGCTGACGGATAGAGAAATTATAAAAATTGAAAAGATCGGCGAATTGGAAGCTTTTATTACGGATGGTCTCCGTTCACTTATTTATACGATGAGGCATATTCCAGAAATGAAGGAAAAAACATTGCGCTATCCGGCACATGTTAATCTAATTGTTGCTATGCAGCAAGCAGGTTTTTTTGATACAACGCCTTTACGTATTGACGAGACAGATATTTCGCCGCTTGAATTTGTTTCTAAACTTTTGATCAATCAATGGAAGCTGGAACCGGGAGAAGAAGAGTTTACCGTATTGAAACTTATCATTAAAGGAGAAATGAACGGCAAGCAAAAAACCATTGAATATAATTTGTTAGATTATTATGATAGAGTCACGGGAACATCGTCAATGGCCAGAACTACAGGTTATACATGTACTGCTGCCGTTAATCTTCTTGCTAAAAATTTATTTAATGAAAAAGGAGTTTTTCCGCCGGAGCTGATCGGAAAAAACAAGAACTGTTTTGATTTTATAGAAAACTACCTTAAACAAAGAAAAGTAATTTGGAAAAAGACCGAACAATAAAAAAGCGGCATACTGCCGCTCAATGAATTTAGATTTTTAATAGAATTATTCTGCTTCTGCAACTACTTCTTTTACTTCAGGAATCATTCTTTTCATCATTCCTTCAATACCAGCTTTTAATGTTATCATAGAAGACGGACAACCACTACAGCTTCCTTGCAGCATCAGGTTAACAACTCCTTCATCATAACTTTTAAATTGTATGGCCCCGCCATCCATTTCTACAGCCGGCTTTACATAATTTTCAAGTAGTTCTTTAATGCGCTTCACAACATCATCGTCATCGGCCGTCACTTCATTGCTGCTATCCTGTTTCATTGTAGCCACCTCTTCTTCATTTATTACCGGTTTTCCCTCTTCGAGGTATTCTTTTAAGAATTGACGAATGGACGGAATTACATCATTCCAATCTGTTTCTGTTGCTTTAGTAAGTGTTACAAAATTGCTGGCTATAAATACCGCCCTGATAAAAGGAAAGCCGAATAGTTCAGTGGCTAATTGCGAAGGCCTTGCACTTTCAGCATCGGGAAAATCAATACTTTTCCCGGGATACAAAAGCTTGTTTGCCACAAATTTCATGGTCTCCGGGTTCGGAGTCATTTCCGTATAAATGCTGATAATTGGATTACCTGTTTTAATCATATCTCACCCTTTAGTGTGTAAAAATAACAATAAATCGGTGGGATTGTTTACGAATGAAGGAACAAGCCAGTGGCTGTTTTGCTTATTCTTTTAGTCTGCCTGTCTTTTTAAGAAAACGTATCAGTAGGTAAACAATCAAAAGAGCAACCAGGAGAATGATAATAAGGGAATTTCGAAGTCTTTCATTATAATTTGTTAATTCAGGATAATCCACCAATAGAATACAAACTATGCCGCAAAGCCAAATAAATTGTGTCGTATGTTCTTTTAATATCCAACGCCGCCAATTAAATTTCATGTTTCTGAAAGTATCATTAATACCATTAAAATTTATCAGCCATCGGCTTACCTTTTTGCAATATTCGTCATAGGCGAATCCAAATTTCCCATGTAAAAAATTTTCTTCTGCCATTATTATTGCCTGGTAAATAAAAATAAAGAGAGGAACAATTATGAATACATATACCAGCGAATTATCAAGGATACCAATGCCCAATAACATCAATATATTTCCAACATATAACGGATTGCGACAATGATTAAAAATCCCTTCTGTGATCAATCCTTCTGCATACGGTTTTCCTTCCTTACCACCTCGAACAATATAGGCAAGACCGATAGTAAGGCCACGGATCAACTGACCTAAAATAGTTATAATTAAACCAATGGTAATGGACCAATAATAGTAATGCTCACCAAATTGTTGCATTGAAAACAAGGGCCATGAAGGAATAAACAAGGCAGCGTAAAAAAGAATGAATATCCAGTTGCGGTATTTAAAAAAAAAGTTACCGATTGTTATCATACAAATAAGATCATCGTGATATGCAGTAAAGCGTGATATCCAGATCTTGCTATTTTTTTATGCAAATCAAACCCGCAAAATTATACCATTTAAAAAATACCTCACAGTTTATAAAACCCGTATCACGAAGCAGGCTTATATTTTCACTGAGTTTATAGGGAATAAGTACATTTTCCAGGGCTTCTCTTTTTTGAGAAATTTCCATTTCACTGTAATGATTACGGCGTTTATAATTATAATAATAATTGATAAAATCCCGGTTGAAGTTGCTTTCTTCTGCCAATATTTTTTCTACCAATATTAAAGCTCCGCCACTATTTAATCCTTCGTAAATATTTTTTAATAACTGTTCTCTATAAATGGGCCGCACAAATTGCAGCGTGAGACAAAGAACAACTATAGAAGCATTGTTGATTTTTACTTCCTGGTTCAGATCAGCACATCGTAATTCATAATTTCGGGAAAAGCCAATTTCGAGCAACTTTGATTGACACTTATCAAGCATCTGTAAAGAGTCATCAACTCCTATAAAGCGAATTTCTTTTTTTACCATCGTATCCATACCGATCATAGTGGTTCCGGTAGAACATCCAAGATCATAAACGTCGGTACCTTCGATAGTATGATCGGCTGCAAGTTCTGCTATCATTCGTTGGATCTCTCCATAAAAAGGCACGGAGCGATTCACCATATCATCAAACACATTAGCTACTTTGGCGCTAAACTTAAAATCACTCGCCTTTTCTATTTCATCTTTAAAAACTTCATCTTTTCCCATTACATTGCAATAAGTCGTCGAAATTAGATAATTTTTGAACACTTATTGTTCGCATAAAGATTTTATAGTATGAAAAAGGTATACTATCTCAGCAATTGTACTACAAGTAAGGCTATTATTAAAGAAACGGGAATCGATAAAAAAGCCTTTAGTGTTCAGGATATTAAACCGGATAAAATCACAATCGAACAATTGGAAGAAATGAAGGCAATGGCAGGCAGCTACGAAGTTTTATTCAGCCGCAGAGCAATAAAATATAAAGAGCTGGGTTTAAAAGACAAAAAGCTGACAGAAAAGGACTACCGGGATTATATTTTGAATGAATATACCTTTCTTAAAAGACCGGTAATTATCATCGACGATAAAATTTTTATAGGAAGTGAAAAGAAAACAGTAGAGGCATTAAAGAAGGTGGTAAAATTATTATAATCAGTTCCTGCTGATTCTTAACCTTTCATAAGCAAATAAATCAGCATTTTTGATTTAGGTACTACCTTTATAAAACAGGCATGTTTTTGGAAAACAACCGTTGTGTATCTCTTGATAATATTAGAAGAAAACATTGCCCACCTACCCTTCAAACTTTCAAGAGGATTTATTCAAATTAAAAATACAATTATGAAATTGCACAGATTATTTTTTATAACAATTGCTTCCTTGTTTTTATTTTCTTGTGTCAGCAGCAAAAAATTTAAAACTGCCCAGGCACAATATGTGTTGCTGCAAGGACAATATTCCAGCTTGCAAACGGATCTGACAAATTGTAATAATACAGTTGCAGATCTTAACAAGCAAAAAACGGGATTGCAAAATGATAATGCTTCATTAAATAATACGATTGCTGACCTTAACAAGCAGATCGATTTTTTGAAGCAAAACAATACGTCGACATTAAAGCAATTACAAGATATGTCTGTTATCAGCTCATCCCAGGCAGAGAGTATAAAAAAATCCCTGGAAAATATCGGGGCAAAGGATACTTATATTCAAACATTGCACCAGCAATTAGCCCATAAAGATTCAATAAACATGGCACTTGTAATGAATTTGAAAGGTGCTATCGGAAACCTTAGTGATGAAGACATCAATATCAAAGTCGATAAAGGGGTAGTGTATATTGATATTTCTGATAAAATGCTTTTTAAAACCGGAAAATATGAAGTAACAGATAGGGCAAAAGAAGTACTGGGTAAAGTAGCGATGGTTATAAAAAATCAACCGGATATGGAATTTATGGTAGAAGGGCACACTGATAATGTTCCTTATCATGGTGGTGTGCTGGTTGATAATTGGGACTTGAGTGTAAAAAGAGCAACAGCGGTTGTAAGGATTCTGCAAAAGCAATATGGTATCGAGCCTTCTAAAATGGCTGCAGCAGGCCGGGGAGAATATAAACCGATAACAGATAACACAACAGCGGAAGGGAGAGCAATTAATCGCAGAACAAGAATTGTAATCTTACCTGAATTAGATCAGTTCTTTAAATTATTAGAACCTCAAAAATAAAATTCATTATAAAAAAAGATTCATGTAAATAACCGGCATATTGCCGGTTTTTTTATATAGGGAAGGATAAGGTAATAATTAAATTATTTATGACTTGGCTGTAAAATCCCCCGCTCTCTCACATAAACTTAAACTCATTGCATTGCCTGCGGGGGAGATTACAGAAAAACTTGATCGTTAATCCTTGATCACTGTTGTATGTGTATCAGTTCCTGAAGAATTGCCACGTAATAAAGCTACAAGAACAATAAGGAGAATGACTCCACCAACTACCCAAACCCATGGTTGGGCATACCAGATAGTCGTTGTGGTTGTTTTTGTAGTAGTTGAAGTGCTTTCAGTAGAACCTTTATCGTCTTGTGCAAAGGCCACTACCTGGATCAGCAATAATAAAAAGACAGCAATCATTTTATTTATATTGCTTTTAAATAACTGTTTCATACTTTATTCTTTTTAATGAATAAATAATGATTAAAAAAAGCTAACTCGCTTAATCTTTTCAATAATTAGGCCAGCTAAAAACAATGATTAAATAAGATTGCTGATAAAGATTATGTGAAAGAAATTCTACATAAATGAATGACGATCTTTAGAATCTAATGAAACAATCCTGTAAAAAAGGTATTTCCATGAGGTAAAAAAATCTTTTTTAAAAGTATAGAAAGAAGCAAGTTGGCAAAACATATCAGGGAAAAGAGTTGCATTAAAAACACAGGCAACACATCATTTAAAAAATGATTCGGGTACTTGTAATCCTGAATCTTTATTCTCAGATAACAGGAAATAGAAAAAATTCTTTGGCAGAGTTAAATTTCCATTATATTAGCAAACTTTTTTACAAAAAAGGTCCTTCCGTAGAAACGGACTGACCTCTAACGATTGCTTGCCATATGAAAATTCTTCGTAAGTGTGAGTGTTGTTAACCCGATTTTTCAATCTTCGTCCCAGACTTTTGGTTTTTTTTGAACCCGACCTCTAACGTATCTTGCATCTCTCTAACGGTTGCCTGCTGTATGAATTATCTTTCTGAGACGAAAGTAGGGAGCAACACCTTGTCCTTCAAACCAAGTTCGGCATCATTTCATTATGCCTAAAAAGGCTCAATGTTTGTGAAAACCCTGCCCACAGGCCGTTTCAGCAAAAAATTTGTATGATGTCCAACCGCTCTACCGACATATTATTTCAACTGATAAAATCGCTGGAAAAAGCGGAAAAAAGACATTTTAAGCTTTATATTAAGCGTAGTTCCGGCAAGGAAGAACTGAAGATCGTTCGCCTGTTTGATGCAGTGGATAAGCTCAAAGAATACGACGAGCAAATATTATTGAGCAAGCTGGATGGGGTTACCAAAACCCAATTAGCTAATCTTAAAGCACATTTATATAAACAACTTCTTGCCAGTTTACGATTACTTAAAAGTGCTGATAGTCTCGATCTGCAACTTAATGAACAATTTGACTATGCTCATATTCTCTATAAAAAGGGATTATATTTTCAAAGCTTAAGAATACTTGACCGGGCAAAAGAAACAGCAAAGACAAATCAAAAATTTTATTTTTTACCACAGATCATTGCTCTTGAAAAGAGAATCGAAAATCTTCATATTACGAGAAGCATGCTGGATAAGGCCGAGCTACTTTCGATAGAGGCAAATGAAGTGAGTCAGCATATTGATGCTGTAACAAGATTATCCAATCTTGCCCTGCAATTGTATAGCTGGTTCATAAGACACGGACATGCCCGTAATGAAAAAGATGAAAGAGGGATAAAGAATTTTATGAAACAGCATTTGCCTCAGGATGCATGGCAGCATGTTGGTTTCTATGAAAGGCTTTATCTCTATCAAAGCTATACCTGGTATGCCTTTATTCGCCAGGATTTCTTGCAGTACTACCGTTATGCAAAAAAATGGGTCGATCTTTTTGATGAACAATCACTCATGGTAAGAGTAGAAACCGGGCATTATATAAAAGGTTTACATAGTTTACTAAATGCACATTTTGATCTTCGTAATTACCGGGAATTCGAACCCACACTTCGAAGGTTTGAAAAACTGGCACAAACTGAACGGGTAAAAAATAATGATAGCTTCCGGATACAAGCTTTTATTTATATCACACAGGCAAGGATCAATCAGCACTTCATGTTCGGTACTTTTAAACAGGGGCTTTTGCTGGTACCGGGAATCGAAGAGAAGCTTGCCAATTACAGCCTTTTTATTGACAGGCACAGGGTGCTTGTTCTGAATTATAAAATTGCAATGTTATATTTTGGCAGCGGTGATTATGATACCAGTATTGATTACCTGCAAAAGATCATTAATGAAAAAGCGGACCTGCGGGAAGATCTGCAATGCTATGCAAGATTACTTCATTTAATGGCTCATTACGAGTTAGGGAATGATATGCTAATGGAATCACTTAGTAAATCAGTATATCGGTTTATGGCTAAGATGCAAAACCTTACGAAGATCGAAGAAGCAATGTTTCGTTTTATAAAACAATCTTTTCCCTTATCACCCCGACAGTTAAAACCGGAGCTGGAGAAATTTTTACATACAATAAAACACCTGGAAAAAAATCGTTTTGAAACAAGGGCCTTTGCTTATCTCGATATTATTTCATGGGTAGAAAGCAAGGTTTATGAAAAACCAATGAGTATGATCATTCATGAAAAATATCTTCAGAGTAAAAGAAAAAAATAATTTTCTGCAGACTATCGAATACTCTCAACACTCCGGCTGGTATTAGTAACTTGCACCATGATCGATTATTTAAGTGGATTGAATACACCACAGCGTGAAGCCGTACTTCATATAAATGGACCGCTGATGATTGTGGCAGGAGCGGGTAGTGGAAAAACCAAAGTGCTTACCACCCGCATTGCTCATCTGATGGCAAATGGTGTGGATGCTTTTCATATACTGGCACTTACTTTTACCAATAAAGCAGCAAAGGAAATGAAAGAAAGGATCGAACAGATCCTCGGTAATAACGAAGCAAGAAACTTATATATAGGAACGTTTCATAGTGTCTTTGCAAGAATATTAAGGGGAGAAGCTTACCGCCTGGGTTATCCTTCCAATTTTACCATTTATGATACGGATGATTCAAAGGCTGTCGTGAAAACTGTAACCAATGAGCTTAATCTTGACGATAAGCATTACAAACCAAATATTGTTTACAATAGAATTTCTGCCGCAAAGAATGCATTAGTGGGTCCGGATGAATATAAAAACGATTATAATATTCAGCAGGAAGATATGCGCAGTAACCGTCCTGCCATTGGCAGCATTTACGATGCTTACTATAAGCGTTGTTTTAAAAACGGGGCGATGGACTTTGATGACCTGCTTTACCAGATGTATCGGTTACTTACTTTATTTCCTGAAGCATTGGTAAAGTATCAAACGAAATTCCGTTACATTTTGATTGATGAATACCAGGATACCAACCCGGCTCAATATGAGATAATTAAACTTTTGGCCGCACAACATGAAAATATTTGCGTTGTTGGTGACGATGCTCAAAGTATTTATAGTTTTCGGGGAGCAACCATTCAAAATATTCTGCAGTTTCAAAAAGATTATGAAGATGTAAAGATCATAAAGCTTGAACAAAACTATCGAAGCACACAAAGCATCCTGAATGTAGCAAATGAGGTGATAAAGAATAACAAGATGCAAATTCCCAAAGCATTATGGACAGAAAATCTTACAGGAGAAAAGATCAATGTTGTGCGGACAATGACAGATAATGAAGAAGGAAAGTTTGTGGCTGATGCAATACAGGAACAAAAACTCCGCAATCATTATTACAATAGAGACTTTGCTATTTTATATCGCACCAATGCGCAAAGTCGTGCATTTGAAGAAAGCCTGAGGCGAATGAACATTCCTTATGTGATCTATGGTGGTATCAGTTTTTATCAGCGAAAAGAAATAAAGGATTTTCTTGCTTATTTGAGAGTAATTGTAAATCCAAACGATGAAGAGTCTTTAAAACGTGTTATTAATTTTCCGGCAAGAGGAATTGGAAAAACAACTATCGATAAGATCATTTTGTTTGCCAATGAAAATAATGTTTCTATGTGGGATGCCATGTTGAAGGCAAAGGACTTTGGCTTTAAGGCGGGAACATTAGAAGCGTTGGAAAATTTTGTGCTGATGATAAAAAGCTTTCAAAGCATGTTGCAAAAACAAAATGCTTATGAAGTGGCTTTTCATGTGGGTAAACAAACAAATATTATAAAAGAATTATTCAATGATAAAAGTACAGAAGGAGTAAACAGATATGAGAATATACAGGAATTATTGAACTCAATTAAAGAATGGATCGAAACACCATTGAATGAAGAGGATGGTGAAGTTGGCGATAAAAGATTAGGCGCTTATTTACAACAAATCACTTTACTTACCGATGTGGATGAAAAAGACCCTGATGCTGATATGGTGAAAGTAATGACTGTGCATTCTGCAAAAGGTCTGGAATTTCAATGTGTATTTGTAGCTGGCCTTGAAGAAATGCTTTTTCCAAGTGGACTAAGCATTAATACAAGAGAGGAATTGGAAGAGGAGCGTAGGTTATTTTACGTGGCTATTACTAGAGCGAAAAGCCGCTTATGGCTAACTTATGCTAATACAAGATATCGGTTTGGTCAATTGGTGCAGAATGAACCAAGCCGTTTTATCAATGAATTACCGGCTGATTTTCTCGATAAAAGTTATGCCGGGGGCGGCTCGAAAAATACAGCAGGTAGTTGGAATAAAAACTCAGCATTTAACCGTATGAAAGGATTGGATGATGGGGAATCAGGAATCGTAAGAGAACAATCAGGCACTTATTACAGAGAAACACCATCGGTAAAAAAAGAAACACCGATTTATTTATCTCCAAAGACAGCCACTAAAATAAAAGAACATCAACCTTCTGCAGATTTTATGGCAAGCGATACTTCGTCTTTACAAATGGGTCAGAAAGTAGAACACCAAAAATTTGGCTTTGGCGAAGTAGTCAGAGTAGAGGGCAGCGCACATAATCCTATTGCAACAATTAAGTTTGAGCATAATGGAGAAAAGAAGATCATGCTTAACTATGCAAAGCTTCGTATTGTTGAGGGTTAATGTTTTAATTAATCCTTCATGACCAGATCAATAACTAATAATCATTTTGATGTTATTGTAATTGGAGTTGGTTCCATGGGATCTTCAACTTGTTACTTTCTCGCAAAACGTGGTTACAAAGTTTTAGGAATTGAGCAATTTGATATAACGCATGAAAAAGGTTCTCATGCAGGGCGAAGCCGCATTATACGCAAAGCCTATTTTGAGCATCCTGATTATGTTCCTTTATTGAATAAGGCATATCAAAATTGGAAAGATTTCGAAGAAGAAACAGGCGAGCAATTATATTATAAAACGGGCCTCGTATATTTTGGTAAAAAGAATGATAAGATATTAAATAGCATAAGACGATCTGCTTCCTTATATCACATTGAATTAAATGAATATAATGCATCAACAGCAAAAGCATTTTCTCCATTTAAAGTACCCGAAAATTTTGAAGCGGTGCATGAGCCGGATGCTGGCTTTGTAACTCCCGAGAAAGCAATAAAACTTTATTGTGAGTATGCGATAAAATGTGGGGCAATAATTAATACAAATGAAAGAGTAATCGAATGGAAAAAGGAAGAAAGTGGAATTTTAGTAAAAACAAATAAACAAACTTATTATTCGGCTAAGCTAATTCTATCAACTGGAGCGTGGGCGGGTAAATTGATGCCAGGGTTCGCAGATAAATTAAAAGTGACACGTCAATTTATTGGATGGGTCAAAACAAAAGACCCCAATAAATATGCCCTGGGTAATTTTCCATGCTGGATGTTATCCGACGATGAAAGACCCGGAATGTATTATGGCTTTCCTCAATTGCCTGTTTCAAAGTTTGGAATGCCGGAAGGAATGAAATTGGCTCATCATTACCCCGGAACTATTGTTGATCCGGATAATGTAAACAAGAATACAACTATTGCAGAAGAAGAAAATCTCATTTATGTTCTTGATAAATATTTACCGGGATGTTTTGAATCATTCATTTCTGCAAAAACATGTTTATACACAAACACTCCCGATGAAGATTTTATTATTGATCAGCTACCCGGCTATGAAAAGCTTGTTACAATTGCTTGTGGTTTTAGTGGTCATGGTTTTAAATTTGTTTCTGTCGTAGGAGAAATACTTGCTGACCTTGCAATGGATAGCAGCACAAAGCACTCAGTTAGTTTTTTAAGCGCAAAAAGATTTTAGATTCTACCACTTATATTACTCTGACTAAATGTATTTTCTTCTTTTTTTATAGAACGGCGACTTAAGTACCTAGTAGTAATATCTGTATTTTTTTAAATCTTCATTAAACCACCGATAACAAAAAAGGTCTGAAGCATACAAGCCGTTGACCTGAAATTCTTCAGGCCACATCCACCGCAGATCTTATATAAACCATTGATTTTAAATTTTTTACCTATTTATTTTGTTTGGCATAATGTTTAGTATTTCATTGCTGACTTAATGTTTCAAACAGTATTATTCATCAAAAAAATAAGCTATGAAGACGATTCAAAAAACAATTGCATTATCAATCGCAACATGTATTTCTGCTATTGCTTTTGGGCAATTGAATCTTGGAGTACAATCAACCACACAAGCAGCGGTAAACGCTACAGTAAATACGGCGGCTACTACTTCTGCTGTAACTAAAACCACAGGCGCTGTTACCAACGCTACAAAAACAACGGTACAAACAACAACTAGCAAAGCAACCGATGTAACAACTAAAGCAACAACCGAGGTTGATGCAAAAGGCAAACAAACAGTGAATACTGCTACTGAAGTAAAAAATGATGTAAAGAAAAATACAGATGTAAATGCCGGCGTTGGGATAAATGCATCGTCGCAATCCAATACTAATGCACAAACACAATCCGGCAATAATTCCACTCAGGCAGGAATGAATTCAAATACTTCTGCAAATGGAAATACATCCGTACAAATAAACGGAAGTAAAGCAATCGATAAAGTAGAATCGACTTCAGCTAATACAACAACAGCCGTTGAAAATAAAACTTCAGCTACTGTTGAAAAAGCAAAAACAATAAGTACTAACACCCAAAACGAGGTTAAGTCTGATGTAAAATCAACAAAGGAAACAACAGCTTCTGCAAAACCCCAGGCGAATGCAAACGTATCTGCTGAAGCAAAGACAGAAACAAAAGCTACAGTAAATAAGCAATAATCCGTAGCATCTCCATAAACTAAGGCCTCCGATAACAACGGGGGCCTATTTCTAAGTAAACCCATTGTATATGAAAACATTCGTTTATGGACTGATCTTAATGTGTATGTTAAGCGTTTGTGCAAGCGTTAAAGCTCAATCCGACTCCATACAAAAAAATGATAAACCTCAATTTAAGATTGGAGTTTATTACAATAGCAACCTTAATTATTATGGTAGAACCGATAGTTTACGCAGTAGTGGATTCTTTCCATTGGCTGAGTTCTGGCTAAATGAAAATTTTTATATCAACGCTGCACCTATATTCGTAAACAATAGTGTAAGCAGTTTTGAATATGCCGGAACGGTTGCTACAGCAGGTTATCGTTTTAATAGTAATAATAAGTTCGCCGGCAATATTTATTATGTAAAACCTTTTTATAAGGACAATAGCCAGTTAGTACAATCAGCATTAAAAGGCCAGGCAGTAGCAATATTTACTTTATTAAATAAGTATTTGAATATATCAGCCGGAGGTGATATAAAATTCAGCGATAAAACAGATTATGGAGCTACAGCAGGAATCGATCATATATTTCGATATGAACTGCCAGGTTCTTCTGTGCTGGTCATTGATCCATCAGCAACTGTTTCTGCTGGCACGCAACAGTTCACAAAGACTTATTATAAACAAAGCAGCTTTCTATTCTTTCCCGGCGTTGAACAGACAGTAACTGAAAATGTAAACAACTTTAAGATCTTATCATACGAGTTTTCGGTCCCATTTATTTATGCAATAGAAAAATGGCAGATCTTATTTACGCCAGCGTATGTTATCCCTGAAAATTTGATCGTCGTAGCCGACCGCCCTGATCTATCAGAAAGAGGAAAGAAATTATTTTATATAACCGCAGGTGCAAAGCTAATATTCAAATGAAAACTTATCAATTAATAGGCTGGCAGGAATTAACATTTAGAAAAAATTCTGCTATTTATATTTGTTATGGTGCTATTACTTCACCTTACACATGCCATCCCGTAAAAAAAGAAGAAATGTCCAATTGCAACGAATAGTTTTCACAGTCCTGTTAACTATTATATTATTTACTGGCGGATGGATAGGATACAAATGGTTTGAAGGCCGCCAGGTACAATTTATCCGTTATCCTGAATTTGGAATTGCAATTCCTGAAAAATATACGATCCATGGTATTGATGTTTCCAGGTATCAACAGAATATCGCCTGGGAAGAAGTGCAATCAATGAAAGTAAAAGAAGTACAACTCGGGTTTGCATTTATAAAGGCAACACAGGGCATTGGCAATACAGATCCGCAATTTAGCCGCAATTGGAAAAAGGCAAAAAAGAATGGCATCATTCGGGGTGCCTATCATTTTTTCATGGCTAATAAAGACGGAAAAATGCAAGCTGAAAATTTTATTGATAGGGTAGAATTGGAAGCCGGCGATCTTCCGCCAGTATTAGATGTAGAGCAATTGAATGGAGTAAGTAATGAACAATTAAAAAAAGAAACAAAAATATGGCTGGAAACAATTGAGAATTATTATCATGTAAAACCTCTTATTTATACAAATGTTGAATTCTATAATCGGTATCTTGGTGATGAATTTGATCAATATCCTTTATGGGTTGCACATTATTACCAGGCGCATGAACCACATATACATCGTGAATGGAGTTTTTGGCAGCACAATGATGAAGGAAGAGTGAATGGTATCATTTCAAAAGTTGACTTCAATGTTTTTAGCGGAGATTCCTTAGCATTCAGAAATATCCTTGTTCGCTGATAAGGTCATTAATTTGCCTTAACTTGTTAGTTTCATTAGATAAGCATGGAACAAGGCTGGGATCCTGAAATAAAAAAATATTTCCGAAAAATTCTTTATTCTGTTTTTGCAGGATTGCTTTGGATGTCAGTATGTGTGGCTGCAGGTATCTATTATAAATTGGGATACTGGAGACAGCCTTTTATTTATCCTGTTATTTTCTATATAGGGATGGCTGGGAGTCTTGTCGTACTAATTTTTTGGTATTATCGTACCTGGAGCAAATAGATTGTATCAATACAAATGAAATAAAAATACTCTCAAAAGGTGATAGCAGCCTGAATAAAAAAGGTTATTTTGGAAACTCATTATTCTACTCATGGAGTTAAAGAACATAAGCAAATGGTTTGTTATAACCGGCACCCTTGTTATATGGATGATAAAATTTCTTGTCAGGCCACTTCATTTATTTGATGATCCTACAAGATTTTTTTTAAATATAGCACCCAATCTTTTTGGGGCATTTCTAATTCCCTTTGGCGCCTATTGGTTCTTTAGTGGCAGAAATTTTTTAGTGGCCCGTATCTTTCGCATTCAAACTGCTTATGAGCTGCGCATAGTATGTCTCCTGGGATTTGGAATGCTGATCGTTAATGAATACATGCAGCTTATTCCCGTTTTCGGCCGCACGTTTGATTATAACGATATCTTATTTTCTTCTGTAGGATTGGTCGCCTCGTATTTTGTTTTTAATAAAATTCAAACTCGCAAAGGAAGAAGCTACCAGGTAGAGCCGGGTTAACTATTAACAAAGCTTAAAGACTGTTTCAGATATGATTGTGATCACAATCATCTGCATGAGCATGATTGTGTGCACGACAAAGACGAAAGTTTAAAATGTGCGCCAGTACTATAAAAAAAACTGCCGGTATCAGTAACCAGGTTTCGTATTGCACAAAAAATTGTTTGAGCACAAGGAAAATAAAGCCTCCGAAAAAAGTAATCAAAGGCAGCCAGCTATGATGATGTTTCTTGTAACCATGATAAAGAGAGTAAGAACCTATGCACAAGGCCAGAAAAATCATTCCGATTTCAAAAGGAAGGTTATTAATAATATTATATCCAAAAAGAGGAAGACTGCTCAAAAACAAAGGCAGCAAGGCGCAATGAATAGCGCAGAGCACAGAAGCGCTGATACCGATCGCATCCCAATGACTATTGTATTTCATAAATGCAAATATATTAAAAGGCAACAGTGTTGCAAAAAATATATCCTGTAACTTTGTTAATCTAAAAAGTAATATGTCACGAAAAACCATTTTTTATATCATCTTTTTTACTGCGCTTGTAGTTATATTTTATTTTACTTTAACCAGTCTTGTTCCTCAATTTGGTAAGAAAAAAATTCCGCCTGTTAGTTATGTCAAGCCATTTGCGTTTACTAACCAGGATGGAAAAACAATCACTGAAAAAGATGTAGCGGGAAAAGTTTATGTGGCAGAATATTTTTTTACCACCTGCAAAGGCATTTGTCCAAAGATGAACAATAACATGAAGCAGGTATATGAAAGGTTTAAAAATGAAAATGACTTTCTTATACTTTCACACACCTGTGACCCTGAACAGGATTCGGCTGCTCAGTTAAAACATTATTCTGACTCGTTGGGAGTAAATACAGATCGGTGGATATTTTTAACGGGTAGAAAAGATAGTCTTTATAATATGGCAAGGACAAGCTATACCATTGACGATCCGGCCAATAACCTTAAAAGCATAGACGATGATTTTTTGCATACCCAATTCTGGGCTTTGGTAAATCGTAACGGTGATGTAATAAGAATATATGATGGGCTTAAAGAAAGTGAGATACAAAAGTTGATGACAGACATTAAGAAAGAACTAAAACAAAAAGGCTAACACTGCGTTATTAATATTAAAGAAATGATATTTAGTGATGGCAAATGAAACAATAGATATTGATAATAGGATTGAAAGCTTGCTCAAGAGGAATAGCATGAGTGTGACTGATAGCCGGAAAAAGATCTTAAAGCTTTTTTTGGATCAACCCGGTGCATTAGCTCATGGCGATATTGAAAAAAGAGCTGGTGAAAAATTTGACCGGGTGACAATCTATCGTACTCTCCAAACTTTTGTTGATAAAGGAGTCATTCATACGATACCTACAGCGGACAATTCGATACGCTATGCATTGTGCAAAGATGATTGTTCCGAAGGTCATCATCATGATCATCATATACATTTTGTTTGTGACAATTGTGGAAACACTTATTGTCTTGATGATATTGTAACTCCTGATATAAAACTTCCCAAAGGATATTCGGCAGAGCATGTTGAAGTAGTGGTAGAAGGAATATGTAAGAATTGTAAAATGGGCTAAGATGCAGTTGTCATGCAATATGTCGAATGGTACATTTTAAATTGCAATAAAAAAGCCCTGATGTAGAAACAGCAGGACTTATTGGTTAAGGCTCTGATTAGTAGCTATTTTATAATGAGGTTGTTTTTGCTGAATCAAAAATAGGAGTCGGTTTCGAGATTCCTCTACCACTTTCTGGTAATTTTTAGAGACTATCCAACTCTTTTTTTACAAATAACATTAACTGGCTGATATAATCAGGGGAAAAATTGAACTGTAAACCTGCGGTTTTAAAAAGCTCGGGTAAAGTTCTTGTGCCTCCTAATTGAAGAGCATTAATATAATTATTAATAGCTACTTCAGGATTTTCCTTGTATTGTTTCCACATTCCAATAGCGCCTAATTGCGCTATTCCATATTCAATATAATAAAATGGTACTTCATACAAATGTAATTGCCGCTGCCAACCATAACGCCGGTATTCTTCCAAGCCTGAAAAATCAATTACCGGCGAAGAAAATTCTTTGAGTATTGCCAGCCATTGATTAGCTCTTTCTTCTTCTGTATGATTTGGATTTTCATAGATCCAATGCTGAAACTTATCTATTGTTGCTATCCATGGAAAAATAGTGATCACTCTTTCAAGCTGTTGTTCCTTTGCCCTTGTAAGTTCTTCTTTACTATCAAAGAATATTTCCCAATGATTCATGCTGAATAATTCCATAGCCATGCTCGCCACTTCAGCAATTTCCATGGGATATTCCTTAAAACCATTTAGCTCTAATTCATGGGCAAGAAAAGAATGTACCGCATGTCCACCTTCGTGAACCATTGTTGTTACATCATCCAGTTGCCCTGCAGCGTTCATAAAAATAAATGGTGCACCGCTTTCAGCAAGAGGACAATTATATCCGCCGGGAGCTTTTCCTTTACGACTTTCCAGATCAAGATGACCCATCTCTTTCATTTTGCGAATGCAATCACCAAAGAAGGATCGCATTTCATCAAAACACTTGATTGTTTTTTCTGTAAGCTCATCACCTGTTTTAAATGGACGTAGCGGTTGAATGCCCACAGGCTCCGCTTCTATATCCCAGGGACGTAGCGTATCCAATCCAAGTTTTTTCTTTTTGGTTTCATATATCTGGCTAACCAAAGGCATTACATGCAGTTTAACCGCTTCGTGAAATTGAAAGCAATCTTTTTTGGTATAATCAAACCGGCCTAATTCAATAAAACGGTAGTCCCGGTAGTTATCATAACCTGTATTAATAGCTACCTGGTGACGTTTTTTAAGAAGATTAGTAAATAACTCATTCAATTCTTTTTTATCCTGCAATCTTCTTTCACTGATCTTTCGATAAACTTCTTCACGAAGATTGCGGTCAGGATCTTCTAAAAACTTAGCTGCCTGTTGCAAAGTATATTCCTGTCCATTAACCTGAACTGTCATTTTACCTGAAATAACACCAAAGTGCTGCTGCATTACATTCAGTTCAGCTTGTAAAGGAATGTTTGCTTCACGAAAAAGCTGAATATTCTTTTTTACATTTCTTAGATAAGTAAAATATTTTTTTTGATTCAATTGATTAGTAAAAGGCGAATCGATAAGCTTACGATTTAGCCTGTCTGCATAAGGCTGCATCTTGGGCTGAATCTCCATCATAAAGTAGTTAAATGAATTTTCCAGGTCTTTGTTTTCCGTATCGCAGGTCATTTTTATCTGGCGCCAGCAAGCGTCTTCGCTAAGCACAGCTTCTATTTCACTGGCATCTTTTAACCATTGTTCAAGATCAGCAACCGAATTGATTTTTCTTTCTTCGAGATCCTTAAAGTATGGTTCAAGGCTTTTCCAATTCTCGACCACAAAATTTTCGGGTATGAAATGACGGGGTAATTTCTTTATATCTGCACTATAATTCATAATGAAATTTGTTAGAGTGTTGAAACGCTAATGATGATCTTCGAAAAATTTAAAAAGATTTATTTCTTTTTCTTTGCCGGCTTCTCTTCGGTCTTTTTTGCAGTCTTTTTAGGTTTCTCTTTAGCAGGAGGTTCTTCTTTTTTAGTTTCCGTTTTTGTACTTGCCTTTGCAGGTTTTTCTTCTGTCTTTTTTTCTTTTTTAGCCTTAGGTTCAGGTTTGGGTTCCGGTTCCTTTATTTCTTCTACAGGTTCCTCTTCCGGTTCTTCCGGTAATTTTATTTCAACATTGTTTTTCTTTAGCACATCAAACCATTTTACCATTTTTTTCAGATCGCTGTTATATACTTTTTCAAAATCAAGATCGGGGTATGTTTTCTGGAAATATTTTTTAACTGCTGTTTCATCTTTTGTATCCGGCAGATCAGCATTTTTTTCCATAGCAAAGAAAATTTCTGCAAGATTCACATTATCACCCGTAGTAAATACTTCAATACTCTCCAAATGCGAAACATTATGAACACGACTTGCAACAAACTTTGTTGATTTGTCTTCCAATGAGCGAACAATAACTCCGTCTGTTTTACTGTTTATTAATTCATATAGGCCGGGCATGCCTGATATCGCAACGAGTTTACTATAATCCATGTAAAAATAAATTTTGGGTATGCAAGATAACCCCAAAACCGCAATTGTATTTTATAAAAAAACAGGAACTCGAAAGTCCCTGTTTTTTTTATTGAATTTTCATTTATGATTGTTTCTTTTTACGGAATCCCACTAGCGAAACCAACCCCATTATGCTTAAGGTAGCAAATAATACCACCTTATCTCTTTTTGGTTTCTTGTTCATCAGTGAAACTGCGGAAGTATAAGATGCTTCGGATGGTATGTATTTATCTTCTTCTGTTGTCACTACATCCCAATCCGAATAACTTTTACCAGTGAGATAGGTGAGCATTTCCATTTCATCTGCACGGCGTTGTTTTAATTCCTTCAAATATTTTTTACCTGCGTCGCAGCTGAAATCACCGGTGGCAGGATGTGTAATGACATATCTGGCTTGATAATTCTCGGTATTAGGCGTTACCTGGAACATCAAATCTTGTGGGAACTTATCACGGTTGTAACGAACATGAAGCCGGGTGAAATAAACATTATCTGAATAATCTTCCTCCTCGTTAATGTCACTGTAATCACTCCAATCCCGATTGATCCACCAAACGCCTGCCTGTACAAGATCCTGTGTAGATGGAGCAGTGGCGACACAAGGATCACATTTTACATAATTCTTCGGGCTTACATCCCACGCATATTCGAGCATCGCTATTGCTTTACCCTCTTTGCTCCATTGATGTTGAAAAAGATTGCTGTAAAAACTTGAAAAATTACTTTGAACAAATAATGGAATATTCTTCCCGGTAGGCAATGAAACAGTCCTGTAATTAGTGCATTCAATCCTTCCTTTTTTAGTAAATGCATAAACGATCATGTCCTGATCGCCATCGGCATTAGCCATACCAAGACGGATAGGTAGCATAAATTTTGGGGACGTAAAAGAGATTTGAATCGGTCTTAAAAAGTTTCCCGGCAGCTTTTTCTTTTCTTCTTCATTTACTTTCACAACAAAAAACTTCAGATTGCTTTTGATGTAAGGCTCAAGCACTTCATCAGCACCCTGAGGAATTTTATAACCATTTTCTTCCAGCCATGTTTTTAGCCCCGAGGATTCTTTAGCGCTAAGAATAAGAATATCGTATTCACCAACAAGATATTTAGCTTCTATTTTTACACCTAGTTCCTTTTTTCTCATAGTTCCATAGCCAGTAATAACTACTTCGCTTAATTGAGCACGGGGTGACATGCTTTTATCTTCATTTTTATACCTGTCGCAAGGATTTTGATCATAATATTCTACAAGCCTGGGTTGAGAATATTCATTCAATGTTTTAAAAATGTTCTGATCTACTACTTTAATATCCTTTTTCTGTAATACCACCGGCACCGGAACTACCATTGCAAAGTCCTTAAAGTTTCCTTTAAAATCATTGTACATAGTTATCACATTGCGATTACCATCCCTTACTAGTATTACCTGTGATGTTTTGTTTTTTAAAGTACCGTCTGCCTTACTTACATAGAATCCGCAAAAAGCAAAAGCTTCGTGACTTATCATTGCTGTAAGAATTAGAACAGCAGCCAGTTTTTTCATAAAAGGTTTCATGATTAAATGTTTTAGTTTAAAGAAATAATGAAATGATAAATTGGAAGATCTCCATTCAAAATATTTGGAAGTAAAAATTTTATTTAATAAAGGAACTAATGGAGCGGCTGCCACCAGTATCCATATTACCGTGTTGTATTTCCATTTAAATGCTGCTAAATAAAAAGCCACGATAGCAATCATTATAGCCCAAAGGATTCTTGCTATGGGATGATTAGGGGAAGTACGGGGATCGCTGATCATAAAAAAAGTAAACAACAATAGACTCCCGGTACTTATTGAATGAATAAAATAATCCATCGGCCAGCCAAGTACATACACTTGCCGCCAGAATAACAAACCGACATAGGTTAATAGAAAGGCAAGACTTACATCAAGCTTTTGAACTCTTGTTACGACAATGATTCCTAATGTAACCACTCCAAAAAATATTACAGTATTGCTTCCCCATTGTCCGGGTGAAAGCCAGGCATCGTTAGTAAGAAAAAGAGTAGCAACTATGCCAAACGCAGAAGGGTTAAAAATATGCCGAGGCCCCCATTTAAAAATATATTTTGAAACAACTGTTAAAAATGTTGCAAGCAAAGTTGTATACCAGTGATTAGTTTTAAGTAATAAACATAAACTCATCGCACTTATCAATACACTAAATCCCCATCGATCAAAAGCGGCTAAGGATAAAAATTTATTCGATCTTATTGAATCAGCAGAATATTGAAAAATGAGACATCCGCCAATGCTTATTAAATAATGCAGCCAATCAGCATTCCAGTGCAGAAAGAAAACCCCAAAGCTTAAAAAGGCGGCTTGAAAAATTACTTGGAAATAGCGAGGATCGAGGACAAAACGTTGCTGTTGCATGACAATAAGTTTGGCAGAAGGATGAATTATTTTTTAGAATTACATAGATAGCCGCAGAATTTTATGAAATAAAAACCTTAAATAACAATATGGAAAACAGGCTGGCTGCGCATCGTGAATATCTTTTTTCGGGATAACAAGAGGACAGGCGAAGGAACTCTATGGGAAAGGCGTCTTAACAGTATATCTATTTAAAAATCCTAAAAAAATAAACTTACATGAAAAAAGTAATCCTGATTCTGGCAGTGGTTTTTGCCGGAAGTTTAACCGTGAACGCCCAGGGCGGATTTCAGCGCCGTACTGTAGAAGAAAGAGAAGCCTCAGTTCATCAAAAAATTGACAGTGCATTTAAATTGGATAATGCAAAGCTTACGCAGGTCGATTCTATTTTTGCCAGCTATTACAGATCAACTGATAAGCTAAGAGAGGAAATGATGAATGGAGGCGGCCAACCTGATTTCCAGGCGATGCGTGAAAAAATGCAGCCTTATACGGATGATAGAGATAAAAAACTACAAGGGGTGTTATCTGAAGCACAATATAAAACATGGAAAGATGCCATTGAGCCTTCTATGAGACCACGCAGACCCGGCGGAGGTGGTAACCGTTAAAGTTTTCTTTGGCTATGCAATGCAAATTCCGTCTCACCGAAAGTGAGGCGGTTTTTTTATGCTATATGGTGCAATAAACTGATAGTTGGTGTGACTTTGATAACATTTCGTCGGAAATTCATTGCATGCGAAAATGCATTGGCTTAATTATGTGCTTTGTGCCATTTTTATTGGCCGCCCAACAACCTCCAAAGGTACCTTGCAGCGATACAGTTCATCGGCAGTTTGATTTTTGGATAGGAAAATGGGAGGCTTATAATTTAAAAGGGCAAAAGGCCGGTGACAGTAAGGTCGAATTAATATTGGACAGTTGTATTATCCTTGAAAACTGGACAAGTGCTGCAGTTATTAAAGGGTTAAGATATGCAGGAAAAAGTTATAACACCTACAATGCAGTGACACAAAAATGGCAGCAATATTGGGTAGATAATACTGGTGGCGTAACGGAATATTTCAATGGTAATTATGAAAATAATAAAATGACATTGCAGACAGCAAATGTCAAGCAACCGGATGGTTCTTTTAAAATTCAGAAAATGACTTTTTTTAATTTAGCACCAGATAAAGTGAGGCAGCTTGGTGAAAGTTCAGTGGATGAAGGAAAAACGTGGAAAACAGATTTTGATTTGGAATATAGAAGAAGGAAATAATTTTTATAAAACCTCAATTATGACCAATGCAATAAGCTGGTTTGAAATCCCGGCAACTGATCTCCCCAGAGCTCAAAAATTTTATGAAACAATTTTTGGTATAACATTAAATCCATTGGATATGCCAAATATAAAAATGAGAATGTTTCCTTTGGATAATATGATGACAGGGGTTGGTGGCGCAATTGTCGACAGTGGTGGCTTTCATAAACCATCAGTTACTGACGGCCCATTGATTTACCTTAATGGAAATCCTGATGTTCAAAAAATATTGGATAAAGTAGAATCTGCTGGCGGAAAGATAATGGTTCCAAAAACAGAAATATCACCTGACTATGGTTACATGGCTGTGTTTATTGATACAGAAGGTAACCGAATTGGATTGCATAGTGTTCCCGCTCAATAAAAGTTAGTCAAGAAAAAGGCTTTTATCAATGTTAGGAATAATGCGTAAGGCATTTTTATAATAGATCTTTTTAAGAATGCTGTCTGGTAACCCCATTCCATACATAGCCCAGAATGCATGATATTTTTTATGATATGGAAAATATTCATCTTCTGTTTCTAATACACGAAAATAAGTTGCATACTCACTGGGCTCCCAACTATCCTTACCAAATAAAATTCTATCCTGGTATTTTGTAAAAAATTCTTTTGCCCTTTTTGGTTGTCGACCCAACTCTGCGATTACGGCTCCAAATTCAACCATAACATGCGGCATTGAGTCGAGCAATTTGGATAAATGATCAAGATCATTTGCATACCATCCAAAGTGTGCAGCAATGAATGTTGTCTTTGGATGTTTTTTAAACATACGATGTTGTTCTTCAATTAAATCTTCCCAAGGTTCGGGATTATCAGGACCTCGTTTACGTTCGGGATGAGTTGCTAATTCAAGCCAGCGTTCATTTTTTTCATCCATTGCATCCCAAAAAGGTTTTGGATCGGCTGTATGAATAAGAACCGGAATTTTTAGTTCACCACATTTATCCCATATAGCATCTAATCTTACATCATCAACAGGTACACGTTTGCCCTTATTATCCCTGACGGAAAATCCAAGATTCTTAAATACTTTTAAACCATTGGCGCCATTCTTTACATCTTCTTCCAGTTGTTTAACGGCTTTACTTGTCCAGCCATCTTCGCCAATGCCGGTAAAATTGATATTGGCAAAAACAATAAAACGATTAGAATAATGCTCCTTTACATTATCGGTCATTTTTTTTAAATCGTTCCCATATCTTCCACTTAAATTAATCATCACCTTCATATTCAGTTTATCCATGTCTTTAATAAGGTCAGTAAGATTTTGAGAGCCCATGCCTGATTGATGATTATGTACATCAATAAAAGGAAATTTAGATTTTGTAAGAGGATGCTTAGGAACCACGAGAGTGTTTATAGGGCTATATGTTTCAAAATCCATTTTTTGACTGGATTGGCCGGAGGCTTCTATAAAAAGAAACAACAAGCCTAAAAAAATAACATTTCGCATAGTAATTATTTAATAATAACTCTTTAATAGGTGTAACTCTCCAAAGGTTATAAACCTTGGAGAGTTTAATAGTTAATGAGCTTCGAGCCAATTAACTCCTTCACCACATTCAGCTGTCACAGGCACGCCATGCGGTAGTTTCATTGCTGATTGCATGTTTTCAATTATTAAAGGCTTTAACTCTTTAACTTCTGTTTTCAATGCATCAAATACTAATTCATCATGAACCTGAAGCAACATCTTGCTTTGCATTTTTTCTTTTAACATAGCCGCATGTACTTTCTGCATGGCAAGTTTTATCATATCAGCTGCTGTTCCCTGTATAGGTGAGTTAATTGCATTTCGTTCAGCAAAGCCGCGAACCGTAAAGTTTGCAGAGTTTATATCTCTTAACCATCTTTTTCTTCCCATCAGCGTTTGCACATAACCATGCTCCCTTGCAAAATTGATCGTATCATCCATGTATTTCTGAATGCCGGGAAATTCTTTTTTATAGTTATCAATGATGGTTTTCGCCTCTGTTCTTGATATACCGAGATTATCGGCTAAACCAAATGCACCCTGGCCATAAATAATTCCAAAATTTACACTCTTGGCCTTATAGCGCATTTCTTTTGTAACATCTTTTTCTTCTACATTATAAACTCTCGCCGCTGTTGTAGTATGTATATCCGTTCCTTTTTTAAATCCATCACACATATTTTTATCAGCACTCATAGCTGCAACAATTCTTAATTCTATTTGAGAATAGTCAGCAGACAATAAAACATGCTTATTATCTCTTGGCACAAACGCTTTTCTTACTTCTTTTCCTCTTTCCGTTCTTACCGGTATGTTTTGAAGATTTGGATTATTACTTTGAAGACGACCAGTAACGGCCACTGCCTGCCCATAAGTAGTATGAACTCTTCCTGTTTTTCTATTGATCAGCAAGGGCAATGCATCCACATAAGTTGATTTCAATTTTGTCAATTCACGAAAAATAAGAATATCATTCGTGATTTGGTTGCCCTTTGCCGCCAGTTTTAATAATACGTCTTCACCAGTTTGATATTGACCTGTCTTTGTTTTTTTTGCAGAGGGGTCGAGTTTTAATTTATCAAACAATACTTCACCCAATTGTTTTGGAGAGGCGAGATTGAAGCGAACTCCGGCCTGTTTATAAACACTTTCCTCGGCAATCTTAGCTTCTTTCTCTAATTCTTTTGAATATTCACCCAGGAAATCAACATCGACTTTAATGCCTTCATATTCCATATCCACCAAAACTTTTATTAATGGATTTTCTACTTCATAAAAAACTTTTTCTACCTCTTTTGTTTTTAACATAGGCAGAAAAATGTTTTTTAATTGCAGTGTAATGTCTGCATCTTCAGCTGCGTATTCTTTTATTTTTTCAACCTCAACGTCTCTCATGTTTCCCTGTGCCTTTCCTTTTTTTCCGATCAACTCTTCAATATGAACTGGTTCATATCCAAGAAATTTTGCACTTAAAAGATCCATGCTTCTTTTGCCGTCAGGCTCTATTACATAATGAGCCAGCATGGTATCAAATACTTGTCCTTTTAATTCAAAGCCATACCATTTTAAAACAAGCATATCGTATTTCAAATTCTGACCAACCCATTTTTTCTTTTTATCATTAAACAGCGGTTCAAATTGAGAAAGGATCAGTTTTGTTTTTTCCTGATCTGCCGGACATGGGACATACCAACCCTCTCCCGATCTTATTGAAAAACTTAAACCAACAAGCTCAGCATCGTTCGCATCAATGTCTGTGGTTTCTGTATCGAAGCAGATCTCCTCATTTTTTTTCAATTCAGCTATTAATTTTTTAATGGCGGTGTCATCTTGTACAGCTTCATATTTATGAGGAGTGTTGTTAATGTTTTTTGTAACCTGAAGGCTTACCGTTTCTATACCATCTTCGTCTTTAACAGGTACAATTTCCTTTGGCTCCTGTTCGATTATATTTCCAAAGAGATCGGTTTGTACTCCCTGTGGGATTTCTTTTGTAGCTCCTGCCTGGCCTGATGTTGGCGAAAAGTCTTCTCCTAAAATTCTTTTACCAAGTGTTTTAAACTCTAACTCAATAAAAACTTCCTGCAATGTTTCCTTATTCCAATCTTTTAATTTAAAATATTCTTCATGAAATGATACGGGAACATTGGTAATAATAGTTGCTAATTTTTTTGAAAGAATAGCAAGGTCTTTACCTGCCTTCACCTTTTCTCCTAATGCTCCTTTTATTTTATCAGCGTTTGC
>Ga0105249_10000917_pt1 | contig 26070 bp, 28 predicted proteins | sample KBSS44metaG_FD_81522 | JGI IMG/M metagenome (GOLD analysis project Ga0105249, IMG submission 81522) | Switchgrass rhizosphere microbial communities from Kellogg Biological Station, Michigan, USA - KBS S4-4 metaG | ecosystem: Host-associated > Plants > Roots > Rhizosphere > Soil | place...
GCGCGTCAATCCGAAGGTGAACGCCATCGTCACCTTCCTGCCCGAGCAGGCGTTGAAGGCGGCCAAGGCGCTCGACCGAAGCCGCTCACCGAAGGGTCCGCTCGCGGGGCTGCCCATCGCCTACAAGGACAACGTGCAGACGAAGGGCATTCGCACGACTTTCGGCTCGCCGATTTACAAAGATCATGTTCCCGCCGAAAACCATCTGCTCGTCGAGCGCCTTTCGGCCGCGGGCGCGATCACGCTCGGCAAGACCAACCTGCCGGAGTTCGCCGCGGGGAGCCAGACTTTCAATTCGCTGTTCGGGGCGACGAGGAATCCATACGACCCGTCGAAGACCTGCGGCGGCTCCTCCGGCGGCGCCGCGGTCGCGGTCGCCTGCGGGATGCTGCCCTTCGCCGACGGCGGCGATCTCGCCGCGAGCCTGAGGAACCCCGGCAGCTACTGCAACGTGGTCGGCTTCCGGCCGACGCCGGGGCGCGTGCCCGCCTGGCCCGCGCCGAATGCCTGGAACACGCTCGGCGTGCTCGGGCCGATGGGGCGCACGGTGGAGGACACGGCGTTTCTGCTCGCCGCCATGGCGGGACCGGATCTGCGTTCGCCGGTCTCAATTGCGGAGCCCGGCTCGGCGTTTCTCAAGCCGCTGAAAACGAATTTCAAGAAGGCGAGAATTGCCTGGAGCCGCGACCTCGGCGGGCTGCCGATGGATCCGCGCGTCACCAGGGCGCTGGAAAAGCAGCGCGCGGTCTTCGCCGACCTCGGCTGCGTCGTCGAAGACGCCGAGCCCGACTTCTCCGGCGCCACCGAGGCGTTCGAGACGCTGCGCGCTCTCGGCTTCCTCCAGTCCTACGGCGAGTTCTACCGCACGCGGCGCAACGACCTGAAGGACACGGTGCAGTGGAATGTCGAGCAGGGGATGCGGCTAACGCCGGAGCAGGTCGCGCGCGCCACCGCGCTTCGTTCGCAGCTCTATCAGCGCATGCGCACCTTCCTCGAGAAGTACGATTTCCTCGTCTGCCCGGTGAACCAGCTTCCGCCGTTTCCAGTGGATGAACCCTATCCAGTGGAAATCAACAAAACCAAAATGACGAACTATCTCGACTGGATGAAGAGCTGCTACTACATCACCATCACGAGCCACCCGGCGATTTCGGTGCCGGCGGGCTTTACGGCGGATGACCCGCCGCTGCCCGTGGGCATCCAGATCGTCGGCAGGTATCGCGCCGATTTTTCGGTGCTGCAGCTCGCGTACGCCTTTGAGTCCGCGACCGGCACATGGAAGCATCGCCCATCTCTGGAAACTGAGCTGGACAACTGAGAGGAGCATCATGGAAGACACCCGCAGAGACCTGCACGACTCCGACCTGAACAGCCTGGTACCCGACGTCCGGGTCGACCGCCGCGGCTTCGTCGCGGCCTGCCTCGCCGCCGGATTCGCGGTCAGCGCCGAACCGGTGCTGGCGCAGGCGATCAAGACGCCGATGGACGGCCTCGACGGGGGCGACACGAAGATCGGCGACATCCCCGCGTACTACGCCGTGCCGAAAGGCGGCGGCAAGCGCCCTGTGGTGCTGGTGGTGGCCGAGGTCTTCGGCCTGCACGAGCACATCAAGGACGTGGTCCGTCGCGTCGCGAAGGAGGGTTATTTTGCTGTCGGCAACGAGCCCTACTTCCGCATCGGCGAGCTGTGGAAGCTGGAAGACCTCAAGCAGGTCATCGCCGGGGCGAACCAGCTCTCCGACGAGCAGGCGTTCAAGGACCTCGACGCGGTCGTCGCCTGGGCCGGCAAGAACGCGCGGGCGAACACCGAGAAGATGGCCATCACCGGCTTCTGCCGCGGCGGCCGCACCGTGTGGATGTACGACGCGCACCAGCCCAAGATCGACGCGGGCGTCGCGTGGTACGGCGGCCTGAGCCCCGCCGAGCCGGCGATCAAGACCACGCCGCTCGACGCCGTCGACAAGCTGCACGGATCGGTGCTCGGCCTCTACGGCGGCGCCGACCAAGGCATCCCGCAGGAGCAGGTGGACAAGCTCTCCGCCGCGCTCAAGGCCTCCGGCAACAAGAAGGCGAAGGACTCGACCATCCACGTCTATCCCGGCATGCCGCACGGCTTCAACGCCGACTACCGGCCGAGCTACCGCAAGGACGCGGCCGAAGACGGCTGGAAGCGCATGCTCGCCTGGTTCAAGAAAAACGGGGTGGGATAGCGCGGCGGCGCCGTCAATAAAAAAGGCCGCCACAGGCGGCCTTTTTCGCTTCAGCGAGAAAATCTAGTCGGCGTAGACGCCCGCCTTCTTGATGAGCGGCGTCCATTTGTCCATCTCGCTCTTCAGGTGCGCCTGGAGCGCCTGAGGCGTGCCCTTCTCCGGCGGCATGGTCGTGGCCCCGAGCTCGGCGAAGCGCTGCTTCACCATCGGGTCCTTCAGGCCTTCCTGGAGCGCGGCGACGAGCTTGTCGAGCACGGGCTTCGGCGTGCCCTTGGGCGCGTACAGGCCGTGCCAGATGGTGACCTCGAAGCCCTTCAGTCCCTGCTCGTCGAGGGTCGGCAGGTCGGGCAGCGACGGCACGCGCGCCTTGGTCGTGACGCCGTACGCCTTCACCTTGCCGGCCTTGATCTGCGCGGTCGTGTTCGTCGTCTGGTCGCACAGCAGGTCGACCTGTCCGCCCAGGAGGTCATTCATCGCCGGCCCGGTTCCCTTGTAGGGCACCGTCAGCAGGTCGGTCTGGAGCGCGCTCATGAACAGCATTCCACACAGGTGCGACGCCGCGCCGATGCCGGCGTTGGCGAGCGACACCTTGTCCTTGTTCGACTTGATGTACTGCAGGAGATCCTTGAAGTTGTTCGGCGGCAGGTTGTGGCGGCCGAGGATCGTCATCGGCACGTCGTTGATGAGGCCGATGTATTCGAAGTCGGTGAGGGGATTGAAGCGCAGCTGCCGGTACAGGGCCGGCGTGGTCGCCATTCCGATGTGGTGGATGAGGATGGTGTAGCCGTCGGGCTTGGCGTTCTTGACCAGCTCGGGGGCGAGGATGCCGCCGGCGCTCGGCCTGTTCTCGATGATGATCGTCTGCCCGAGCGGCTTGGACATGGACTGCGCGATGACGCGCGCGACGGTGTCGGTCGGCCCGGGCGCGAAGGGCACCATCAGCGTGATCGGGTGCGTCGGGAACTGCTGCGCGTGTGCCGCCGCGCAGAACGCGAGCAGCGCCGCTCCGAGAAAAGGAAACCTCGCGGCAATCCTCATGAACCATCCTCCTTCATAGTTGTGTACGTCGGCTGTGGTGTGCTGGCGCGCCCGGCGGGATTCGAACCCACGACCCTTGGCTTCGGAGGCCAATACTCTAATCCGCTGAGCTACGGGCGCATCGAAAACGGGACGCGCAGGATAGCCGGTTTTCCCTTCCGCGTCCACGCGTTAGCGCCGAAAGAGGCGGAGCAAAATCGAATCGGAATCCGTGAATCCGTCGCGCTCGAGACCTCGGATCGTCCGGCAGACGGCTTGGAGAACCCATATGAGCTTTGAAGCTAAAATCATACCGTTACCTACAAAACCAACTCCGGGCCCGTGACCGTGCACGACTCGCATTCCTCGTTCATCAAGACCCCGCAGCAGCTCGTCGTCACTATCCTGCTCGCGTTCCTCGTGCCGATCCTCGGGATCATCCTGATCGTTCAGCTCGTCCTGCACCGGCCGGGCGCGGATCCCAATGCGCTCACGCCCGAGTCCGTGGCGGCGCGCATCCAGCCGGTGGCCCGCGTGGAGTTCGGCGAGCCGCAAGCGGCTGCCGGCGCTCGATCCGGAGACGCCATCGTGAAGAACACCTGTGGCGCGTGCCACCAAGCGGGCGTGGCGGGCGCGCCGAAGATCGGCGATGCGCAAGCATGGGCCCCGCGCCTCAAGGATGGGCTGAAGGGCATGCTGGCGATCGCGATCAAGGGCAAGGGCGCCATGCCGCCGCGCGGCGGCGACAACTCGCTCACCGACGACGAGGTCGCACGCGCCATCGTCTTCATGGCCAACCAGTCGGGCGGCAAGCTGAAGGAGCCGGCCGCGCCGAAGGAGGCCGCCAAGCCCGCCGCTGCCCGACAGGTGCAGGCACAGGCGGGCCAAAAACCAGCGGCCGCTGCCGCGGCGGACGGCAAAGCGGTCTACGACAAGGTGTGCCACGTCTGCCACGCCGCGGGCGTGGCGGGAGCGCCGAAGCTCGGCGACAAGGCGGCATGGGCACCGCGCATCAAGGAGGGGATGGACACGCTCGTGCAGTCGGTAACCAAGGGCAAAGGCGCCATGCCGCCCAAGGCGGGCAACGCCTCGCTCACCGACGCCGAGCTGCGCGCGGGCGTCGAATTCATGGTCTCGCAGAGCAAGTAGCCTGGTCATCCTCTTCGTCATCGATCCGCCTGAAGAGCTCAAGGCGTACAAGGACACCACGGTCGCGATGATGCGCGCCGCGCAGGCGCGGGGGCATGAGGTATTCGTCTGCGAGCAGACCACGCTGCGGTGGGCGAAGAACGCCGTGACCGCGAGCGCCACGCGCCTCTCCCTCACGCCGGACGATTCCGACTGGTACCGGGCGCACGAGACGGCGGAGCGTCCGCTCCGCGAGTTCGACGCAGTGCTCATGCGCAAGGACCCGCCGTTCGACATGGAGTACGTGGCCAGTACCTGGCTCCTGTCGGAGGCCGAGCGCCAGGGCGCGAAGGTGTTCAACGCCCCGGGGGCGGTCCGCGACCACAACGAGAAGTTCGCGATCGCCGAGTTCTCGGAGTTTACGGTGCCCTCCCTCGTGGCCCGCTCGATGCAGGATCTGCAGGGCTTCATCGACGAGCACAGACACGTGGTGCTCAAGCGCCTCGACGGCATGGGCGGCACCGGCATTTTCGTGCTGCGCCACGACGACCCGAACCGCAACGTCATCGTCGAGACGACCTCGAACTTCGGCACGCGCAGCGTCATGGCGCAGCGCTATATCCCGGAGATCGCGCAAGGCGACAAGCGCGTGCTGGTGATCGACGGCGAGATCGTGCCGCACTGCCTGGCGCGCATTCCCAAGCCGGGCGAATCGCGCGGCAACCTCGCCGCCGGGGGGCGCGGCGTGGCGCAGCCGGTGAGCAAGCGCGACCGCGAGATCGCGGCCGCGCTCGGGCCCGAGCTCGCGGCGCGCGGCCTGCTGCTCGTCGGGCTCGACGTGATCGGCGACTGGCTCACCGAGATCAACGTCACCAGCCCCACCTGCTTTCGGGAAATCCAGGACCAGAGCGGCTTCGATGTGCCTGGAATGTTCATGCAGGCACTCGAGTCGAAACTTCATTGAGATGATATTTTTCGAATGATCGGGGTCTTGATCGTCACCCACGGCGAGATCGGCACGTCGCTCCTCGAGAGCGCCTCGCAGATCCTCGGCCAGCGCCCGACCCAGGTCTGCACGCTGAGCGTGTGGCGCCAGGACGACCCCGACGACCTGGTGCTGCGCGCCCGCGAGATGATGGACCAGATCGATGCCGGCGACGGCGTGCTGATCCTCACCGACATCTTCGGCGCCACGCCGGGCAACGTGGTCTCGAAGCTCCTCCAGGACGGCCGGGTGGAGGGCGTGTCCGGCGTGTCGCTGCCGATGCTGCTGCGGGTGCTGACCGGGCGCAACGGCGGCACCCCGGTAAGCCTAGCGGTGCTGGTGCAGCGCGCGATGTCCGGCGGCGCCGAGGGCCTCGTCCACATGAACACCGACCGCTGCTGCGACGCCTAGTGTCGCCCCTATCGGATGCCTAGCAAGTCGCTCGAGATCGTCAACAAGCTCGGCCTGCATGCGCGGGCGGCGGCCAAGCTGACGCAGGTGGCGGGCGGGTTCCACAGCGAGATCTGGATCTCGCGCAGCGGCCGCCGCGTCAACGCCAAGAGCATCATGGGCGTGATGATGCTCGCGGCGGGACAGGGCACCAGCGTGCTGTTGGAGGCGAAGGGCGACGACGCGGACGATGCGATCGCCGCCATCGCCAAGCTCGTGGCGGAACGCTTCGGCGAGTCGGAATGAACTTCGTCCTGCACGGCCACGCCGTCTCCGGCGGCATCACCATCGGCTACGCGCACCTCGTCACCACCGCGCGCCTGGAGGTGGTGCACTACGAAATCCCCAGCGAGGCGGTGGAAACCGAGGTACGCCGCTTCGAGGTCGCGCTGCACAAGGCGCGCGACGAGCTCTCGACGCTGCACACGCATATCCCTTCCGACGCGCCGCACGAGTTCGCGGCGTTCCTCGACCTGCACCGCATGATTCTCGACGACTCGGCGCTGTCGCAGGCTCCGAAGCAGCTCATCCGGGAGCGCCGCGCCAACGCCGAGTGGGCGCTGGTGCAGCAGATGGAAAAGCTCACCGACCGCTTCGACGAGATCGACGACGCGTACCTTCGCGAGCGCAAGGCCGACGTGCAGCAGGCGGTCGAGCGGGTGCTGAAGGCGCTGATGGGGGCGCAGACGCTCACCGAGCCGGCGCTCACCGAGGAGCAGGAGCTGATCGTGGTGGCGCACGACCTCTCTCCGGCGGACATGATCCTCTTCAAGCGCCACCACTTCGGCGGCTTCATCACCGACGTCGGCGGGGTGACCTCGCACACCGCCATCGTCGCGCGCAGCCTCGGCATCCCGGCGATCGTCGGCCTGCACCACGCTTTCCAGACCATCAGCGAGCGCGAGCTCGTCATCGTCGACGGGGTGATGGGCGTGGTCATCGTCAACCCCGACCCGGTGGTGCTCGCCGAGTTCAGGCTGCGCCAGTCGCAGCTCGACCTCGAGCGCGAGAAGCTGAAGCGCCTGAAGTCGAAGAAGGCCACGACGCTCGACGGCACGCCGGTCGAGCTCTACGCCAACATCGAGCTGCCCGACGACATGCCCGAGGTGCTGGAGGCGGGCGCCGAGGGCGTGGGCCTCTTCCGCAGCGAGTTCATGTTCCTCAACCGCAAGGAATTGCCGAGCGAGGACGAGCAGTTCGAGGCCTATCGCAACGTGGCGCAGGCGATGGGCGGGCGGCCGGTGGTCCTGCGCACGCTCGACCTCGGCGCCGACAAGGCGCTGAACAGCGACGGCATGACGCAGAACATGCCCAACCCGGCGATGGGGCTGCGCGCGATCCGCTTCTGCCTCGCCGAGCCGCAGATGTTCCTGACCCAGCTGCGGGCGATCCTGCGCGCATCGAGCTACGGCAAGGTGAGGATCCTCCTGCCGATGCTCGCGCACGTGCACGAGATCGAGCAGACCCTCACGCTCATCCGCCAGGCGAAGCAGCAGCTCGACGAGCGCGACATCGACTACGACCGCGAGATCGAGATCGGCGGCATGATCGAGATCCCGGCGGCGGCGCTCGCCCTGCCGATCTTCATGCGGCGCCTGAACTTCCTGTCGATCGGGACCAACGACCTCATCCAGTACACCCTCGCCATCGACCGCACCGACGACGCGGTGGCGCACTTGTACGACCCGCTGCACCCGGCGGTGCTCACGCTCGTCGCCGGCACGATCCAGACCGCCACGCGCGGCGGCGTGCCGGTCGCGGTGTGCGGCGAGATGGCGGGCGATCTGCAGCTCACGCGTCTGCTCCTGGGACTCGGGCTGCGCAACTTCTCGATGCATCCCTCGCAGCTCCTGCTCATCAAGGAGCGGATCCTGCGCACCAACCTCGCCGAGGTGCAGGCGCTCGCGCAGCGCGTGCTGCGCGCGAGCGACCCGGCGAAGACCAAGGAGCTGCTCGCTCGCCTGAACGCCTGAGGAGGCCGCAGTGAAATTGCTTTTTTCAGCTTTATTTTTTCTCTCCCTGGCGGTCCACGGCCAGACCTATCCATCGAAGCCGGTGAAGCTGATCGTGCCGTTCCCGGCGGGCAGCGCCACCGACCAAGTGGCGCGCGTGGTTGGCGCGGAGCTGCAGCAAGCGCTCCGCCAGCCCTTCGTAATCGAAAACAAGGCCGGTGCGCAGGGCGCCATTGCCGCGGGCGAGGTCGCGAAAGCAGCGCCCGACGGCTACACGCTGATGCTCACCACCAACACGCCGCAGGCGGCGAACGTGAGCCTGTTCAAGAAGCTCAATTACGATCCGGTCAAGGACTTCACGCCTATCACGCGCTACGGCACCACAAGCTTCATGCTCATGGTGCGGCCGGACTTTCCCGCGAAGGACTTGAAGAGCTTCATCGCGCATGCGCGTTCGCGGCCCGGCAAGCTCTCCGGCGGCTACGGCTCCGCGGGCTCGCAGGTTTCGATCGCCATGCTGAAGCAGCTCGGCAAGCTCGACATTGTCGAGGTGCCGTACAAGGGGATTCCTCAGACCGTCACCGATACGATGGGCGGCTCGCTGCAGCTCACGTTCGTCGACATGGCGAACGCGCTCGCGCAGGCGAAAGGCGGCAAGCTGCGCGGGATCGCCGTGACCAACGGAGAGCGCAGCTCGCTCGCGCCCGACCTGCCGGCGATCGCCGAGGAGCTGCCGGGATACGAGATCATCGCCTGGTTCGCGCTCGTGGCGCCGGCGAAGCTGCCGGAGGCGATCGTGCAGCGCCTGCACGAGGTCAACATGAAGGCGCTCGCCAAGCCCGAGGTGAAGGATCGGTTCGCAACAGTGGGTACCGACGTCGCGCCGCTTAGCCCGGCCGAGCTCGGCAAGTTCATCCAGGCGGAAGTCGCCCATTGGGCGAAACTCGTCAAGCTTGCCGGGATCGAGCCTGAATAGGCCTCGCATGCCGGACAAAGTCCGGATCGGCGCGGGCAGCGGGTTCCAGGGCGACCGCCTGGAGCCGGCGGTGATCCTCGCCTCGCAGGGCGAGCTCGACTACCTAGCGCTGGAGTGTCTCGCTGAGCGCACCATCGCGCTCGCGCAGCTACGCAAGCTCGCCGACCCGGCGGCGGGCTACGACCCGCTCCTCGAGAAGCGCCTCGGATCGCTCCTTCCGATCGCGAAGCGAAGCGGCGTTCGCATCGTGACCAACATGGGGGCCGCGAATCCGCTGGCCGCGGGCCGCAGAGTCATTTCTCTTGCCAAGGAAATGAACGTAAGCGTCAAGGTTGCGGTCGTCACCGGCGACGACGTGGTGTCGCTGCTCGAGCCGTCGATGCGGACCGTCGAAGCGCGCGGCGCGCCTCTGTCCGAGTACGAGATCGTCTCCGCCAACGCGTATCTCGGCGCCGACGCCATCGTGCCCGCGCTCGCCACCGGCGCCGACGTGGTGATCACCGGGCGCGTGGCCGATCCCTCGCTTTTCGTCGCGCCGATCGCGCATGCCTTCGGCTGGCGCCTGGATGACTGGGAGCGCCTCGGGCGCGCCACCGCGGTCGGTCACCTCCTCGAGTGCGCCGGTCAGGTCACGGGCGGCTATTTCGCAGAGCCCGGGCTGAAGGACGTCGCCAACCTCGCGCATCTTGGATTTCCGTGGTGCGACGTCGACCCCGAAGGTAACGGGGTGCTCGGCAAGGTCGCCGGAACCGGCGGCGCGATCACCGTGCGCACCGCGAAAGAACAGCTGCTCTACGAGGTGACCGACCCGGGCGGCTACATCACGCCCGACGTAGTGGCCGATTTCACCTCCGTTTCTCTCCAGCAAAGCGGGGCCGACCGGGTGGCTGTGAACGGCGGGAGAGGTAAGGCGAGAACCCCGACGTACAAAGTGAGCGTCGGCTATCGCGCCGGCTTCGTCGGCGAAGGCGAGGTGTCCTATGCCGGAGCCAAGGCGAAGGAGCGCGCACAGCTCGCCTGGGAGATCGTGCGCGAGCGCCTGCGGGAGGACATCCCGGACCTGCGCGTCGACCTGATCGGCATCGACAGCGCGCACCGCGCCGACTTCGGCCACCCGCAGCCGCCCTACGAGGTGCGCCTGCGCGTCGCCGCGCGCACCCCCACGCGCGCGCTCGCCGAGCGGGTCGGCGCCGAAATCTGGGCCCTCGGCACCAACGGGCCCGCGGGCGGAGGCGGCTTCCGCGACGCGGCGTACGAGCGCATCGGCGTCGTGTCCACGCTGCTCGAGCGCTCGCGCGTAAGGCCGGCCGTCACCGTCCTGGAGGAGGACCGTGAAACGCAAGCTGCATGAGCTCGCGCATGCGCGTGCCGGAGACAAAGGCGACACGCTGACCCTCGCGCTCATCGCGTACCGCGAGGAAGATTACGAGTTGCTGCGCGCGAAAGTGACCGCCAAGGCGGTGAAGCAGCATCTCGGCGGGATCGTGCTGGGCGAAGTGCGCCGCTACGAGCTGCCGGGGCTCGGGGCGCTCCAGTTCGTCTGCGAGCGCGCGCTCGACACCGGCGTCACCACCTCGCTCGCCATCGACCCGCACGGCAAGACGCTCTCCTACGCGCTTCTTGAAATGAGCATCGAGACATGAGCGGCCCGCTGCACGGAGTTCGGGTCCTCGATCTCACGACGGTGGTCATGGGCCCGTACGCAACCCAGATCCTCGGCGACTTCGGCGCCGACGTGGTCAAGGTCGAGCCGCCCGAAGGCGACGTGATGCGCTACGCCTGGCCGTTCCGCCATCCGGGCATGGGCACCATCTACATGGGCGTCAACCGCAACAAGCGCTCGATCGTCCTCGATCTCAAGAAGGCCGCCGCGCGGGACGCGTGTCTCGCGCTGGCGGCGAAGGCCGACGTGCTGGTCTACAACATCCGTCCGCAGGCGATGGCGCGGCTGCGGCTTTCCTACGATGAGGTGCAGAAGGTTAATCCGCGGATCATCTATGCCGGCTGCTTCGGCTACAGCCAGCGCGGACCGTACGCGGCCAAGGCGGCCTACGACGATCTGATCCAGGGGGCCTCGGGCCTGCCCTACCTGCTGCAGCGGCAGGGCGCCGCCGAGCCGCGCTACGCGCCGATGATCGTCGCCGACCGATCGGTGGGGCAGCAGGTGGCGAGCGCGGTGAGCGCGGCGCTCTATCACCGCGAGAAGACCGGCAAGGGCCAGCGCATCGACATCCCGATGTTCGAGCACCTGCTGCAGATCGTGCTCGGCGACCATCTCGGGGGCTACGCCTTCGAGCCGCGGCACGGCGAGGCCGGCTACGCGCGCATCCTCGCGCCCGATCGCCGGCCGTACCAGACGAGCGACGGCTACATCTGCACGCTCATCTACAACGACAAGCAGTGGAAGGCGTTCTTCGACGTGATCGGCCGGCCCGAGATGCTCTCGACACCGGAATTCGCCACGCAGGAAGCGCGCAGCCAGAACTACCAGCGCGCCTACACCATGGTGGCCGAGGAGCTGAAGAAGCGGACCACCGCCGAGTGGATCGAGGCGCTCGAGCGCGCCGACATCCCGGTGCAGCGCATGAACACTATCGAGGACATCCTCGCCGACCCGCACCTCGCCGCGACCGGCTATTTCACCTTGCGCGAGCACCCGAGCGAGGGCCGCATCCGCACCCTCGCGGTTCCTTCGGAATGGTCCGAATCGCAGCCCGAGTACCGGCGCCACGCGCCTCGCCTGGGCGAGCACACGCGCGAAATACTCAACGAAGTTGGGTTCTCAGAAAAACAAATCACCCATCTTCTGGAAGCCGGCGCCGCCCGCGCGGCCGACTGACCGCTACTCGGGCTTCGCGCCCGACTCCTTGATCACCTTCGCCCACTTCGCGCGCTCGGACTTGATGTAGGCGCCGAACTGCTCGGGCGTGCCGGGCGCGGGGTCGAGGCCCTGGTTGAAGAGCGTCGTCTTCACATCGGGCATGGCGAGGACCTTGGTCACCTCGGCGTTCAACTGGTCGATGATCGCGCGCGGGGTCTTCGCCGGCACGACCAGACCGTACCAGTTGTTGGCGTCGAACCCGGCGAGGCCGCTTTCCGAGATCGTCGGCACATCCGGAAGAAGGGCCGAGCGCTTCGCCGTAGTGACCGCGATCCCCTTGATGCGTCCGGACTTTAGGTGCGGAATGGCGCTCGCAGTCGTGGCGAAGATGAGATTCACCTGGCCGCCGACGAGATCGCCCATCGCCGGCCCGCCGCCCTTGTACGGGACGTGCACCAGCTTCACTCCCGCCATCAGGTTGAAGAGCTCGATGGCGAGATGCCCCGTGGCGCCGATGCCCGAGGAGCCGGCCAGCAGCGACTTCTCCCTGGCGAGCGCGATCAGCTCCTTCACCGAGCCCGCCGGCACGGAAGGATGCAGCGCAAGGACGTTGGTCGCGTCGACGACCTGGATCACCGGAGCGAGATCGGTTTCCGGATCGAACCTCAGATTGCCGTAGAGGCTGGGATTGATCGCGAGCGCCGCGATCGTGCCCATCAGCAGCGTGTAGCCGTCCGGGGCGGATTTCGCGACCTGCTCCGTGGCGACGTTGCCCGCGGCGCCAGGCCGGTTCTCCACGATGACCTGCTGGCCGAGAAGCTCGGAGAGCTTCTGCGCCACCGGCCGCGCGGTGAGGTCCGTGCCGCCGCCGGGCGCGAAGCCGACGATCATGCGGATCGGCCGAACGGGATAGGGTTCTGCAGCAAATACCGAAACAGACGAAAGCGCGGCCAATATCACCGCCGCGAGCTGCTTACGAAAAATCATCGTTCCCTCTTCGCTGCGCCGAGCTTCGCCGCCATGCCGAAAGCGGCCGTCATGGCGCCGGGATCGGCGCGGCCCTTGCCCACGATGTCGAACGCGGTGCCGTGCGCGGGCGTGGCGTAGACCGTCTTCATTCCCGCGCTGACCGTCACGCCCTTCTGAAAGCCGAGCAGCTTGGTCGCGATCTGCCCCTGGTCGTGGTACATCATCACCACCGCGTCGAAATCCCGGGCGCGCGCGCGCAGGAAGATCGTGTCGGAGGGCAGCGGTCCCGTGCAGTCGATCCCGGAGGCCCGCACGCGGTCCACGGTCGGGCGGATGATGCGGATCTCCTCGTCGCCGAAGAGACCGTTCTCGCCGCCGTGCGGATTCAGCGCCGCGACGCCGATGCGCGGCGCCTCGAGGCCGGCCGAGCGCATGGTGCGATCGGCGAGGCGGATCGCCGCCTCGACGCGCTCGGGCGTGACCAGGTCGAGCGCCTTGCGCAGGCTCACGTGCGAGGTGACGCGGAAGGTGGAGAACTCCGGGATCACGTTCATCTCGCTGTAGTAGCCGCTGTGCTGCGTCCAGTCGGCGAACATCTGGTGCTCGTCGTGGTAATTCCAGCCGCCGCGGTGGAGCGCGCCCTTGTTGAGCGGCGCGAAGCACACCGCGTCGAGCTTCCCCGCGAGCGCGAGCTCGGTCATCGTCTTCAGCGTCTCGCCGGCGATTCGCCCGGCTTCGGGCGAAACCTCGCCGCGCGGAAAGCGCTCGGGATCGAGGTTGCCGAGATCGAGCAGCGGATACCCGCCGCGCGACCAGTCGATGCTTTCCACGGAAGAGACTCCATGGAAGGCGATCTCGGTGCCAGCCTGCCGACAGCCGAGCGCGAGGTGGCGCGCGTCGCAGACCAGCACGGTGCGCGCGGCTTTGAGGTCCTGCGTCGCCAGCATCTTCGCCACGATCTCGGCGCCGATGCCGGTGACGTCGCCGAGCATCAAGCCGACTATGGGACGGGGATCGGGAGCCCTGGACATGGTCCCGGTATTGTCGGCGATTCCTTGACAGTGAGGAACGCTGCGGTTAACTTCGCGCGGCATTGCGCCGATTTGCGTCAGCTTGCGGGCGCACAACAAATTCCGCTAAAGAGACATGAACGCTCCCCACGATCCGTCCTCCGTAGGCCAGGTCCTCGCGCACAAGGCGCATTTCGACGCGCCGATCCGCCTGCGCAGCGGCGCCGAGCTGCCCTCCTACGACATCGCGTACGAGACCTACGGCACCCTGAACGCGGCGCGCTCCAACGCGGTGCTGGTGTGCCACGCGTTGAATGCCTCGCACCACGTTGCCGGTTCTTATTCCGACGAGAAGAACAATGTGGGCTGGTGGGACAACCTGGTCGGGCCGGGCAAGCCGCTCGATACGCGGCGCTTCTTCGTGGTCGGATCCAACTACCTGGGGAGCTGCTTCGGCTCGACCGGGCCGGCGTCGGTGAATCCCGCCACGGGCAAGCCCTGGGGCGCCGACTTCCCGGTGGTGACGGTGGAAGACTGGGTCGAGGCGCAGGCCCGCCTCGCCGACCGCCTCGGCATCGAGCGCTTCGCCGCGGTGATCGGCGGCTCCCTCGGCGCCATGCAGGCGCTGCAATGGACGCTGTCCTACCCCGACCGCATCCGCCACTCGCTCGTCATCGCGGCTGCGCCCCGGCTCACGCCGCAGAACATCGCCTTCAACGAGGTGGCGCGCCAGGCGATCATGACCGACCCGGACTTTCACGGCGGCCACTACTACGAAAAAGGCGTGGTGCCCACGCGCGGGCTGCGCATCGCGCGCATGATCGGCCACATCACCTACCTCTCGGGCGAGGCGATGTCGGAGAAATTCGGCCGCGTGCTGCGCCGGGCGAGCCTCGGCTTCGACTTCGACGTCGACTTCGAGATCGAGTCCTACCTGCGCTACCAGGGCGACAAGTTCTCCAGCTACTTCGACGCCAACACGTACCTCCGCATCACCAAGGCGCTCGACTACTTCGATCCGGCGGGCGACTTCGGCGGCAACCTCTCGGCGGCGCTAGCTCGCGCGAAAGCCGCTTTCCTCGTGGTGTCGTTCAACTCCGACTGGCGCTTCCCGCCGCCGCGTTCGCGCGAGATCGTGCGCGCGCTCCTCGACAACCGGCGCATCGTCTCTTACCTCGAGATCGACGCCCCGGGCGGCCACGACGCGTTCCTGCTCGAGGACCCGCGCTACCACGGCGCGCTCCGCGCCTACTTCGCCAACATCGACCTATGACCTCGGCCGAACAGGCGCTCCTCGCCGCGCGCCCCGACTTCGCCGCGATCGCGCACTGGGTCAAGTCGGGCTCGCGCGTGCTCGACCTCGGCTGCGGCGACGGCTCGCTCCTGCGCTACCTGTGGCAGGCGAACCAGGCGCCAGGCTACGGCGTCGAGATCGACGACGACAGCGTGCTCGCCTGCGTGGCGAACGACGTCAACGTGCTGCAGGTCGACCTCGAGAGCGGCCTCTCGCTCTTCGCCGACCAGTCCTTCGAGTACGTGATCCTGTCGCAGACCCTCCAGGCAGTGCACCACACCGAGGGCATCCTGCGCGAGATGCTGCGCGTGGGCCGCGAGGTGATCGTCAGCTTCCCGAACTTCGGCCACTGGAACGCGCGCCTGCAGGTGATGCTCGGCCACATGCCCGTCTCCGACTCCCTCCCCTACGAATGGTACGAGACCCCCAACGTCCACCACTGCACCATCACCGACTTCGAGGACCTCTGCCGCCGCCTCGGCATCCGCATCCGCGAGAAGCTCGTGATGCACCAGGGCAAGCCCGTCACCGTCCTTCCTAACATCCTCGGCTCGCTCGCCGTCTACCGCTGCACCGCTAGCTGAACCTCTGCTTCTGGATATGCGTTTCGTGGTCGTCTTCGAGGACAGCCCTGAAATGGCAAGAGGTCCGTCGCAATCATGAGCCAGACCATCTGCGGTTCCTTGAGAAGCATCGTGACGAGATTCCAATGGCGGGCGGCCTGCGCGATGAGCACGGCGGTCCCTATGTCGGCGGGCTATGGGTATTCGAAGTGAAGAGCCGTTCGCGGGCTGTCGAGCTTATCGAATCCGATCCATACTACGTTGCGCACCCACGGAGGTACCGACTCCTGGCGTGGGGTAAGGCGCTGCCGCATTTCCAGGTGCTCATGTGACAAGCCGGCCGCTTCGCCGCGACGACTACAGCCAGTGGCTCCCACTATGGGACGGCTACAACGCCTTCTACGGCCGTAGCGGAGAAACGGCGCTACCCGCGGAGATCACGGCCACGACGTGGGAGCGATTCTTCGACCCTGTCGAACCGATATTCGCTCTTGTGGCGGAAGTTGAAGGCAGGGTGGTCGGCATGACTCACTATCTCTTCCATCGAAGCAGCAATAGGATCGAGCCGGTTTGCTACCTTCAAGACCTGTTCACCCTGCCGGCCTTGCGCGGCCGCGGTGTCGGACGTTCGCTGATCGAGGCTGTCTACGAGCGGGCAAGCCAGGCGGGCGCACGACGGGTCTACTGGCACACGCAGGACACCAACGCCGCCGGTCGCGCCCTGTACGACAAGGTCGCAAAACACGCGGGTTTCATCGTGTATACGCGAGACCTCGAACGTTAGATCGCGGGACGGGCAACAAGCCTCGAGCCTGGCAGCCTAAAGAACCTATCCATCGAGAAGCTGTGCCGCCGGATCGCTGCGCAGCGGCGTAAACTCTACGTTCGACGGCACAGGGGAGAAAGCCGTGAACACGGGGTCGATCGCAACCGCATTTCTGTTGACGAGCGCTTTGCTGGTGCCCGAGCCCAGCGCTGCACAAGGCTATCCCGTCAAGCCCGTGAAGATGGTGGCTGCCGCTCAACCCGGCGGCGGCGTGGATCTGATCGCCCGCACCGTGGCCGAGCACCTCAGCCGCTCGATGGCGCAGTCGTTCATCGTCGAGAACATCTCGGGCGGCGGCAGCGCCATTGGATCGCAGGCCGTGGCACGCGCTGCGCCGGACGGCTACACGTTGATGGTGGGCAACGTCAGCTCACACAGCACCAATCCCGCGGTGCGCAAGGTCCCGTACGATCCGGTCAAGGACTTCACCGCGATCGCGATGGTCGGCGGTACCCCAAACGTACTGCTGGTGGGTCCGTCGGTACCAGTGACCGACCTTAAGGGCCTCGTGGACTATGTGAAGAAAAATGCCAAGAAGGTCAGCTACGCCACGAGCGGCATCGGCACGCTCACTCACCTCGCGATGGAGCAGTTCAGGGGCGCGGCTGAGTTCGACGCGGTGGCCGTGCATTACCGCGGCATTGGTCCGGCGTTCACCGATTTCCTCGGTGGGCAAACGATGATGATGATGCCCGGGCTCGCCGCGGCGCTGCCTCACATCCGCGCCAAGAAGATGCGCCCGATCACAGTCACGGGCCTCAAGCGTCATCCAGCCCTGCCAGAGGTCCCGACGTTCGAAGAGTCGGGGTTCAAGGGCTTCGACGGCGTGCAGTGGTACGGGGTCATGGGGCCGGCGAGGCTGCCGGCGGAGATCACCAAGAGACTCAACGCCGAGGTCAACAAGGCGCTCGCCTCGCCAGCGCTGCGCGAGCGCCTTTCGGCCGAAGCGATCGAGCCCATGCCGATGACGCCCGATCAGTTCGGCCAGTTCATCCAGACGGACATTACGCGCTGGAAAGCGCTTGCCCGGGAGCGCAAGATTTCATTGGATGAATAGCCTTGCAGCCCAAAGAACCGATCCATTAGGCTAGCAACATGGCTCACGGCAACGGGGAATCGCATTGCTGCGGCCCGGGATACGCCTCGCCGGCCGAGGCGATCAAGGCGCCGCGCGAGAAGCTCCTCTACACGGTCGCGCTCTATGTGGGCACCGGCATCCAGAAGCCCGACTACCTGGCGACCATCGACGCGGATCCGGAGAGCCCCACCTACAGCCAGGTGATCAGCCGGCTGGAGATGCCGGGCATCGGCGACGAGCTGCATCACACGGGCTGGAACGCGTGCTCTTCATGCCACGACGATGCGAGCAAGCAGCGGCGCTACCTGATCGTGCCGGGCGTGCGCTCCTCCAACCTGCACATCGTCGATTGCATCGAGCCGAGGGCGCCGCGACTGCACAAGGTCGTTACGGGCGCGGAGATCAAGGCGAAGACGAATCTGTCGGCCCCGCATACCGTGCACTGCATGGGCTCGGACATCATCATCTCGATGCTGGGCGACGCTCAGGGCAACGCGCCCGGCGGCTTCCTGCACCTGAACGAGAATTTCGACATCGTCGGCCGGTGGGAGAACGACCTCGGCGGCATGAAGTTCAACTACGACTTCTGGTACCAGCCGCGCCACAACGTGATGGTCTCCTCCGAATGGGCGGCGCCGAACACGTTCATGCCGGGATTCGACCTCGAAGAGGTCGGCCACCTGAAGTATGGCCGCGAGATCCACTTCTGGGATCTCAAGAAGAAGCGCGTCGAGAACACCTTCTACCTCGGTGAGGACGGACTGGTGCCGCTCGAGGTCCGCTTCCATCACAACCCGGATTCGAGCCACGGCTTCGTCGGCGCCGCGCTCTCCTCCAACATCATCCACTGGTACAAGAAGGACGGCCGCTGGATCTGGGAAAAGGTGATCGACGTCGAGAACCAGCGCCACCCGGAATGGCCGATCCCTTTGCCGGGCCTCATCAGCGTGATCCTGGTCTCGATGGACGACCGGTTCCTCTATTTCTGCAACTGGCTGCACGGAGACATCCGCCAGTACGACATCTCGGATCCCTCGAAGCCGAGGCTCGCGGGCCAGGTGTGGATGGGCGGCCTGCTGAACAAGGCGCCGGTGGTCAACGGCCGGCGCATCGCCGGCGGGCCGCAGATGATCCAGCTCTCGCTCGACGGCAAACGCCTCTACGTCACCACCTCGCTCTTCTCGACCTGGGACAACCAGTTCTATCCCGATATCCGGCAGAACGGCGGCTGCATGCTGATGGTCGATTGCGACGCCGCGAAGGGCGGCATGTCCATCAATCCGGACTTCTTCGTGGACTTCGGAAGCGAGCCGAACGGTCCCGCCCGCTGCCACGAGACACGATATCCGGGCGGCGACTGCACTTCCGACATCTGGCTCTAGGAATGGAGCAGCTCACCATCACGCTTGCCAACCGCGGCGGGGCGTCGTTCCGGGTCGGCCGCGACAAGCCGTTGCTGGACGCGCTCGAAGCCCAGGGCATGTCGCTGCCCTACGGCTGCCGCTACGGGGGCTGCATCACCTGTGCCGCGAAACTGCTGTCGGGTCGGATCGAGCAGCGCAAAGCGCTCGCCCTGAACGGGCGCCAGCTCGCCGCTGGCTATGTGCTCCTCTGCGTTGCGCACCCTCTGACCGACTGCACTTTTGACGTCGGCGTCGAGAGCCATGACAAGCTCTATCGAAACCCCTTCGCCATGACCGGATCTGCTCACATGGACCATGACCAGGCCTACCCGGCAGACTATCTCGCCGGCATCCTGAAAGAGGTGAAGACCATCGCCATGGTGGGCGCCAGCTCGGATCCCACCAAGTTCAGCTATGGTGTGCTCAGGGTGCTGCACGAAACCGGCTACGACATGATCCCCGTGAATCCCAACGAAGCGGGGACCGAGATCCGCGGCCTGCGCGTGTACGAGTCGCTGTCCGCGATCGACCGGCCCGTCGACATGGTCCAAGTGTTCCGCAACTCCGATGCGCTGCCCGAGATCGCGCGCGAGGCGATCGCGATCGGCGCCAAGGTGCTCTGGGCGCAGCTTGGCGTGCGCAACGACGAGGCAGCGCGGCTGGCGGAGGCCGCGGGCCTGAAGGTCGTAATGAACCGCTGTCCGAAGATCGAGCTTTTCCGTCCGTTCTGGAAGCCGCGGCTGAACCAGCCGATCTGAACCGTTGCCCGGGGAGAAAAAAGCGTGAAGACGTTCATCTCGATCCTTGCACTCTCGGTGGCATCTTTCTCCTCGACCGCGCTCGGCGCCGAGGACCCGCCGGCGTGGGCCTATCCCGTGAACCCACCGGATTTCAAGCCTCGCGCCGAAGACGGCATCGCCCGGCGTGTGCCGGCCAGCAGCGCCACGTACTCGGTGACGCAATTGCGCGATCGCTTCATCTCGCCGGTCTGGCACCCCGGCGATCATCCGGCGCTGCCATCGGTCGTGGCTCAGGGCAGGAAGCCCAACGTATTTGCATGCGGTTTCTGCCATCGCGCGGAAGGAACGGGCGGACCGGAGAACGCCAGCCTAGCCGGCCTTCCCGCCGCCTACATCGCCCAGCAAATGGCCGATTACAAGAGCGGCGCCAGGAAAACCTCGGTGCAAAAGAGAAACATCGACTTGATGATCTCGCTCTCCAAGGACATCACGGAGGCCGAGGTGCAGGCGGCCGCAGCTTATTTTTCTGCGCTGAAACCAAAATCCAATATTCGGGTGGTCGAGACCGTTAGCGTGCCGAAGACGGTCGTAGCCGGATGGTTTCTCACCGCTGCCGATACCCGCGAGAAGGAGCCGATCGGTCAACGCATCATCGAGATGCCCGAAGATCTCGAGCAATTCGAAAACCGCGACCCGAGATCGAACTTCATCGCCTACGTGCCGATCGGCAGCGTCGCGCGAGGTGAAGCTTTGGTCAGCACGGGTGGCGCAGGCAAGACCCTGCAATGCGCGATCTGCCATGGTGCCGATCTGAAAGGTCTGGGAGACCTGCCCTCGATCGCCGGGCGCTCGCCCAGCTATGTCGTGCGCCAGCTCTACGACATCCAGAACGGCGCGCGCGCCGGCAGGGGAGCGCAGCTCATGAAAGCCGCAGTGGCCAATCTGACCGTCGAGGACATGGCGTCGATCGCCGCGTACTTGGCTTCGCGAACTCAGTGAACAAGCGGAGATGACATGAACTTGCTCTGGTTTCTCATCGTGGGTCTTGTAGCCGGCTGGTTGGCGGGGGTGCTAGTGGGTGGCTATTTAGCGCCTTTGGCGCTTCCGCCGGCGGTGGGCTCGTGGGAAGCATCATCGTGGCGACAATCGGCGCAGTGGTGCTGCTCCTTATCGTGCGCCTGGTCAAGCGCGCGTAGGGCTCCACAGTCGGCACCGAGTTGGCAGACTATTCCGGCTTGACGCCGGCTGCCTTGATGACGCGCTCCCAGCGCTCGAGGTCTTTCGCGAGCCAGGCGCGGAACTCGGCGGGCGTGCTGCCGCCCTCGGTGATGGCGCCGAGCTTGTTGAGCTTGTCTCGGGTCTCCCGCTTGGCGAGCGATGCGCGGATCGATTCGTTCAGCCGCCCGACGACCGCCGTCGGAAGACCGGCGGGGCCGACCACGCCCAAGCCCTGCGTGTATTGCTCGAATCCCGGGAAGCCGTTCTCCGACATCGTCGGCACGTTCGGGTAGTCGGGATGGCGCTTCTCGGTGCTGACGGCGAGCACCTTGAGGCGCTTCTGCTGCACCTGCTCGGCGATGCCGACCATCGGATAGAACATGAAGCTGACGCGGCCGGCTATTACTTCGGTGAGCGCGGGCGCGTTGCCTTTGAAGGGAACGTGCAGCATCTTCGTGCCGGTGAGGGCTTCGACCAGCGCGCCGGCGAGATGAGCCGAGCCGCCGTTGCCTGACGACGCATAGCTGATCTCGCCGGGCTTCTCCTTCGCGGCTTTCACGACGTCGGCGGCCGTGTTGAAGGGCGAATCGCCCTTCGCGACCATCACGAGCGGCAGGTGGCACACGAGAGTGATCGGCGTGAAATCCGCGATGGGGTCGTAGGGCTTCTTGTCGGCGTACAGGACTGCGTTAACGCTGTGCGTGAGCGTGGTCATGTAGAGCGTGTAGCCGTCCGGAGCGGCGCGCTTAACCTCTTGGGTCGCGATCATGGAGGTGGCACCCGGCTTGTTCTCCACCAGAACGGTCTGGCCGAGCGTGGCGGTCATGTCCTGGGCGATGATGCGGGCGATCACGTCCGTGGGGCCGCCGGCCGCGAAGCCGATGAGGAGCTTCACCGGCTTGGTCGGATAGGCCTGCGCAAAGGCCGCCAGCGGCAGACACAGCAGCGTCAACAGCAGCTTCTTCATGAACCCTCCTCCCCCGGGATTCTAAGGCGCAGCGGCATGCCGACTACAATGGCGACGAGGAGGAAGCACATGAAGCTGCTGTCGCTGCTTGCCGCGCTGGTCACGCTTCCGGGTCTGGCGCAGGACTATCCTGGCAAGCCGATCCGCATGGTGGTCGGCTTCCCGCCCGGGGGCGGGACCGACGTCGTCGCGCGCATCATCACGCCGCGCTATTCCGAGCTTTTGGGCCAGAGCGTGGTGATCGAGAACCGGCCCGGCGCGACGGGCACCATGGCGGCCGGCCAGGTCGCCAAATCCGCGCCCGACGGCTACACGATCATGATGGGCCACGTCTCGGTGAACGCGATCGCGCCGTCGCTCTTCAGCAACCTGTCGTACGACGTGATCAAGGACTTCGCGCCGATCGGGATCGCCGCGGCGGTCCCTCATTTCGTAACCGTGCATCCATCCCTGCGGGTGTCGTCGCTGAAGGAACTCATCTCCTATTTGAAAGCAAAACCGGATCTCACGTTTCCGTCGGCGGGCAACGGGAGCATGCCGCACCTCGCGGGGGAGATCTTCACGAACCTCGCGGGCGTGAAGATGGTGCATGTGCCCTACAAGGGTTCGGGCCAGTCGATGCAGGATCTGCTCGGCGGCCAGCACCTCGTCGCTTTCGACACGATGCCGGCGTCGGCGCCGCACGTGCGCTCGGGGAAGCTCCGCGCGCTCGCCACGTCGAGCGCCGCGCGCCTGCCGGCCTTCCCGGACGTGCCGACGGCGCAGGAGGCCGGGCTTCCGGGCTACCAGGTCACGACCTGGTACGGCGTCTTCGCGCCGGCCGGGACACCGCCGGCGATCGTGAACCGGCTCCACTCCGACCTCGTCAAGGCAATGCAGACGCCCGACGTGAAGGCGAAGCTCGAAGGCATCGGCGCGGACGGAACGGTTTCCGCCTCGCCCGCCGAGTTCGCCGCGCTGGTGCGCGCCGACACCGCGCGCTACGCGAAGATCGTGAAGGAAATCGGCCTTAAGATGGATTGACCCATGCAGCTCATCCCCTCCGGACGCCTGCTCGGCGCGAAGATCGTAGACCTGGATCTCTCCCGTGCGCTGGAAGAAGGCGAAGTCGAGGACGTCGTCCAGGCGCTCGGTCGTTATGGCGTCGTCTGCTTCCCGCGCCAGAGGCTGACCGCCCGCCAGCAAAGGGACTTCGCCGCGCGCTTCGGCGAGCTCGAGATCAACGTAGCTTCGGGACCCTACCAGGAGCCCGGCATTCCCGAGGTCATGACGCTTTCCAACATCGTGAAGGACGGAAAGCCGATCGGCCTCTCCGACGCCGGCCAGGACTGGCACACCGACATGTCTTACAGCACGACGATCGCATTCGCAAACGTGCTCTATGCGCTCGAGGTGCCGCGGCGCAATGGCAAGACCCTCGGCGACACCGAGTTCAGCAGCATGCAGGACGCTTACGACGGCTTGCCGGACGATCTCAAGAAGAAGCTCGAAGGCATGACCGTGCTGCACGACTTCAACAAGTTCTGGGAGATGATGCGCCGCGAAAAGGGAAGCAAGCGGCCCCCGCTCACCGAAGCGCAGCGCAAGCAAAAGCCCCCTGTGTCGCACCCGATCTTCCTCGAGCACCCGATCACCCGGCGCAAGGTGCTCTACGCCAATCCCGGCTACTCGATTCGCATCAACGAGCTGCCGCAGAAGGAGAGCGACAGGGTCCTCGAGTTCCTGTTCGAGCACCAGCTCAAGCGCGAGTACCGCTACCGGCACCAGTGGAGCGAAGGCGACGTGCTGATGTGGGAGAACTTCGGCACGATCCACAACGCCATCGCCGACTACGGGCCCAACGAGCATCGGCTGGTCAAGCGCTGCCAGGTGATGGCGACGAGGTTCGGCCTTTGAGCCTCGAGAAGCGGCCGGTGCCCGTGATCCCGGGCAACTTCTACGCCGCGGGCCTCAACTACCGCGCGCACATCGAGTGGGCCAACCGGGCGCACGGCACGACCTACAAGGTGCCCGAGCGCGCCGACATCGGCTACCGCTCGAACAACGCGCTGATCGGCAGCGGCGAGGACATCGTCATCCCGCGCGATTCGAGCGGCCAGGTCGATTTCGAGGGCGAGCTCGTCGCGGTAGTCGGCAGGCGCGCGAAGGACGTTTCCGAGCAGGAGGCGCTCGACTACGTCGCCGGCTACACCCTCGGCAACGACGTCAGCGAGCGCAGCTGGCAGCGCAGCGACCGCACGCTATGGCGCGCCAAGAACAGCGACACCTTCAAGCCGATGGGCCCGCGCATCGTCTCGGGCATCGACCCGATGAACCAGGTGATCGAAGTGCGCGTGAACGGCCGCAGGGTGTCGAGCTACAACACCTCGGCGATGATCTTCGGCGTCGCGCACTTCATCTCGCGCATGTCGCGCTACCTCACGCTGCACCCGAACGACGTCATCTGGTTCGGCTGCGACGGACCGACCGAGCCGGCGCTGAAGCCGGGCGACCTGGTGGAGGTGGCGAACGACGCGATCGGCGTGCTCGCCAATCGGGTGGTTTCAGCCTGATGGGATAGCGTAGCGAATCCACCAATCGGGGAGGCTGTCGTGGAAAGCGCGTCCTTGAGTCTTGCGTTCTTCGTCATGTACGCTCCGACCGTTTTCGAGCTGATTTTTCTCGTCGCGGCCGGGATTCTCTTTGCCAAAGTACGCTCGCCCGCATCGGGATTTTTCTTTTTTGGTTTCCTCGTGCTCGCCCTGGCGCCCTTGGCGTTCATGCTGATCGGCGGTGCCAGTGTGCAGAGCGTACGTCCGGTGGTGATGGTCCTCGCCCTAGCAGCTCAGGTACTCGGTTTCCTGTTCTACGTCTTGTCGGTTCCCAAGCGAGTGCACTGACAATCGACACCCCTCGGGAGATCAAGCGACGGCAAAAGGAAGTCTACAAGCGCATGCTTTACTTCCTCGTGCCGTTCGTGGTTGAGATGATCCCTGCAGCGATGCACGCGCCGCCCATATGGGCGGGCGTCGGGTTCGCGACCATCGTCCTCGGCTTGATCATCTGGATGGTGCACTTTTACCGATTGAGCCGCTGCCCAGTCTGCAACGCGCTGCTGCGCGAGCTGTTCGGGTATCCGATGCTTTGGAAGCGCTGTCCGAAGTGCCATACCTCGTTTACGTCGTCAGGCTAAAGCAGCCGTTCAAGCGCAAAATCGGGGTCTGACCCCGATTCCAAAGTCAGATTCCAGCTCGGCAGGACTCCGCGCTGTCGCGTTGTTCGAGGCGACCAAGGGTACGCTCGTCCTGATGGCGGGGTTCGGCCTGTTCAGGCTCCTGCACCGCGACGCCGAGCACGCGGCGAATCTGCTCTCGAGGCGCCTGCACCTCAATCCCGCCAAGGAGCACACCAGGATCTTCGTCGAGCTCCTGTCCAATCTTTCAAGCACCAGGCTCTGGCTGTTCGCGTCGTTGGCGGCGATCTATTCCTGCGTGCGGTTCATCGAGGCGTATGGCCTGTGGCAAAACCGCGCGTGGGCGAAGTGGTTCGCGGCGCTGAGTGGAGCCATCTACGTCCCGTTCGAGCTCTACGAGTTGTACCTGGGCCCGACGCGGCTCAAGCTGGCGGCACTCATCCTGAACCTCGCGGTGGTCGCGTACATGGCTTACTCGATCCGCGGCGAACCGCCTAGCGGCGCGCCCAGACCGTAAGAGGCACGGCGCTTGCTGCGCCGGGGCATGATCCGCAAGCTCGCCTCTGGCGAATACCGGTTGTACTCAAGAAAGCTCAATCCGAAGACCGGCCGGCGGCGCAACCTCGGCACGTTCAGCTCGCGCGCGGCAGCCGAGAAGCACGAGCGCGCGGTGCAGTTCTTTAAGCGTCGAGGAGGATGACCATGAATGGCGAAGCGCCGCCGCAAGAAGAAAATCGGGGTCTGACCCCGATTTGTCCTAATTGGGGTCTGACCCCGATTTAGCAACCCCGATTTAGCGCCAGGCGGCGTAGCGGTTGATATGCAGTGGCTGCTTGGCTAATGCCGGGCAGAAGCTGCCGACGACAGGCTCGAGCTTTTCGTAGAGAACCTTGTTGTCGCGGTTGAGGCGCGCCAGGCGCTCGCGCGCGCTTTCGGCGTCGCGAGAGAGCTTCGCCAGATCCACGTTCACGAGGCGGCGGTTCTCGAGCGCCATGCGGCCGCCGACCATCACGGAGTGCACGGCCGAGCCGTCTTCGGTGTGCACCAGGGCGTTCGCGGCGTCGTTGAGCGGAATCCAGTTCACGTTGCCGAGATCCAGGAACACGATGTCCGCCTTGTAGCCCGGTGCAAGGCGGCCGAGCTTGTCGAAGCCGAGCGCGCGCGCGCTGCCCGCGGTCGCCGCCTCCAGCACCTCCCTGGTCGTGATCCAGCGCTCCCAGTCCGGGCCGCGCACCTTGGAGGCGAGCGAGGCGATGCGCATCGCTTCGTACATGTTCAGGTTGTCGGAGGA
>Ga0105249_10000919_pt1 | contig 26058 bp, 24 predicted proteins | sample KBSS44metaG_FD_81522 | JGI IMG/M metagenome (GOLD analysis project Ga0105249, IMG submission 81522) | Switchgrass rhizosphere microbial communities from Kellogg Biological Station, Michigan, USA - KBS S4-4 metaG | ecosystem: Host-associated > Plants > Roots > Rhizosphere > Soil | place...
AAGGGCGCGCCGTGAGCGCGCCAGCGCCTCGTCGCGAGTGGCGCCGTACACGATCAGCTTGGCCAGCATCGAGTCGAACTGGCCACCGATCACCGAGCCGCTCTCTACGCCGGAGTCCAGCCGAACCCCGGGGCCGCTGGGTGGCTCGAACTTGCTCACCGGGCCGGGCGCGGGCAGGAAGCCGCGGCCCGCGTCTTCGCCGTTGATCCGGAACTCGATCGCGTGTCCGCGCGGTGTCGGGTCCTCGGTGATGTCCAGGGGCTCGCCGTTGGCGATCTTGAACTGCTGCAGCACCAGGTCGACGCCCGCGGTCTCCTCGGTGACCGGGTGCTCGACCTGCAGCCGGGTGTTGACCTCGAGGAAAGAGATCAGCCCATCCTGGCCGACCAGATACTCGACGGTGCCTGCACCGTAGTAGCCGGCCTCCTTGCAGATCCGCTTGGCCGACTCGTGGATCTCTTTGCGCTGAGCGTCGGTCAGGAACGGCGCGGGGGCCTCCTCGACCAGCTTCTGGAAGCGGCGCTGCAGCGAGCAGTCGCGGGTGCCCGCAACGACGACGTTGCCGTGCTGGTCGGCGATGACCTGCGCCTCGACGTGGCGCGGCTTGTCGAGATAGCGCTCGACGAAGCACTCGCCGCGGCCGAACGCCGCGACGGCCTCGCGGGTGGCGGAGTCGAACAGCTCGGGGATCTCCTCGATGGTGCGCGCCACCTTCATGCCGCGGCCGCCACCGCCGAACGCTGCCTTGATCGCGACAGGTACGCCGTACTCCTTGGCGAAGGCGACGACCTCGTCGGCGTTCTTGACCGGATCCGGGGTGCCCGGCACCAGCGGGGCCTGTGCCCGCGCTGCGATGTGGCGGGCGGTGACCTTGTCGCCGAGATCGCGGATGGACTGCGGGCTCGGGCCGATCCAGATCAGGCCGGCATCGATAACCGCCTGCGCGAAATCGGCGTTCTCGGAAAGGAATCCGTAACCGGGGTGGATCGCGTTGGCGCCGGACTTCTCCGCGGCGTCGAGCAGCTTGGCGAAGTCGAGGTAGGACTCCGCGGAGGTCTGGCCGCCGAGTGCGAACGCTTCGTCGGCCAGCCGTACGTGAGGCGCGTCGGCGTCGGGTTCGGCGTACACGGCCACGCTTGGAAGCCCGGCGTCCTTGGCCGCCCGGATCACCCGGACCGCGATCTCCCCACGATTGGCGACGAGCACCTTGGAGATCTTCGAGCTGGCGTGACTAGGCACTTCGCCTCCTGATGGCATGTTCTCTAAGAAACGTCTTTAAGAATGTAGCGCCTCGCAGTTTAAGGGGCGGCACGCGCCACTGGTAAGGCGGTGTCCTTTGGCGGGCGAACAGCAAGTAACTCGCCCTGAAGACCTCAATGCTGTCTCACGACGCTGCGGAATATGTCCGCTCTGCGCCGGGCGATCAGGAGGACGGCCGAGAACACTTGCCAGAAAAACATGGGATACACAGCGGTCCTCTCCCAGAGACCGGGATGCAATTGCCCCCAGGCATGGCCGAGGAACAGGAGACCGAAGAATCCCAGCAGGGCAAGGGATATGGAAGCCGCGCGGTAGCACCGCGCTTTCACCATTCCCGCAACGACCGAAGATCCCACAATGATCGCCGTGTTCCCTCCCAGAATGGCCAGCAGCGAGCCCAGCCAGTGAAGTGCGGCCGCAGTGTTGTTACCGGCGGCTGCTGAATTACCGGGAAACGTCGCGACGAGCACGTCGCCCAGCGCAGTCATCGCCACGAGGACGACGAACAACCGGCGCCGACCAGTCGTACTCTCACGAGCCGCGAGCACCGCACCGACCAGAAACAGGAGGCCCTGCAACCAGAAGCCCACGTTCATGACCACAGCCAGTGGGGTAGCACCCGCAACGCCGAGCTCACTGATGTAGTTCCTCGTATAGCTGTAGGAAGGCGAGACCGATGCCGCCGCAATGGCTTCGGTAAGAAAAAACGCGAGGGCAGCGCAAAGCCACATCGCCGCCAAGATCATCTGGTTCGCTCGGCTGCTCATCACGGTACGTAACATAGATCAACTCGTGGGCGACGTGACGGTGCCGCGGCGCCGGAAAGCGTCCGCGGAACAAGCACGCAGCGGGGGACGAAGTCGTCACCGTATCGTTGTCTCTGGTGAAGGCGTGAAGGAAGGAGTTCGTTGGTGGCTGCTGAACCTGCCAGCGCTGACCCGGAAGACATCGCCAGGAAGCTTGCCGCGAACCCCCAGCTCAAGATCCCGCCAGCGCCGCAGTGGGTGCTAGATGCCGACAACCGGGTCATCGGCGTTGTGCAAGAAGGGGTTACTCGTTACCGGATGGCACGTAACTATCTTGCGGCGCTGTTCTACAACAGCGTGGTCACCCACATCCCCTTCCACGCCATCCGGCAAGGCTACCTTCGGCTCTTTGGCGCGACGATCGGCAAGGACACGGCGATCAATCGGGGAACCACCATATGGGATATCGAATATTTGACCGTCGGCAACCGCACCTCCATCGGATTTCGCTGCCTCTTGGATTGCCGTGGCGGTGTTGCGATCGGCGACGATGTCACGATTGCTAGTGACACGCACATCGTCGGCCTCGCCCATGATGTCAATCATCCCGATTTCCCGCCCATCCCGATTCCCATCGTGATCGAGGATTACGTCTGGATCGCCAGCCGCGCGATGATACTGCAGACGCACATCCACCGCGGTGCCGTCGTGGCCGCGCATGCCGTCGTCAACAACGACGTCGGCGAACTCGAAATCGTCGGCGGCGTGCCCGCCAAGGTCATCGGCAAGCGGGACCCGGACGCGCTGAAATACAGCGCGAAATTCAAGCTTTTGTTCAGCTAGCCATCGGCGTCAGCGTTGGCGTAGGTGACGCTTTATCCGGCCGAGCATTGCCGACATGCCTCGTAGGCGCAGCGGACTGATCAAGGCCGCGAGGCCCAGGTCGGCGTAGAAGTCATCGGGCACGTTGAGGATGTCATCGGCGCGCTGGTGGTCGAGGCCCGCGGCGAGGATCGAGGCGAACCCGCGCGTCGTTGGCGCTTCGGCCGGCGCGGAGAAGAACAACCGGACGTCCTCCCGATCAGCAGCGTCGACGTGTAGAAAGAGCGGCGACTGGCATTCGGGCACCGGCTCCATCGCCGCCTCGGAGAGTTCGTCCGGCAGCGGCGGCAGCTCGTCGGCGAATTCCAGCAGCAGCTTGAGCTTGTCGTGGCCGTCAACCTCTTTGAAGTCCGACACCACCTCAGCCAGTGCCGGCGGCAGAGCGACGGTCATGGCGAGCCGGGCTCCTCGCCAGTCACAATGGGGACTCGCACGGTATTTCCCCACTCTGTCCACGAACCGTCGTAATTACGCACTCCGGACAGCCCGAGAAGATGCGTCAGCACAAACCAGGTGTGACTGGATCGTTCGCCGATGCGGCAATACACGATTGTCCGGTCGTCGGGCTTGATGAACCCATAAAGCTGCTCGAGTTCTTCTCGCTTCCGGAACCGGCCGCCGTCATCGGCGGCCTTGGCCCACGGGATCGACACCGCGGCTGGGATGTGGCCGCCGCGCAGTGCGCCTTCCTCCGGGTAGTCGGGCATGTGTGTGCGCTCGCCGGTGTACTCCTGCGGTGAGCGCACGTCGATCAGAGGCTCTGAGCCGAGGGCTCCCAGTACGTCTTCCTTGAAAGCACGGATGGCCGCGTCCTCCCGGCCGACTACGGGATAGCCGCTCTTCTTGCTCGTCGGCACGTCGAGCGTGGTCTCGCGCCCGCTGGAGATCCAGAGGTCGCGGCCCCCGTCGAGCAGTCGCACATCCGGGTGCCCGAACAAGGTGAACACCCATAGCGCGTACGCCGCCCACCAGTTGCTCTTGTCGCCGTAGATCACCACGGTGTCGTCGCGCCCGATGCCCTTTCTGTCCATCAGCGCGGCGAATTGCTCTCCGTTGATGTAATCGCGCACTGTGGGGTCATTGAGGTCGGTGTGCCAGTCGATCTTTACGGCGCCAGGGATATGGCCGACGTCATAGAGCAGCACGTCTTCGTCGGATTCCACTACCGCCAAGCCCGGTCTGCCGAGGTTCGACGAGAGCCAGTCGGGAGTCACGAGACGCTGTGGGTGCGCGTAGGACTGGAGTTCGGGGCTGGGATCAGGAGGTAACGGCACGCCGTTCAGCCTACTCAGCGCGCGGCAACCGTCATGTCGCCGTCACCGACTCCCACGTTTCAGATTCCCGGCAGGCGGACCAGCTGAGCGATTTGGCCGTACTGGTGGAGGGAATGCGTGGCCGGCAGTGGGTTGTCGTCGAAGGCGTACTCCACGAAGATCTTGTCGATGTGACGTCCGAGTGATTCCGAGATGCCGCCTATAACAGCGTCTTCCAGCCCTTCGATGTCAACCTTGAGCACGTCGATATGACCATGGCGAGCGATCACCTCTTCGAGCACAGCCGTCGAGTTGCGACTTTTCACGGTGATGGTCCGACCCGTTGCCGCACCGACTCCGCCGTACCGACCTGTTTCCTCCCAGCCGAATTCCACTTCTCCGTCTGCCGGGCCAACTGCCACCTGCTCGAGTGTGTAGCGATCACGGAAACGGGCGAGGTTTATCTGCAGTCGTTCGATATTGGCAGGCAGCGGTTCAAACAGGTACGAATGCACGTTGGGCCCACGAGAAAGAAAGTAGGCGGCCGATATTCCGATATTCGAGCCGAAGTCGACGACGACGGTGTCCTCAGGTTCGGCCCGGTAGTCCTCTCGGCAAAAGATCTCGTTCACCGTGAGCACGTCGTGTGGCGTGAACAGTCGGAGGTCGAGCCATCCTGAGGGCGTCTTCACCTGGCAGGTGAAGGGATAGTCGCCTCGTGCGGTGAGGTACCGACGGAACATCTCGACCGGTTCTTTGTAGAGCCGGATCATGTTCAACGCTGCATGGTAGTGCCGACGTTCCATCAGCGCTTTGGCTACCGTACCGACCTTGCGGCCACCTATTTGCACCTGGACAGCATAGGCGGTCTGATTCTTGAAAGTTCGCGCGGTAGTGGCACTCTTGAGCCGCCACCGAGATGGTGAGCGCCGCCGTGGAGCGATCCGCGGTCACGTCACCGGATTGGCGTCCCACACATCGACCAGCGTTAGCCCTGCTTCCCGCAGTAGTCGACGGGTCAGCGGCAGCCCGAGGCCGATCACGGCCGAGGGGTCCCCGTCCACCGCCTCGACGAACCAGCCCCCGAGTCCGTCGAGTGTGAAACCGCCGGCCACCCTCGTTGGCTCGCCGCTATGCACGTAAGCGTCCAAATCGGTGGCATCGGGCTTGCCGAAGTGGACCGTGGTGACGCTCGCGTCGGCCGCGCGAAAGACAATCGCCTTGTGCTGCAAACGAATAACGCTGTGCCCGGTATACAGTTGGCCCGACCCGCCAGCCATCTGCTGCCATGCGAGCCGCGCCGCTTCGGCGGAGGCAGGCTTGCCCCGCAGTTCGCCGTCGCGATAGAGCATCGAATCGCAGCCGATCACAACGCAATCGGTGGTCACGCTCGCATCGAGCATGCCAACGACGGCCTCGGCCTTGGCGGTTGCCAGGGCGATGGTCACCTCAACGGGATCGGCCGCTGGGCCTAGCCGTGCGATGAGTGCGTCCTCGTCGACCCCGGAGACGATCACGAGTGGATCGATCCCGGCCTGGCGCAATACCTTTCGACGGCCGGGGGAGGCTGACGCGAGAACGACCCGCGTCATCGGCGACGCATGTGCGTCCGTTCCAAGAGCGTCACCCGTTGCCAGCTGAAAGTCGAGTAGCGCAACCGATCCACTGGGTGGCCCCACAGGTTCTCTTCCTGCTCGCGCGGCGCCTGCGGGGTTCCTGAGGCGGCGGCGATGACCGCGATCAAAGCGGCCAACTCCACTTCGGTGGGTTCACCCTTGACGACCTCGATGTGCGGCTCGTGTCCCTTGTGCTCGCCAGTCACGACGGTCGGCTCCTCGCTCACAGCGGAATGTTCCCGTGCTTCTTGGGTGGCATCTGCGCAATCTTGCGTTCAAGCAGCCGTAGCGCCGTCGAGACATATCCGCGAGTGTGCGACGGCGGGATTACCGCGTCGACGTAGCCGCGCTCGGCCGCAATGTAGGGATTGACGAGCGTGTCCTCGTACTCTTGCTGCAGTTTCAGACGCAGTCCGTCGACATCCTCACCCTTGGCGGCTGCGTCTTTGAGCTGCGAACGGTAGACGAAGCCAACCGCGCCGGAGGCGCCCATTACGGCAATCTGAGCGGTTGGCCAGGCGACGTTCACGTCGGCGCCCATCTCCTTTGAGCCCATGACGCAGTACGCGCCGCCGTAGGCCTTTCGGGTGATCACCGTGACCTTGGCCACCGTGGCCTCGCCGTAGGCATACAGCAGCTTGGCGCCGCGGCGGATGATGCCGTTGTACTCCTGCTCGGTGCCCGGCAGGAACCCGGGCACATCGACCAGCATCACGATCGGAACGTTGAAGCAGTCACAGGTGCGGATGAACCGAGCCGCCTTCTCCGAGGCGTTGATGTCGAGGCAGCCTGCGAACTGGGTCGGCTGGTTGGCCACGATGCCCACGGGGCGGCCGTCGACTCGCCCAAACCCGACGATGATATTGGTCGCATAGCCAGCTTGGATCTCGAGGAACTCGTCGTCATCGAGGATGCGGGTGATGACTTCGTGCATGTCGTAGGGCTGGTTCGGCGAATCCGGGATCAGCGTATCCAGTTCGAGGTCTTCGTCGGTCAGGTTGTCTTCGATCGCGCCCGGGGACTCCGGCACGGCGTAGCGCGGCGGGTCGGCGTAGTTATTCGAGGGCAGATAGGACAGCAGGTCTCGCACGTAGTCGAAAGCATCCTGCTCGCCGGTGGCTACGTAATGCGCCAGACCCGACTTCGCCATGTGGGTGTGCGCGCCCCCGAGTTCCTCCATCGTCACCTCTTCGCCGGTGACGGTCTTGATGACGTCGGGCCCGGTGATGAACATCTGGCTGGTCTGGTCGACCATCACCACGAAGTCGGTGAGCGCAGGGGAGTAGACGTGCCCGCCTGCGGCCGCACCCATAATCAGCGAGATCTGCGGGATGACTCCGGAGGCCACGATGTTGTTGTGGAAGATGCTGCTGTACAGCCCCAGGGAGACGACGCCCTCCTGGATGCGTGCGCCCGCGCCGTCGTTGATGCCGATCAGCGGTCGGCCCGTCTTGATCGCGAGCTCCTGGACCTTGACGATCTTCTCGCCGTAAACCTCGCCGAGGCTGCCGCCGAAGACGGTCGCATCCTGGCTGAAGATGCACACCTCGCGGCCGTCGATGGTGCCGTAGCCGGTGACTACACCGTCGCCCAACGGCCGATTCGACTCGAGGCCGAAATTCGTGCTCCGATGGCGTGCCAGCGCGTCGAGTTCGACGAACGAATCGTCATCGAGCAGGGCCAGGATCCGCTCGCGCGCGGTCAGCTTGCCTTTGGCGTGGACCTTCTCGACCGCCGCCTCGCCGACCGGGTGCAGAGTCTCCTCGGTCCTCTTGCGCAAGTCGGCCAGCTTGCCCGCCGTGGTGTGGATGTCGATCTTGTGCTCGGACGCCGGTTCGGCAGTGTTGTCATGATGGCCCGCCATCGTGCTCGTCATGGTGGTCGATCGTAGCGACAGTCCCGGCCGTGCTCTTAAGCAGCCCTTAAACAAAAAGTCCGGGGCGTGAGGCGCCGAGACTGGTATGTATGACTGCCAATGCTTCGATACATCCGCGGTGAGCCGGGCACAACGCCTCGGCCTGCGCTATTCATGGATCGCGATGGCGTGCTGAATCGTCACATCGTCGATGGCTACGTCGTCGAGCCGAGTGACTTCGAGCTGATCGACCTCGTCCTTGAGGCGGCGTTGGTTGCCCAGCGAGCTGGTGCGGCGTTGGTTGTCGTCACCAATCAGGGAGTGATCGGCCGCGAACTGGCATCGGAGTGGGACGTGATGGTGATCCATGCCCTGCTGCTCGCCACGCTCAGAGAAAAGGGCATCGTTATCGACGGAATTTACGCATGTCCCCATCACCCCCTGTCCCCTGACCCGGTGCACAGGGAGTGTCAGTGCCGCAAACCGAAGCCGGGACTGATCCTCGCAGCGGCACGGGACTTGAATCTCGACTTGAAGGGTTCTGTTTTCATCGGCGATCAACCAAGCGACGTCGCTGCGGCGCGTGCCGCCGGAATTGGTGAGGACCGGATCTTGCTCGTCGGGGAAGATGTCGGCGCAGACCCTACTCAGTTTGTTCTCAACAGGCTGTGACGCCATTAATCTGGCTGAGCCATACTGCCTTCGACGCTGGTACGAGAGTTTCATTGGAGGAAACGGCGTGACTAAGGTTGCGTTCCTGCTCGCGAAGGACCCCGCGCACGAGCACGGTGGCGACGTCGCGATATCAAACGTGATGATCGAGCTCGCCGCGAGGACCTTTGATGTGTCCGTGATCTGTCTGTCAAAACAGAGGGCTGCGAGCGAGACGACTCTGCCGGGGGGAGTTCGCCTGACCACGATTGCCAAACCCGAGATTCGTCCGCTCAATTTGCTCGCCGCAGCAGTGACGCGGCGCCGGAGTCTGGTACATGTCAGGTTCGACGTCGACGACTTGCTTCCCGCGATCGAAAGCAATGACGCCGACATCTTTGTTGCCGAGCACAGCTATATGGCCGAGTCCTTCATTCGCAGCTCACTTTTCGGCAAGCGATCATTGGTCGTCGACTCCCACGTCAGCCAGACCCTCGTATGGCGGGCGACCCGGGGGCTTCTGGGTCGCGTTGAGGCGCCCAGGCTAGATCGCGACGAGTTGCGGGTCGCGTTGGCGGCGGACGCGGTCGGTACATACGACGTCGAGGCCGCAGCGGCCTATCGAGCGCAGGGAGTGCGTACCGCCCGCTTCATCGCCGTGACACTTCCACCGGCCGAACAGGTCGACATCTCCGCCTCAGGACCACGCTTGGTATTCCTGGGCGCGCGCACCTGGCCGCCGAATCAGGAAGCTTTTCTTCGCGCGTTGGAGTTGTGGCCGCGCATCGCCGACGGAATTCCCGGTGCCGAATTGTGCGTCGTCGGCGCACAGAAGTCTGGTGCCGAGCCGAAATATCCCGTGGGAGTTCGCGATTTGGGATTCGTCGACGATCTGCGCCAATTCCTGGGTACGTGCAGAGCCATGATCGCGCCGGTCCGCACAGGCGGCGGGGTGCGCGTGAAGATACTGGAAGCCGCCCGCATAGGACTGCCGGTTGTGGGCACGAGCGCCGCTGTGGGCTCCTTGAGTCAGGTGTTCAATATGCCTGCGTTCGACGACGACGAAGCCTTGATATCCGAATGCCGGCGGCTGCTGAGGGATCCGGGCGCGGCGGTCGCTGCCGGGCAAGCGATCTTTGAGGCCAATCGCGAACACTGGCAAGGTGGACGAGTCAGCAAAGAAGTGAACTCGCTCATCTTGGCGCAGGATCCGGACAGCGACTTCGCAGACTCTCGATAAAGCGGTGCGAGTAGCTACAACCGCCGCGCGGACCGAGGAACGTAGCCCTACTGAGGCGGAACTTCAAGAGGGAAAAGTATGCGCTCAACGAGCGCGAAGACGATGTGGCCACACGTTATGTGCAGCTCCTGAATTTTGGCAGTTTCAGTCGCGGGCACAGCCAACTTGATGTCGGCAATGCTCATGTCCCTGGCCTCGCGGCCGGTGAACGAAACCGTCGTGATGCCTTTTGCCTTCGCTGATTCAATTGCGCGAACGACACTTTGGGAGCGACCCGACGTCGAAATGCCGATCAGGACGTCACCGGCATTGCCCAGTGCTTCAACCTGCCGGGAAAAAACGGAATCGTAGCCATAATCGTTGCCGATTGCGGTAAGCGCCGATGTGTCAACGGTCAACGCGATTCCCGCGGCGGGCGCCCGGTTGTAATTCTGGCGACCCACCAACTCGGCCGCCAGGTGCTGGCTGTCTGCTGCCGATCCACCGTTGCCACAGAACATGATCTTCCCGCCGGCGCGGATTGCCTCGACGGCCTTGTTGGCGATGTCTGTCAGCGTTTGGGAGTACTCAGGGCTCTCCAACTCGGCGAGGCCGGCGCGGCTCTTGGCGATCTCTCCGTCGATGAACGCCGGAACGTCCAAACTCATCGTAACGACCACGCGACTGCTCCTTCTGAGACGAAATGTGTTGGCTGTACCGCACCAAATGACAGGTCATTGAGCGTCTGAATGACCGCGGGCCGGCGGACCGGGTCAGTGAGGAACAGGACGTACCCTCCACCGCCCGCGCCTGATACCTTGCCTGCCAGCGCGCCGGCCCCCTGCGCAACTTCGAAGCAATGTTCGATGTTGGGGTTCGAAATGCCCTCGGCCAGTTGCTTTTTCGCTTGCCATCCTCGGTTGAGGACCTCGGCGAACTGTACAAGGTCTCCTTTGAGGATGGCCTCCTTCATGGCGACGGCCTCGTCCTTGAGGCGATGAGTCGCTTCGAGTTGCGATGTCGCTCCAGAAGATATGTGGTCAGTCTGCCGTTGAATGATGTCGGCCGAGTTGCGCGAAACGCCGGTATGGAACAACACGATGGCCGCCTCCAGCTCACGCAATGTCGCCTCTTTGATGCGTAACGGATTGACGACGATCCGGCCCGCCGGCCCGAACTCCATTGAGTTGAATCCACCGAAGGTCGCGGCGTACTGATCCTGGCTTCCCCCGGCCTGCCCGTAGTCGTTGCGCTCGATCTCGAATGCGAGATGTGCGACGTCATACTCGCCGAGCGGCAGCGAAAAGAATTCACGAAAGGCCTCGATGGCCGACACCACCAGGGTGGAGGAGGACCCTAGGCCCGATCCGGGTGGCGCGTCCGACATGGTGGTCAAGCGGACACGCGGCCTGCCGAGATCGAAATCGCGGTTCATCCGCTCATAAATGGCTCGGTGCAGATATAGCGGGGTCGAGCCGGCCTCGTCGCCTGAAGTAATATTGTCAATGACGCCAATATCCGGCGCCCGGAATTCGATAGAGCCATCAAGGGTTTCTTCGAGTGTGGCGTAGCAATACCGGTCGATGGTGGCGTTGAGGACGAGGCCACCATAGGTGTCGCAATACGGCGACACGTCCGTTCCGCCTCCAGCCAGGCCGAGCCGCAGGGGCGCACGCGAGCGAACTCGCTGGCACGGTCGCCTTTTGCCGGGGTCGCCGGCGTCACTACCAGCAGGCGACCAGTAGTTGGCGGTCACCGCGTTTGTTGGCATGATTTCCCTGTAATTTCTGCCCGACTTTGGGCTACCCGCATCGGATTGTCGGCATTCCAGCAAACACGATACATAATTCGAGGCCGCGGCGTGAGAGCAGCCCCCACCGCGGTCTCGAGCGGGTCAAACACGTACGGTTGCCTGGTCCACTATTTGTGACCACGCCTCCGCGAACTTCTTTCCCGTTCCCGCGCGCGAGCGTTCCTTTCCGGTTCTCACGGCGTTGAGGCCAAGTTGTGTCAAGCGTTCACGATCGTTCACCAGCGAGATTATCTCTTCGGCCAATACCTTTGCGACGCCGTCACTTTCGTCCGGGGATTGCACTATCACGCCGCCGGTCGCTTCGTCCAATTCTGACAGCGGGCCGTAGCCGGTGGAGATCACCGGCGTGCCGTATGACTGCGCAGACGCCCCGACGCCGGAGGCCGGGAAGATGTCGGCGGCCCAGTGCCGTCTGCCGTATGGCATGACGATGGCGCGGATCGATTCGAAGAACGCGTCCTCCTCGGGACCGTCAACGCCGCCGAGAATCTCGATGCCGTTGATCGAAGGCAATTCCTCGGTTCCTCGACCGGCGATCCGTATCGCGATGTCGTCCGGCAGCAACTCGCGGATCCGGGCGATTTGCTCAAACCCCTTGCCGCGGTAGGCGTAACCGAAGAGACCCACTGCCTTCGGCCGGTCTTGCGCGGGTCGGATCGCAGGTCGGTCGAAAGCCATACATGGCACGTACAGCGCGCGCGAGCGGGGGAAGGTGCGCTCGATCGCGTCGCGTCCAGCCTCGGTGAGTGCGAACAGCGTCCTGTCCCGATAGACCGCGGCTTCGATCGCGCGGGACAACGGCACCAACGGTACGTGGATACCGCCGCGCAGCAACCGGTGTCGATGGACGAATGTGGTGTTGGCGAAATACCACAGGCCCTGCGGCGGATCGTGCACAGTCGCGGTCATCAGTACGTCCTTCAGGCCGGCAAGCGACCAGAACGATGCCATCGCGGCAGTCGAGAGCTCGGCGTGCACCAGTGTCTGGCCTGCAGGCCCCTCCGCGACGAGGTCTCTGAACGCCTTGCGGTGCCGACGCACATCAGCGAGGGTGGCGTTACCAGGCCCCGGCGTTCGATAGGTGACCACGTCGCCAAAATACGGTTTGACCGCCTGGATAAAATTCTCGCAGTAGTCGCCTACCGATGTCTGGCCAAGCGCGGGCCCGATGAAGACCAACCGATAGTCCGCTAGTACGCGAACCGGATCACCTGTGGGTTCGTGGGACACGACGTTTGCTCCTGTGATAGATCGGCACGGATCCCCCCCGGGTCTCCCGAGTGACAACGGCGCCGTGATCACTCGCCCACCGAACGAAGACTTATTGGCCCCGCTCCGGCTTCCGGAGGACCACAGTGGCGTAGCTCGTCAGGGCGGGTGCCGGATGGCGCAGCAGAAATCTACTCTTGGCCGCTTCGATCGCATTCAACGGTGGGATAATCGAGTAGTAGAGGTGCCCGAAAGAGGCACGAAATTCCATGACTTCGAAGCCGATGCTCTCGAAACGCTTCATCGCCCGCTGAGTCGGGCCGGTGGTCCAGCGGTAATAGGCGGGGAATTTATCGTGGCTGCCATGCTCGATGCGTTCTCTGTGGATCTTGCTGAGCACCGAATGAGCCAGCCTTTCTGGGATCAATTTGTTGACCACGAACGGGAAGGCGAAGAGCGTTGGGAAAAAGTGAATCGACAGGCCGCCTGGGCGCAGCAAGTTGAAGCAGTTCTCGTGGAACGTCCGCGGATCAGACAGATGCTCGCACAGCAAAGTGGAGAAGACGAGGTCGTAGCTATCGTGACCGGTTGCGATGGGTTGGCATAGGTCAGCCACTCGTGTCTCGACGTCGCTGGTTGCCTTCGCCAATTCGTTGGCCGATATGTCGATGACCACGCGGTGGTTCACGAAACCCCACTTGTCGGCATCGCCCACTTGCGGGTTGGCTCCGCCGCCCAGTTCCGCGACGTCCGACACGTCATGACGCCGCGCGAGTTCCAAGACCATGCCCGGAAAGCTTTGCCAGAGCTCAGTCATGTCCTTGTAGTTCACTTGGCCTGCGGTATGTGTGACCACGTCGACGACGGTGTCCTTTCGTGCGTCTGCTTCGAATCGTGCGTCTGCTTCGAACTGTCGGTGCATGGCCACGCTAGCATCGCGATCATGCCGCATAGAATCGTAGCGGGAGTTCGCTGCGACGGCGAGTTTGCCGTTTTGTAAGCTGCCGCTACGACGTACTCGAGCCCGTCCGTCCGTAAGACCGCCCGCCGCCTCTGTTGGGAAGTGCCAGTGCAACCAAAACGCAGATATGACGGCCTTGACGGCCCCCGAGTAGCGATTGCTCACGATTACCTGACTCAGCTCGGCGGCGCGGAAAGGGCCGTCTTGTCAATGGCCAAGGCATTTCCCAATGCCCCCATCTACACGATGCTCTATGACCCGTCGACCTCGTTTCCCGAGTTTGCCGAGCGAGATATCCGGGTGGCTCCGATCAACAAGATTGCCCCGCTGCGCAAGCATCACCGAATCGGCCTTCCGATATTTCCCCTCGTCGCGCAATCGATGTTCGTCGATGCCGATATCGTGCTGACCAGCAGCAGCGGATGGGCGCATGGCTTCCGTACCAACGGTCGCAAGTTGGTCTATTGCTATTCGCCTGCGAAGTGGTTGTATCTGACCGATAAGTACCTTGGCGATCGGCCCAGTCTGAGCAAACGACTCGGACTGCGGCTGGCGGCTCCGTACCTCAAGCCGTGGGATCGTCGCGCCGCGCGGTCTTGCGATAAGTACCTGGCCAATTCGAGCCTGACCAGGGACCGCATCGCTGAGGCTTACGGCATCCAAGCCGACGTCGTTTTCACTCCCGTGGCCATGTCGCTCTCGAGCAACTTGCAACCTGTTCCCGAGATGGAAGCCTGGACCTCAGTCGACGGGGCCTTCTATCTATGTGTGTCGCGGCTGTTGTCGTACAAGAACGTTGATGCTGTTGTCCGTGCGTTCGCCGAGTCTGACCGGCGGCTGGTGATTGTCGGTCAGGGGCCGGAAGCCAACCGGCTGCGTGAGTTGAAGACGCCCAACGTGCTGATGCTCTCCGACCTGACGGATGCCCAGATGGCATGGCTGTACAAGCATTGCCGTGCTCTGCTCGCCGCGAGCTATGAGGACTTGGGGCTAACGCCGATCGAAGCAGGTGTGTGGGGCCGGCCCACCGTGGCCCTGCGCTTCGGCGGATTTCTCGACACCATTGACGAGGGGGTCACGGGTATCCATTTCGACGAACCGGAGCCGCGCGCTATCGCCGACGCGCTGGACCGGTTCGATTCGATGACGTTCGATCCCGCCAAGATCCGCAGTCACGTGGAGCAGTTCAACGAGGAACACTTTGCCGAAAAGCTCTATGCTGCGGTCGACGCCCTGACGGCGCAGATCTCTTAACGGCTTGAGACACCGACGAGGAGCGAATTTCGTGACGTATGAGCCCAAGGTCGCCGATCCGGAAGAGGTAGCCAGGCGGCGGGCCGCCGCGCCCGGCCTGAAACACGTGCCCCCGGCCGAGTGGACGGTCAACGAAAATGACGAACTCACCTATTTCAAGATGCAGCGCATGGGCTTCGCGCGGAAGGCGCGAAATCGACTCGGGGAGTTGATCTTCAACTCGTTCGTCACCCACATCCCGTCGCACACTGTGCGCCAAGGATTCTTGCGGCTGTGCGGCGCGACCATCGGCAAAGGCTCGTGCATCATGCGGGGCGTGACAATCCTCGACATCGAGTTCCTCACCATCGGGGATAACACCACGATCGGAGCCGGCTGTCTGCTCGACTCTCGAGGGGCGCTGTACATCGGAAACAGTGTGACGCTGGCCAACAACGTGCAGCTGGTCGGGGGCGGACACAACATCAACGATCCGTACTTCCTGCCGATACCCGGTGGTCCGAGCGTGATTCTGGACTATGTGTGGATCGCCACCTCCGCCATTGTCGTCGCGGGGTTCATCCGCCGCGGCGCCGTGGTCGCGGCGGGTGCAGTCGTCATCAAAGAAGTCGGCGAGTGCGAGATCGTCGGCGGAAACCCCGCGAAGGTGATTGGCAAGCGCGATCCGGAAGCCCTGAAGTACAGCGCCTCCTATCGTCCGCTGTTTCTCTGATGCCACCTATCGCCGGTCGATGATGTCTGAGGTCACGCCGACCACAGCGACCGTGGCGCCGCGCAATTTCGCGAAGACGTTCGTCGCGATGATGTGGCTCGGCGGCACCCGTGGCCTGGGCCTGCTGTGGACGCTGGTGTTTATCCACTACTTGGGTATCGGCTCCTATGGCTTGTACGGCATGGCGTCCGCCGTTTGCGGTCTCGTCGGGCCTGCGCTCGACAACGCATTCAACGTGCGGGCGATCCGCGAGTCCGAGGAGCGGTTCGTCGCAGAGCGGACCGCACGCTTCCTGGTGGCGCTGAGTCTCATCGTGCTGGGAGCGCTACTGATCCCCTTCGTATACTTCGTGGGTTTCGGCTTGATCGTCGCGGGCGGCGAGAACGCCTTCAACGTCGTGAAGAGCCGCTACGTCCGAGACGGACATCCCGATAGGGCGAGCAGCATCGACACCGTCAAGCAGGCGACGAGTGTGGCTGCCGGTTGCCTGTATTTGGTTGTCGCCCACGAACCTACGCTGCTGACGGCAAGCCTGATGTACTGCACTCCATATGTCGCGGCCGTGCTGTTGAGCATCGTCATCGTAGGCAAGCACCGACCCGCCCTTCCGGGCCCGCCGCGCCTGATCGCGGCGCTCACCGGCGAGATGCTCGGGACCATGGCGTATATGCAGGCCGATGTTCTGCTGCTCGCCTGGCTGACCAACACCACAGTCGTGGGTTATTACACGCTGGCCGGGATGGTCGTCATAGCGGTCATCGCCGTCGGGCAGTCGTTTGCAATGACCTATCACGAACCGCTGCGCCACGCCGAAGGCGCCCTGTCGGCCGGGCCGCCGCTGCGTTACACACTGGGGCTCGCGTCGGCCGGAGGGATCCTGGTATTCGTCATCGGATTGGCCCTGCTCATCTCGCCCGTGCCGACTCAGCTAGCGGTGACCATGATGATCATGTCCGGATTCGCGGCCCTGCGCATCGTGTCCTGGATCTTTCAAACCATCCTCTACAACCAGCGACGTGATCTGCTCCGGCTCACGGCGGCCGTGGCGCTGGTTCCTTTCAAGTTCGGGCTGTTAGCGGCGATGGCGCCGTCCCTTGGCGCGGTTGGCGCTGCGATTTCGTCAACCGTCGGCGACGCCGTACTGCTGTTAATCTTCACGATCGCGCTGTACGGGAAACCGAGGAGAGGGACCACATGAAGTGGGAGTCTGGTCGTGCCTGAATCCGTAGAGAATCGGCCTGTGCCCGACGACGCCAGGCGTAGCGGTGCGATCACCGGCGACAACGGTAAACCGACTGGGAAATCGACTGCATCACAACGAGATTCCGTCGTCCCGGCTGAGGCCGCCGGCGGCGACACCGCAACTCAGGCGGCGGCCGAGGCGGCGCGCGCGACGGCCAGCGCCCGATATGACTTGCTGGACATCATCAAGGCCGTACTCATCATCCTGGTGGTATATGCGCACCTGGTGGAACATTTCGGCACCTACGATCCAGTTTTTGAGGCGGTCTACGCGTCCCTGTCTCTGAACGGGCTGCCGCTGTTCGTGCTCATCAGCGGCATGGTGGCAAAACCAGTGCTCATCGATAAGGACTATCGCAAGATGGTCGCCAAACTGCTGTTGCCTCTTGTCTGTATACAGCCGTTCTACCTTGCACTGCTCGCGCGGGCAGGAGGCAAAGCCGCAAGTCACCTACTCGATCCGCAATGGCTTCTCTGGTTCCTGCTGAGCCTGATCCTCTGGCGGATGATGTTGCCGCTGTTCCTGCGGATTCCCATGCCGTTGCTGGTTGCCGTCGGCATCACACTCGCGGCCGGTTACGCGCAATACATCGGAGCCGATCTCAGCCTGTCCCGCACTCTGTACTTTTTCCCGTTCTTCCTCGCCGGCTACCTATGGCGGGACACTCTGCTCAAACTGACCTCACGCGCAAGGCTGCTCTGGGCGGTGCCGTTCATCGGATTGCTGGTGGGCATGGCGATTTGGTTCCTACACGGTTTGGACACCGCCGTGGTGTACCACGATCGCGGGTACGACAGAGCGGCCGTGTTCGCTGATTACCCCGCGCTTGGCCGGCTGCTACTGCTGCTGGTTTGCTCCGTCAGCTGCCTTGCCTGGATGGCGATGATGCCGCGCAAGTCTCAATGGCTGGTCCGCCTTGGCCGGCGCACCCTGACCATTCTCGCCCTCCATGGCTTTGTGGTGCTGGTCTGTTTGAAGTTGTTCAACATGGCAGGTTGGACGGACTCGCCGAAGCCGTGGTTGTTTCCGGTGCTCTTGATCATCTCCGTAGCGATCGCCTGGGGGGTGTCGCTGTTCGACGGACCCTTCAACCGGTTCTTCGACTGGTTGGCGGAAAAGTTGTCGCGGTTTGTGCCGCGCCAGGCGTGAGCCAGCGAGCCGGGCACCTGCCCGCGTTCGGTGCTCGGCTGCGGTTCAGTCCCTCAACGGAATGTGAGATTCAAGGTCCGCGTCGCCGACATATTCGGTGTAGCGCGCGTGACCGAAATCGTGGTAAATCATTATCTTTTCCTGCCACCGTTCGTAGCCAAAAAGCTCAAAATCGTAGCACGGAGACAACTTGCGTGAGTCATTCCGTTCATTGAACTCGCGTATGGCCAATCGCTCGCCGGTAAAGTCTGAATAGCACTCTGTGGTTCCGATTATGTCGTCCATATAGCACATAATGCGTGGCAATATTGCGGCCTCTGGGAGATCGAAGATTTTGAAGGCCTCAGCTGTCGAGGAATAGTAATCCAGGTCGAAGGAGATCATCCCGATCGGCGCGTCAAAGGGTGGGTGCTCGGCGTAGGCCGGAAGGGTTTCGGCTACTGGGCCGAGCATGAGGCTGGCGGAGTTGAGTCTGGCCTTGAGTCGCGGGATGTCCATCTCGTAGAAGCCGCCTTGCCAGTGGTAGGACAGGTCCCGGTAGTCGATCGGCTTCGGCAGGCCCGATCCCATGTCGAACCCGACGATCCTGACTGTGATCGGAAGATGTTGCTCCACTACAGCTTTGATCTGTTCGAGGGCGATCAGCCCGTTGCCGCTCGCGACACCGAACTCGATCCACGTAACTTCCTTGTGACCCAGTCGCACAGCAAGTTCGCTCGCTCGGACCGCAGGGTACGCATAGAAGGGGCGCGGAAGCCCGCCCAGTATCAATTTCTCCTGCAAGGAAAGTTTGGAATTGCGGCCCGGCATCTTGAGCAACATCGCCCTCGCTAGCCGGCCCGCAGTCGAGGTATCTCTGGCGGCGACCCTAATAGTTCTTTTCATCTTTCGTCCCGTTCGCTAGCAACCACAAGAATGGCCTGTTCGAATCGCGCCTACAGCCCGATATCGAGTCAAGGTGCACGACCCTACCGCGCCCGCTGCCGCACTATGCTGGATCGTATCCCGGAGAGCATCCGATTTAGTGCGCAGGCTCACGCACAACCTAGCAAACCGCGGATCAACAATGCATCCTCGGCGGGTCCCGACACGGACAGGCGGTACGCATAACAGCGGGCGCCACATACACGAAAGTCGTTCGCTCTGCGGTGCGCCTATCCAAGGGGCCACCGACCTCCTGGCGCCGAGAGTAGCCAACGCTTCCTCCGATGACATCGATCGCGGACAGGGGGGGGTACGACCCCTTGGCCTCGGCATCCAGGTTCCAACGACGCGCGAGGATTCTGAGGTTTGGCGTCAGCCGCTACAGCTGCCAACATGGTCCAGTGAAGCTGCGCAGCGACCTACTAGGCCGGTACCTGATGCCTGCAGTCATTGTCGCGACATGCCCGGTCCTGGCGTGGCTTGTCCTGACACGGCTAGGGACCGGGACCCCGACGTACGCGTTCATCGGTGTGTTGGGCCTGATCGTCGCTGTTTACGTGGGTCTCTACCATCCGTTGTGGCTTTACTGGGCGTTCGCCGTCATCCTGGCGGGCCTCCCGTTCGGTACCTTTCCGGGCATCCACGTGCCGCTGTATCTCGCATTCGGGCCCGCAATCGTCCTTGCTGCAATAATTTATCCCCGAACCGAGACTCCGTTTCATCCTCTCGAAAAAGCGATTCTTGTCCTGGTATTCGCTGGGGGCGTATCGGTGATCGCGACCAGCTTCAGCCTCGGTGGCTTTTATCAGTACGGCAAATGGTCGATCATGACGCTGGTAGCGGTTGCGCTGACGCGCTTATCGAGAGAAGACTTGGAGCGTTTCGGGCGCATTTTTGTCGTGGTGTCCACCGCGAACGCGTTGTGGGGGATATTACTTGCGACTGTCGACAAAACACAGAAATCTTTCTTCATTCTGAGGCCATTCGGTTACGACGTTGCCAGGGTCGAAGAGGGCGTTCGGAATGGGGAGCAACATCTTGTCAACTGGGCTTACGGCGCAGATGGGTCGAAGGCAATACGATTAGGTGGCACGTGGATCGCGGGCAACGGCGCGAGCATCGCGTTCCTCGTCACAATCGTGATCTGCATGGTCTTGTTCCATGGCTGGCGACGAATTGTGATGCTCGTTATCTTGTCGGTCGCCCTTCTTCTCACATTGAGTCGGCAATCTATCTTTACTCTGATGGTGGGGCTTGCACTTGTTGCCATTTTCCACTCGGTGCGCGCCAGGTATCGGTGGTACGCGGCCGGCACCTTCGCAACGCTAATCGTTCTTGCTTTCAGCGTGCCCTACATCCGCGACCGACTGCTGTCGTCATTCAGCAAGCATGATCCAGGCGGCGAGGCGCGCCGGGCCTCGCTGAGCGACTTTCCGAATGTGGTTGGGGGACACTGGTTATTCGGACTGGGCTGGTCTCGTCCAGAGTTCAAAAGCGGCGCTGCGTCATACGCTTTGAACCTCATTTCCAATGCACCTCTGTTGCATGTATACCGTGCCGGGATCTTCACGGGTCTCGCCTTCCTGGCAATACTGATAATTGGCTGCGTGATCAGCTTCCGAGCGTTGCGTTCCGATTCTCTGCCCTTTGCCGTATACGGGGGCGTGTTCATCGCTGATTGTTTCGTGGGTCTGCAACTCGACCACGGTGTTACCGATGTGCCACAAACCATCTTGTGCTTCTCCGTGCTGCTCGCGTTTCTCGTGTACGTCGATCGTTTATTGCGCGAGCAAGTTCGGCCCCCCATCGGAGAACAAGTCATTGCCGGTGGCCTACCACCCGCGAGTAGCGACTTGCACACCAAACCGCATAGCGAAGGCGAATCCCGACTCGATCGGCCGACGGTGGCGAGATGAGTTCGCTGTCCACGCCTCGAGCAATGTCAGATTGAACGGTCTGCAGCACAGCGATCCCGGCCAGCCGGGATTCTGAAGTTTCCTCAGCTGCGCCCTATTTGGGCACTACCTGGTCATTTGGCGTCCAGACTGGTCGCGCGGCTAAGTCGGACACATAACGCGGATCGATTTCAGCGTCACATACGACATTTGCCGGAAGGCTGTCGATCTTGAATGTGCGCGTGTTAGCGTGGCGCGAACTTCGCCTGGGGGGGCGACGGCCGAGGGGGAGGTCACATTACTGCACATCGTGCCCGGCAGCATGCTCGGCCCTGCGACTTCGGGTGGTGGCGCCGTGGCCGAACGGGTTGTTGATTCGCCTTCAGCGACGCCCAGTCGCGCGGCAGGTGGCCAGCGCTTCCGCCCGGATATCGAGGGGCTTCGTGCGGTCGCGGTGGGTCTTGTGCTGTTGTTCCACGGTTACGGCAATCCCGTTACCGGCGGTTTCCTGGGTGTCGATGTCTTTTTTGTGATCTCTGGCTTTTTGATAACCAATCTTCTGCTGGCCGAGCAGATCAAACAGGGCCGGATCTCAATTCCAAATTTTTATGCCCGACGTGTTCGCCGTATTTTGCCGGCGTCGGCGCTCGTAGTCATCTGCACCGTCGTCGCTACGTATCACTACCTGGGTTTCATCAGCGGTAATGAGGCCGCCACTGATGCAAAGTGGACGGCAGTCTTCCTGGCGAACATTCGTTTCGCCCTGGTCCAGACGGACTATTTCGGGTCGCAGCTGCCGCCGTCTCCGCTGCAGCACATGTGGTCGCTGGGGGTAGAGGAGCAGTTCTATGTCGTGTGGCCGAGTCTGTTCGCACTGCTCGTGGTGATTGTGGGCGGCGCGCGGCACCGCAACGCCCTTGCGGCAACACTGGTGCTCATCATTGGCGCGTCGTTCACATGGTCTGTGGTCCAGACGATCTCTAATCCGACGTGGGCGTACTTTTCGCCCTTGACGCGGGCGTGGGAACTGGCTCTCGGCGCGCTTGTTGCGGTGCTCGCGCCGACGATCGGTCGATTGAGAACCGGATGGCCCACCGAGTTGATGGCGGCGGCCGGACTGATTGGTATTGCGTTGAGCGCGTTCATCATTGACCCGTCGACGCCTTATCCCGGCTCGGCGGTCGCCTTTCCCGTGGTCAGCACCGCACTGGTGATGGCTGCGGGATGCGCCTCTGTGGACACGGTGGTGGGTCGCGCGTTATCGCTGCGCCCCATGCAATGGGTTGGCGCTCGGTCATACTCGCTTTACCTGTGGCATTGGCCGTTGCTCGTCATCGCCGCCCGTTATGTCGGGGATGACCTGAGTAGCGTGCAGAACACGGGCCTGCTGGTTCTCGCGGTTGTCGCCTCGGCGCTCACCTATCGGTTGGTCGAAAACCCGGTGAGACGTGCAAAGTTCCTTGCGTCCCGGACGCGACTGAGCCTGGTTATCGGCGTCGCTCTCATGGTGAGCACCATCTTCATTGCCCAATGCTTCATTGCCACTCATCACGGCAGCTGGAACCCGATTTAGACCAAGTTAGGGACGAGGGCAGTTCATATGGAGGGGAAATGTTCAAGCTCACGACGGCAATTCGTCGCGCGACCGGCAGGGTCGCAGTGAAGCTGAGTCATGTGGGCGCCAAAGCGGCCGTTCTCGCGGCCGTTGTTATTGCAATAGCTGCGTGCCAAGGTAGTCCGCCAGGTGGGCCGGGCGTGCCGGGCCCGCGCACTACCTCCCGCCCCTCGTCCCACGGCGCAGCGTGGAAGGACTTCGTTGCACCTGCGGCGATGAGCGGATGTCCGTCTTCTGCATGCTCTGACATTCTCGCTCAAGTGCAGGTGGGAGCGGGGACGCGTAGCGTTCCGCAGGACTTGACCCCGAGCATCCAGGATGCGTCGAAAGACCTGCTGCTAGCCCCCGATGGAGGTGACTGCTCCGAGCTGCCGGTCTCCGGGCTCGAAACCCGCGATCAGCCATGCGTATTCAGCGCGGGCGTGTCCGCGACGGCGCCGATGATGGTGCTCATCGGCAACTCACGCGCGCTGATGTGGTCGCGGACGCTTCTGTCAATAGCAACGCAGCTCGGCTACCGCTTCAGTCTCGTCGCGCACGAGGGGTGCAGCATGCCACGGGTCGCAAACCCGCCGCGTACCGGCGCCGTCAGCGCGGCCGAGTGCAAAGGATGGGAGGACGCTGCGATCAATTGGATAAATCAGCAGAATCCCGCGGTGGTATTCGTGGCGAGTGGTCCTGACCTGAGCGAAGCGGTGACCCCTGACGAATTGACTGCGGGTTACGCCGCCACGCTCGACGAATTGAAGGCGCCCGCACGGAAAGTCTTCGTATTCGGTGAGGTGCCGCGTCTTGATCAGGATCCACCAAACTGCTTGGCAGCACACAGCTCTGATGCGTTGAAGTGCGCCGCCCCTCCCTCAGTCTCAGCATCGGGCGACGAGCAGCAAGCGGTTCTCAAAGCTGCTCAGCAGTCCGGAGCTGCCTATGTGAATGTGACGCCGTGGCTGTGCACCGAGGAGCTTTGCCCGGCGATCGTAGGCCACTACCTGGCGTACCGGGACCAGCGGCACCTAACTTCTACCTTTACCGAAGCGTTGAGTCCCGTACTTCAACAGGCAATAAATATCGGCCACGCCTAGTTGCGGTCTGTCGGTCACACGAGATGTCAGCACACTGAATGCCGCGACCCCCAGCGTTGCGACCATACCAGCGGGATGTCTCTACCCGTACCCGCAAAGTATGGAGGACAGCTAAGAATGATGTGACCCGAACAGCATGAATTTGATTGCCGGTTTCGCTTGAATCGTCATGCCAATAGACCGCGATCGTATGCACTTGGCGCGGCATCCGTAGAATTCGAAAGCATACGTCGTAACCGCGTCGAGGACGACGGCGCCGTTATCGGTGATTCACGTATAGCCAGCCGGATCCATCTTCCTTGACTTGAACCCGACTGCTTTGATAGACAAGGTGCTCTCGCCTAGATTGCACACCCTCTTTCGGCGCAATTCTGTGTATCCGGGTGGCCGTGACAATGCACGATACTTCTCTCGCTTGTCGATCTTCACACTAAAGGATCATCAAAGGGATCACTAAGCGCAGACGCGCGGAAAAATGACTGCGTCTGAAGGGCTCGACCGTCGGTCAAAAGAGCGCACGGACGTCGGCGCCTGGGGTCAAATGTCACCATTTGAAACAGAGGCTTGCGATGATAACCGATATCGAGCATGTCGACCACGGTGGGGCTGCGATCTCACAAGAGGAATATGTCGCTCGCTACTACAACACAGCCGGCAGCACGGACGCTCGCCGGCCACACCGCAGATGCAGCGGCAGGCCAATGCCCGGCGACGCGCCAAACGAAAGTCCGCCAACCTGATCACGAGGCAGTGTAGTGCTCTCCGTGTCCCGCAATCGGATGACCGGCGACGAGCAGCGGCGTGGCCGCGGCGACGCGAACATCGGAGTCGCCAGACGATCGAGCGCAAGCCACACACCAGTACCTAGCACACTGCGGCGACGGCAGCAGGTACGATGTCCGACGGGACGAGATTCCAGCTAAGTTTTACGGGACCCATCGTGACAGCTTGAGCAGCTCAGCGCCGCCCTCGGTGCGCCGAGTCGCGACGGATTGATCATGGGTATCAACCGCGCTTTATAGTGCCAGCCACATGTCATTGGAGGTCGCGCGTGAACGTGACAGATTATCTGCGAATATTCCGCCGGTACTGGTGGATGCTCGCGGTATTTACAGTCCTTGGGCTAGTCATCGCGTACGCGAGTTGGGTGGTGAAATTGGGGATCATCGATTTCACGCCGAAGTACGAGTCGACGGCGACTCTATTCGTAGCGACGCAAACGGGCACGACGACTGCCGAGGCCTACCAAAATGATATGTTTTCGCAGCAACGTGCGGTCTCGTACGCCGCACTGGCCACTAGCGAGCAAGTCGCTGAGCGCGCCGTTGACCAATTAAAAGCTGGGATTTCACCGGACGAACTTCGGGCGAAAATTTCTGCGAAAGGCCGTGACAAGACGGTCATGTTGGACGTCGGCGTAAGCGATTCGTCACCCGAACAAGCGCAGATCTACGCCGACGCCGTCAGCACTCAACTTGTAAGTCTCATCAGCGAATTGGAAACGTCGCGCCGGGGTGGCACACCGTCGGCCGCGGCGGTCATCGTCGACGCCGCCGATTATCCGACAAAACCCACCGGTCTGAAACTCTGGATGCGGTTGGCGTTAGGTGCCGCGGGCGGTCTGGTCATAGGAATGTTGGCGGCGTTGCTGTTCGGCGTCCTCGACAAACGCCTGCGCGCGCGTGAAAATATTGAATCGCAGACCGGTTCACTGGTTATGGGCACACTGCCGAAGGACCCAATCCGCCAAAATGCCGGAGTTGTCGATCTTGCAGGCAACGGCTTTTACGCCGAACGTGTCCGGGAATTGCGAACCAATCTGCGATTCACGGTGCCGCCTAATGGTTCCGCGCCCCCGCGCTGCATCGCGGTGACGAGCCCCTCAGCCGGCGACGGACGGACGACCACGGCCATCGATTTGGCGGCGGCGCTCGCGGAGTCGGGTCGCTCAGTGATGCTGGTAGACGGGGACATGCGGAATCCATCGATTGCCGAGAGGCTGCCACTGGACGACGCGGCGCGCGAGAAGGCGCACGGAACCGGTTTGAGCACAGTGTTGGTCGGTGAGGACGACATAGGCAGTGCAGCAATATCGCGGGTTGCGGTTGGTGACCACACCATTACGGTGCTGCCCGCGGGTCCCATACCGCCTCGGCCAGGGGAGTTGTGGGCGACGGATCGTGCCACGCGTCTGCTCGACTACCTGGCCGGCGCATTCGACTACGTCATCGTTGATACGCCGCCGCTGGCCGATTACACCGACGGCGCAATCGTCGGAGCACTCGGTGACGGCGCCATCTTGCTCGCGCGGATCGGAGGAACGACGGCCCGTTCGCTGAGGCGTGCAGTGCAGGTGTTGCAGTCGGCTCACGTCGCGCTTCTGGGAACAGTCGTGACGTTCGAACCCGTCAACCGCGTCGCGCTGCGGGCCCACGCCAGACAGCGGGGTCGTGCTGCGGTTGAAACCCCCCAGAGTCAACCCCGCGAGGGTGAAACCCGCGAGAGTGAAACCCAGGTCGGAAGCCAATGATTTGGCGGGCAAACGTGGAGCGGGCCCTGGCAGCCTTTTGTGTGCTGGTCATGGTCTCCGGTTGCTCGACCACGGGATCGCTCGCTTCGCAACACAACCGCCCGCCCGCCGCCATCCCGGCCCCCTTTGACGGCGCGGCTGTGTTGCCGCCCGCTGACATGACCGATGACGGTCCCGGCTCGCTTATCG
>Ga0105249_10000922_pt1 | contig 26002 bp, 16 predicted proteins | sample KBSS44metaG_FD_81522 | JGI IMG/M metagenome (GOLD analysis project Ga0105249, IMG submission 81522) | Switchgrass rhizosphere microbial communities from Kellogg Biological Station, Michigan, USA - KBS S4-4 metaG | ecosystem: Host-associated > Plants > Roots > Rhizosphere > Soil | place...
AAGACAAGACGTAATCGTCGCGGTTCTTATTGTGGAGGAAGTTGCCATAACGCCGTTCCGCAAGCCCAAGCCCGTACCACGGCGAAACATCGTAGTAGCGCACGCCAGCGTTCCAGGCGGCCTCCAGCGTCTTGTACGCATCTTGATCGCTGACCACTTCGAACTCGTTGCCTAAGGGCACGCCACCAAGACCGAACTTGACCGGCAGGACGTAGCGCCCGCCCCCGCCTTTAGACATGTCCGCGGGCGCCGCCAACGTCCCGCCCAAAAAAACGCCGCCGGCCGCCAATGCCGAGATTCCAATGTTCGTCATGACCTTCTCCTCAGTGTGAACGCGTTCACCTAAAGCACGTATCGAGCATCGTCTTTGCGTTCGGCGGATGGCTCGGCCGGAATGGTTGTAGCCGAGCGGCTCACGGGTGTGCCAAGGATCATAGGAACCGCCCCGAGCAGCGCCGCCATCAGCCGCTTCAGCGCGGCTTCCTGCAGGCAGCATCTCCAATCAACTTTAAAGCGAGCTTCCGAAGGGGAACCAAAAGGACCTCGATCGGCGCAAGCGTGAACTAGCCGCAGCAAAATCGGCCGCGTCCCCGTGCAGAAAACTCCCTAAATCAACATGCAACGGCAGTAGCCGGCTGCGCACTTGGCGCCACTAGCGAACAATGCTGACTCCCAACGGCTCAACCTTACATGATCGGCAAACCGGTTTTCTTCGATCCCACGGGCAAGCGCGGACGCGTCCTGCGTGGACTTGCTTGGGGAATGGGCACGCTCAGCGCGCTCATTATTATCACGTTCGCGGCCATCCTCCTTGTTGTGCATCGACCGGGCAACGATACCTTCGACGAGCAGTTCTCGCCGCATGTATCGATCCGGTGCGCCTGGGCCCCCACCTGTTCTGCGGCCCATGGGATCGCGGTCACGACCGCGGCCGATCCCGAAATGCTCAAATCCGCTTCCATGCTCGCTGCCGAACGGCGCGAGAAAGAGCGCGAGCTTCCTCGGCACCCGCAAGCCGAGGTGGTGGATCGCCACCCGGTGCCGGTCGCACTAAGAGGTTCGGGCGAGAAGCCTCTAAGTATCGGGTTCTATGTCAATTGGGACGATAACAGTTACCCCGCGCTCAAGCAGGCGCTGCCCAATCTCGATTGGGTCATTCCAAGCTGGCTCTCTCTTGTGGGGCCGGGTTTGAACATGAAGGCCGATGTCGATGATCGAGCTCTGAAGCTCATCCAGGAGACGAAACCTAATATTCCCATCCTGCCTATGATTCAGAATTCGGTGGACGGGGTGTGGGACGGACCGGGGTTGGCGAGGTTGCTGGCCGATCCGACAGCGCGAGCGGCGCGGCTGAATGAGATCATCGCGTTTCTCGAGGCGAATAAGTTTCAAGGACTGACCGTTGACTTCGAGGAAGTCCCTTCGGGGGCGCAAAAGGACCTTCAGGCCTTTCTTACAGAAATGTCGCAGGCTTTCGCCGAGCGCGGCCTTGCCATTGTGCTCGCCGTACCTTTCGACGACGATGACTGGCCTTATGCTACCTACGCCAAGATCGCCGATTATTTGCTGCTCATGGGCTACGACGAGCACTGGGATCAAAGCGCGGCCGGGAGCATCGCCGGACAGGTTTGGTTCGAGGAGGCTCTCGACAAGCGTATGAAGCAACTCGATCCGAACCGCACCATCATTGCTATTGGCGGTTATGGCTATGATTGGGTGAAAGGCCAAGCCGCCCAGGAGCTCACCTTCCAGGAGGCCGTCCTTTCGGCGCGGGACTCGGAAGCCGACATCCAGTTCGATCCGGAAACCAGTAATCCGCACTTCTCCTTCATCGAGGATGACGGTAAGCGGCATGATGTGTGGTTTCTCGACGGCGTCACGGCCTACAACGAAATCCAAGCCGGTGATGCCTACCACCCCGCCGGTTATGCGTTGTGGCGGCTAGGCTCGGAAGATCCCTCAGTCTGGTCAGTGATGGGCCGACCATACAACGCCCCCGCGCCGGATGCGCTTCGCCAGATTGGAACGAGCGAGGACGTCGACTTCGAAGGCGTCGGCGAGCTTTTGCACGTGGCCGAGGAGCCTGCCGAAGGCGAGCGCACCTTCGAGGTGGACGACAAGACCGGTGAGATCGTCGATGAGGCCTATAAGGCCGTGCCAACCCCTTTCGTCATCGAGCGCACGGGCGATAAGCCCGGCAAACTTGCGCTCACATTCGACGACGGTCCCGATCCTGATTGGACGCCGAAGATCCTAGATATTTTGAAAGCCAAGGGCGTTCACGCGAGTTTCTTCATCATCGGCGAGAACGCCGAAGCCAATCCGGATCTCGTGCAACGCATCCTGGCCGAGGGTCACGACATCGGCAACCACACCTTCACGCATCCTAATCTCGGAGAAATGACGGACTCGCTTGTCACGCTCGAGATCAATGCCACGCAGCGACTATTCGAGTCGCTCACCGGCCGCTCGATGCGCCTATTCCGCGCGCCCTTCCTCGGCGATGCAGAGCCGTCGACGAGCGACGAGATCGTGCCGATCGAGATCGCCCAATCCATGGGCTATGTTTCGGTGGGGCTGCATGTCGATCCAAATGACTGGGAGCGCCCACCGTCCAATGATATCATCAATCGAGTTCTCGAGCAGGTCAGCGATCCCAACCCGGACATCCGCGGCCACGTCATTCTGCTACACGATTCCGGCGGCGACCGCTCGCAGACCGTCGCTGCCTTGCCGACGCTGATCGATGATTTGCGCGCCAAGGGCTACGACCTCGTCACCGTGTCGGAGCTTGCTGGACTCTCGCGCGACCAGGCGATGCCTCCAGTGCCACCGCGCTCGCTAGGGCAATTTGTAAGCCTGCCTGTGTTCATGACGTTGGGCTGGCTAGGCCATCTCGCCACCGTGGTTTTCGTGTTGGCGATCTGGCTCGGTGTGGCAAGGATCCTGTTCCTCTCCGCCGTCGCATGGCGCAATCGGCAAGCCGAGACCGGCCGCGTCCCGCCGCTCTTGCCCGAACCTCCACCGCTGCAGACGGTGTTGATCCCCGCGCATAATGAGGCCAAGGTCATCGTCGGCGCGATCCACCATATCCTGGCGAGCGACTATCCGAATTTGGAAATTGTCGTCATTGACGACGGGTCGACCGACGGCACTTCGGACTTGGTAAATGCGCATTTCAGCTCCGATCCGCGAATTAAGCTCATCACCATTCCCAATGGGGGCAAGGCTGCCGCCCTCAATCATGGTCTGCAGCAGGCGCGCGGGAACGTCGTTGTGGCGTTGGATGCCGACACGCATTTCCAGAAAGACTCGATTTCGAAGCTGGTGCGCTGGTTCGCAGATCCTGCGGTCGGCGCGATCGCCGGCAACGCCAAGGTCGGCAATCGCATCAACCTCATTACTCGCTGGCAGGCGCTCGAATATGTGACCAGCCAGAATCTGGAGCGTCGCACGCTTGCGGCGCTTGGCTGCATCACCGTCGTGCCCGGCGCAATCGGCGCGTGGAGACGCAAGGCGCTCGAGAAATTGGGGGGCTTTCCAGTCGACACGCTGGCTGAGGACCAGGATTTGACCATCGCCTTGCAGAAAGCCGGCTACACCGTGCTCTTCGATAGCTCAGCAATCGCCTGGACCGAGGCGCCGGATACGGTCAAGGGTCTCACCAAGCAGCGATTTCGTTGGGCCTTTGGCACCCTGCAATGCCTGTGGAAACATCGCGACGTGATGCTACGGCCGCGCTTCGGCACGCTCGGGTTCATCGCCATACCACAAACTTGGCTGTTCCAATTCCTGCTGACAGTCATCGCGCCTCTCGTCGATGTCGCGTTCATTTGGCAACTCGCGATCTCGGGACTCAAGCTGTTCGAGCATCAGGATCAGTTCGATCCGGGCGACTTGCGCAAAATCTGTCTTTATTACCTCGCCTTCCTCATCGTCGATCTGGGCAGCGCGGCCCTTGCGCTAGCGATGGAGCGACGTGAAAGGTGGTCGCTGCTGCCCTGGCTCATGTTGCAGCGCTTCGGCTACCGGCAGCTAATGTACGTCATTGTCATCAAGGCCGCGTTGACCGCGGCGGTGGGGCCGTTGGTGGGCTGGGGCAAGCTTGAGCGAAAATCTACGGTGGCGGCAGCTGCGTAGGGCCGACTAAGACGGCGCAAACCTGCCCATAGGAGGAGGCCACTCTTTCTTCAACTGTCCTCGCAACACGATTGCAAGAATCTGGGCATTGCGTTGGCGATGGATCGACGTGAGAGATGGTCGCTGCCTGCCCTGGCTCATGTTGCAGCGCTTCGCCTACCGGCAGTTAATGTACTCCATTGCGATCAAGGCCGGCGTTGACCGCGGCGGTGGGTGGGCTGGGACAAGCTGGAGTGAAAATCTACGGTGGCGACAGGCCGGGGCATGCGTGGCTAGATGCGATCACACTCCACCCCTCTCGTTTTTTCCAACGCGATGCACGTCCACAAAAAAATCGAGTGAAGCACGGCGGCTTAGTCGCCCACTCTCTCGACCTTCGCAGCCAGATTGGGAATGAGCGTCAACCCGATAGCTCGTGTTCTGGCAGCGCAGCAACCAAACTGTCTCGTTGGCCGGTAGACGCTGCCATACCGCGCTCGGCGCTTTGCGGGGAGTCACAGGCATAACCCTGAGCGCGGATTTGCGCGGCAATGATGTCCTGGGCCCTTCCTGCGCTTTTCCCTCAGCAACCCGGTCCATGGTTCCTGCTGCCATCACAAACAGTGTAAAAAAATGTGCCAGATACGTCGCATCTCGCTCTCCAAAGCTTTCGATGCATTTTCCTAGGGACGCAAAGATTGCGTCTTTTACGGGTGCGCGCCTCGGCTTGGGATCCGTTGGTCCGCGGGATAACAAAGAGTCAGGCTTACCCGTGCTTTGGATGCCGCCGCGACACAAGACTCAGCATAGCGACCGGAAAAACTGGCGCTGTCTCTGAGCCAGCCCGTTGACACCGTCTTTGCTTATCAAAAGACGGCAGCCATAAAAACCGCCATTAGTTTTATATTATGGGAAATGACACGTTTGCTTGTATGAAGTGTAACGATCACTCCTGGAAAGCCAACCTGCCGGCGAGAGCCGAGCATCTTCAGGCTGCATCTGCGCTTACTTGTCACCAACCTGGATACGGAGCTTGAGTAGGTCCGTTATTTAAGGAATCTCGCCTTTGATAGGCAGAACGAGGTGAAAACTTGCGCCGCATGGGGAGTTTTCAGCAGCCCATAAGCGGCCGTTATGTGATTCGACGATGGTGCGGCTGATGGGTAATCCCATGCCGGTCCCATCACGCTTGGTCGTAAAGAACGCATTGAAGATCTGGTCCGCCTGCTGCGGGGGCAGCCCCACCCCGCTATCGCTGATACACACCGCAATTAGTCCGTCCTCCGCTCGCTGCGACTTGATGGCTAGTTCGCGCCTCCCATTCACATCCTTCATCGCCGCGATACTGTTGGTGATGAGGTTCATCATCACCTGCTGTAGTTGCACGCGGTCTCCGGTGACGTGCGGAAGATCTCCAGCCAGCTCGGTGCGGACCGATATGGAGCATCGCGTCACTTCGCTGTGCAGCAGGACGATCATTTCTCGAATGACTTCGTTCAAATCGACTAGCTCCCGCTGCGGAGTTGCTTTCTTGAAAAGCAGGCGGATATGGCTGACGATTTCGGCCGCACGCGTTCCGTCTTTCACGACATTCATCGCCGCCGCGCGCGCTTCGTCGAGATTTGGAGGCTGCGCAGCGAGCCAGTGCAAGCAGGCGCTGGCGTTGGCGACAGCGGCGGCAATCGGCTGATTCACTTCATGTGCCAGGGAAGCGGTTAGCTCTCCCATGGTTGTCACCCGGTTGACGTGTGCGAGATCCGCCTGTGCCTGGCGCAACGCCTCTTCAGCGCGCCTCTGCTCGGACAAGGAGGCGGCCATCGCGAGCGCGAGGATGAAGAAGGTAATGCAGGCAACCGCCAGCGCTAAATTGGTTTGATCGAAGCTCGCGGCGTCTTGAGCCTCGCCGTGAGCGGTAAAAATGGCCGCTTGCATCCCCGTGTAGTGCATCCCGGAAATGGCCAGTCCCATGACGACGGCGGCAACGAGCTTCTGCGCAAGATCAGTGGTGCGGAATGCCAGCCAGAGAGCGATCGTCGCCGCGCCGATCGCTATGACCACCGAGAGCGCAACGAGCAGAGGATCGTAACTAATCTCGACGTTGCCCTGCATCGCCGCCATGCCGGTGTAATGCATGGCGATGATGCCAAGTCCCATGAAGATACCGCCGAGGATGAGGTACAGCGGCGAACCGTTCGAGTAACTGATCACGTAAAAGCCGCCGCTCGTTACGACGATCGCCACCAAGAGGGAAAGAATGGTCAATCCGACATCGTAGGACATCGTCATCGGCAAGGTGAAGGCAAGCATGCCGATGAAATGCATCGACCATATTCCGCCCCCCATTGCGATCGCGGCCGCCCACAGCCACACGCGACGCGTGCCTCCTTGCGCACCTTTCACCCGGCCGCCAAGATCAAGTGCAGTGTAAGCTGCGAATACAGCGACCAGAATGGACAGGGCGACGAGATAGGGATTGTATACTCCGGTAACGACCATGGGGATCGCCCCCAATTTTCGAAGCAGATCTGCAATTACCGAGTGGAAACCCCATGATTAAGACCTCAGTTCCGCGTATTCATCGTACCGGCAAGCGCTTAACTCCGCGATGGTTCGCTCGCCGCGGGACGATCGACCGGTCTCGGCGGCACGCTCCCTACCTTTCCCTTCCTGATTCCGAATCTTGGCCACGCGTTCGCTCCGCCGCGCAGATCTGCCTTCAACCCGAAAAAACCGACCTTCATCGCAGCAATTTTTCCGCCCCAGATGCAGCTGGGCAGGGCCCCGACGAAGTAGCATCTGCATGTCGGCATAGGAAGCGGACCGCAGCGCGCCTCGAAGGTGGTCAGTTTTTGCCTAGGCCACCACCTTACACAGGAAGGCATAGTGAAAGGCGCGACGACCGTTACCCCTCTAGGTGGAATTGCCGCCTAGCCCGACTGGATCTTGTCGGCTCGTGAAGCGGTCCGGCCATTATTTCCAATCCTAAGCCGGCAGACACCAAGCCTTAAAGACGATTTCTTGAACGCCGGCCAGCCCTTGTGGGGCGCGTACCGAGCGCAATTGGGCAGGTAAACAAAGCGGCGGCGAAGCCCGTGCGCCGATACAGATAAGAGCGTAGGCACCGGCTAGCGAAGATTCAACATAGTTTAGACCGGTCCTTGACGATGGGGTCAGGGCTAGGCAAGCAGCGGTACCGCGCTTCTTCGTGGCGGAGCCCGGTCCGTGCCAGCGCTCGACTTACGCGGATACGTGTTGTGCCGAGCCGTTAGGGTGGATCATGGCAAGAGCCCGTGCCGCGTCGCTGAAGACTAGTTAAAAAAAGACCCGAGGCTGTCCCACGGGTCTTTAGGTCGAACTAGAAACTGTAAAGTGTTTAAGCGACCTTCCTGGCGGTCTTGCCAGCGACTTGCTCGACGGGCTGGTAGGCATTACGCGCCAACTCGACATACATCTCACCGAGCTTGGACGCCTGGGCGATGTAGGCGTCAAACGCCTTCTTGGCGTATTGAGACTGAATCTCCCACGCCTGCTCGAATGATTTCGCGGCAACCAACTGCTCGAAGGCACGCGTGCCGTCCTCGAAAGCCTTTTTCGAGTAGTCGCCGACTGTGGCGGCAATGGCCCGGAAGCCCTTGTTAACCTCACCAAGCGACCGAACGGACGCATCGAAGCCGTTCTTGCTTACTCTCTGAAACTCTTCACCAAACTTTTGAACGTCTGACATTCACTACCTCTATCTTGCTCCCGCCTCGGCGGAATATGTTGCGTGTACCAACCTTATATGCTGCACTGCACAAATTTGCAATGGGTATTATTGCACCGCACAAGAGGCTGGCGCGGTGTCTCTCTAAATCGGGCGGGACGGGGTCGGGGTTTCGGTGGAGGTCGATAATATCGTACGTCTTCAGGATTCCCTCTTACCACGGCGACGATCGCCGCGCGTTTTAAGTAACAGCTGTCAGTCTCGAATCCTCATCGGCCATTCTGGTGGTTGAGCGCCCAGATATAGTCAGCGAGCGCCAAGACGTCGGTCGGCGTGAGCTGTGCCCCGCCCATCGGCGGCATACCGCTGCGGTAATCTTTCGGCTGCGGCACGCCTTTGGTGATAGTCGCAGCGATCGAAGGAACGCTGCCATCACCCCAACGCCATTTGCCGTTAGTCAGGTCGGGCCCGAGCGGCGAACCCTTCGCGCTGGCGCCGTGGCACCCGGCGCAAGTCCCACCTTTCTGGCCGTGGAAAATTTGCTCGCCTAGGGCGACCTGCTCTTGCGTTTGGCCAGGTGGCGTCGGCAAAGAGCTCGTGGTAGCGCCGGCATTCGGATGGATCCCTTCCGGAGGCTGCGCCTGGGCTGTGCCACTGGATGCCGAAGACGATGCGCTCTGCGGCGGAGCCGGCGCGGGCTCGAGGCCAGCTGTCTTCTCGCCATTAAATGTGACCCGCCAGATGCGGCCGTGCTGGTCGTCGGCGATATAAAACCCGCCATCGGGACCGCTGGCCACTCCGGAAGGCCGATGCGCGGCTTGGCCCGGATCCAAATGACCTCCGGCGAAACCATCGGCAAACACGAGATACTTTCCCGACGCCTTACCGTCGGTAAGCGGTTGGAACACGACATTGTAGCCGGCTTGCGGCAAGGGCGCCCGGTTCCACGAGCCGTGAAAGGCGATGAAGGCGCCTCCGTTATAAGCTGAGGGAAATTGCGTGCCGTTGTAGAGCATGAGGTCGTTCGGTGCCCAATGGGCCGGGAAGAAGGCTACTGGCCCTTTCTTCTGCGCGCAAACTCCGACCGTCTTACCGCCGTCGCCGCCATATTCCGGGGCGAGCACCAACTTCTGCTGGTCATTGTCGAAATAGCATTCGGGCCAACCAAAGTCGTCGCCTTGCGCGACCTGCAGGAGTTCCTCGGCGGGGAGGTTCGCGCCCTGATCTTCGTTGTAGAGCTTCGGCCAGTTTTCGTAGAGCTCGTCGCGTCCCTGCTGGGCCGCATAGAGGCCCAGGCCAGTCGAATCCATGGCAATGCCGTCAGCATTGCGAATGCCGGTGGCATAGCGCTCGGTGGTAGAGAATTTCTGGTCGGTCTTATTGGCGTCGTAACGCCAGATGTCAGCCCGCGTCTCAAGCTCCGTGCAGGGCTTGTCCCCGGAGACATTGGGCATGCGGTTCTGCGCTTGGCAAGAATTGGTCGGAGGCGACATCGATGAAGAGGTTGCCTTTGGCATCGATAGCGAAGGGGTGCATCGGGTGATCGCCGGTGAGCGGCAGGCCCGAGACAATGGTTTCGGGTGCGCCGGTCGGCATGATGCCGTCTTTTGGTAGCCCGTAGCGGACAATGCGGTCGTTCGTTTCCGCGTAGAGCGCGTCCTTGTAAAGCGCGATGCCGGTGCCGCCGTGATCGCCCTGCTGAATGGTGTCGCCGAAGCGCGCGGTAACGTCGGCCTGGCCGTCTCCATTAATGTCTTGCAAGGCAACGAGGAAGCCGCCGGGTGGCGGAGTGTCGTTGCCTTAATAGGTGCCACTCCAGGTGTTCACGTAGAGCACGCCATTTGGGGCTACAACCAAATGTCGGGCGTGTCCGATATTGTCAGCAAACACTGTGGCGCGGAATCCTGGGGGCAGCGTGATGCCGCCATTATCACCCGCGCATGCTTGCGCTTTCGGCTCTGAGTTGGGTGTGTCTTCCGTCGCTGCGAATGAGGCCGAATCAAACGCGAGCATGGCAACGATGGGAAGCAGTGTCGGGCTTAGTAGCACAGCGCCAGTCCGAACGTGGAAGAAAATAGTCATTGGGCTACCTGCAGGAATTTGCCGATTAATTACTGTCATCTTCTCCACATCGGTCAGGCCCGAGCCGAAGCAGTACCGTCCCAAGAGCTGGCGCGACGCGCCCCCTTCTGCATAATGTGCCTAACTACTCGCAACCGCTGCCTCAAGGACATTAGAACTGAGCGACCCAATGCAAAAAGGCTGCACAGAAAAAAATGAACGACGCACATTCCAAAGCGAATTCTATGTCTGGTCGCTTGAGGAAAGGAAATATGCTCTTGAACATCAATTTGATTCCTTATATTTGGCCTTGTCGAGCGGCGTCGAAAGGGCTTGAGGTTTTTTTCACGCCTCGGTTTTTAGGCTCGCAAGACCATCAAGAATCAAGATCGTGCTGGGCGGTAACCGACGCCAAGCTATGAGAAGTAGCAACCCACCGATTAATTAACTTGCTTTATCTTGCCGCTGATGTTGCGGACTTGCTTCACGATACGCGACTTCATATGCGACTTGGAATGGGCCTCTCTGAAGCGCTGTCCGACGATGGAAGTGTCACCGGCCGTGGTAGGTCCGCTGCGCCGTGGCACGATCACTGTCGTCGCCACCGGTCTTGGGGGCATGCTCCACACTTTTTCCTTCCTCACAGAGTCTTGGCATCGCGCTAAAGCTCGCTTACGCGGTACACCGAAGCGCCTCCCGGAGTGCATCGAGCTTTGGCGCCTCTGCCAGGGATATAGCCAGCATATTCCCAAGCGCACGGTTCGCGCTCTTCGCCGGATCGCCGTTTCCTTTTCGCGCAAATGTGCCTGGTAACTGCTGGCTCTTCTTCGCCGCAGGCCGTACAGCTAATTTCTGATCGAGCTTGCGAAAGCATTTGGGGCAAAACCACTTCAAAAAAGGCAAGAAACAGCAAACGCTGCTGCGTGCACGCTCTTATATCGTGGACGATACGGTTCACTCTTTGTGAACATCCAACCACATTAAGGAGAACTTCAATGCTGAGAAACCTGGCTTTAGGCATCGCAGCCGCTTTACTGTTAGCTGCCGCGATCACCCCAGCACCGGCTTCGGCAAACTACGCTCATTGCACGGAGCAGCCCAATGCCGATACTTGCCCGACTTATTAAAGGGCAGGGGTGCAGAACGGCTTGATATAGCAAAGCACAGCAAATGAATGGGGAGGCCCGTCTTCAACGGCGGGCCTCCTCGCTTATGGAAGCGACGTCGTAGACAGACCATAGCCGCGCGAGGGCAATACTGCTCACATCTGCCTGGTGATGGCTGTAGAGGGACCAAGCCCATCGCTAGGCTTGCCGGAATCGGCCAGCTCGAAAATTCAGGTCAATCGGCGTGTTGGGGAAAAGTGCGTTCAGACAAGTTATCTTGTTATCGAGTATTTTGCGCGTCGATGGGTTGGCCGGCTTCAGTGTCCTCCCTTGGCGATTTTTTGCAGAAGCTCATTGTCGTCTGCCACTTCTTAGCTAACCAAAGCGGCTATCTACAGTGGAACAGTGGCGGGATCGACGTTGAGGAGGTACAACGACTCTCCGAGTTCTCTCGTCGACTGCGAAGAATCGCTCAATATTAGAATGCTCGGATCTAAAACTAAGCTACGAAGCGAATGTCGCTTGGTTCGATGCTGAGAGTTCCGTTCCATCGGCTGGCAGCGTGAACTGAAAGATAGCGCCGTGCGGGATGTTGGGCGATGCCCAGAAACGCTCGCCATGTGCCTCGATAATCGATCGGCAAATGGAGAGTCCCATGCCCAACCCATTGGGTTTCGTCGTGAAGAAGGACTCGAAGATGCGATCTGCGGTCTCAGGAGCTATTCCTTCCCCGGTATCCTTGACTGCAACAAGGACCCCGCCCGAGTCGACGCGTTCGGAGGATATGGTCAGCAGCTTGGCTCGACCCATCACCGTGCTCATAGCTTCAATTCCGTTCATGATCAGATTGAGCATGACCTGCTGCAACTGAACGCGATCGCCAAGGACCATCCGATCCGCCGCGGACAGATCGGTTCGGAGGGCAACATCTTGCTGTATCAACTCGCTTCGGGTGAGCAGTAGAACCTCCTCGATGGCGCTGTTGAGGTCAAATCTTACGGATTGGGGCTCGGATTTTTTAGCCAGCGCGCGGAGGTTTTCGATCATTTTTGCCGCGCGCCTGCTGTCCTGCGTGATGCGCGACATTGCATCGCGCACTTCGTCGAGATCGGGCTCGTCCCGCTTGAGCCAGCGCAGGCCGGCCTCACTATTTGCCAGAATAGCGGCCAAGGGTTGATTGATCTCATGAGCGATGGAGGCAACCAGCTCACCCATCGTGGTTAGGCGTCCGACACGGGCGAGTTCCACCTGAGCCCGCTGGCGTTCGATCAAGTTATCTTTAAAGATCTCGGTCGTGGTCGCCATCGCGCCGATCTCATCCCTGCGGTTAATCCCCGGCACTTCCACCGTAGTATCGCCCTTAGCGAGCGCTGTCATAGCTCTGGTCATGCGAGCAATCGGCACCGCGATACCACGTGTGAGCAGCATGCCCATCAGTATCGCGACAATCAGCGAGGCTAAGCCCCCGAAGATTGTCATCATGTAGCCAGTCGCGAATGCCTGCTTCTGCACGGCTTCGCGCTTGGCCAAGAGATCGCGCTCGACTCCCTCGATTTCGTTCACTTTGGCCCGGACTTGATCCATTGCGTTTTTGCCGGCCATCGAACTTTCCAAGGCGCGTGCCTCATTGCTCGTCTCGGGCTTAGCCATCAACCCGATCTCCCGCTCGGCGATTGCTCGCCAATTCTTTGCCAACTCGTTCAGTTGGTCGAGCCGGCTCTGTTGCATAGGGTTATCCAGCGTTAGCTCTTTCGCTCTTTGCATCGCGGCGCCGTACGCATTGCTCCCGTTACGATAGGGCTCCAGGAATTTCGCGTCCCCGGCGATCAAATAGCCGCGCAGACCGGTTTCTTGATCCACCATGGCGTCCATTGCGTGCTGTAGCGTTTCCAAAATATTGGTGGTGTGGACACGCGAGTTCTTCGCCAATTCAATCACGCGAAGCCGGTCGTATATGATGGCGCTGCTCGCAAAAATAACCGCAATCACGGCGGCAAACGCTGCCGTAAGTTTGCGCGAGATCCGTAAATTCGCAAAAGCTGACAATCGATCCTCTGAAGCGCTAGGCCGACCCAAAGGAGTGAACAACTATACCCCGCCTGCTCACCGATCGGGACTCGCAGTAGATCTATGTCAGAAACCGACATCTATCTTGGCAACCAGGAATGATAGGAAGGACGACAGGCGTCCCCGATACCTTGGAGGTCGATCGGGGCAACGGTGAGCCAGCGGCAGCAAAATAGGCCGAGCCGCGAGGCAAACCACTCCCTACATATGCAGGACGGCACAGGACGGCAGAAAGTGGACGCCGGCTCAGCCGTGGAATTATCCTAGGGAGCTGACGTGATCAGATCGTTCATAATTTCGCTGTTGTTTGCGGCTTGCGGTTGTGGAAGCGCGGCCGCACAAGTTAGCGCGAATGGTGGCGCTCTTCCCACACCGCTTGGCGTCACCTCTCCGCTTGGCCTCGGGTCAGCCCCCCCGGTCGGATTCACGGGAATACCATTGGGAGCAACTGAACTCCCGACATCTGGAGTGAGCCCAATGCCACTGGGCATCACCGCAGGTACTGTATCGAGCTGTTCCGGCATGGGCTCTGCGCCCCCCGCGGGCTTAACGGGAAACTCGCCATCATCCACACTTTTTGATGGCGACAGCACGGCTACTGCCGGAACTTCCTCTGGTACATGTAACACAAGCGCTACTAGCAACTTGGCGCAACCGGCAGCATCCGCATCCTCACCCACGGGAATGGCTGCGACTGCGCCTGTCGGAAGGGTTGGCATATCGATGGGTAGTACCGAACTTTCACCAGCGGGCTTGAGCCCTATACCTCCAACCGGAAATTCGCCGACGTCGACCCAAACCCCAACCCCATCCCTACCATAACAGCAGATGGAGACGTTAATGTCGTCATCCCCAATTTCAAAGGAGGGGGTGAACCCCAGTGAACCGCACATTTAGCTCGTCTTGACGAACTTCGCGACCGCCGTTCTCAAGATCTCGACGCTATGCTCTAAAGCGTGCTTTTCGTCATCCGACATTTCCGGCCAGAGAATTTCATTTACACCGCCAGAACCGACGACACTGGGTAATGATTACAGTGACGCCGTAACGCGCATTGTACGAGCCGACGGGAACCACCGCCCGCTCGTCCCTGAGCACGATCTCCGCGAGACGGGCCGCCACCATGCCGATACCATACTGGCTGGCACCAGTTCCCTCGATGATCGAGATATTCGCGAATCGCACGTCATGCTCGATCGCCTGGAAACTCGCCTAATGCAATCCCACGTGACATGAGCAAATCCTCCACTCGCATGCTCCCCACGCGCGCCGAAGACCGTAGGAACACGCTGGAGGTGCCGTGCTCGCCGATCACGTAGGAATCCACGTAAGCTGGGCTCACTCCAAGTCGTTCGGCCAGGTGCACGCGGAAGCGAAGACTATCAAGATACGTGCTGGTGCTGACCACGCGATTGTGGCCTGCCAAATTGCGCGCAATATCGGCCAGTGGCTCCGGTGGGTCAGTGGTAACTAGTAGTACAGTCTGCGGAGCCACATCGACGATTCGCGGAATTATGTCCTCAAAAACCTTTGCATTTGCGTCAAGCAGGCGCAATCGACCGAGCGGATCATTGCGATCAGTCGCACCGCCTGATTTTTCATTGACGCCGGCGGCGATGATCGTCACGCCCGCGCCCGCTAAGTCGCTGTACTCGCCGTCTGCGACCCTCACTAGAGGTGAAAGCGGCACCCCGTAATGCATGTCGGTCGCAACTGCCTTGGAGCGCGCGCGATTACGGTCGATTAAGATCAGCTCCCGCACACGAGCCCGCAGAACGACCGCCATCGCGGTCGCAGCACCGACCGCACCGATACCTACGATCCCGACCTTCATCATGTGCTTCCTCCGGGCTTGCGGGCTAGTTCAGAGGATACGAGTGCTACAAGCACCGCGGCTGCGGGAAACCAGATCAACGTTCCGAGGTGATTCGTGACCAGCATTCCAGCCACGGCCGCGCCGCAGCCGTACGCAGCCAACGTTTCGAGATCAAGCTTGATGTTAGATAGTGATGCCAGTTCGGCTCGACGACGGAGCGCGTCAGTTGCGGAAATCACGATACGGATGAGCGCACTGGTAATTACAACCGTATTGATCCCGAGTGAATTGATGCTGCGCGCGGCAACCGCCTGTATGCCCATACTGAACGCCAAAAGCACAATGACCCCGTAAAGAACAATACCTTCGACCGGACGTGAGCTCGCGCCCCACAAAATCGAACAGCCAACGAGGAAGATGAGCTCGAGCACCAGGAGCCACCTAGTTGGGCTGCGCGTGCTCTGATGTTCGGGTGGGTAGATCAGGGTAGCCAGCGCAACGCCAAGTGCAAAAGCCAGAAGGGCGCTTAATGAGCGGGAGGCGGCTAGCCAGTCCCCACGGCTCATCGCAAGTGCGAGCAGTGCGCTGTTGCCAGTCATGGCCGATGCGAACAGATCCTTAAGCTCGATGAAGCTCAGCACGTCGATGCAGCCCGAGGCGAGCGATAACCAGGCTAGGTTGACGCCGCCATAACTGGCGTGGCTCTCCTCGGAGGCGAGTATCATTGGTCCTCGCAATTTGCTTGTGAAGGTGGCCCCTTTAACCAAGCTGCTTCCACCCAGAAGGTCGGGCTGCTTACACTTCAGATACGACGCTGCCAGCATCTTCATGGGAAGCGTGTCTTTTTAGCGCCTTATCGATGCACTCGATGAGCGCCTGAGCGCGGAAAGGCTTGCTGATATAACAGACTGCTCCTGAGCGAAGGACTTGTGATCGAATTCTGTTTTCAGGGTACGACGTCATGAAAATCATGGGGATGCGACGACCTTGGGAGAGCAAGGCGCTTTGTAGTTCAACGCCGCTCATCCTCGGCATTTGTACGTCGACGATCAGACAAGATGACTCATCAACATCAGCCGATTGTAAGAAGGCTTCGGCGGCTGCGAAGCTGTGAACAACATGTCCAAGCGACCTCATCAGAGCGGTCGTTGCCACGCGCACGGATTCGTCATCGTCAATGATTGATATCAATGAGACATCCGACAAAGGTGCAATCCTTAGCTGGCAGTTTCGATTTAAGGGTCGCAACTAAGATCGGGAGAACAATGCAACGCGGCTTGGGGGATATTGCTGCCGATTGTCCAAGGTTGTGCCGATCGATCATTGACGTGGATGTCGAGGCAATTGTGCGACGTCATTTCCTCATCCATCCGCGGTCTGGCTATCAAGCAAATGAAATGGGTTTTGGCGTCCTTGCTACGCCCTTCAGGCCTAGTCTCTGTGTGCCCCTTTCGAGCAAGCGCGCGTTTGGGAGTGCATGCACGTTTAAATCAAAAAGACACGAGAATCGCTGGAGGAATGGAGGCCTGAGGCGAGGGCAAAACCTTTGGTAGGTGTTCTCGGGTACTGTTGCGATCTTGCGAGCGATCCGATTCGCTTTGCCTCGATTTCGATACGGTGAAATGAGCAAGGGCAGCCCAACCGCAGCAACGGGGCCCAAGCCCAAGCGGGGGTTTCGGCGATCCTCGTCGTGACTTTTGAAACGGCCACGACCGGCTTTGTGCGGATGCGGGCGTCGGGCTTGTCTTTAGCTATGTCCTTCCCGCTCCCTGGCAAATCAAAGGGCCAAGAGCGACTGACCGGCGGCTGCCTTCGAACGCTATCCGCTACCGATCTCCGCAAGGCTGAACCATTTGACGCAATCCCCGCGCAGCCCAAGCACATTCGATTTCCTATCTTCGGATTAGCAACAAGCGTCGATTGTGAGGAGCCATGCAAGATACTAACTCTCGTTCCATCTCGTCGAAAGACGAGGTTAAGTCTCTCGCCTCATCATCGGGTCGATCGGCTCGGGTCATGCGAAAGTCCTTCAAAGGAAGCATCGGCTTCATCGGCCTTGGTCACATGGGCAGCGCCATGGCGGCCAATCTGGCTGGTGTCGGCTTCGCCGTTCTGGGCTATCTGCGCCATCCTGAGCGCAATGCCGACATTAAAGCGCTCGGCGTTGAACCTACGAACAAGCTGGCTGAACTTTTCGATTGCGACATCGTCATCACCATGGTGTCTGATGATGCGGCAGCTCGTGAGATCGTACTCGGCGATGGTTCACCCAACTGCGAAGGCCTCGCATTGGGTCTCAAGCCCGGTGCTTTGCACGTCTCGATGAGCACCATCAGCCCCACGCTGTCTTCCACAATCGCAGCAGAACATGTGCAGCATGGTCAAATGTATGTGGCGGCGCCGGTGTTCGGAAATCCAGATGCCGCCAAAGCGCGCGAGCTCTATGTCATCGCAGCCGGAGAACCCGACCAGATTGAGCGCGTCCGTCCTCTATTTGACCTTCTCGGTCAACGGACCTTCGTCATCGGCGATGAGCCGGCAAGCGCAAATTTGGTGAAGCTCGCAGGAAACGCCATGACCGCCACCACCTTGGAGGCGCTGGCCGAGGTTCTTGCCCTTCTGCGCAAGCGCGGTGTCGCGCCCGAGAAATTCCTCGACATCATGACCAGCACGATGTTCGGCAGCCGCGTACATAAAATCTACGGGGCCAAGATGGTGCACGAGACCTACACACCGGGTTTCGCATTTCCCCTCGCCCTAAAGGATGTCCGCCTGGCGCTCTCGGAGGCGGATAGCGCGAGTGTCCCCGTGCCATCACTCGATGTCGTGCACAATAGGCTTGTTGCCGGAGTGGCACGCGGCGGTGGCGGACTGGATTGGTCGGCGCTGGCCCTAGTCGCCGCGGAGGAGGCCGGTCTCCTGGACGAAGGCCTCAAGAGGAAGGCATGAAGCGGACAACCCATCGACGCAAATATTCGATAGCGGAATAGATGCTGCTCTGACTTCGGCTGCGCATCACCCTCGGCGCGCAGCGTGCTCATCGAGTTCGCTGGTCACGACTTAACTGCTCTGCACTTAGCGCCAGGAGGTGAGGATTCATTCCTGACACCGCACGGACGTAAGTGCGCCCAAAGCATTCCTATGCCTTCCACGAAAAAACGCTCAAGGCGCGCATTGCATGATGCGTCGCATGCATTTTGAGCACCATTCGACAGAAAGTCTGATCGAATGCTGGGAACTACGCTGTGAGCGACTAGATGGGGGACGGCGGGTGGAAAAAAGTGTCTACTAAAGTATAGGTCGCTCAGACCAATTGCGGTCATCGATCCCACCCCATGTACGATAGCGGTTTTACTCGGCTGGGACCTATCTTCTAGTCAACAACACCGACGAAACCAGAAATAAAGGTTGGTTGTCATGTTGACTAGCGCAGTGCGCAACAATGTTGCATTTCGGTTTCAACGAAATATCTCGCTTGCAACAACGGGCAAGGCTGTCGTTCTGCCGATCCGGGGCAACGGTTTCGCAGACCCGGCGACGAGGGAGAATGATCACGTTGGTCCCGGTCAGGTCACGCTAGCACAACATCCCGTTGTAGAGATTAGCCCCCGACAGAGTGTCCGCCGCCGGATGGTGAGTTCGCCTGGAATGACGGCCGAGCTCGTGCAAGAGATGGGCAGCAACCGAATCGATTATCACTTCGTGGCGCCAAGCCATCTTCTAGTCCTATTTGAACGTGGTGTTCGTCGAGAGGGGGAAACCAATGTCGCTGGATTGCCGCCCTCTACACTCCGCCAGCTCACGCGTAAGTTCGTGTTCGTACCCGCAGGTCACACATATCGCGATTGGCACGAGCCGGACACGCCCGCGCGAATCACTTTCTTTTATTTCGATCCCGCAGAACTGCCGGGCGCTCGGGACGGCAACAGGATTCCTTTAGGACCGCGGCTGTTTTTCGAGGAGCCGCACTTGTTGGCCACGGCTCAAAAGCTCGCGGGGCTAATCGATGGGTCGGAGTCGGACAATCGTTGCTATATCGAGGCGCTTGGCCGCGTGCTTGCCCATGAGCTGACACGTTTGAATTACGGGAAGCCACGCAAAGGCGCGGTGCGCGGTGGTCTTGCCGCTTGGCAGCAGCGCATCGTCGCCTGCCATATCGAGGATCACCTGGCCGAGCCAATACCGCTTGCAACTCTTGCAGAGCTAGTTGGGTTGAGCACCTACCATTTCTGCCGCGCCTTCAAACAATCCTTCGGCATACCACCGCACCGCTACCATACGAGCCGGCGTATCGAACGTGCCAAGGCTCTTCTCACGAAACCCGCGCCGTCGGTGACCAGCATTGGATTGACTCTTGGCTTCAGTGACACGAGCTCGTTCACCGCAACCTTTCGCAAGGCAACCGGGCTCACGCCGACCGCTTATCACCGAAGCCTCGCATAGCGCTCGGCAAATCCGCTAATCGGGGCAAAGACTCGGCAGGCCCTGAAATCAGATTTCGAACCTGCCGTTCTGCTTGAGGAGCTTTGAGATCGTCCACCTGCACGCCTAGAGCGGACAACGGAGCAAGGCTGATGAGACGAAGAGTTGCAATTCTTGCAATCGCGATTGTCACAATCCTCGTGGTGGCTGGTGTCGTCCTAACCGAAGGGGGCGCGCGAGATACGGCAAGCACGCCGCCGCCAGCACCCCCGGCCGTACCGGTCGTCGCCAGCACCGTTACCAGTGGCGATGTGCCAATCTATCTGCGCGGGATCGGAACGGTCATCGCCTATAACACCGTCGTCGTTCGCAGCCAGATTCAGGGTCAAATCACAAAGATTACCTTCACCGAGGGACAGACCGTAAAAGCCGGCGACACGCTCGCCGAAATCGACCCGCGACCCTATCAGGCTCAACTCGACCAGATGATGGCCACCCGCGATCGCGATCAGGCCCAACTTACAAACTCACAAGCTAATCTCGACCGATACAATCAATTGCTGGCCAAAGGCGACGCAACGGTACAGTTGGCGGACACCCAAAAAGCGCAAGTCATCCAACTGCAAAGCGCCATGAAATCCGACGAGGCGCTCATCGAAGCTGCGAAAGTGCAGCTTGAATACACGAAGCTCGCCTCCCCGATTGCCGGGGTCACCGGTGTGCGGCAGGTCGATATGGGCAACATCATCCACCCGACGGATCCGAACGGTCTCGTAGTGGTCACCCAGATCGAGCCGATCTCGGTGATCTTCACGCTGCCCGAGGCAGACCTGCCAGAGATTCAACAGCAGATGGCCAAGGGACCACTTACGGTCCTCGCCTACAGCCACGACGACAAGGTCCGACTCGATGAGGGCAAACTCACCTTGGTGAACAACGAGATCTTGCAAACGACTGGCACGGTCCAGCTGAAGGCCGATTTTCCCAATACGGCGCACACGCTGTGGCCGGGCGAACTCATCAATGTCAGGCTGCTGCTTGAGACCAGGCGTAACGCGCTCAGCATCGCGTCGTCGGCAGTGCAGCAGGGACCCAAGGGACCTTATGTTTATGTGATCGGGCCTGACAGGACGGTGCAGATGCGCCCAGTTACCGTGGCACAGATCAGCGAGGGACAAGCGCTGATCGATTCCGGCCTCAAACCCGACGCGAAAGTCGTGCTCGAGGGGCAGTACCGCCTCCAGCCTGGCAGTCTTGTGGAGGAGCTGCACGGCAAAGCTGCCCAGGAGGCCGATCTGCAAAGCTCAGTCGAAGAGGCCATCCCGTGAACCTCTCGGCCCCCTTCATCCGTCGACCGATAGCCACTGTGTTGCTCATGGTCGGCCTGCTGCTCTGCGGCCTCACCGCCTACCGGCTGCTGCCGGTCTCCGCCTTGCCGAATGTCAACTATCCGACGATCGCCGTGACGGCGCAATTGCCCGGCGCCGATCCGCAGACCATGGCGTCATCGGTGGCCACGCCGCTCGAGCAGCAGTTCAGCCAAATTCCAGGCGTTACCCAGCTCATCTCAACGAGCGCGCTTGGCATCACCCAGCTTACGGTTCAGTTTGAATTGAGCCGCGACGTTGATAGCGCGGCCGAGGACGTTCTGGCGGCAATCAATGCAGCGAGTCCTTTTTTGCCCGTCGGTATCCCCTATCCGCCGACCATCCGCAAGGTGAATCCGGCTGACACGCCGATCCTTGTCCTCGCGCTAACCTCCGATTCGCTCCCGCTGACCACCGTTGATGCCTTCGCCGAAAGCATTCTCGTGCCGAAGCTCTCGCAGATCTCAGGCGTCGGGCTGATCGGCATCGGCGGACAGCAAAAACCGGCGATTCGTGTCCAAGTCGACCCGCAGGCGCTGGCTAACCGCGGTATCGGCCTTGAAGACGTCCGCAATGTGCTCGGACAGGCCAATGTCGATCTTCCCAAAGGAACGCTCAACGGCCCTCAGCAAAGTTACACGCTCAACACCAACGACCAGCTGTTGAAGCCTGACGCCTACAACAATCTCATCGTTGCCTACCGCAATGGCTCACCCGTGCGCATCAGCGACGTGGGCCGGGCCATCGAGGGACCTGAAAACGACCTGATCGCCGGCTGGTACAACAAACAGCGCGCCATCATCCTCTCTGTTCAGCGCGAACCCGGCGCCAATGTGATCGAGACGGTCGATCGCATCCAGGCGCTGCTGCCGCAGCTCGAAGCTTCGATTCCACCATCGATCAAACTCAACGCTGTTTCGGACCGCACCCAGACCATCCGCGCATCGGTCACCGACGTGCAATTCACCCTGATGTTGACGATTACCCTCGTGGTGATGGTCATCTTCCTGTTCCTACGTAACTTTTGGGCGACCGTCATACCCGCGATCACCATTCCCCTTTCCCTTATCGGCACCTTCGCGGTGCTGTATGAGTTGAATTACAGCCTCGACAACCTGTCACTTATGGCTCTCTCCATTGCGGTCGGGTTTGTGGTCGACGACGCTGTAGTCGTGATCGAGAATACAGTCCGCCACCTCGAGAATGGACTGAGCCCCATGGAGGCCGCGCTCAAGGGCGCGGGTGAGATCGGCTTTACCATCGTTTCCATAACGCTGTCGCTGATTGCGGTGTTCATCCCGCTCTTCCTGATGGGCGGGTATTTCGGCAAGCTGTTCCAGGAATTCGCCGTCGCGGTCAGCGTTGCGCTCGTTCTCTCTCTGGTGATCTCGCTCACGCTGACGCCGATGCTGTGCTCGCGCCTGCTCAAGAGCGATACCGGCAGGCGGCACGGATGGCTCTATCGGTTGGTCGAGCGAGGCTTCGACGGCCTGGTCGGAGCCTACGAGCACGGCCTAAAGGTTGCCTTGCGGCACCGTTTCGTCACTTTGCTCATCATGCTGGGAACCATCGGGGTCACCGGCTACCTCTATGTCGTCATTCCCAAGGGGTTCTTTCCACAACAGGATACGGGATTAATCATCGGCCTGGCTGAGGGCGCGCAAGATATTTCCTACCCGGCGATGGCCAACCGCATGCAGGCATTGCTCGAGGTGGCGTCGAAAGACCCGGCTGTCGAATCGCTCGGTGCCAGCATGGGTCCGGGTGGGGCGACGGCTACGCTGAATCAGGGACGCGTCTTCATTGCGCTGAAGCCGCAAAACGAGCGCAACGCCAGCATCGATCAGGTCATCAACCGCTTGCAGACGGCGCTCGCCAAAGTGCAAGGCATCACGCTTTATATGCAGGCCGCCCAGGACATCACCGTCGGCGGAAGAGTCTCCAAGACCCAATACCAGTACACGTTGACCGATGCCGACCAGAATGAGCTCAATCATTGGTCGGCGCTCTTTCTCGACAAACTAAAAAGCCTGCCAGAAATTACCGATGTCACCTCGGATCAGGAGAATGGCGGGCCGCGCCTTAACGCCACGGTAAATCGCGATATTGCCTCGAGCTTCGGGATTTTGCCCTCAACTGTGGACAATACCCTCGGCGATGCCTTCGGCCAGCGCATCGTGTCGACGATCTTCAGCCCCCTCAATCAGTACCATGTCGTTCTCGAGGTCGATCCGCGCTTCCAGTCCGGCCCGGAAGCACTCAACAACATTTATGTAAATTCTTCCGCCGCACAGGAGGTGCCGCTAAGCACCCTCGTAGACAGCACCATCACGGGGGCGCCAATCGTGATCAACCACCAGGGCCTGTTCCCGGCGACGACCATATCCTTCAATCTGAAAGCCGGAGTCGCTCTTGGCGATGCGGTCGACGCCATCAGAAAAATCGAGCAGCAAAGCGGCAAGCCTCAGTCGCTCGTCACCGCCTTCCAAGGCAACGCCAATGCGTTTCTTTCGTCGCTCGCGGGTGAACCGATTCTCATCGCCGCCGCACTCGTGACCATCTACATCATTCTTGGTGTGCTTTATGAGAGCACGATCCATCCGATCACAATCTTGTCGACGCTTCCCTCGGCCGGCATCGGCGCCTTGCTCATGCTGATGGCGGTGCATCTCGATCTTAGCGTGATCGCAATGCTCGGCATTCTGCTCCTCATTGGCATCGTGAAGAAGAACGGCATCCTGATGGTCGATTTCGCGCTTCAACTTGAGCGCAACGAAGGGCGAAGCCGCGAAGAAGCGATCTATCAAGCGAGCGTGCTACGCTTCCGGCCCATTCTCATGACGACCATGGCGGCGTTGCTCGGAGCGGTTCCCTTGATGCTGGGTACCGGCGCCGGATCGGAAATACGACAGCCGCTTGGCTATGCGATTGTAGGAGGCCTGCTTCTTTCACAGATTCTGACCCTGTTCACGACCCCGGTGGTCTATCTTTATCTTGATCGCTTAGGCAGCTTGGTGCGGCGCGAACGCTCCGCTGTGGCAAACCCAGTTTCGGCTCCGACCAGCGCTTGAGGGCCCCTAGGACAAGTCGCGGTGGCGTAGTGATCGATTACTCGCCCGGTGGGTGGCGGGTATTCCCGACCCTGCTAATTCCCCTTTCTGAGGGCTCAATAATCGGACCTGTCGCTCGTCCACCTGAGCATTTCAATGCAAAGGAGAGCTAACGTCGGCAATTTTGATCAAGCTCCACTGGCGCGCTCTTCCTATTTGTCTTGTTGTGAATGAGCGCAAGCAGCTGCTTGGCGCCTACTTTGGAGAACATACACATGAGCAAACTTCTTTTCGTTATTGCTGTAACTCCGCTCCTTTCAACGCCTGCCCTGGCAAACCCCGACACAGAATTGGCCCTTAACGCTTCGGTTCAATCTCACCCAGAATTAGGTGGGAAGGGGACCACGCCACGGATCAGGGTCAGCCAAACTAGCCAACCTCACCGGGAACCGTGCCCCTTCTGGCGGCGGACCGATAACTGCGCGGATTTGGAATAACTTTTGCGGACGCTTCCAATCATTTTTCGCGCGTTATCGCTCGAAAATAGCTTTCCCATGCCACGCATTCCGTCGCGATGATTCGCGCTTAAGATCAGAATGCGCGATCTGGCTCGGAGGCGCAAATCCGGGAATGGGAACTTCACCCTAATTCTGCGTCGGACGGCCCATTGATTTCTGGCTGGGCCACCTACATGCCAAGCCAAAGTGCGTAGCTACTGGGGTGCCTATCTCCCACAAACGGCCACACCGCCGACGCGCACGCACCAACAACCGCAGCCACCGCAGCCGCCGCAACCGCCCCACCGCCAACCGCCGCAGCCGCCGCAGCCTCCGCAGCCGCAGCCGTGCCAGCCACAGCCGTGGTGGCACCCATGGGAGCCACAGCCGTGATGACACCCTCCGCAGCCGCGGTGGCAACCGCGACCGCCGCAGCCATGGCAGCCGTGACAGCCGTGACGGACCAGCTCTACGCTTGAGCCGGAAGACCCTCCTAAATCTTCTTTGTCAAAGACATAGAACGTCGCCAAGCTAACGTCCGCGATTTCTTCCTCATCAAGGAAGACTTGATTGCGATCTCCGTTGCCTGAAGTAGGCAAGTTTACTGCTGGTCCACCAGGGACGGCCGACGCGGTGCCCGCCAGCGACAATGACAATCCAGCGGCCCCTAATACTGGTAGCGCCTTGCTCCGACGCTTTCGTTTTGAAGTTTGCTTCGCTTGGGGCATCGTCACCTCCTTTCCCCCACCCGCGGATGCTCAACAGGTGGGCCGCTTTTGAGAGCGACAGCCGCCATCTTTATACCGGGGTGATAACGTCGTTGCGAAGCCATTTGTTCAAACTGCCTCGCGTGTGACGACATCACAGGCACGGTTGGCAGTGCTCAAACAGGTTATAAAGGCGAAGGGACGCGGCAGGGTGCGTGATTAGTGCGGAGGCGAATGGGGAAGCCTGCGAAAGAGGAGGTGGAGGCAACACCTAGAGCTGCACGAGCAAGGCCAAGTCCGCGCCGGACCGCGCTTTAGTACATCGCTTGGTGGTGGAAGAAACGGCCTCGGGAGTTTAGTCCCGAAGCCGTTCAGGAGAGCGAATGTGCCTGAAGCAACCACCCGCAAAGCTCAGTTTAGCGGCAAATTGGGCCACTGCTCTAAACTCGGAAAGACGTCGGTTGTACATTTTGACGCAACCCGGCACTGCGTGGCGGCGCACACTCTCTAGCACTTCAAACGAGAAGCCCGGCGCTATTGGAGGAAACACCCGGCTTCAGGGGTGATGAGTCTGCGCGGCAGCGCTCTGCGGGGGGCGGGTGGTGAAATGCACTGTCACGCTACCGTCCAACCAAACCCGTTTTAAAAAGTTTCCGCGACAAATTGGCAAGTACCGCAAAGCGGCACGAAATCGTTCCCGCCGCACGGCGCATTGAAATCATCGGAAGATGATATGCTTCAAATCTGCTGGAAGAAGATGCCCCGCAGATAGTCGCACCATAACTGCAAAGAGCACGACTAATGCGACAAGAATAGCTATCTCTTTAAATTCCACATCGCATCTTATCAGCCCCGCAAGCGGTGGCAGCTCGTACCACGCTCGACTTTTGACCCACACGACCAAGCCCGGGGGTGGCCGTTCGCACTGGGCAAGAGCGCGCTACTCATCCTTTGAGGTTATTTTTCAGTGAGGCGCTTTACGCCCTCCTGTGCCTGTTTAAATCAGGGATCGATTTCGACTGCCGCCTCAAAGTCCGCCAGAGCCTTATCACGCGCTGTGAGCGACGGGGACGCAGGTGGAAAAAAG
>Ga0105249_10000924_pt1 | contig 25990 bp, 24 predicted proteins | sample KBSS44metaG_FD_81522 | JGI IMG/M metagenome (GOLD analysis project Ga0105249, IMG submission 81522) | Switchgrass rhizosphere microbial communities from Kellogg Biological Station, Michigan, USA - KBS S4-4 metaG | ecosystem: Host-associated > Plants > Roots > Rhizosphere > Soil | place...
TAGCTCTCTGCCCTTAGCTCTCTGCCCTTAGCTCTCTGCCCTTAGCTCTCTGCCCTTAGCTCTCTGCCCTTAGCTCTCTGCCCTTAGCTCTCTGCCCTTAGCTCTTTGCTCCTTTCGCTTTGAATCTGAGTAATCTGTGTAATCTGCGGATAGCCGGTTTGCGTTACACGACACTAAGAGGTTAATTTCGGCACATGAAGGGAAATCAGTGGCGCGCGGTTTCACTCTGCGCGATCGCAATTGTCTTTGCCCATCTCGCCAGCGCCCAGGACGTTCGCGATTTCAAACAGCGGATCGACGGCGCAATGCAGCGCCAGGATCGTCCTGCGGCAATTGCCGAGCTAAAGGCGCTACAGAAGGCTGACGCCTCCTCGTTCGCACACAACAATTACGAGTATTTGATGGCCCGGCTCACCGAAAGAGGCGGCGATCCGGCAGGCGCATCGGCCGCTTATCAAAACGTCATTACCAAACGATCGGTCCTCAGCCAATATGCTTTGTGGCACCTGGCTGGATTGGCCCGCGCGACCGGGAACCTGACACTTGAGCGCGAGCAACTGCGACGTTTGGTGAGCGGTTCGCCAACCAGTCTGTTGCGGCCCGCTGCCAGCTTTCGTTTGGGCCAAAGCTTTTTTGAAAGTGGAGACTACGCCGCGGCGATTGTAGCGCTTCGCCCGCTCAGCGCGCCGAAGGTTAGTTCATCTTCAAGAGCGGCGATGCTTCTCTTGGCCCAGGCCTATTTGCGCAGCGGCCAAACACAACTCGCCCGCGAAACATTTGCCACGCTAATCGCTGAAGCGCCCGATCCTTCGCGGCCCGATGACAACGCCCTCGCCGCCGTGCGCAATCTCGACGAACTAGAGGGTCAGCAGAGCAACTCTGCAAATACATCAGCGGTACGTTTGTCGGAGGGTGAACGCCTGCGGCGCGCCGCCATCTACCAATTCAATCGCGACTTCACGGCTGCTCGTTTTCATTATCAGAAGCTGGTGGCTGATTATCCGCAAAGCGCCACGGTCCCGGATTCGATGTACCAGATCGGTCGCGGCCTTTTCCAGGAAGCGAAGTATGAAGACGCAATCAAACAACTGAAACAGGTACAGGATCAGTTCCCTAACAGCACCAGCGCCCGCGACTCTCTGGGCCTGATTGCCGGAGCGCAAAACCGGCTGAAGCAAACCGATGCGGCCCTCGCTTCTTACAAACTTCTGATCGAGCGTTACCCGAATGCGCCTAATCCCGAACGGCCGTATTTGAATATTATCGATGCGTTGCGCGAAGGCGGTCGGGACAACGAGGCATTGGAGTGGGCCCAGCGAACCCGCCAGCGTTTCGAGAGCCAGACCACTGCGGCGCTGGCGCTTTTTTCCCAACTGCGAATCCACCTGGCACAAGCGGCCTGGCCCGCGGTGTTAGAAGACGCGGACTTACTGATGAAAGAGAGAGACTTTGGCGGTACGCAGACGGCGGGCAGTACGAACGCGAACGAGCTGGCGTTCATCCGCGCGTACGCGCTGGAGCAAGCAGGGCGAACCGAAGAAGCCATCGATGCTTTCCTGGCAATTCCCGATGGCCGCAGCGAATACTACGGCGGTCAATCAACGCTGCGCTTGCGCGCGCTGCGCCGTCAGGCTGACAAGGCTGCCTTGATTACGAAACGGTTGGACGCTCTGCGCGCTGCGGCGCAGCAATCAATGGATGCGGGCGACGCTGAACGCGCGCGAGTGGCAGCGCAAAACGCGCTCCGCTTGACGGAAGATGAAGCGGTAACTCAGGAACTGCTGGCGATCGCTCGCCGGGCTTACGCGAATATTCCGGCCTACAACGCGTTTCCGCCTTTGCAACTTGTTACCGCCGGCCGCCAGGAGTTGTTGACGAACAACGACGGGCCGAAAGATGTAGATGAGATTGCTACCGAAGCATCTCATCGAGCGATTGCGGATGAGTTGCTCTTCCTTGGGCTCTACGACGAAGGGACTCCGGAACTGGCCGCCTCCCGCGCACAAAACAGCGCCGGCTCGCCTGGCGCTGGAGCGAATACCGCGGGCGCCCAAAAGCCCGCGGCAAAAATCTCTTCACCTGACAAAAGCACCGGCAATATTGATTACACGCTCGCCGTATTCTTCCTGCGCGGTGGAAATGCGAATCAGGCGATGCGCTTCGGTCAAACCTTGTGGAAGAACATCCCGCGCGATTATTTGTTGGCGCTGGCCCCACGACAATTGGCGGAGTTGCTCTATCCGGCGCCATACATCCCGGCGTTGTTAGCCCAGAGCGCGAAGCGTGGCATCGATCCGCGATTCCTGCTCGCGATTGCGCGCCAGGAATCGGGCTTTTTGCCGGAAGCGAAGTCCGTGTCGGCCGCTCGCGGACTGATGCAATTCATCTCGGCCACCGCGAATGACATTGCCTTGCAAGTCGGCAAAAAACCTTTTCGCGATGACGATCTCTACGACCCCGAGGTCTCGATCATGTTCGGGGCGCAGTATCTAAGCAATCTCTTCAAGCGGTTTCCCGGTATGCCGCAGGCTGTCGCAGCGTCTTATAACGGCGGCGACGAGAACATGGCGCGCTGGATTGCGCGCGCACGATCAAACGAACCCGATCGGTACGTGCTGGACATAGGATTTGCGCAGTCGAAAGACTATGTTTACCGCGTTATGTCTAACTACCGGGCTTACCAGTTGCTCTATTCCGATCAATTCCAGTCACAGTAGCTTTTCTAATCAATCGATGAATTTCGCAAACCGAATGTTTCAACGTCGCGCTACGCTCGTTCTTGTGCCGCTGCTGTTTTTTACCGGCAGCATCGCCTGCCGCAAACCGCCTACCGGCCAACGCTACGACCTAAGCGGAAAAGTCATTGCCGTCGACAAGACCACCAAAACCGCGACCATAGCCCATGAGGACATCAAGGGTTTCATGCCCGCGATGACCATGGAGTTTCGCGTCAAAGATGAGGCCATGATTCAAATCATTGGGCCGGGCGATCGGATCAGCGCGACCCTGGTGGTCGATGGCATCAATTCGTGGATTGAGAATGTAATTGTCACCAAAGAGGGCGTGCCGGATCCAAATTCCTCGCCGGCGCAGGGCACGGGACCAAAACCTGGTGACGAGGTGCCGGACTTTGTACTGACTAATCAGGACGGTAAGCGAATTCAGTTCAACCAGTATCGAGGCAAGGCCCTGGCGCTCACTTTCGTCTACACGCGCTGCCCGCTGCCGGAATATTGCACGCTGATGAGCAATAACTTTCATCTCATTGAAGTTGAGCTCCAGAAACAATCCGACCTGTATGACAAAACGCATCTGTTAACTGTGACGATCGATCCGGAATATGACACACCGGCGGTGCTGCGTAGTTATGGCGGTGGCCACACGGAACGCTATGAGGCGGAGAAATTCGATCACTGGGAATTTGCCACGGGCACGCCCGACGAAGTGCGTGGCGTGGCGAATTTCTTCGGCATGCGCTATTTCCACAATGCTGACACGGGCGTGGATGAGATCGTGCATTCGCTCGTCACGGCCGTAGTTGGTCCGGACGGAAGAGTCTTCAAGCTCTATCGCGAGAACCAGTGGAAGCCGGAAGAAATCCTGGCAGACTTGAAAACTGTTTCTTCCGTCGCGAATCATTGAGCGCGCCTAAAACACGGCGCCCATGTTTCAAAGTGTTGTATAGTCCGATTAAGTCAGAACCAAATCAAACAGGGGGAACAAATGGCAACTAAAGCGAAGAAAAAAACCGGTGGGGCTAAGAAGAGTTCCAAATCGAAGACGGCAAACAAATCGGCACGCAAGACCGCGCAGAAGATTGTTAAGTCAGCGAAGAAGAGTTCGGGCCGCGGGATCGTAAAGCAGGCCAAGAAGCTGGCGAAGAAAATTCTGGCCGGGGCGGCGGCAGGGGCCGCGGTTGGCGCAGTTGAAGGCGCCGTCGAAGCCGGGAGCGAATCCGGGATCATTCTGCAGAACCAGGGAAATGCCGGCGCCGGCAAGAGTAAGAGTGGCGCGAAGAAAACTTCGGCGAAGAAGTAAAGACACCGTTAACAAAAAAGCAAGAGGCCGCAGTTCATCACTGTGGCCCCTTTCGTTTTTAGCGAAGCTCTTTGGAGTGCGCCGACCTGTCGGCGCTTTTTTGCAGCGGTTCGCCTCTGCTTACCGGAGGCGACGGGTCGCCTCCTGGAAAAGCGGCGACAGGTCGCCGCACTCCAAAGAGCTTCGCTAGCTTTTCAGCTTCCGGATTTCCTCGGTCAGCACCGGCACGGCTTCAAACAAATCTCCGACAATACCGTAATCGGCGATATCGAAAATTGGCGCCTCCGGATCCTTGTTGATAGCGACAATGGTTCCCGAATTCTTCATCCCCACCAGGTGCTGGATCGCGCCGGAAATCCCCAGGGCGACATATAACTTGGGCGCGACCGTCTGTCCGGACGATCCAATCTGCCGGTCGATCGGCAGCCATTCGGCATCGCAAATAGGACGCGACGCGGCCAGATCTCCGCCCAGCACTTCAGCCAACTTCTCGGCCAACGCAATGTTGTCCTTGCTCTTGATGCCGCGACCGATGGCCACGATGACCGCAGCCTTGCCCAGATCGACCGCCTGCTTAACTTCCTGAAACGGCGCTTCCGGTTTCATGCGAATCTCGCCGACTTCGACGTCCATCGTTTCCACCGTGGCGCCACTTCCCTTCACCGCCAGCTCGCCCCGATAAGCACCTGATTGGAATGTGACGAAAACCGGCGCGGCGCCATCTGAAACCACATCAGCATCTATCTTGCCGAGGAAAATTCGCCGGGTGAACGTGGGTTGGCCGTTACTAACTTTCAGTCGAATGCAATCGCTGATTAAGGATTTTCCAAAGCGGGCCGCGAGCTTGGGAGCAAAGTCACGCACCAGATAAGTGTGCGGCATCACGACGTACTGCGGCTCGAGCGCGCGCACCACACGGTCCATCGCGTCCGTAAATCCATCCGGCGTGTACTGGGCCAGTTTTTCGTTCCGGGCGCTGACAACCTTCGCCAGTTCATAACCGGCGATCTCGCCAGCCAGCGCGCTCGTATCGGCGCCCGTCAGCACGGCAGTTACCGGCAGGCTCAGCTGCTTACCCAAATCCTGCGCTGCCGCCACTCCCTCGAGCGATGTCTTGTTTAGCGCGCCGTCGCGATGTTCGATGAAAACTAGAATCCCGTTGCTCATTTGCTGCCTAATTCCTGAAGGACTTTTATGAACTTATCGTCGCCGATGAACCGCTGGAACGAAGAATCAGTTGCCGGGGTTGGCATTTTTTCGCCGCGATCCAGGTTGCCTTTCTTCTCAAAAGCGACTTTCAAATACTCGATGGTCTTGTCCAGGTTGCCCATTTCGGCATACGTGCAAGCCAGGTTGTAGTAGAAGAACGGATATTCGGGATCGTTTGCGATGCCGTACTCAAAAGTCTCTTTAGCCTTCTTGTAGTTACCCGTCTCTCGAGCGGTAATTCCGTAACACGTTCCCAGGTTGTTAATTAGCGCTCGCCAGACTTTCTTATCCATCGTGCGATGCGCCTTCTGCATCTCAAACGCCTTCTCGTAAGGTGGAATGGCTTTCTTGAATTCATTCTGCAGCCAGTACGCCCCGCCTTCGCGAAAATAGTCCATAGCGGTACTGCTACCCTGCGCGCTGGCCAAAGAAAGCAACGGCCCGTGAGCGGCACCGAGGCAGAAGAGAAGCAGGATCGTAATTAAATTGCGTTTCATGGCTTACCGTTCAATCAGAATACCCGTGCTTCGCTGCGGAGCTTTTCCGCCAGCTCGACCGCGCCTTTCTTCGCGTCGCCGTTCCCCAGGAACTGAGTCTGTTTTGTCTTCTCAGGCAAATAGATTTTTTCGATGCGCTGATGAGAAGGACGTTCGACCTTATCCGCCGGGGGGGTTACTTCCTTAATCTCCTTCTTTTTCGCGGCCATGATTCCCTTTAAGGTGGCGTAGCGAATCTGGCTGATGCCGGACTGAATCGTCAGGAGCGCGGGTTTCGGCATCGCGTACCACTGGTACCAGCCGCTTTCCAACTCTCGCTTGACGCGCAATTCTTCGCCGGTGGCGTCAAGTTCGATCACAATCGTCGCATGCGGAAAGCCCAGGAGTTCCGCCATAATCACGCCGGTCTGAGCGTAGCCATAGTCATCCGATTGCAGTCCGGTCAGCACCAGGTCAGGAGCTTCCTCGCGCACCACGTCGGCGAGAATTTCAGCCGCCGAGTATGGCGATAACGGGCCCAGATTGTCGCCGGCCACGTGAATTGCCCGGTCAGCGCCACGCGCCAGCGCGTCTTTAATAACACTCTTGGCCCGCTGCGGGCCCATCGAACAAACGACAACCTCGCCCCCGACTTTCTCCTTAATGCGCAACGCCTCTTCCAAAGCGTAGCCGTCCGATTCGTTTACTTCGAACGAGAGATCGCCTTCTTCGATCCAGGTACCCTCTTTGTTAATTCGCAGAATCGCGTCCTTGTTCGCGACCTGCTTCATCATGACGATTATCTTCATTGCGGTTTGTCAGTTGTTTCTTTGGCCTTGGATCTTTGGTCTTTGATCTTTGAACAAAAAATCTTTTCAAAGGCCAAAGATCTAAGGTCAAAGATCACTAATGCAACTGATTGTCAGTTGTCAGTTGTCAGTTGTTGTCGGGTGTCAATTTGATAATGCAACTGACCACTGACAACTGACTATCTACTACTCGTCGTATCGCTTGAACAAAAGCGCCGCGTTCGTGCCGCCAAAACCAAAACTGTTGGAAAGCGCATAGTCCACCTTCACTTCGCGCGGTTTGTTAGGCACGTAATCCAGATCGCATTCGGGATCCGGGTTGACATAATTGATAGTCGGCAACAGGGTGTTGCGATGCAGCGCGAGCACGGAAAAAATTCCTTCGATTCCGCCGGCCGCGCCCAGCAAGTGACCGGTCATGCTCTTGGTTGAGCTGACCGCAAGTTTGTATGCGTGTTCACCAAACGTCGCTTTGATGGCCATCGTTTCAAACTTATCGTTATAGGGCGTCGAAGTGCCGTGCGCGTTGATGTAGCCCACCTGGTTGGGCTCTACGCCGCCGTCCTTCAGTGCCTTCTGCATAACCCGAATCGCGCCGGAGCCGGTTTCGTCGGGCTTTGTGATATGAAACGCGTCGGCGGTCATGCCATAGCCAACCAACTCGGCGTAAATGGAAGCACCGCGCCGTCGCGCAAACTCCAACTCCTCCAGCACCATGATGCCGGCGCCTTCACCGATCACGAATCCGTCCCGATCCAACTCAAACGGTCGCGAGGCCGTTTGCGGATCATCATTGCGCCGCGACAAGGCGTGCATAGCGGCAAAGCCGGCGACGCTCATCGGAGTAATCGCGGATTCAGCGCCGCCGCAAATCATGACGTCGGCTGCGCTTCGTTGAATAATTTTGAAGCTATCGCCAATGGCGTGCGCTCCGGCCGAACACGCGGTGGCGGTGGCGGAGTTTGGACCTTTGGCGTTGTGCCGGATGGAAACCTGGCCGGCCGCCAGGTTAACGATGGCTGAAGGAATAAAGAACGGCGAAACCCGGCTGGGGCCCTCGTTCAAAAGCTTCGAGTGCTCTCGTTCGATGGCCCAGAAATCTCCGATGCCGCTGCTGATGTAAGTGCCGACTTCTTCCGCGATATCGTCCGTGACTTTCAAACCGGAATCCGTCATGGCCTCCTGCGCGGCGGCGACGGCGTAATGAATAAAGGCGCCCATCTTGCGCGCCTCTTTCTTCTCTACGTAGTTAAGCGGATCGAAATCTTTGACTTCACACGCGAACCGGGTCGTGAACTTTTCGGCATCGAACTTCTTGATGTAATCCGCGCCGTTCTTGCCGTTGACGAGCGCAGACCATGTGGTGTCGACCGAGTTGCCCACGGGCGTAACCAGGCCGAGACCAGTAACCACAACGCGACGTGTCAAAACTATAGCTCCTTATGAAAGCCGCAGTCTTCGTTCGACTCGCAGCCGGCAAACTGGCCGGTCAACGCGCCATTTCCGGCTGACTGCCTATTTAGCCTTGTGCTGGTCAATATAGTTGTACGCGTCGCGGACGCTTTGGATCTTCTCCGCGTCCTCATCGGGAATCTCGATCCCGAATTCTTCCTCAAATCGCATGACCAACTCGACGGTATCGAGCGAATCCGCACCCAGGTCATCGATGAATCGCGCGTTGGGCGTAACCTCTTGCTCGTCGACACCAAGCTCGTCCACGATGATTTGCTTTACTTTGTTCTCGATCTCTTGATCGGGCATTTGCTTTTGCTCCTATCCGATTGATGAAAAAACTTCTAAAGGTTTAAGCAGCCAGTGCTGCTACAGTCGATTTCAAACTCTCGCTGTCTTCGATATTCAAGCATCGCACGTTCCGGTCTATTTGCCGCAACAGGCCGCAAAGGACTTTTCCTGGTCCGACCTCGACGAAAGTATCAACGCCTTCGCGAATCAACAACTCCATCGATGCCAGCCAGCGGACCGGCGATGAAACCTGACGCACCAGCGCTTCACGTGCCTGGGTCCCGGACTGGATCGTTGCCGCATCAACGTTCGTCACCAACGGCGTCACTAAATCCCGAAACGGCAAACCCTCGAGGTCACCAGCCAGGCGTACCTGCGCCGGCATCATTAATTCGCAATGAAACGGCGCGCTGACATTCAACTTGATCGCGCGTTTGGCGCCGCGCTCTTTCATCAGCACCATCGCGCGATCGACGGCTTCCGCGTTACCGGCAATCACAATCTGACCCGGCGAGTTTATGTTTGCCGCACTACAAACCTGACCCTCGCTCGCGTCTCTGCATACCTGCTCGACCTTCTCTAAATCCAAACCGAGAATGGCAGCCATCGCGCCGACTCCGTACGGAACGGCTTCCTGCATATAACGACCACGCGCTCGCACGGTGCGCACGGCATCGGTTGCACTAAGCGCGCCGGCCGAAATCAACGCGGAATATTCGCCCAAACTGTGGCCCGCCACAAAATCGGCCTCACGCATTCCTTCGGCCTTCAACGCCGCGAGGGCGGCCGCTGAAGTGGTCAGAATCGCCGGCTGCGTATTCTCGGTTAGTTGTAAATCTTCCGCCGGCCCGTCAAAGCAAAGTTGTGCGAGGCCCATTCCGAGCGCGTCGTCAGCCTCTTCAAAGATCCTCTTAGCCGCCTCAAAGTTCGCAGCTAAATCCTTACCCATGCCCGCGTACTGCGAGCCCTGGCCCGGAAAAATGTAAGCCAGCTTCCCGCTCATTTGCCCCGCGGCTGCAGACGGAAAGTGACCGCGTCCGTGTTCACCAATGACACCGACTGTTTTTGCGCTTCGTAGCCGTCAACCCGGGCGATAACGCGTCCGTTTTGCGCCGGCAAGTCCTTAAACTTCACCCGGCCGCGGGCATCGGCTTTCCGAAAAACGATCGGCCCGTCGGGCGTAACGAAAGTGATACAAGCGTTTTTCAAAGGCCGTCCGTCCGCGTCCTGAACTGACACCACCAGCGAGCGAGCGCCCTGAGCGAAAACTACCAATGGCATGGTTGCTATCAACCCAAGCAAGGCCATCGACCGCAGCGCGCGGCGCATTTTTCGCTCACTGGAGATTGTTACCATCGTTATGAATGCAAAACATCGCAAACCAGAGTTTGCGTTACTACCAGCGTATCACCGTCCCGCCCCAGGTAACGCCCCCGCCAAACGATGCGAGCAGGACAAGGTCGTCTTTCTTGATGCGGCCCGCTTCGACGCATTCATCAAGCGCGATCGGGATCGAAGCGGAAGACGTGTTGCCGTGTTGCGCGATATTTGAATAGACGCGCGCTTCTTCCACATTCAGTTGCCGCGCAACGGCGTCAGTAATCCGTTGATTTGCCTGGTGCGGGATGAATAGACTGACATCTTCAGGCTTCAGTCCTGCATCATTCAATACCTCGCGGGAAATCTCAGCCATGGATCGTACGGCAACCTTGAACAGCTCGTTCCCTCGCATTTTGAAGAAGTGATCGCCGTTGGCTATGGTTTCCGCCGTGAATCCGCCTTTTGTGCCGCCGCCAGGGGCAAATAATTGTTCTTCGTAACGGCCGTCAGACCGAATGCGGTTGGCCAGGATGCCGCGGCCGTTCTCAACCGGACCGACCACCGCGGCGCCGGCGCCGTCGCCAAACAGCACGCAAGTTGCCCGGTCAGTATAGTCCACATACCGCGTAAGAATCTCAGCCCCAATAACCAGAGCGTATCTCACTTGCCCATCGCGAATCATGGAGTTCGCCAGCGACAGCCCGTAAAGAAAACCGGAGCACGCGGCTACGATGTCCATGGCCGCGGCCTTGTCCGCGCCCAACTCCGCCTGAATCAAACAAGCCGTGGCCGGCAGGATCTGATCGGGCGTAACGGTGGCACAAAGGATCAAGTCAAGGTCCTTGAAATCAATTCCCGATCTGCCAACCGCCTCGCGTGCGGCTCGCACTGCAAACTGCGATGTGTATTCACCGGGCGCGGCCTTGCGCCGCTGTTTAATTCCAGTCCTCGACGTAATCCAGTCATCTGAAGTATCAACCATCTTTTCCAGATCGGCATTGGTCAGAATGCCCGTTGGATAGGAATGGCCGGTACCCAGAATTCCGGCGTTAGTTTGTGCCATCTAGATCCTCAGAAGAAGCGGGCCACAGCCCGCGCGGTCGGGCAGCCGCCCAACTCTAACGCTTCATTTATTGTTCGAACTCTCAGCTCGCCGCCGCTACCAGTGCCGTACTTGCTTCCGCTATCCCACGTTCGATCAGCTCGCTGGCATGGTGCCGGGAAAACTCTTTCACACTGCGAATGGCATTTCTAATTGCGCGCGAGTTTGAACTGCCGTGCGCGATCACAACTATTCGGCTTACTCCCAGCAAGGGCACGCCGCCATATTCGGAATAGTCTAAACGCTTCTTGATGTTGCGAAAGGCAGGCTTGGCTAGCATGGCGCCCGCTTTGGTTACAGCCGAGGCGGTCAGCTCTCGTTTAATCATCGAAAGCATCGCATCCGTCAGCCCTTCCGATAACTTCAACATCACATTGCCGGTAAAACCATCGGTTACGATAACATCGATGGCCCCGGTAAAAACGTCACGCCCTTCGACGTTTCCGACGAAGTTAAGGTTCGGCAAGCTACGCAAGAGCGGAAAGGCCTCTTTGGTCAGGTCGTTACCCTTGGCCTCTTCCTCGCCGATGCTCATCAAAGCAACCGAGGGTTTGGCCGTTCCCAGCACCGCCCGCGAATAAGCGTCGCCCATGACCGCGAACTGCGCCAGGTGTTCCGGTTTACATTCTGCGTTGGCGCCGACATCCAGCAACAACGTCGGCTTCCCGCTCCTGGTGGGAATCATGGCAGCCAGCGCTGGACGATCGACCCCGCGCAACATGCCCATCACCATTTTCGCCGTCGCCATGGCCGCGCCCGTATTCCCCGCGGATATAAATCCGTCGGCGTGACCATCGGCCACGAGGCGCGCGCCAATTCTCAAAGAGCTTTTCTTCTTGCGGCGGACGGAGATCGCGACCGGATCATCCATGCCGATTACTTCCGCAGCTTCGACAAACTCAATGCCGCGGTCACCGTTATGGCGCCAGCCGCAGCGACGCAACTCTGGCTCAACCTTTTCCCGCTGTCCCACCAGTATTACGCCGACGCCGAAATCGCGCGTCGCCGCCAGCGCCCCATCGATTTCCGCATGCGGCGCATGGTCGCCACCCATGGCGTCCAGAACGACCTTATCGGTCAGTGGATGGCCCTGCTTCTTCAAAGCTGGCTCGGATTAACGCGCGCTTTATGACGATTGTTCGACTTGTACGACTTCGCGATCCTTGTAGTACCCGCACTTCGGGCACACCCGATGCTGCAGTCGTGGCTCCTGGCAGTTCGGACAGACGCTGGTCTGCGGAACCCGCAGCGCGTCATGTGCGCGACGTTTGCCTCGGCGGGCTTTCGAATGTCGACGTTTTGGATTTGGCATAATTACTCCCGAAAACTATCTTAAATCGTTCAGTGCTGCCCAACGTGGATCCGACGGTTGGGATTCACACTCGCAGCCCTTGAAGTTCTTGTCAATGCCACAAACCGGGCAAAGACCCTTGCAATCGTCGCGACATAGCGCGCGCGACGAGAGCGCCAGAATTATTTGTTCGCGAACGAGATCGTCGATATCGATCGCTTCGCCGTCAAAGACCGAAACGGCAAGGTCATCATCCTGCAGCTCGGCGACTGGTTCGGCCGCATACACCGCCGCCGGCATGTAATCCACGTCAAAATCGGCGTCAACCTGCGTGGTTATAGGTTGTAGGCACCGGTCGCAATCGAGTTCCACCGGCGCGTTCAGGTGACCTTTGACATTGACCTGGCCATCCTCGCGGCTGACGCGACCTCGTACTTCCACTTGCCCGGCCAGGCGCGCTCGCTCGTCTTCCAGCGACAGTTCCCCTGGTTCAAATACGTGGGCAAACTGGCGATTTGCCTCATCCAGCTTTTCAAGCTCAATTCGCATCGCGGCACCGCTCTGATAAGTCCGGCGGTTTTTTGCACCTGAAGCGCAAAAGTCCCAATTATAGCCAGCAAACTACAGGTGTCAACGAGCCAGGTCGATTAGTGATGTCCCACAAGTTGTGTTGCCGCAACGTCAACGCGGAGCGGGGATTACCGATTTTCGTTACCGCCTCAATCCTTGCGCGAGGGTGCGGCTTTATCTTTTTCGCATCGTTCGCGCCAACTGCGCTCCAGTTCTGCAGTGTTGATACTGCCCGCCTCCGCGAGTGCGTCGACCAAAGTTTTCACCAGCGTATGCGTAGCGTAGGTGTTTTCTGATTGCCTTAGCAGGAGACCCAAGCCCTTCTCGAGTCTTTCGGTTAAGCGCGCCAGCCGGTTTTCCAGGATCGACAAGCGCTCGAGCAAGTGTTCCTCGTGGGCTGTAGTCGCCGCCGCGCCATCGTGCTTCATCGCCGGGGGTTCCACCACGATCATTAGGCGCGTGCCGCAACGCGCACAGAATTCCTGGCCCAACGGATTGGGAACTTTGCACTTCTGGCAATAATGGGCGATGGTCGGTGGCTGCATTCGATTCTTGTACGATCACGCGTACTCATAGAACCCGCGTCCTGTCTTTCGGCCGAGCCAACCCGCGTCAACGTATCGCTTCAACAAAGGACACGCGCGGTACTTCGGATCGCCTAAACCCTCGTGCAAAACGTTCATGATCGCCAGGCAGACATCGAGTCCAATGAAGTCCGCCAACGTTAGCGGTCCCATCGGATGGTTCATGCCCAGTTTCATAATGCCGTCGATACTGTCTCGCGATGCCACGCCTTCATACAAAGCAAAAATCGCCTCGTTGATCATTGGCATTAACACGCGGTTCGAGACAAAGCCGGGCGAATCCTGACACTCCAGCGGCGTCTTCCCCATTTTTTCCGTCAAGGCGACAACCTTCGCGTGCGTCTCATCAGAAGTCGCGATACCGCGAATCACTTCCACCAGCTTCATCACCGGCACCGGATTCATGAAATGCATTCCGATGACTTTGTCCGGACGTTTTGTCGCAGCCGCTAATTTTGTGATCGAAATCGAGGAAGTGTTCGAAGCGAGCAGCGCATCAGGTCCGGTAATCTCGTCGAGCGATTTGAACAGCTCGCTTTTCACCGCGAGATTTTCCGTCACCGCCTCAATCACGATCGACGCGCCCGCGAGCGCCTGCAGGTCAGTGGCAGTTTTGATGCGGCCGAGAATCGACTGCTTCTCTTCGCCTGCCAACCGTTCCTTATCAACGTCACGCTGCAAACTCTTATCAATCGCAGACAAGCCGCGCTGGAGAAACTCATCGGCCACATCGCGCAGCACGACGTCGTAACCGGCCCGCGCTGCGACCTGTGCGATGCCGTTGCCCATGGTGCCGGCGCCTACCACTCCGATGATTTCGCTCAAGCGTTACCTCTGACTACCGCCAATCCGGCGGGTCCTTCGGGGGAATGTATTCAGGGTTGGCTGCGGTACCTTTACGCGCATTCCAATCAACCGGTTGCGGTGATCCGTGCAGCGCATCGCGCATCTGCCCCACTTGCCACGAGAACTCGTTCGGCGCATACCACTGGCGGCCCTTCTCGCCAAAGAGAAACCAGAACGTATAAATTCCCAGCGCCGTGCCCATAGGAATACTCAATAGGGCGAGACCGGCCGACACTGCGCCCGCTGCCTTGCTCCATGATTTCCGTTTAAGAAAGGCGTATCCCGCCAGCAGCGGGGGAATTGTCAGAAGGAGAGAGAAAACCGCTACCACGATTACCATCACCCCAAAGAATATTGCCGGCGGTGCGCCGGCGTCGCGCGACGCGAAGGGCATCGTGATCCCCAAAACCAGAAATACAAAGACCACGATCAGCAAACTGAAAACGTGCATGCCACCCCAGGCGAGGTGCATGATGCCCAGAATCTTATTGTGATCTTCTGGTCGCACAGGTTAGCTCGTTCTCTCGACGGCCATTGCCACTGCATTGCCTCCTCCGAGGCATAAAGCGACCAATCCGCGTTGCGCGTCTCGCCGCTTCATTTCATAAAGAATGGTCGTCAACAAGCGCGAACCGGATTGACCTATCGCGTGTCCGAGCGCCACCGCGCCGCCATTCACATTTACTTTGTCGGGATTGAGTTTCAGCTCACGAATAATCGCCACGGCCTGAACTGCGAAAGCTTCGTTCAACTCGATCAGGTCGACTTGATCCAGCGACCAGCCCGCTTTCGTCAGAACTTTCTGAATTGCTTCTACCGGCGCCATCATCACTAACTCCGGCTGAATCCCGGACGTGGCCTGCGCCACGATTCGCGCCATCGGCTTCACTCCCAGCGCCGCAGCTCTGTCCTTCGACGTTACTACCAGCGCCGACGCGCCGTCGTTCACGCCTGGTGCATTACCCGCGGTGACGGTGCCGCCGTCCTTCTTGAATGCCGGCTTGAGTTTTGCCAGCGCTTCCATCGAAGTATCTTCGCGCACCGTCTCATCAACATCGAAAAATCCTGGTACGCCGGCCGGCTTCTTCTGCGGAATTTCAATCGCGACTATCTCGTCCTGAAACTTTCCTTCCTTGATCGCCGCCGCTGCTTTGCGATGTGAATTCAGCGCATACTCATCCTGCTCCTCACGAGTGACGTGATAACGCTCGGACACGACCTCGCCGGTGTTTCCCATGTGGTAGTTTTCAAAAGCGCACCACAATCCGTCGTTGATCATGGCGTCAACCAGAACGCCGTTGCCCAGGCGATAACCTTCGCGCGCTTTGGGAATCAAATAAGGCGCATTGCTCATCGATTCCATGCCGCCGGCCACAACGATGTCTGCGTCGCCCAACTGGATGGCTTGCGCGGCCATCATGACGGCTTTCAATCCTGAGCCGCAGACTTTGTTAATAGTGACGGCCGAAACCCCGAAAGGAATGCCGCCACGCAACGCTGCCTGACGCGCCGGGTTCTGGCCCAATCCGGCCTGAATCACGCAACCCATGATCACTTCGTCGATGTCTTCCGGCGCGACGCCCGCACGTTTTACGGCTTCGCGCACAACTATCGCGCCGAGGTCGGTGGCGGAAAAATTCTTCAGTGCGCCCTGGAACTTTCCCACCGCAGTGCGCGTCGCACTAATGATTACCGGTTCCCTTATTTCGCTCATGCAAACCCTTGTCTGTACGCGTAGCTGCTAACGGCGGAATGACTGCCGCGTTGCGGATTGTCGCGCTGTTGATTGAATCGTCTTCACTATTTACCATTACCCCGATCGTGTCAAGCAGCCCTTATCGCACGAAAATGCCCGCCAATCCCGCGTTTGGAGCGTCTGCCGTCGAGTGTTAGACTCCCCCGGTAATTCAACCTCGTAAGCGTTAACGGATAAAGCAAAGCATGCAGGCATTGATACTAGCTGGGGGCAAGGGTACGCGCCTTCGTCCCCTCACTGTTTACACCCCGAAGCCGATCGTTCCCATCTGCAATCGTCCTTTTCTCCTTTATCAGATCGATACGCTGCGACGAGCGGGCATTACCGACATCACGCTCTCGCTTTCGTATCAGCCACAGAAAATTGAACAGCAACTTGGCGATGGTTCCGACTTCGGAGTCAATCTCAAGTACACCGTCGAGCCGCAGCCGATGGGCACAGCCGGAGCCTACAAGTACGCGGAGGAATTGATTCGCGAACCGACGGTGGTGTTCAACGGCGACATTTTGACCGACCTGGATCTGAAGGCCGTGGTCCGCGAACACAAAGAACGCGGCGCAATGGCGACGATCGTCCTGACTCCGGTCGAGGATCCCAGCGCCTACGGTGTAGTTGAAACGGAAAAGGCAGGACGAGTGCAGCGGTTTTTGGAGAAGCCGAAGCCCGAAGAAAGCTCTTGCAAGAACATTAATGCCGGAACGTACGTGCTGGAGCCGGGCGTGCTGGATCTGATTCCGGCTGGTGAAAATCATTCGTTCGAGTACGGGCTTTTCCCCAAACTCCTGGAGCGCAAGGAATCGTTTTTTGCGCACGTTCCGCAACGGACTTATTGGATGGATATCGGCACGCCACTGCGCTATCTGCAAGCTCATCACGATCTATTGGCGAATCGGGTGACCCGCATTCATATCAAGGAACGTTTAGCGGAGTTCGACGCCGCGACCATGGCTGAGATCGATGATCTATCGATGATCGGACGCGATTGCGTAGTTAAGCCCGGCGCGCAAATCATTAATTCAGTGCTGGGTCCCGGCTGCTTCCTCGAAGAACGCGCGCGGGTCGAGAATTCAGTCATCTGGTCGCACACACGCATCGGCAGCGGGGCTGAAATCAAGGACGCAATCATCGGCCGCGGTTGTCACATCGGCCGCTCGGCCAAAGTCGTTCCGGGTACAGTGTTAGGCGACAAGACATCGCTGACCGACTACACGCAAACCGGCGGCGCGTGGTGAGACATACGCGGCTTTGCCGCCGCACAGTGCGGTAAGGCTCAGCCTTACCGATTAGGTCCTTATTAGTTATTCCGAGGCTTCGCCTCGCGGTGAGGCGCAGCCTCACTGAGAAAAACTCTGATCGACGGTAAGGCTGAGCCTTACCGCACTGTGCGGCGGCAAAGCCGCTGCGCGAAACCTGCGTGGCCAAGCCGCTGCGCGAAACTTAGATGCCGCCAGTGGAAATGACCAGCACACTCGACCCTATCAAATTTGGAACTGACGGCTGGCGCGCGGAGATTGCCGGCGCCTTCACTTTTGCCAACGTCGAACGCGTCGCACAGGCTTACGCCGATTATCTTCGTTCGCAAGTCAAACCGGATTCACTGGTCGTCGTTGGTTACGATCGGCGCTTTCATTCAGAGAATTTTGCGCAACGCGCCGCGGAGATTCTGACCGGCAACGATTTTCGCGTCTCCTTGTTCAATGAGCCTGTCCCCACCCCGCTGGTTTCCTGGGCAGTCAAAGATCAAAGCGCAGCCGGTGGAGTTGTTATAACCGCTTCGCATAATCCGCCGCACTTCAACGGCTTCAAGATCAAAGCGCCCTGGGGTGGCAGCGCGTCGCCGGAAACAACCGCGGCAGTGGAAAACCTGGTCGACGCCGGACCAGTTAAGCGAGCTGCGTTTGTCAGCGACGGTATCGATAGACGGCTGCAGGATTCTACAAAAACCTATCGTGAACAGATCGCTTCCTACATTGATCTTGATCAACTAAAGAGCTCCGACGTATCAGTGATTGTCGATCCAATGCACGGCTCAGGCGGACGTTGGGTGGAAAGTTTTCTGACCGGCGGCGCGCTACAGGTTGAAACGATTCGCGCGGACCGTGATCCACTATTCGGTGGCGTGAATCCCGAACCAATCGATCAGAATCTGGCGCCGCTGAAAGGCCGGGTGGCTGGAACCGGAGCGATTGTTGGCCTGGCTACGGATGGTGATGCCGATCGCGTGGGCGCAGTTAACGAGCGGGGCGAAACGATGACCATGCACGAAGTCGTGCCGCTCATCCTGCTGCATCTCGCGCGGAAACGAAACATGACCGGCGGCGTGGTTCGGACTTTCTCTCAGTCAGTGCTGACAAAACGAATCGCCGAGTCGTGTGGTCTCAAGGTTTATGAAACGCCGATCGGATTCAAGTATGTGGCCGATCTGATGCTGCGCGATGACATTTTGATGGGCGCGGAAGAATCGGGCGGCATTGGCGTGAAGGACCACATTCCGGAACGAGATGGGGTATTGAATTCGCTGCTGTTCCTGGAAGCGATCGTAACCGCCGGCAAGACGCCCTCGGAAATGGTTCGCCAGATGCATCGTGAGTTTGGCGAGTTCTATTTCGGCCGCCGCGATCTGCATCTGGAAGTTAAGCGGGGCCAGGAGTTCGTTGCGTCGCTCGCGGCCAACTCGCCGGCAACGGTCGATGGTCAGAAAGTTTCCAGTGTAGAAACCGTCGATGGCACCAAACTTTTGTTTGACGATGAGTCATGGCTACTCTTCCGTCAGTCTGGCACCGAACCAATGCTGCGCATTTACTGCGAAGCAACGTCGCAGGAAAAGCGTGACCGTTTGCTGGACGAGGGCGTTAAAGCTGCGCCCTGAAGGTTTCTAAGAGCGGCAACTCTCAAGGCTTTCCTGCACGGCGCAGGAAAATGTTGACACTTTTATCGTTCGCGCCTAACCTCACGACAAATCCCCCAATTGAACCTTAAACCGCTTAGGCGAAGGAGACTTCGCCTCACCTTACAGGAGGTCTGTCATGGGGCTGATTCTGATCATCATTCTGGTATTGCTGTTGTTAGGCGCTTTGCCTTCGTGGCCGCACAGCCGCAACTGGGGTTATGGACCAAGCGGAGGCTTGGGGTTGATCCTGATTATCATCCTGATCCTGGTACTGATGAAGATTGTCTAAGCGGTGCGCTTCTTACCGCATTGTAGCGAAGCTCTTTGGAGTGCGCTGACCTGTCAGCGCTTTCCCTCGTCGCGTTGACCAGGGGCCGCCACAAACCAAAGCGGCGACAGGTCGCCGCACTCCAAAGAGCGAAGCTATTTCGCTGAGGTCAGTACCGCCCACGGTAATGGGTGGGTAAACTGAAAGACCAATCCGCGACCGCGGACGGTACTGACAAGAATGCCTGAACTCCCGGAAGTCGAACATGTTGTGCGAGCTTTGCGGCGCGCGGTGACGGGCCGCCGCATCGTCGCGGCTGAGCTGAAACTCGCTCGATTGGCCGGTGAGGTTTCGCCACGCCAGTTCGCGCGGCGTTTGCGCGGCGCGCGTATCGAACGAATTCGCCGTCGCGGCAAATACATTCTGATCGACCTGGATGGTGCGCGCGTGCTGGCTGTGCACCTCCGCATGACGGGCAAGTTTGTTTGTCTTCCGCTGGAATCCCCACTGCCAAAACACGCGCACGCAATCTTCTATCTCGATAACGAACGGCGTCTCGTCTTTTGTGATCAGCGACAGTTCGGCAAACTCCTGCTGGTTCCGACGGGCGATCTGGAAAATATACCTCAGTTAAGTTTGCTGGCGCCAGAGCCTCTCAGCAAACACTTCACCGTCGATTACCTGCGCGACACGCTCTCGCGTTCACGACGCTCGATCAAAGAACTCTTGCTGGATCAGACAAGAGTGCTGGGATTGGGAAACATCTACGCCAGCGAAGCGCTTTTTCTGGCGCGCATTAATCCCCGGACGCCGGCCCGGGAAATCGGACGACAGCGTGCTGGACGTTTACATGATGCGATTCGCACAACGTTGCGGGACGCTATTGCCGGCGGCTCAACATTAAGAATTGATCTGGATGAAGAGGACAGTTCCTATATCGGAAGCTCAGAGAGGTTCTGGCGAGTGTATGAACGCGAGGGCGAACCCTGCGTCAATTGCGGAACAAAGATACGACGCCTGGTCCAAGGCGGGCGGTCAACCTATTACTGTCCGAAGTGCCAACGAAGGTAATCCGCAGACTTCACAGATTTCAACTTAGACCACCGTTTAGCGGCGGGCTACCGCCCGCCGATCGTTATCCTTCGAGGAACTGCTTCACAATCCCTCGATTATAAATTCGCCACAATAAAATCCGTCATCATCTGACGCATATGCTTCAACAGCAGCGGATCTGTCACGCCGTGCCGCGACTTCGGATACAGCATCAGATCAAACTGCTTGCCGGCCTTCTGCAATTCATAGACAAACTGCATCGTGTTTTGCATGTGCACGTTGTCATCAATCGCGCCATGGATCAGTAAAAGTTTCCCGTGCAGATCCTTCGCCGCCCGCGCCGGCGAGCTTTTGCGATAGCCCTCAATGTTGTTCTGCGGCATGCCCATGTAGCGTTCGGTGTAGATTGAGTCATAGTCGCGCCAATCCGACACGGTTCCGCCGGCGATACCTATCTTGAAACTCTTGCTGTGCGTCAACGCGTAGCTCGTCATGAAACCACCGTAGCTCCAACCCCAAATTCCGATCCGCTCTCCATCCACATAGGGCTGCGTCTTCAGCCACGCTACCCCGTCTTCCAAATCACGCAGCTCAAGCTCGCCAAAGTTTTTGTAAACCGGCCAGGTCGACTCCAGACCTTTTCCACTCGCCGTCCGGTTGTCGCAGACCCAAATGATGTAGCCCTTTTGCGCAATCATCTGGTGCCACATGTACGTTACGTTACCCCAACTGTTCTTGACTTGCGGCGCGTGTGGCCCGCTATAAGTAAACGAGAGCACCGGATACTTCTTCGCCGGATCGAAGCCGGGCGGCTTGATCATCATGGCCTCCATCACGAAGCCGTCACGCGTTTTCACCTGCATCAATTCCGCTTTGCCCAACTTGTACTGCTGGAGGGCGTCGACTTTATTCTCTTCAACGACGCGCGCCAGTTGACCGTCCGCGCGATAGAGCCGAGTCTGCGTCGGAGTATTGAGATCGCTCCACGAATCGAAAAACAGTGTATTGGTGGAATTGAAATCCCAGCGGTGAGTTCCCTCGCCCGTAGTCACACGCGTCAGGCCCGTGCCGTCGAGGTTTATGCGGTACCCCTGTGGTGCGATTGGGCTGTGCTCCATCGCAGTAAAGTAAAAAACACCCTTCGCTTCGTCGAGCGCCTCGAACGAACTCACTTCCCAGCGGCCGTCCGTTACTTTGCGCAATAACTTTCCGTCCGCGCTGTAGTGATAGAAATGGTTCCAGCCGTCGCGCTCGCTTTGCCAGAGGAACGATCCATCTTTCAGGAAGACCGGTTGGTCATTGATGCCGACCCAGGCTTTCGAAGTTTCGTGCAGCACGGTGTTTGATTTGCCGTCAGCCGCGTCAGCGAAGTTCAGGTCAAGAAAAGTTTGCTCGCGGTTCTGCGCCTGGTAAACCACCTTTTTGCCATCCGGCGTCCACATCACACGCACAATCAACGAGTCGGCCGGCAAATACTTGTAGGTATCGATCCAACGAGTCGCGCCACCGCCGGCGCTGATGACGCCGAGTTGGACCAATGGATTCGGATCGCCGGCTTTAGGATATGGCGTGACCTCGAGGTTCTGGTTATAAGGAATGTGATCGACGACCGTGAATTCGGGCACCGGACTCTCGTCAAACCGCAGATAGGCCAAACGGGTAGAATCGGGACTCCACCAATACGCGCCAAAATTCCCGCGCCCGTACAACTCTTCCTGGTAAACCCAGTCCAGCCGGCCATTCAAAATCTTTGAACTTCCATCGCGGGTAAGCGCCCGTTCTTTCTGGGTCGCAATGTCGGCGACGTAGAGGTTGTTGCTGCGAACAAAACTGACCATCTTTCCGTCAGGACTGAACGATTCGCCAACTTCCTCCTCCGGGCTGTTGGTCAACCGCACAGCCTTGTCCGAGCCAAATTCGTAATAGAAAAGATCGTTCGCTTCATTCAAAAGAACGCCAGTCTCGGCTGGATTCAGTTGATACGAAGTTTGATTGGCGAGCCGCTTCGCATCGTCTCTGCTAATGCCCGACAGCATTGCCAGCGCAGCCTGCATCTTCGCGGCGTCATAGAAAGGCTTCGCGTCACCGGTCAGCGCGTTCACCTTCAGCAATCGCGGTGAGGCGGTGCGTGACGGATTGACTTGTGTGTAATGAGTACCGTCCTTCAGCCAGCGAACATTCGCCGGCGTGCCGCCGAAATTAACTTTCTTTGCCGGATCGAAAATGTCATCAATCGTCAGCAGCTTGTCCTGGGCCACGGAGAGCGACGCCAGGACCAGCAGGACTACCAGGCACATGAATCCACGAAACACTTTTGGCACTTAACTTTTCTCCTCTTTAATTCAGGCAGCTTCCGCTCGCGGCGTCATCTTTTTGATCAGGGGTGTTAACACTGCCAGAATCAAAGCCGCCACCAAAGTAATGACCGCGAAGATTGCGAAGCCTTTCGTCAAGACGGCCGTGTCATTTCCTTCAAACAATCGCGTCGTCAGACCGGCAATATAACTGCCGATCGAAATCGATAAGAACCACACGCCCATCATCAACCCCACCATTCGCGCCGGTGAAAGTTTGGTTACCGTGCTGAGCCCGACGGGACTCAAACAAAGCTCGCCCAGCGTCTGGATGAAATAAACGCCAATCAGCCATAAAGGACTGACTCTGCCACCGCGGGTCAGCATCGACGCGATCGTGACCAGTACGAATGCGAGTCCGGCGAACAACAAGCCAAAGGTAAACTTGCCCGGGCTCGAGGGCTGGCGATCACCCATTCGTTGCCAGAGCCAGGCAAACAGTGGTGCGAGGATAATTACGAAGATGGCGGGAACGGATTGGAACCAACTGGAAGGATACTGCCAGCCAAAGATCGTTGTTTGAGTAAGCCGGTCGGCAAACAACGTCAGGCTTGAACCCGCCTGTTCATAGGTCATCCAAAACAAAATCGAAAAAACAAAGAGAATGAAGATGACCAACACGCGCTTCAGCTCATCACCGTTAAGCAATCTGGTTGTGCCCATCAAGTAGCCGGCGAAAAACCCGACCACGAAAGGAAACAGGGCTGAAAGAATTCCCTCTTCCCCAAAGAAAAAGCCGAGTCCGCCGCCGATCAGGGCTCCGAAAATCGCCAGACCCAGGGTGACATAATCAAAGCCGTTTGCGGCGGGCTGCTCGATGCTGGGCTTTTGCGTTTCCGGCTTTGCCCCAACCGTCGCCAATCGTTTGCGACCCAGAATGTATTGCACCAATCCAAGTGTCATGCCCACGCCGGCGGCGCCAAAACCCCAATGCCAGCTTGCGTTCGGATTGAAACCCATCGACGCGATGAAGTTCCTGAACCAGGGATGCTGGGCCAGGAAACCAACGATGATTGGTGAAAGAAAGGCTCCCAGATTGATTCCCATGTAAAAGATCGAGAAGCCCGCGTCGCGTCGCTTGTCAGTCGCGTCGTACAACTGTCCCACCATGGCGCTGATGTTTGGCTTGAGCAGCCCCGTACCGCAGGCAATCAGGATCAATCCGGCATAGAAGTTGGGTACCGTATTGATAGCCATCGAGTAGTGGCCACACGCGATGACAATGCCGCCGATGAGGACCGCACGTCGCGCCCCCAGGACTTTGTCTGCCAGCCAGCCGCCAATCAAGGGCAAGTACCAAACCGACGAAACATACGTCGCATAGATGATGCTGGCGTACTTTTCATCGAAGCCCAACCCTCCGTCGACAAAGGTCTTGGTCATGTAGAGCGTGAGAATCGCGCGCATCCCGTAATAGCTAAAGCGCTCCCACATCTCGGTGAAGAACAGCGTCGACAACCCACGCGGGTGACCAAAGAAGCCGGTGTCCGCAGGGCTAACTGAACTTCCGCCAGTGCCGTCTATCGGTGTGCTCATAAACTGAACTCCAGAACTGAATGCAAAGTCGAGATGTGAATCGACGCTTCTGAATTCCGGCTGACAGGGCGTACTGCGTTCAAATGCCCGGCATGGCCTTCTTCAAAGGTCGCAAGAGAGCGAGCAAAACAAACGCCATGAACAACGCGCAGGCGCTCAGGAAAATCCAGAAGGTTGAGTGCAGCCAGTCGTCCCACAGCTGGCCGATCTGCGTCAACTTATTGCCGATAGCCGTGGCCACGAACCAACCTCCCATCATCAGTCCCCGCATTCGCACCGGGGCGACCTTGGAGACTAACGACAACCCCATAGGCGAAAGCATCAGTTCGCCGGCGGTCAGAACTCCATATGCACCAAGCAACCATGCCGCCGACATTCTGTAGCCGTAAGGATTTCCTCCGGCGGACACGGACGCCTCGCCAATCTTTGCGGCGACGAAGAACACAAAAAAAGCCAGAGCGGTAAGCACCATGCCGAAGACCATTTTCGTCGGCGTCGAAGGTTCCAATCCCTTCGAGTCGAGCCAGCGCCAAAAGGCGATCAGCGGCAAAGTCAGGATAATCACCCATCCGGGATTGATCGCATTAGAAATGATGCCGGTGACTTTCCAGTTTGTGTTTTCGTTGGCCCAGTAAGTTATCGTCGAACCGTTCTGGTGAAACACCATCCAAAACACGATCACAATCAGAAAAATAACGAGCAGAGCACTAATACGCTTCCAGTCGGGAATCGCATCGATCGGAAGCTGCCGGCTGACACTGGCAGGCGGCAAGTCGGTAGCGACCGCCGCTGTATTCGCTAACTCTTTTGCGCGTAAGGCACGACCCAGGTCCGCTGCCTCGACGTGTCGCTTGAACCTCCACAAGATCACTACCGAAATAACCATTCCGAATGCCGCGACCGCAAACGCCGGATGAAAGCCGAATTTGCTTTTAACTATCTCCATCGTAATCGGGGCCAGGCAGGCGCCGACGTTAATGCCCATGTAGAAAATGTTATAGGCGCGATCCTTCAGGTGGCTTCCTTCCGGATATAGGTTGCCGACCATGGTTGAGACATTCGGTTTAAACAGTCCATTGCCAATAACCAGACAAGTCAGCGCAGCGTAGACAGCTGTCATTGACCGAATCGACAGCAGTCCGTGCCCGGCCATAAAAAAGAGGCCACCGGCCATCACTGCTTTGCGATAACCCAGTTTCTTATCGGCCAGCCAACCACCAATAAGTGGACTGGCGTAAACGAACATCAGGTAGTTGGAATACAGTCCCGTCGCCTGGTCTGAGGTCCAACCGAATCCCTGACCCGTACCGTCGCGGAGGTAGAGCGTGAACATTGCCAGCATGGAATAGAAGCTGAAGCGCTCCCACATCTCGGTGGCGAACAGGACGTAGAGTCCCTTCGGATGCGTCGGGAGATCATGTACTGCGGCGCCGGCGGGAATCGTGTTAGCAGTGGACATAGGACTCCTTATCGATTCAGTCTTTTCAGTTGTTAACAGGAGAGCGCTCGATTGATGTCGGCATTCAGCCAAACATTAGCGGATTCTGTCAAGCGTATTGGGGGGAACGGGCAGTAGGCCGACAGTTATGGAGGGCTCCGTCTGGCCGGCACTCCGTTTCATCAGGAGATGCGATCAACCTGGCTGCGCGGGCCGCGGTGTTGAGCTTGAGCCAACTTGGGGCCTCGGACAAGACGCCATGCAGATCGGATCACACTTAGAAGAATGACTGGCAAAATACCTGCTTGCGAGGTAGTGCAACAGTTTGCCAGCGCCAACTTAAAGGCGACACGAATTCAGAACCGGAAGCGGTAGCGACCGGGACTGAGTTTGAATATTTTCAAGTGGTGGATTCAAGTTTCAAGTGCAACAACTTGATCCATGCGTCTGCGCCAGAGGCGCAGTGGCAAGGTAGCCAGTGGCAAGCGCGCAGCGCGCGGCCACTGGGACATCCGAAAACGAAAAGGCGCCCGGGCAAGGGCGCGCGGAATATCAGGAGTGCCGTTACCTCCCGGCGCCCGTGCGGGGCGCAATCCAATTGGGGATACGGATCCAGTGGCCGCGCGCTGCGCGCTTGCCACTGGCTACCATCCTTCCGCGCCTGCCGGCGCGAGGAAACCACAACGGCAACCGGCTGGGTTTCGCAA
>Ga0105249_10000929_pt1 | contig 25902 bp, 14 predicted proteins | sample KBSS44metaG_FD_81522 | JGI IMG/M metagenome (GOLD analysis project Ga0105249, IMG submission 81522) | Switchgrass rhizosphere microbial communities from Kellogg Biological Station, Michigan, USA - KBS S4-4 metaG | ecosystem: Host-associated > Plants > Roots > Rhizosphere > Soil | place...
ATGACGCATGCGACATCGGAGGGGGCCAGATTGTGCATATCCCCTTCGCAACGAAGCAATTTCGACTTCGCCACAAATGGAGCTTGAGCGAGTCCACAGTTCAGGATACTGAGGAGAGCGATGTTCAAACGCACTGACTCGTCGTTCGCCGCGAGTCTGAGAGGGACACAGCTCAAGCCGTCAGAGCAAGAAGCTCGACGGCAAACCTGACGCTCATAGCCCGGGTCGAACAGGATCTCCGTAAGGGGCCGCAAGCGTCGTGGCCGAGCTCGGTGAGATCTCGCGTTTTGCGCACCCACGTCAGCTGATGGGATACAGCGGAGCGGTTCCTCGCGAACATTCCAGCGGTGCGCGCGTGCAGCGCGGTTCGATCAGCAAAACCGGCAACGCTCACCTCAGACGCATTGTGATAGAAGTCGCCTGGGCCTACCGCCATCGACCGCAAATGGGTACGGCGCTGGCCGCGCGCCAGCGCCCGATGCAGGTTCTTCTGTGAAGCAGCGTAGACAGCGGCCGGGCGGGCACACGCAAAGGAGAATCCCCGCGCACTTCTACGTGACAGGTCATATAGCCGGACCCACGGCTTTAGTCCGAGGCAGCTCCCGACGGATCACGACCATGACGGCGGGCTTGTCCCGATCCGCGAATATCAGAGTGATCAACCGTCGCATCAGCTCTCTTTGGCCGTTGTCTACGTTGCTTCACCCTGAGCAACTTCATCACTCATTTGACAGGTCGTTCCATATCAGAAGTGCGGGTCATAACGAATAACCTAACACGGTGACAGATCACCTGGACGCTCGAGAGCACATGAGCACCTGAACGCAGTGGCCGTACTACTAACCAAACCATGAACCAGGGACACCCGGTGGGCTGCGATCGGCACGTGCTTCATTTGCGATCTCTCATCGTGTCGCACGTGATGCGCAAAGACCCGAAAATCCAGTGCGTGTCCGCGCGTGGGGTATCGCTGGGGGTATCCAGCTCATTCGAAGTCTGGAGGACTTGTTCCTCAAGAACTTGCGATGGAATTGGCATCCGGCCCGAGGAGCCATCCGCAGACGTCCATAGACGTCCAGCACGCAGATCGAAGTCTCAAGCCAATTGGCGTGCGCTTCCTCCACCAACGTCCGCCGAGGTCCGCCTGCAGCCGATTCTTCTTGGGGGTACATCTGGGGGTACGTAACGACTCCTTGCGACGCGTACCCCAAGCCGTAAGTCGCTGCCTGCGAAAGGAATGCGATAGGTCGATGTGAACCCGAGTTTGGGATTCCACAAAAACGCGAGGGGCCCGTAGCCCCTCGCACATTGTCAGAAGCCCAGCTGCAGGCCCAGATAGTAGTAGCGACCGAGAATGTCGTACGTACCAGGCTGAGTCTGACCAATCGTGCCGCCGACAATAGGGGGCTCTTTGTCCGCCGCATTGTTGATGCCGCCGCGCACATTGATCGTGTCGTTAAATTTGTATGCGAGCGTGACATCGAACAGATCGTAGCTCGGCACTCCCGGTGCGGGACTGGCCGGCCGCGTCACAGAAGTAATGTCATCCATCTCCGGCAGATGACGCCAGCGCACGCCGACCTCGAAGCTTGGCAGGCGATAGGTCAGCGAGGTCAGCGTCTTCCAGTCCGGAACCGGAATACCGCCGTTCTGCGTGCCATCGATCGTGCCCGCGAACTCCTGCCAGGGCGATCCTTGCAGTAGCTGCACCTCGTAGGAGTTGGTGAAGTTGGCGAGGAGATTGAGATCGAGACTCCCTGGACCAATGGGCATGCGCCAATCGATCTGTGCGTCGATGCCGCTCGTGCGCAGCCCACCCAGATTGAGATACGGCGCTGCTACTGTATCGACACCACCTGTGGTCGGATTTCGACGCAGCGTCTGACAGAAGGGGTTCGCGGGGTCGTACGACGGATTGCTGCCGTCGAGGTTGTAGCACTTGCTGAGGGCAGTGCCGCCAGCAATTGGCGCAATCACGTCGGTGATGTCGATGTCGTAGTAGTCCACGGACACCGAGAGATCCCGCACCAGCGCAGCATCGAACTCAGGCCGCAGAACGACGCCGAACGTGATGGTGTCCGCTTCCTCGGGCGTCAGGTCGGTGTTGCCGCTATTGATCACGCCGATCGCGACGGTCGTATATTGATATGTGTCAGCGATCGGTGCCGGCACACCTGTGGCCACGCACAAGTTGCGAACCTGCGCACCGTTCGGGCCCGTTCGCGTGGTAGTCCGCACGTCGCACGGATCGCCTTGTCCTGGCGGTGAGCCGATCTGCGCCTGAGCGCCGAGTTGGTTGTACAACTCGCCGATGTTCGGCGCGCGAATCGCGTGCTCGAATCCTCCGCGGAAAGTGATTGCCTTCACCGGCGACCACAAGCCATCCGCCTTATACGTTTCCACTCGACCCGCGAACTCGTAGTCCGAAGTCCTGAAGCCGAGATTCAGCTCGAGTCGCTGCGCAAACGGCACATCCCGCAGCAGCGGCACGAGGAACTCGACGGCCGCTTCTTTGACCGAGGTCGAGCCCTGTGCAGGGAACGTGGGCAGCGTGCCGATGATGTCGCCGTTCTCGCGCGACGGATCCGGATCGAACTCGAACTCGTTGTCGCGCTTGTCCAGAGTCAGAGCGAAGCGCAGATCGCCGGCTGGCATCTGGAACAAGCCGCCACTCAGGCTGGCCTCGAAGATCGTCTGCGTGAGTTGCGTGTAGTCGTGCGTCTCCGCCTCCAGATAGCTGCGGCACGCTCCGGAAATACTCGTCTGGTTAGCCAGGCCGAACGGATTGAAACCGCCTGCGCAAATCGACGCTCCGCCATCGGGTGCCGTCAATAGATTGCGCATACGCGACAGCAGGATCGCTTTGTCCTGCGTCTCCACCAGGTCGGTCGAGTCGTAGGAGCCGTAGACGTCCCAGCGCCAGTCTTTGAACGGCAGGTCGCCGCGCAGCCCGAAGATGTATTGGCCGACTGTGAAGTCCGAAGGGAAGTTCCGGAACTCCAAACCCATGTAGCGCTGGTTCATCGTGAACTCTGCGCCTGGCTGCGGCCGCGATGCGAGGATCGTGCGCAAATCCGCCGGGATGAACGGATTGGTGACAGGCACCGTCGGTACGACGAACAGCGTTGGAGACCAGCCGACCTGCCCCGTTGCGGTTGTCTTGTTGTACAGGAACTGTCCGTACGCGGTCACGGTGTCCGTGACGTCGAAGTCGAATTTTCCGTAGAACGACTTGCGCTCCATCGGGTTGACGACGAATTCCTGGTACGTAACAGGTTGGCGAACGTTGGCGCCAGTCGTGCTGAAGAATTGCGTTGTTGGTCCCTGATAGTTGATAGCCCCGATCTGGCCGAACAACGTGCCATTGTCATTAAAGCCAATACTGCGTGAATTGAGCACGGCACCCGGCGCGACACCGTAGTTGCTGAACACAGTGTTGATGACCGACTGCTGGGGCAAATTCGTCGGCGCCGGAACGTACGTGCCTTGACCGATGAAAGAAGACAGGACACCCAATTGGAAGAACTCGCGATCGCGGCCCCACAAGACATCGCGATCCGTGTAGCCAGCCGACAGCAGCACGTTGCCTTTTCCCTCGGATATTTCGAAGCCGGCGGTGATGCCGTAGTCGGCCGTCTTGGCATCTCCCCGATCGCTGATACCGGTCCGAACATCGAGGTGAATGCCTTCGAAGTGCTCGCGGCTCTTGAAGTTGACGACGCCGGACATGGCATCGGAACCATAGACCGCCGATGCGCCGCCCGTGATCGTCTCCACACCGCCGAGGATGAACTGCGGAATGAGGTTCACGTCCACCACCGCGTTCGCGTTCGACAGTGGCAAGCGCCGACCATCGAGCAGCACCAGGTTGCGCGTCTCACCCAGTCCGCGCAGGTTGAGTGACGCACGGCCAGCCAGCGCTACTGCTCCAATCGTGCTTTGCATCTGCCCCTGCACGAACTGTGGCAGCTGATTCAGCGCATTCTCGATGTTGACCGTGCCGGCTTGCGTGATCTGTTCCTGGCTGAACGTCACGATTGGGCTGGTCGATGAATAGTCCGGCCGCGCGATACGCGAGCCCGTGACGACGATTTCCTCCACCTCGCCTGCCGAAGCCGAAGTCGGCTCCGCCTGCTGCGCGACGGCCGGGCTGCTCGCGAGCAGCGCCAGCCACGGTGCCATCCTGGATGCCGGTGTCCTGGTAGTCATTGATTGCCCCCTGTCGATCAACTTTCATCGCGCAGTCGCGTCGCCCAGTGCGGGCGCGCGCGTGATCGCGCTCTCATGGCGCGATCCGTTGGGAGTGTACGAACCGGTTCGTGTGTATGTCAATCCTGCTTGTGACATGTACGAACTGGTGCGTATACGGTCCCGCGCGTCGACAACTTGCGGTACGACGGCATCTCTGTCAGTGCCGGACCTTCGACTGTGGCGGCACGCTCAGCCTTATGGATGAGTCCAATCATGTGCTCATCGCTCGATCGCTCCAGCGATGATCCGCTCGTCCGGCAACTGCAACACTTCCGGCAGGTGATCTGGCGAGAGGCCGCCCTCATGGGCGGCCCGAGTGGAGTCACAATCTCCTCATCGCTCTACAGCGTCTTCAGATACTCGATGAGTGCCCAGCGCTCGGCATCGGTCAGCGACTGCGTGAAGTCATGGCCCGCGTTGCTGTTGCTGTAGAGATAGGTGTTGTAAATCATGCGCGAAGCGATCTGCCTGTCCGTGATGGGCGGCGGTGACTGATAGGCCAAGTTCAAGTACTGGGCTGCCACGTTGTCCCACATCGAGAACAGCACGTCGACCGTCGCCATGTGCTCGCTGCACGGCAGGAAGGGATTCGTGAAGATTGAATCGCTGCAAATGAGCGTGGTGTGTTTCCACCCGAGCTTCTGAAAGTCGTACGCGTTGTAGCTGTAGTCGAAGCCTGCGTTCTTGCCGCCCCAGCCCGGCGCCGTCTGAGCGCGTTTCCAGACCTTCGGTCGGTCCGAGGGCTTCAGTACGCCCCACAGATTCGGCACGCTGCCATTGTGGAAATACGGCGCGGTCGCCCAGGAACCGTACAGCGGCGGTGCTACGTATCCGATCGGGTTGACCCATTCGTTCGGCCCGAGCGGCGAGTAGATGGGTCCGCCATTGTCGTAGATGGCGCGCGGCACGCGCCGCAGCTCGCTCGACACGATGTCATCGGATGGGTAGCTCGTCCAATTCGGACTGAGCTCGTTGTACGCCCACCAGGAACTGTTCCAGGCGCGTCGCTGACGAATGTCCGCCATCAGCTGCATGCGGCGTGGATCGGTGCGAATCGTCTCGATCGGCGTGACGACGCCGGCGACGCCCTTGAGGCGCGGGTCCGGCAGATAGTTGGAGTCCGCCGCGTGACGCGGCGAATAGACTCCGTGGCAACTCGCGCACGAGCCGTTCCCAGCCGGCTTGGGAATCACTGCATTTGCACCGTTCGCCCATAGATTGCGTTCATGGAAGAGCAGCGCGCCCTGCTCGGCCAGTGTTGTGTTGATGGTTTTCGGATACTTCGCTGGTGATAACGAGATCAGAAAATTGTTGATATCCTCGAACTCCGGCTCCAGCCCGCGCCGGGCACTGGCATCACGGAAAATGTTCGCGACGCCGAACGCCATCTCGGAATGCACGTTGTCCGACGACAAGGCGCCGTCCCAGAACTGGCGCGTCTTGAAGCCACGATTCCACCAGGCCGGTGCCTTCGTCATGCCGGCATGCGGCGCGTCGGCAACATACTCCAGTGGGCTCGGTGCGAGCGCGAGGTTGTCCATGTCGAAGAGCGCCGGCAGCAGCGAGATGAGTCCGATCGCGTCGGACCCGCCACGCCCCGTGCTCCACGGAATCGGCAGCAGCTCACCCAGCGTCGTGATCGGAGTCGTGCGGAACATATCGGATGCCAGCAGGCCTGCATCGTTGGCGCTGTTGGGCAATCCCCATGCGAACGAGGACTCACTCGTCGTGCCGAGCCGCGAGTCGTGGCAAGCCGAGCAGCTCGCACCGATCAGACCAGTCCACCTGCCCCGGTCATCCTTGCCCTGGATCAGGCCGAGCGGCAGCTGGCCACTGCCACCATTTGTCGCATTTGGATCTTCGCCCGGCAGCGGATAGGGATTGCGGAAAGGTGACGGATACAGTCCGTAGCGCTTCGCGACCTGCTCGTCGAAATCCGGGGGACGCACCAGATAACCCCACTGCAGGTAGATGAAGTGGTAGCTCGCGGCGAGTGCCATCGGTTGAAAGTATTGCCGTGATTCCAGATTATTCCGCCCGCGTTGCGCGCTTGCGCGAAATTCGCCGCACGTCGTTGGCCGGGGCGGCTTGCGCTTGACGTAGGGCGCCGGCGGATTGTGCAGATCGATGAAGAATGCATTGAACTGGATCGCTGCGTTGGGATTCGCATTGACGGTCGGCTTTACCAGCGTGCGCGGATCGACAGGCAACGGTGTGCTGTCGGGTTTGCCGTTGCAGCCCGCCATGAGTGGCGAGCGGATTGTTGCCTGGTCGAGCAACGGCAGAGTTTGTGCGCCTGCGGTCCACGGCGCTGTCGCACACGTCGCGAGAGCCAGCCACCATGCGACTCTCCTGATTGAGGCTGCCATGTCCTGATCCCCCTGAGTTCCATGAGAGCTGTCAGCCGCAGCTGGAGCTGCGCGTGTGGACAATTACATCCGCACGAGGGGATGGAACAACTATCGCTTTCGATAGGGAGGCGCGGAGAAGACGAAATCTCACTACGACTGCGCGCTCGCGCGCCGAGCGATGAAGCAGTCAGCATCTCGGCCAGGAAACTGAGCTGCACGTCCGCACCTGCCAGGCTGTCACCGACCAGGAACTTCGAGGTGTCGCGCGAGCTCACTGTCGATTCGCGCAATGCTGCTGCGACACCTTTGCTCTACAGACCGAGCGCAGCCTTTGCAATGATGTTCCGCTGAATCTCGTTCGAACCCGCATAGATCGACCCCGCACGTTCGTTCAGATAGCGCAGCGGCGCGAGCACGGCCGCGCGCGGACCGACCGCGACGTCATTGGAATGCGGCAGAGAGACCGGTCCGCCAGGGCGCGCCGCCTGCGGCTGATAGGCCCGACCGTAGTGAGCGGCGGCTTCGAGTGCAAGTTCGCTGATGTGCTGTTGCAGCTCCGTCCCCAGTATCTTCATGACCGACGCGGCAGGGCCAGGCGGCTCGCCTTTGCCGAGCTTGGACATCACGCGCAACTCATACACCTCCAAAGCCGCGACGCGAATGCTCGCAGCGGCGATCTTTGCCTTGAACAGCGGGTCATCAAGAAGCGACGCCGTCGCATCACCGGGCACAGCCGATGCGAATGCGCGCAAGTCCTCCAGTTCCGACTGCAGCCGCGGCGCATAGGCACTACCGCCGCGCTCGAACTCCAGCACGTGCTTCGCCACCGTCCAACCAGCACCGACCTGCCCGACGACGTTCGCCTTCGGCACACGTACCTTCGTGAAGAAGATCTGATTCTGAATGGCCTCGCCCGTCAGGGAGACGATCGGTCGAATGCCAACGCCAGGGCTCGTCAAGTCGATGAGCAGAAACGTGATGCCCTGCTGGGACCGCTGCTCCTTCGAGGTACGCACCAGGCAGAAGATCCAATTGGCCACCTGAGCGTGCGTAGTCCAGATCTTCGTTCCATTGCAGACAAAGCTGTCGCCGTCGTCGCGCGCCGTCATCTGCAGGGAGGCGAGGTCCGATCCCGACGCAGGTTCGGAGTAGCCCTGGCACCAGAAGTGTTCACCGCTCAGCATGCGCGGCAGGTAATGGCTCTTCTGCTGCGAGGTGCCGAATGCAATGAGCGCCGGAGCACACATCTTGATGCCCATCGGGGACAGAAGGGGTGCGCCGGAGCGAGCGTATTCGCACGCGAAGAGGTAGTGCTGTGCGACCGTCCAATTGCAGCCGCCGTACGCGACCGGCCAGGCCGGCGCAGCCCAACCCTTCCCGACCAGGATCCGCTGCCATTCGAGCGACGCTTCGTGATCACTGTAGACGCTGGTCATCAATCTGCCCGCGGCGCGCAGCTCGTCAGTCAGGTTCGCCGCGAAGAACTCCCGCACTTCATCGCGAAACGCCCACTCATCCCGACTCCACTCGATATCCATGGCCTTCCGTTCAATCATTGATGTGACGCATAGCGCGCGAGATGAAAGTCCATCGTGCCGAACTCCAGCTCGATCGCCGTGGCGCGCCTGAAGAAGTGACTGACGGCGAGCTCGTCCGTCATGCCCATGCCGCCGTGAATTTGCACTGCGCTCTGGCCGACCAGGCGGCACGCCTTATTGATGGTTACCTTTGCAGCGGACGCAGCACATGCTCGCTCCTTGGCGGACGCGGGGAGGCGCAGTGTTGCGAGGTACGTAGCCGAGCGCGCCAGCTCGATTTCCATGTACATGTCCACCAACCGATGCTGCAGCACCTGGAACCTGCCAATTGGCTGGCCGAATTGTCGTCGCTGCTTCGCATACTCGAGCGTGTCTTCGTGGAGCTTGGACATCAGACCGACTGCCTCCGCGCTCACTGCGGAAATCGCTTCATCGGTGCTGTATTCGATGGCGTCGGCCGCCTCGCCTTCCTCGCCGATGAGTGAATCCGTCGGGACTCGGACACGCTCGAGTGTCACGTCGGCGGCGCGCCGGGCATCGATCGTCGGATAGCTACGCATGCTCACTCCGGGCGCGGAACTCGACACCAGGAACAACGAAAGGCCTTCGCGCTCGCCCCGGCTACCGGCCGTTCGCGCGACGACCAGCAGTTGCGATGCCCAAGGGGCTGCGGCCACCACCGCTTTCGTCCCGTCGAGCCGCCAGCCGCTTGAGTCGCGACGCGCGGTTGTCGCAACGTTGGTGATGTCGTATCTCGACGTCGCTTCCAAAGCGGCCAGGGCCAGGACCTCATGGCCGGCACCGATCCTTTCCAGCGTCTCATCGGCGCGTCCCCCGCCCGCGCGCGCCAGCAGGCCGCCGCAGATCACGACGGTTTCGAGGTAGGGTTCAAGGACCAAAGCGCGACCGAACTCCTCCATCACGACCATCGTCGCCACCGCATCCAGGCCCGAGCCGCCGACGCGTTCCGGAAACGTCATTCCCAGAATGCCAAGGTCGTTGGCGAAAGCGGACCACACCGCCGATCTGAAGCTGGACGGCGATTGAACCGCCGAGCGCCGCTGCTCGAAACTGTATAGATCGTGCAGCCAGACGCGCACGCTGTCGCGCAGCTGCTCTTGCTCCCCGCTCAATGCGAAGTCAATGGCCACCGATTGCCCTCGTTGCAAGCGGTGAGATCGTACTCACGTCATGCCGCCGCCCTACCTATCGGATTCGATAGTTGTCCGTTTCGCACAGCGATGTAATCGTCGGGAAATCCGCGCGGAAATGGGGGACGACGATGCGCATCAGGTCGAAAAACGCGCTGCAGCTGATGTTTGCAGTCGCCCTCACGAGCCCGGCACACGCCTGGGCAGCTGACAACACCCCAGCGAACGGCCAGCTGGAGGAGATTATCGTCACCGCGCAGCGCCGCGCCGAGTCGATCAACAAGGTCGGCATGTCGATCCAGGCGATCGATGCCGACAGCCTCGAAGCGCTGCGGGTCACGAGCATTCGCGACCTGACGACAATCGTGCCGAGCTTCACCGTCTCGCAAAGCTATCAAGGCGTGCCCACCTACACACTGCGTGGCATCGGCTTCAACACTATCAACTTGTCGGCAACGTCAACGGTCGGCACCTACGTCGATGAGGTGGCGTACGCGTATCCGATCATGAACACCGGGCCGATCATGGATCTCGAGCGCGTGGAAGTGCTCAAAGGCCCCCAAGGCACGCTATACGGGCGCAATACCACGGCCGGATTGATCAACTTCATCACCGCGCGACCCACCGATGAGTTCCGCGCCGGCGCGACCGCAGAGGTCGGCAACTATGAGACTTACAACTTTAGCGGCTTCATCTCTGGACCGCTGAGCGAGACTATCTCGGCACGGCTCGCCGTGAGCAGCGCCAACAGCGGCGAGGGCTGGCAGCAAAGCAACAGCCGCGGCGAACGACTCGGCGAGGTGGAGAAGCGCGGCGTGCGCGCATCGCTCGCGTTCGATCCGGGTGAAAGCACGCACATCGATTTTTCTGCGACTTGGTGGCGCAATGAATCCGATACCGTAGCCGGACAAGGCATCGGCTTCACGCCTGCAACGGCGTCCAGCCCGTTCAATGCCCCGGGCCTCGTGAACTATGTCGCCAACAACCAGCCACGTGAAGCAAGTGATGGCGATTGGGCGGCCGAGGCCGTGCGCGGAGCCGACGTCGGCACAGGTCTCGGCTTTCGCGGCCCGCTGCGCGAAGACAATCCTTTCACGGGGCTGAAGCTGCGACTCGACCAAGACCTCACCGACAATGTTCGGCTCGTGTCACTGACGAGTTATAACGATTTCGAGCGCGACGCACTGTCCGACTGGAGCGGCGTGCCTTACGAGATCCTGTTGCAGCACACGCTCGGCACGATCGAATCACTTGCAGAAGACATCCACATCGAGGGCGGCGACGATGACATGCATTGGCTTGTCGGCGCCTACTATGCGAAGGACGACATCGTCGACAGCAACCGCACGCTGCTCGGTCAGAACGCCAACGTCACGCTGATCCGCACGGTCGGTCAGCCGCTCCTCGCAACTCCGTTCAACTGTTGCGGCTACACTCCGGCCCAGCTGTCACAGGCATTCCGCTCGTATGAGGACATCGGACGGATCGAGACGCGCACGTGGAGCGTGTTCGCGAACGGTGACTGGTCACTCAGCGAGCGCCTGAAACTCAACGCAGGGCTGCGCTACACCGAAGACGAGCAGCAGTATCGCGGCTGCTCGCGTGACTTCAACGGCAACATGCTGCCGAACGTGAACGTCGTGAACCGTGCGCTGTATCTGCAGACCTACGGCGTGTTCGCCGCGCCGATCTCGCAGGGCCAGTGCAACACATTCGATCCGACGACAGGCACCTTCGGTGAAGTCAGCTCGACACTCGACGAGGACAACATCGCGTGGCGCGTATCGCTCGACTGGAGCATCGCGGACCAGTCACTAGTCTTTCTGTCCGCATCGCGCGGCGCCAAGGCTGGCACTACGCCGATCAACGCCGCGAACCTCGCAAGACAGAACGCGCCGGTGAAACAGGAGCTTCTGACAGCTTTCGAGCTCGGCCTCAAGTCGACGCTCGCACAGAACACCGTGCAGCTGAACCTATCCGGCTTTTTTTACGACTACGAAGACAAGCAGATCAGCACCTACTTCGCGGATCCAATCTATACCGCACTGGCCCGACTCGACAACGTGCCGGAATCGCAGGCCTACGGCGTCGAAGGCGACTTGACGTGGAGTCCAAGTCGGTTCCTGACGCTCTCCGCGACAGCGCTCTGGCTGCAGACCGAGATCCAGGACTACATCGGTACCAACGCGGCCGGGCAGCCGCAGAACTTCGACGGCGCCGAATTCATCTACAGCCCGGATTTCCAGGCGAGCCTGTCACTCATCTTCGACCACGAACTAACCGACGCGCTGGGTTTGCAGCTGACGCTCAACACGCGCTATCAGAGCGAATCGAACACGATCTTCGAGGACCTGCCGCTCTACAAACTGCCGAGTTACGGCTTGGTGAACGCCAGCGTGGGTCTGCACGGCCGCGATGATCGCTGGTCTGTCACGCTGTGGAGCCGCAATCTCGCGGACGAGTACTACTGGACCGCGGTAGCGAGCAACGCCAACGTCGTCGTGCGCTTCCCCAGTCCGCCGCGCACGTACGGCGCGACGTTCGGCTTCAAGTTCTAACGTTGCAGCGGAGTCACAGTCGCGTGCTGACAAAGCCCAGGGCGGCGGCGTGTTGCACCGTGCGCAATCGACCGTTCTCGCCGAGCTTCTCGCCCGCCTTCTTCAGGTGAAAGCGCACGGTTGGGATCGCCAGACTCAGGATCGTGCCGATCTCCTCGTCCGTCTTGCCCGCCGCGGCAAGCTTGAGGCACTGAATCTCGCGACGCGTGAACCGATAGAAGCGAATGCTGGGTTCGCCATGCGCCGTCGCATTGCAAGCCGAAATGAAGCGCAGCGCCATGATGTGCAGATCCGCAGCATGCTCTTCGAATACCGCGCGGACATTCAGTGTGTGCTGATCCGTCGCCCATACGACCGCACCGATGACACCGCCCGCCAGATGGATGGGCGCCACGATCGAAGCGCAAATGCTCAGATTCGTGCCAGTGCCCTTTTGCAGCAACTCGGGTGCGATACGCATCTGCTGCCAGCCACCGATCACACCGTGATCGTAGTAGAACGGCTCGGCGGTCCAACGGGTAATCGTGACGATGGCGTTCTGGAGCGCGAGGTCGCCCTGCAGCCAGTATTCGTGCGCGTCGCGGGCGAATTGGAAGAGTGCCCCCACCGGCGTTCCGTCCCTGAAGGTCACGGGCCGTGCACTACTAATGTCGGCACAGGTCGCGATCAACGGCAAACCGATGGCCTTGCCACGCGCGGCGATCTCACGGGCGCCCGTGAGAACCCGCAGCTCGGCCGAGCTGGCTGGGACAGCACTCATTATATGTATCCCCCGGTCGACCCCCCGACCTATCAGGATCGATAGTATTCGAATCCTCTGCCAAGCAGTAATGCTTTGCGCGAGGCCGACCAGCGTAGAGGCACCTAAGTGCATGAATGAGCGTTCATTGACGGAAAGCGGCACGCGACCGGACGCACGCACCTCGCGCAAGCGGCCGTTACCGAAAGTCGATTTTCTGCACCCAGCGGGCGCGCCTGCGCTCTACGCACCCGATTCGCTGGCGTGGCAGATCTACAAGAATCCGGTCTCACTGTTCATCGGCGGAATCACAGCTGTGCTGCTCGAGCTCGGGGAGGAACGCGTCCGCTCGGGCGTATGGAATCATTCCATCTTTCCGACCGATCCGATCACGCGCATGCGCCGCACCGGACTCGCGACACACGTGAGTGTCTATGCGCCGGCGCCAGTCGCAGAGAAACTCATTGGCGCTGTCGTGCGGATGCATGAGCGCGTCGAGGGACATACGCCGCGCGGTACGCCCTACCGGGCGAACGATCCAAAGTTGTTGGACTGGGTTCAATGCACGGCAAGTTACGGCTTCATGGAAGCGTATGCGTTGTTCTGCCGTCCGCTCTCGGATGAGGAACGGGACCAGCACTACGAAGAATCGCAAGCGTCCGCGCGGTTGTTTCTCGCGACCGGTGCGCCGCGTTCGTTGCGCGAGCAGCGCGAACAGTTCGAAGCGATGCGGCCGCACTTGGAGCCGCATCCAATCGTCTTCGAATTTCTCGATATCGTGAAACGCGCGCCAGCGCTGCCGTTGCCGTTGCGTCCGCTGCAACCGATGATGATTCGAGCCGGCATCGCCGTGCTGCCGCGCTGGGTAATCGAGCGTCTGGAGCTGAACGGCAAGCAATGGGAGCTGCGCGACAGGGAGCGCCGACTGCTGCAGCGTCTCGGCGCGTGGCTCGAACGGGTGCCGATCCCATATTCGCCCCCCGTTTACTCAAGCCGTCGGATGGGATTGCCGGCGAATTATCTCTATCGCCGCTGAGATGGACTCGATGCAACTCGATTTCGATGCGATGCCGACGCTCGGCGATATCCCGCGCTACCACGCCCGCGTGCGTGCCGAGCGCCCTGCAATGACTTTCGAAGGGCGCACGATCCGGTGGGCCGCGCTGAATGCAGGCGCTAACCGTGTCGCCAATGCGCTGCTCGCTGCCGATTGCGCGCCTGGCGATCGAATCGCTTATCTTGGAAAAGGCACCGACGAGTTCTTCGAGTTGATGTTCGGGATCGCGAAAGCAGGTGCGGTGATCGCACCTGTCCAGTGGCGTCTTGCTGCGCCGGAGGTCCAGCAGATTCTGAGCGATGCGCGGCCGAAGCTGCTCTTCATCGGCAGCGAGCAAATCGACAGAATCGATGACCTCTGCGCCGGCGGATATGCGCGCGAATGTGTAGTCGCGATGGAGCAAGGCGGCGCGGGACTGAAGCGCTATCAAGACTGGCGCGATTTACACAGCACCACGGACTCGCGTAGCGCGGTCGATCCGAGCGCCGTAGCGCTGCAACTCTACACTTCCGGCACGACCGGCCTGCCGGAGGGCGTGATGCTCAGCCATCGCAACATCCTTGCCGGCCGACGTGAGGCAGTGCGCGAGCAGATGAAGTGGAATGAGTGGCAGGAGGACGACGTCAACCTCGTCGCGCTGCCTGTCGGCCACATCGGCGGCATCGGCTGGGCGATCGTCGGCTTTCTGAACGGCGCGCACACGATCGTTCAGCGGGAGTTCGTCCCGGCGCAGGTGCTCGAAGCTATCGAGCGACAGCGGGTGTCGAAGATGTTCCTCGTGCCGACGGCACTTCACATGCTGCTGTTGCAGCCGCGTGTGCGCGAGATCGACTACAGCCGCATGCGGCACATCTTATACGGCGCTTCGCCGATTGCTCTCGACTTGTTGCGCGAAGCAACCGAAGTCTTTGGCTGTGGCTTCTGTCAGCAATACGGCATGACGGAGACGTGCGGCACGATCGTGTACTTGCCACCTGAGGATCATGATCCGGCGGGCAACAAGCGCATGCGCAGTGCTGGCATTCCGATGCCAGGTGTCGAGATTCGAGTCGTCGACGCGATTACTCGCGCGCCGTTGCCGGCAGGCCAGATCGGTGAAGTGGAGACACGCTCCGTCGCCAACATGGTTGGCTATTGGAATCGTCCGGACGCGACGGCCGAGACGATCAGCGCGGAAGGCTGGCTGCGAACCGGCGATGCCGGTTACCTGGACGAAGCCGGCTATCTGTACATTCAGGATCGCTTCAAGGACATGATCTGCTCGGGCGCTGAGAACGTGTACCCCGCGGAAGTCGAGAACGCGGTGTTCGGCCATCCAGCTGTGCAGGAAGTAGCAGTGATCGGCGTGCCCGACGACAAGTGGGGTGAAGCAGTCAAGGCAATGGTGGTGCTCAAGCCTGGAGCCGAGCCGGATGCGGAGGCCATCCTCTCATTCGCGCGCACAAGGTTGGCGGGCTTCAAGGTGCCGAAGAGCGTTGACTTCGTCGCGGCGCTCCCGCGCGGACCTTCCGGAAAAATTCTGCGCCGCATCTTGCGCGAGCCCTATTGGGCGGGCCGCGAACGCCGCGTAAATTGACTCTGTTTCCCGGTAGGGTCGCGGATTGCAACGGTGATTTTTCACCGTAGCTGTTTGGGGGTCTCGCTCGAGGAATCGCCGCCGGATGCGACGGACTCACAAGGAGACGCGACGAGCCGAGAGGCGGAGCATTACGCCTTGTATGGGAGCGAATGATGCCCGTGCCAGCTCCTCCTTGGAGCCAAGTTGGGTCGGTGACGTTGGGGTTAACGTTCACAATGGCGCCTAACTTGATTTAGAAGTACGGGCCATGACGAATAACCTAGCACGATGACAGATAACCTGGAGGCTCAAGAGCACATGAGCGCCTGAACACAGGTAAGACGAGCCCGCAAAAACGTCAGGGTGCAGCAGTCGGGAAGTGTTGTGCAGCGACGAGGTCTTTGAATCGGTCGATCTTCCGCAGCGGATCGAGCAGCGGGTCTGCTTTGATTTCGATCAGACCTGGATCCTTCAGTTCGGCAGCCCTTTCGAGCCACTTGATCGCCTCTGCCGGCTCGCCCCACTGCGCATGGATCACGGCGTACTCGTAGACGGCGGCATCTCCCTCTTCGTCTTTGAGTCTTTGCATTGCTGCCTCAGCCTCTGTCCGCCTCCCCAACTGGTGGTACGCAATAGCCAGGCACGTTTGAGTACTCCAGCCCCCTGTTTCCTGTTCACAGTAAGGCAGCGCAGCGGCCGGATTTCCCGAGGCCAGCTCGTTCAGGGCGAGCCAGTCCTGCGTTACCCGGTTATCCCAACGTTCCATTGCCTCTAGCATGGATTTGCGTGCCTCGTCGTACCGGCGCAGGTAGAACTGGACCATGCCGAGGGTCGACATGACGGAGGGATTGAGTGGATCCAGTTCCAGCGCTCGTTCGACAGCCGGCAATGCATCGGCGCGTCCCATCAGGATTGCGAAAGATGCGTAGCCCAGCAACGCGGAGGCCCTGCCCGGCGCCAGTTCCATGCTGCGCCGAAAGGCTGCGTCGGTCGCGGCATAATCAGAAGTGGTGTGCAACAGGACGCGCCCGAGCCATCCGTACGCGAAACTGGAATCCGGGGCAATCGCAACTGCCCGCTTCACCGCTTGCAGGGCGTCCGCTTGGAGACGCCGATCCTCCGCAGGATCTTTGACATAGGCGTTCGCCAGCTGGGCCAACACGTCCCCGCGCAATGCATGCGCATTCGCAAATTGCGGATCGAGCGCAACCGCCTCGTCAAGCGCGACAAGTGCCATGCGCAAGTTCTTCTCGTCCTGAATCCGTTCACCCGCGCGCCCGCGCAAGTAGGCATCGAGTGCTTTGGGATTGAGGGTGCCGCCCGGAGTTCGTACCTTCCCTGGCATCAGCCTGACTTCAAGCGCGCTGGCGACCGCGACGGCGATTTCCGACTGAAGCGCAATGACGTCCTTGAACTCACGGTCGAAGTTTTGCGACCAGATGTGAAATCCGGTCACTGCGTTTATCAGCTGCGCTGTAACACGCACACGGGCGCCAGACCGGCGCACGCTGCCTTCGAGCACTGCACCGACATTGAGTCTGCGGCCGACGGTCGGAACATCAACGGCCGTTCCTTTAAACGAGAACGAAGACGTGCGTGCAGCGACCTGCAGGTCTGCGATTTGCGCCAGCGATTGCAAGATCTCCTCCGAGAGGCCATCCGAGAAGTACTCTTCGTCGCCATCACCGCTCATGTTGGCGAAGGCGAGTACTGCGACCGAATGGGGCGGCGGTGCGAAGGTTGCGACATGCGGCTCATGCGCGCTCTGGTAGTACCAGAACGTCCCGGCGCCCAGGACCAGCAACAGTACAATCAGTGCGAGTCCGAGAGCCCGCACACGATGGTTGCCGCGACCGCCGGTCGCTTTTCGCGCGCTCGACTCAATCTCGCGCGTTGCCGTTGCCCGTGTGCGTACAGGAGCGCCATCGCCGCCCAACAATTGACGCACCTGATGCACAAACGCCGGCGGCGTCTCACCACCCGGTAGTCGCGTCCATTGCGCACGCAAGAACTCCTCAGGAACCCGCGCATCGGATTCGCGAGTGTCGTCGATCACCACTGGCACCAGAAAAGCTGCGTCGTGGGCCATGTCGAGCTGCCGCCGCGTGGCTAGATTCCACTCGCGCCGGAAATAACCTTCGATTCGCGCATTGGTCTGCGCTGAAATCACGGGCAGGAACAATGCGCAGTCGAGAATCTGCTTCTTGATTGTCGAATCCCAGGAGTCACCTCCACGCAACTCGGTCTGGTCGAGCCACACCTCGATGCCCGTCGCCTGCAGGGCTTCGCAGATGCGCCCGGCCGCCACTGCATCCTGGGAGCCGTAGGAGATGAAGACAGCGCCTTTGGAGTGAAATGGTTCTGGCATGGATTGGCGCTAGATTGCGCCCGCATCCGCGGCGAGGATCACGGCGATAGTTTGGAGGTCGTCACCCACGAGTTCGGCCCTTGTGCCAGTCGAGACACGAGCGCCAAGTTGAGATTACATCGGCGGCCAATTTCCGTATGTAGTCCAACCCGCAGGCCCGCTCCTTCCGGCCGATTCGGATGCGGCCACAGGGACAAAGTCGATCCGGAGGAGGCGTTCATGACATCCTCGCTCAGGTGCGTGGCACGACGACGATATCCAACGTCACGCTCGCCGGCACACTCAAGCCGGTGAGCTGCAGGTCCGCGGTGGAAGTGCGATTCAAGACATGCAGGTGCATCGGGTCGGTGGGATGAAAGATGCTGGTGACCGCCGCGAGAATATTGCCGTCGGCTGACCGTTGGTAAGTGAACGGCCGCGCCGGGAAGTGCACGTTCGAATTGATCAGACCATCATGGCGTGCCTGTGTAGTTATTGTTGGGCACGCCAAGCCTAGCTACCCGCCACCGTCCGGGCAACTGTGCTCGCAAGGACGTCCGTCGACGTCCAGAGAAGAAGTGTTCTGGTCAGCTCTTCGGCTTCTTCATATGCGCTGTGTATCCGCGCATAGTGAGAAAGCCATTGCCGTCGGCATCGAGTTACGCAAACGTTCGCGCCAGCGACTTGTCGTTCACCCCTTCCGCTTTGCTCAGACGACCTGACACCCAACTTATTCGTTCGAGGTGCGTTGCGCGCGCGTGCGCGTCAATCGCTATCGCGAACGAGGTCACACGACTTATCCGGATCGAACAGCAGGGCTTCTCGGAGAACGATTCTTCGCGTTCATCGAGGAATCCTGGTATCACCGCAGCCGGATTCGTTGTCATGGTGAGATCCGCTGCTGGTGGAATGATGCGAGGCCTCCTGGTGGGGTTCGGACCTGACGCTCGACTTGCCAACACTCCGCATAGCCACCTTGCACTCCCGGCGCTAGCGTCGCTGCCCCAAGCCAATCAATCTCGAGGTGCACCATGGCCACGTTCGACAGTCCGGGCGTGCCACTCATGATGAGCTTCGGCAGGTTCTCTGGGTTGCACAGTCGGATCAGTCGGTGCGCGGCCCTGCTCAGGAGCTCGCTGCAGTACCCGATTTCTCTCGACTCGAGCCGGCGCGTGGACATCATGGGCACACCTACGCCCATACTGAGAGGCGGTACGGTCGACCTCAATCTCGATTGCTCGATGCTGGATCGATTTACCGCGCAGACAGGCGTCACGGCGACGATCTTCGCCAGGAGCGGCGAAGACTTTGTCAGAATTTCCACTTCGATCAAGAAGCAGAACGGCGAGCGAGCCCTCGGCACCCTTTTGAGCCGCGCGCACCCTGGTTATGCGCGGTTGTTGGAGGGTCAACCCTACGTCGGGTATGCAACGTTGTTCGGCACTCAATATCTGACCCAGTACGACACGCTCAAGGATGCTGCCGGCAACGTGATTGGCGCGCTGTACGTCGGCATCGACGTGAGCAAGCAGCGGCCCCTGAGCATCGGCATCAAGATCTCTGCAGTGATCCTGGTGTTGACGGCAGCCCTGGTGGCAATTCTCGTTGCGCGCAACGCGCACATCGCAGTTGGCCTGGTCGGGGCATTGGCAGTGGCGGCGATCACGTATCAGCTCATCCATCGAATGGTCACGGACGCGATCGGTACGGCCAGGAGAGCCGCGCAGCAGCTTGCGGCCGGCGATCTGACCACCCAGATTGCCGTCGATCGCAACGATGAAATCGGACAGCTAATGCAGGCGATCAACGGCATCAGCCAGGGGCTGGCGGAAATCGTCACCAACGTGCGGGACGGATCGCGCGGAATGACATCTGTTTCCGCCGACATTGCCGCCAGCAATGCGGATCTTGCTCACCGTACGGCGGCGCAGGCCGCCGCACTGGAGGAGACCGCGGCATCCATGGAAGAGCTGACCGCCGCGGTCAGGAACAATTCCGAGAGTGAGAAGGCAGCGAATCAGCTCGCCCTCTCGGCATCCGATACCGCGGACCGAGGCAGCGCAGCAGTGGCAAAGGTCGTCGAGATGATGGCCACGATCAAAGACAAGTCCGGCGAGATCAAACGCATCGTGGAAGAAGTGGAAGCGATCTCATTTCAGACCAATATCCTGGCGCTGAACGCCGCAGTCGAGGCGGCCCGCGCCGGAGAGCAGGGCCGCGGCTTTACGGTCGTAGCCGCAGAAGTAAGAGCTCTCTCGCAGCGATCCGACGTTGCCGCCAAGCGGATCAAGTCATTAATCGGGGAATCCGTCGCGCAGATGGATGCCGGGAGCACACTCGCGGACCAGGCCGGCAGCACCATGACGGCGATCGTCGCTGCTGTGCGCCGCGTGACTGACATCATCGGCGAGATCACTGCCGCAAGCAGCGAACAGAGAGGCGGCATCGAGCAAGTAAGTGCAGCCATCACCCAGATGGACTCGATGACGCAACAGAACGCGGCAATGGTTGAGCAGGCATCGGCAGCAGCCGAAAGTCTGCGCGCACAAGCGCAGAAATTGTCGGATGCAGTCGCAGTCTTCAGGCTGAAGCAGTGAAAGCCTCGCTGTGAGGAGAAACTTGCCAAATCGCTAATAGGCCAAACCCCGGGACGGATGCCTACGCTCCCTGACTCATTTGGTCTAGTGAGATTGTTGAGCCTGCTTCAGTCCGCGAGCATGCTCACGCATGTAGTACAGGCAGGAATGCAGCGCGCTTCCGAGTGGGGTATCGCCGGAGGTATCGGCAACAATCGTCAGCCCGTTGCCTCATCCATTCAACGTCCATCAACGTCCACGCTGGGGCACGCGTCGATTCCTTAATCAGCAAAGCCCATCTCTCTACGCAATTTCCGCCAGCGAGCATCAGCGCGCACAGGATCGAAGACCGGATCGAAGTTGTTTTCCGTCAGCCACGGATCAGCCGCCTGCCGCGCTAGCTCGAGCCAGTGGAATGCGTCGTCGAGCTGCCCGAGACCGATATAGATGATCGCGAAACTGAGCGGTGACACATAAATCTCGCGCCGCCGAGCGTTCAGCTCCGCGAGGATGCGCAAAGCCTCGGCACGCCGGCCGTTGACAGCGTACGCATGCCCAAGGAACGCGAGGTGCATTGCTCGGCGTCCGGACAGTCTGACGATGTCTTCGAGGCCGACGATCGCAGCCGCGTTCTCGCCTCGCAATAGTCGAGTACGCGCGAGATGCAGCCGCGCATCGATGAGCGAAGGATCAAGCTCGGAAGCTCTTTCTAGCTGTGTTACAGCAGCGTCGAACCTCCGCTGCGCCATGTACAGCCAGCCGAGCGAAAACCCGATCGTCGCGGAAAGTGGGTCCATGCGCGCCGCGCGCTCGTAGTATGCGATCGATTCATCGACGCGGCCCTGGGCCGCGAGATAGTCGCCGTACCAGTGAGATGCGGTTGCGTAGTTTGGATTGAGACGTAGGGCTGCCTGCAATGCCCGGCCGGCCCCGGCCCAGTCCCGCTCAGCGCTCATCAGAATGTAACCCAGCGAGGCCTGTGCCTCCGCTGAAGACGGATCGAGCGAAACGCCTTTCAGCGCGGCTGCCTTGGCTCGCGGCTGCACGTCGGTAGGTCGCGCGTCTGTGTAGAGCGGTAGCACGATCAGAGCATCGGCGAGACCCACGTATGCGCGGGCGAACTTCGGATCTTTCTCGACCGCGCGCTCAAAATACTCCACGGACCGCTGCAGGCCCGCAGGTGATCGTGCCGCCCAGGCGTGGCGTCCCCTGAGATACAGATCGTACGCCTCTTCATCCGTGCCCTCCGGACGAGCGAGTGCATTCTGCTCCTGGCCTGTGAGTTGCACGTGAAGACGCTCGATGATGCTGCGGCTGATGTCCTCCTGAACCGCAAGGGTATCGTGCAGCTTTCGATCGTAACTGTTGCTCCACACCTCGAATCCGTTCGACACGTCGATCAGCTGCACCGTCACTCGCAGCCGGTCTCCAGCCCGCCGCACACTTCCTTCGATGATGTGAGCCACATGCAGTCTGGCGCCGATCTCGTCGATGGGGACTGCCTTGCCTTTGAATGAAAATGCCGAGGTACGCGCAGCAACGCGCAACCCGCCGATCTCGGCGAGCGCGCTCGTGATCTGTTCAGCGATCCCGTCGCTCAGATATTCCTGATCTTTGCCGGGACTGAGATCGGCAAATGGCAGCACCGCGACCGAATGCGTTTCCGTCGGACGTGCACTTGGCGCTGCTGCGGTCGATTTCGCAGAGATGACGGCATCGTCCAAGTGGCTGGGCCCAGCTTGCGGTTGGTCGAACCGCTCGAACGCGAAGTAGCCGACGGTGATGACAACAGCCGCACCGACCAGTATTGCGGCAGTTTTCCTGCGGAATGATCCGTGCTTAGTGACAGCACGTTCGTACTCTGCGCCTACGCTCGAAGACTGACGGGGTGACGACGATGCGGCAGACCCAAGAACGCCGCGCTCGAGCAGCTGCGATACATGTTGGGCAAAGGCCGATGAAGTCTCGCCACCCGGTAAGCGCGTCCAGTGCACGGCTCGAAAGGCCCCCGGCACGTGGGCATCCACTTCATCGATGTCGTTGATGACGACGGGAACGAGAAATGGCTTGTCGTCCGCCATGTCCTGCGTGCGATCGACGGCCAGCCGCCACTCGCGCCGGAAGTAGCCTTCGAGCCGGGTCTGCGTATGCGCAGAGATGATGGGGATGAACAGCGCGCACCCGCGAATCTGGTGGCGGATCTGCTGGTCCCACGCATCGCCGCCGCGAAGCTCGCTTTGATCGAGCCAGACCTCGATTCCCGCAGCCCGAAGCGCGTCCCTGATGCGGCGCGCCGCCTCGGCATCCTGCGAGGCATAGCTGAGAAAGACCGCCGTGTTCCGCTCGCTCATGGACTCGTCAGCCTGAGCGCGAGGCAATTGGGTTGATCAAGAGGCTCCGGGGCTTCGTTTACCTCGGGGACGCAAGAATGCGGGAAGCGGCATCGGCGCGCAAATGGTGATCGGACGCGGCGCGTCAGCGTTCTGTTAGGCATCTCGCCTGCGGCGCGGTGCGATTCGGCAGCGTCCCCGCATCGCTAGGGATCAGCCGGACCGCTCTCGGCCGCAGCTGCGGCTGGCGGTGTGAGCATAATCCGATGAAATTTTTGGTGCCGGAACCCCGGCGGCATTTCCAGGCCGCGCCCGATTCTTGTACAACAGGCGCCCGACTAGGCCGCGGAGCTGCACCTTTGAAACTCATTCCTTGCTCTACTCTCCTGCTATTGCTGTCGACCGCAATCGGTGCTCACGCGACATCGTCCATGCGCGAAGGGGATGTCGACGTCGGTAGCGGCGTCCGCATTCACTACGTCGACGGCGGTGACCAGCAGGCGAAAACGACGCTCCTGTTCATTCCGGGATGGTCAATGTCCACCGCGGTGTGGCGCGATCAGATGTACTTCTTTGCGGACTCGGCACGCGTCGTCTCCATTGATCCGCGCTCGCAAGGTCAATCGACCGTTACCCTGCAATCGAATACTCCTGAGCAGCGCGCGAAAGATCTGCACGCGGTCATCAAGTCGCTGTCAATAACGAACGTAGTGCTCGTCGGCTGGTCGCAGGGCGTGCAGGATGTTTCGGCGTACGCTGCCGCCTTCAACGGCGAAGGTGTCTCGGGCTACGTGCTCGTGGATGCCGCCGTCGGCCAAGGCGCGGCCGCGGCCGTCGCACAGCCCGAGTTACTGAAGGGGCTGCTCGAGCGGCTGGTGATCTACCAGGAGCATCAGAAGGAGTATCTGCACGGCATGATGAACGCCATCATCCAGTCGCCCGAGGGCCGCAAGCGCATCGACGAGTACGTGCAGATCGGCCTGCGTACGCCGCCGGACCTGGGCGTGAGCATGCTGATGATGGACTTCATTGCCTACGATCGGCGCGCGGCGCTGGCGAAGTTCAATCGTCCGACGTTGATCGTCGCCGCAGCCCAGTCCGGCGAGCTCGAGGTGCAGCGCGAGATGTCCCGGCAGATCAAGGATGCGAAGCTCGAGATCATCGACAACGCTGGCCACGCCGTCTTCATCGACCAGCCGCTACGCTTCCGCTCGCTGCTCGCCGATTTCGTGCAGCGGCTGGGATCGGAATAGATCAACCCACGAGCAAGCCGCAGTCTATGCTCGTTGTAGAAGCGGATGTACTCACGACATGGTGCCCCAGCGTAGTGAGTCCGTCTGCGTTGACCACTGGGAAATTGCCGAAGCGCCTACGTCGGACCACGTGGATGCTCTGCGTCGCAAGGACGAATCTGAAGATATCTTCAACGAATTGAATGGTCGGCAGGAGAGGATTTGCGCTCCCTGCAGTTCGAGTGCCGCGCGCTCGTTGTTACATAGCAAGGCCAATCGAATCGAACCCGCAACATAAATACATATTCTCGTCGCGGACCGCACGCGCTTGCTAGGCAGCGCATACTCCACGTCCTTGGCCGCATACGAGCCGAGTTGGCCGGTGAATCCTAACTGGCTACACGTCGAGGTTAATTTTATGGATCAGTCAAAAGGCACTCCTAACATGGAAGCCGCCAGGAACAACACCACCGGACCCGCAAGGAACATCGTCGACACGGCGATCGCCGCGGGCAATTTCTCTATCTTCGCTGCCGCCATCAAGGCAGCGGGTTTGACCGAAGCGCTGGCCGCACAGGGCCCGTTCACTGTCTTTGCGCCGACCGACGAAGCGTTCAAGAGCCTTCCGACCGGCGCGTACGATGAGCTGCTCAAGGACACCGGGAAGCTCAAGGCAATCCTGAACTATCACGTCATAGCGGGCCGTGTGATGGCCAAAGATCTGAAGTCGGGCGAGGTGATGACACAGCAAGGCACGACCCTGACGTCGACGCCTTCGTCGTCATCGAACGTCCGCGTCAACGCGGCACGCGTCGTAAAAGCGGATCTGCTCGCGTCGAATGGAATCATTCATGCCATCGATGCGGTGATCCTGCCGAAGAATTGGCAATTGACGGCAGTTGCTGCTTGACGATCGGCTCTCGCTGCCAGTTTCGTGCAACTGGAAGGCCCCGCTCGCGGGGCCTTTTTTCTGTTGCGGACTCGTCTGCGTAGGGCGTGCGTCCCGCACAGCCTGCGAGCTGCGCAAGCACCATCGCGCACGCAACGGCCCTGAGCCGAAGTCTCACGGGACTGTGGTCATGTCGGGGCAGCCGAGATTCTCTCCACTGGCCCAACCGCGGATGGCGCGATAGAGCGCGTCGTATCCCATGGACGGACCGTATAGCTGAATACGTGCGCTCTGGTTGGATTGCGCGTACGCATCCGCAACCAAGAGGTAAACCCCGCCCTCAGGTGGCTTGCTCGGATAGAGCACGCCAGTCTCGTACAGCTGTTGCACGTGCAGCTCGACCCTCTCACTGGTGCGGACAACCGTGGCCTTGTAGCGTGCAACGAGGTTCTGGAAGCTCGTAGTGCTATGGGACACTGTTTGGACTGTGACGTTCAGACACTTAGGTGCCAATCGCTCGAACGTCGACGCCACCTCGCTCATTGGCCGATTCACCTGGTACGTATCGGTCTTCGTCATCATGGCGCCAGGCACAACTTTGCGGAATTCCTCGGCCGTCTGCGGCATCTGTACGCATGCTTGCAGCAACAGACTGATGAAGGCAACGAGGCAGATTCGGAGGTTGTTCACAGGTATTTTTCTCCAGTGCGTTCAACGCAGACCCTGGCGAGCGCGCGAGCCTACGGTCACGAGGCCTTGATCTTCATTCCGCTCCTTCACGATCAGGATTCATTCGTACAAGATCGCATTCGGCGTGCCAAACCTGACACCATAGCTTCGGTGTACGCGCCCAGAACGGAGTCCCGGCTGCCGCCGAGCGTCAGCAGATTCTGCTTCGCCTCCTCTGGCCAATCGCGATGGAACGAGAGCAGCAGGCCGAAGCGAATCGTAAAGTCAGCCGCAGACTCTAAAGCCCAGCCGGACTAACTTGGGTGTCAGGTCGAGCTGACCACAACATTCGAAGTAGCTCGAGCGCCGTCGGAGCACGAACTGGTAAACCGGAACGAGCAGTCAAGGGACGCCGGTGCCAATCAGTGCGGCAATGTCATTCGCCGCAGCGTGTTATCTCGCTGCACGTAGTGATGAAATAGCGCGGCAATCGCGTGCAGACCGATGAGGAAGTAGCCCACTGTCGCCACTGTCTCGTGCACTTCCTTTGTGCGTCCAGCAAGGGCCTCGTTGGCGCCGACCAGCGCTGGCAGTTGGAGGCCGAAGAATGGAATCGCCTTGCCTTCCGCGCTCAACATGACCCAGCCAAGCAACGG